>Ga0302317_10002912_pt1 | contig 11436 bp, 7 predicted proteins | sample III_Palsa_N3_3_FD_200450 | JGI IMG/M metagenome (GOLD analysis project Ga0302317, IMG submission 200450) | Peat permafrost microbial communities from Stordalen Mire near Abisko, Sweden - III_Palsa_N3_3 | ecosystem: Environmental > Terrestrial > Soil > Palsa > Peat permafrost | place: Sweden...
GACGCCATCGGCGCCTTCGAGCATGAGATATCGGAGGACCTGGGGCGCATCGAGGAACTCGGCAGCCCAAGTTTCACCGCCCTGGATCTGTTTCGCTACACCAGCGCCGGCGTGAGAGATTTGACCTCTGGGCCAGGCTATTTCTCCATCAATGGCACCACGCTCCTCCAGCAGTTCAACAATCCGCAGAACGGCGGCGACGCTGGCGACTGGATTCCAACCCTGCAGGGCGATTCCTACGGCGACAACTTTGAGGGCGAGGCCAGCCTGGTGTCGCGGCTGGACCTCCAGGTCATGGATGTGCTCGGCTACACCATAAAGTGGTGGTTCGCCGACGACTTCAGCAATACCGGCTTCAGCGACATCCTTTGGCGCAATTCCTCCAACGGGGAATTGGACGTCTGGAACGCCACCAACCTCAACCCCAACTCAAGCTACACCTTCTCGCCTCAGGAGCTTGGCGTGGTCCCAGCCGCCGGTTGGACGCTTGAGACCGTCGGCGATTACAATGGCGATGGAAAAGTCGATCTGCTCTGGCGCAACAATTCCAACGGCGAAGTCGACGTCTGGAATTCCACGTCCGGGTCATCGGTCGGCTTCACGACAGGCACACTCGCCGAAGTGCCGACGGTCTGGGCGCTGCAACAGTCAGCCGCCGACTTCAATGGCGATGGCTACGCGGACCTGGTGTGGCGCAACACGTCAACGGGCGAGCTTGATCTATGGAGTTCGAAGGGAACGTCTGCGGAGACCTACACGACCCAGAATCTCGGCGTCATACCGCTGTCCTGGACGATCCAGGAATTCGGTGACTTCAACGGCGACGGTCGGGCTGACATCATCTGGCGAAACAGCAGCACCAACGAGGTCGACGTGTGGACGTCGAAGGACGGGAGCTCGGTGGCCTTCAACACCCAGGATTTGGGCGTCATCCCATCTGTGTGGGCGCTGGATGGGGTCGGCGACTTCAACGGCAACGGCGCCGACGGTCTGGTCTGGCGCAACACCTCCACGGGCGAGGTCGACATCTGGTCGTTTACCGGCAACAGCACCGTCAGCGTCTCGTCACAGGAAATCGCTGTCGTTCCCACAAGCTGGAACCTGGTGGCCGTCGGCGACTACAATGGCGACGGCAAGGCTGATTTGCTTTGGCAGAATTCCAGTACTGGCGAAGTCGACGTCTGGCTGTCGAATGCGGGAACGGGCGTGTCGTTTACGTATCATGAGTTGACCGTGGTTCCCTCATCGTGGCACGTCGAGACGGATTGGCATTCCATCTAGCGGGCTCTGGCGCTGTCGGAAAGCGCGCGTCACCCAAGATGATCCGAGAGCTTCGCCCGACGAACGTCGCGAGAGGTGCGCCGAAATTAAATCGACAAATCCTGTGAGCGCTTTAGCGTCGCTTCTGACTGCTAACGCGGCGTCATGGGGGTGCGCAGATGCACATCACGATTGACTACGACTCCAGTGTCTCAGGCGCGCCGTCGGGATTTCAGGGCGCGGTGAACGCGGCGGTCGCGTTCTTTGACCGGACCATCACCAACAATGTCTCCCTGACCATCCACTTCGGCTATGGCGAAGTGAATGGGGCGCCGATCGCTGCGGGCGACACGGCGCAAAGCTTCTCAAATGGCGAGGACATTACCTACGCCCAGTTGCTCGCCGGTCTGAGCGCCGCAGCCACCTCCACCGAGGATCTGAGCGCCGTCTACGACCTTCCCAACACCGACCCGACAACCGGCAGCGGCGCCGATTTTTACGTGCCTTACGCGCAGGCGGCCGCCCTGGGCCTCAGCCTGCCCAGCGCTGACGCCTATGTCGGCCTCAGCAGCGCCCTCACCTACACCTACGACCCTAACAACAGGGCGGTCGCGGGCGAATACGACGCCATCGGCGCCTTGGAAGGCGCGATTTCCCAGGACCTGGGCCGCATTGAATACCTCGGGTCCAACTCGCTCTGGACGGCGATGGACCTGTTCCGAGAAAGCCCCAATCTGACGGATCACTATGCGCCGAACCCGACACCCGGGCCCGGCGGTTTTGCCCTCTTTCCCGGCATGGTCCTTGGCCTGCTCGACAACCCGTTGACCGGCGGCGACGCCGCCGATTGGGAGGCAAGCCTACAGGGCGACGCTTTCGGCACGATCTATCCGGGCATGGCCAGTCTGGTGTCGCACGTGGACCTGCAGGTCATGGACGCCCTTGGCTACAATATAAAGTGGTGGTTCGCGGACGATTTCAGCGGCGCCGGCTTCAGCGATATCCTTTTGCGCAATTCCTCGACCGGGGAACTGCAGCTCTGGAACGCCACCGATTTCAATCCCAACTCCACCTATACTTCCACCCCCCAATTCCTCGCCAACCTTCCGAGCGCGTGGTCCGTCGAAACGGTCGGGGACTACAGGGGCTTTGGGGAGGACGGCATTGTCTTGCGCAACAGTTCCACCGGTGAAGTGGACCTCTGGACTACGCGATACGGATCGCCAGTCAGCTTCATAGAGTCAACGCTTCCCACGGTCCCAAGCGTATGGACGCTGGAGCAGTCGGCCGCCGACTTCAATGGCGATGGAATAGCGGACCTGTTGTGGCGCAATACGTCCACGGGCGAACTTGACCTTTGGAATTCCCCCGGAACCGACGCGGCGTCCTTCTCGATCCAGGTTCTGGGCGTCATACCGTCGAGCTGGACCATCCAGGAATTCGGCGATTTCAACAACGACGGTTGGGCGGGCATCATCTGGCGAAACAGCGACACCAACGAGATCGACATCTGGACCTCGATCGTCCCGCCGCTTCACTCCGCTGATGCGGTTTCGTTCAACACCCAGGACTTGGCCGTCGTGCCAGCTGAATGGTCGATTGTCGGCGCCGGGGACTTCGACGGCAACGGCGCCGATGGTCTGGTCTGGCGCGATACGACCACCGGCGAGGTCGACATCTGGTCGTTCACCGGCAACACCACCGTCAGCGTGACGACACAGGAGATTGCCGTCGTTCCCCTGAACTGGAGCCTGGTCGCGGTGGGCGACTACAATGGCGACGGCAAGGCCGATATGCTTTGGGAGAACACCACCACGGGCGAGCTCGATGCATGGCTGTCGAAGGCCGGCCCAGGGATTTCCTATACGTATCAGGAAATCAGCGTCCTTCCCTCGTCCTGGCACGTTGAGGCGGACTGGCACTACACGTAGTTTTTGCGCTCGGTCCGTCTCGGGCGCAGGCTGGTCCGCTCAAGACCGTTTGACGCCGAGCAGCGCTACCCGGCGTCGCCAAGCGCGGTTGGGCGGCTATCGCTCGCGGAACGAGCGCCATAGCGTGCGGCTAAGCGGCTCGAACAGGAATTGCAGCGCGGACCGCTTGGCCGTGGGCACGATGACCTGGGCCGGCGTTCCGGGCTTCAGCTCCGCGCCGCCCTTGGCTTCCTTGAGCAGATCAATCTGGTCCGGCGGCAGGGTCACTTCGGCGGTGAAATAGGTCTTGCCGGTCTTTTCGTCGGTCAGGCTGTCGGCGGACAACTGGGTCACCGCCCCCTTGACGATGGGGACGGTTCGATCCTTGCCGCCGAAGCGAACCTCAGCGACCTGGCCCACGTGGACGTTATCCACATCGCCGGGCGCGATGCTGACCCGGACCACCAGTTGCGGGCTGTCGGGGACGATGTCCATGAGGGCCTGGCCCGGCGCCACGACGCCGCCGACGGTGAACACCTTCAGTCCGACCACCGTCCCGGACAGCGGCGCGCGCAGGTCCATTCGCTTCAGCTGGTCCTGGGCCGACTGCAGCCGCGGGAGCGCGTCGTTCATCTGGGTCTCGACATCGTGCAGGTCTTTCGCGATCTGCTCCCGCTCATCGGTGTCGAGCTGAATCATCTGCAGCTTCAGCTCTCCGGCCTGCTGCTGGGTCTGGGCGATCTGGGCCGCGTACTCGCCGCGATGGCCCTCGAGGTCCGCCGCGTTCCGCTCCAGCGAGCGGACCTGGGCGATCGGCGCATAGCCCTGGTTGGCCAGGGTCTTCACCTCGGCCAGCTCATCGGCGATCAGCCTTTCCTGCGTCCGGGTCGCATCGATCTGTCGCTGGTAGCCTTCGATCTGCTCGGCCAACTCGTTGATGCGCTGACCGAGGACTGCCTTGTGGGCGGCCAGCGCCGTCCGTCGACTGTTGAATTCAGCCTGTTGCACCACCTTGGCGGCATTGACCTGCGCCGGGTTGGCGCCCGCGAGCTGGGTCAGTTCCGGCGGCCAGCTGATCGATGGCGCGGATCGTTGCTCCGCCAAAAGGCGGGCCCGTTGAGCCTGGAGCTCGACAATCTCAGACATCAAACCGCTGTTCGCCGCCAGAACGTCGACGCCGGCGAGTTCGATGAGCGGCTGGCCGGCCGCCACGTGCTGCCCCTCGTGGACGTCGATCTGGCGAACGATGCCGCCTTCCTTATGCTGGATGGTCTGCCGATGGCTGGCCACCGCGACCTCGCCGGGCGCATAGGCCGCCGCATCCAGGGGGATGAGCGCGGCGCTTCCCAGCAAAAGCCCAAAGAACAGGACGATGATCCCCAGGCCGAGCGCGATCTCGGGCGCCGGATCGTCGGCTTCACCGCTCGACAGCCAGGGAAGCCATCTGCGCATGGGGGAGGAATCGCTCATGTCGGCGTATTACCCCTCACGGCCGGGGTGCGCGGCGCGCCGGCGGACGGCTGGCTCATTCGCGCGATCACCTCGTCGCGCGGACCAAACAGTTCGATCCGGCCGGCGCGCATGACCATCAGCCGGTCGACGGTCGCGAGCACGCCGGTGCGATGGGCGATAACCATGACCGTGCACCCCCGCCGCTTGGCGTCCAGAATGGCGGTTGCAAGCGTGGCTTCGCCTTCGGTGTCGAGGTGCGCGTTCGGCTCATCAAGAACCAGCAGATCGGGGGCGCCAAACAGCGCCCGAGCCAGGGCGATCCGTTGGGCATGGCCGGCGGCGAGACCGCGACCACCCCATCCCAAAACGGTGTCATAACCCTGCGGCAAATGCACAATGAGATCATGCGCCCCGGCGCTGCGCGCGGCCTCCAACACGGCGGCGTCAACCTCATCGCCGCTTGTGGTCAAATCGCTGAACCGGGCGATGTTCTGCCTGATCGTCCCGCCGAACAGCACCGTCTGTTGCGGCATGTAGCCGATCCATTGCGCCAGCCGCTCCTGGCTCCACTGTCGGGCGTCCGCCCCGTCGAAGCGCACCACGCCGGCGTCGGGCCGATCCGCCAGCGCCAACATGCGGGCCAAGGTGGTCTTTCCCGCGCCGCTTGGACCGATCACCCCGACCACTTCGCCGCGCGCGATGCCGAACGACAAATCGTTCAGGATAAGCCCCGGTTGGCCGACGTTGCTCACCGACAGTCGCTCGACCTGGATCCCGCCCGAGGGGCGAGGCAGGCTGGTTGTCGGACCGGCGTTCTCGGTTTGGCGGAGAATCTCCGACAGGCTGCGATAGGCGTCCCGCGCCTGACCAAGCCCGCGCCAGGCCGACAGCAGCTGTTCGATGGGCGACAGGGCGCGGCCCATCAGCAGGGAGGCGGCGAAAATCGCGCCGATGGAGATTTTCTGCTCGATGGCCAGGTAGGCGGCCAGCCCAAGCGCCATGGACTGCAGGCCCAGCCTGACGAAGCGCGACGCGGCGTTTATGTTGCTGCCCGTAAGGCTTGCCGCCAGTTGGAGCTGCGAGGCCGATACGCGCTCGGCGATATGGCGCCGAACCATGGATTGCCGCATCCCCAGGGCGCGGATGATCTCGGCGTTGGCCGCCGAATATTGCTGGCTCAGGTAGGCGTTATTGGTCGCGGCGCTGGCCGTCCGCAGCCGCCCGCCGGTCCAGGCCTCGTTGGCGGCGGCCATGCCATAGAGGATGACGGCGCCGGCAAGCGAAAGGGCCCCGAGCCAGGGATGGATGGCGAAACTCACCAGGATGTAGAGCGGCGACCATGGGGCGTCGAACAGCGCCAGTATGGCCGGCCCGGTAAGGGACTGACGCATCACATCGAAGTCCCGCATGGCCCGGTTGACCAGCGCGTCTCTGGACGGCCCGGTGACCCGGGCGAAACCCGCGTCCAGAACTGCCGCGGCCAACTGCTTTTCAAGCCTGACCCCCGCCCGGACCAGAATGCGCGAGCGGGCCAGATCGAGCAGCGCAAGCACCCCCAGAGCGGCCAGAACCGCCAAGGTCAGCAGCAACAGCGTCACTTTCCCGCGCGATGGCACCACCCGGTCGTAGACCTGAAGCATGTAGAGGGTGGGCGCGAGATAGAGCAGGTTCAGCAACGCGCTGAACACGCCGGCGAACACCATGTGCCGCAGGCAGGACCGAATGGCGGCGGCCAGCGGTCCGCGCAGGGGGGGAGACTCAACGGTCAGGTGGAAGCTCCCAAGTCGTCTGCCCCAGGGCGACGGAGGCGCAGACTAGCCTCGTAGGCTCGAAAATAAACCCCCGTGGCGGTCGGGCTGGCCTGGACTGTGGTCATGAACGGATGGCCCTTGCTCAGTGAATCGGCGGGGTCTGTCGAAGGAGCGGCTCCACGTCCGCCCATTGCGGCGCCGGCGGCATCACCACGCCGGGGTTGGAGCGAACGGCGCCGAGCGCATCGCGATCCGACGGCTCGGGCTGGATCCGCGGCGCGGCAATTCTGTCAGCGAACGCCACCAGCCGCTCCCACGGCAACATCGTCTCCAAAAGCCTGTGGCGTTTCAGCGACGCCGCCGGATCGTAGGGCGTGATGTCGGTGCTCAGCATCTCCGCCTGCAGCAGCCCAACCGCCTGCAACAGGTTGATCCTGCCGATATATTCATCGTGGTAGGCCTGCACCAACGCCAGCTTGGTCGCCTGCAGTTCCTGCGCCGCGTTGAGGACCTCGATGGTTGTCCGCAGGCCGACCCGCTGTTCGATCCCCTCGCCCTTGAAGGCGCCCTGTTCATAGACCAGCTGCTGTCGCAGGCCGGCCAGCTGTTGGCGGCGGCCGGCGAGATCGCTCCAGGCCTGGGCGACGGCGGCTGCGGCTTCGCGGCGGACCGCGGCCAGGCGGAGGCTGTCACGGTCATTGAGCTCAATGGCTTGGCGGACGCGCGATGAGTGCAGGCCGGCGGTGAACAGCGGCTTGGTCACATTCAGCGAACCGATCAGAGAGACGACGTTCAAATTCTCCAGATTGAGCGCTTCGGGCTGCTGGCCATAACTGGCCTGCAGGCTGACCTGCAGACCGTCGGCAGACTTGGCCTGGGTGACGCGGGCGCGCGACCCGGCCTCGGTATAGACGGCCGCCTCGACCTGCGGGTTGGTGCTGTCGGCCACGTCGAACGCCGTATCGACGTCGGGAGGCAGCCCAGGCAGATCCGGAAGCCGCTCGAGCTGCCCAGGCGCGGCGCCGACCGCCGCTGTGTAGCGCGATCGCGCGTCGTTCAGCCCGTACTGGGCTTGCGTCAGCTTGATCTGCGAGGCCACCAGGCGGGCTCGCGCCTGATCGCGATCGGTGAGCGTCAGCTGCTTCACGTCCACCCTGGCCTGAGTGTCCGCCAGTTCGGCGGTCAACACGGCGACATCCTGCCGGGCGATCTCCACCTGATCCTGCGCCAGGAGCACGTCGGCGTAGGCGACCACGACCTGGTTCAGCACCGTGGCTTCCTGCTGGCGGAGGTTTTGGCGGCCCGCGAGAACGTCGAATTCAGCCGCGGATATCGCCGAGCTGGCCTGCCCGCCGAGATAGACCGGCTGGTTCAGGGTCACCGTCGCGGTGTCGGTGGTGGCGCGTTGGCGAATGGTCGTCGCCGGGCTGAAGAAGGAGGCCGGCTGCGGAACCGTGGCGTTGTCCATCGCGTGCTGTTCGGACACCGACACCGTAGGCCCCAGCGAGGCGTGCGCCTGGATGTCCCGTTCGTCGAGCGCCCGCTGATCGGCCCGCGCCGCAAGCAGACTGGGGTTGGTCTGATAGGCCAGATCGATCGCGTCGGCGAGCGTCTCGGACCGCGCCGGAACAGGCGCGATCCAGCCCGCCAGCCACAACAACCCTGCCAGACTCCATGCGCCCGCCCTAAGCGCCAGCCCCCGCGAGTTCGTCAATAGCCCTGGCCAAAGCTGGGGCCGCACGCCGTCGCCCTGGCAACGTCGACCGCCGCGGCGAGACCGTCGAGCCTAAACGTCGTCACCGCACGATTGGGCGCGGTGCGGATGGACACGGCATGAGCGCCGGACAGGAGGTTGTCCGGGATCGGCACCTGCCCACGGCTGGGGTTGTCGAGGGTTTCATCGGCGATCTTCACGCGGCGCGCGGCCAGCGCCATCGCGTTTGCCCGCCAGGGAACCGCGGGTCCGCCGTCTATTTTGTAGACCGCGGCGAAGGTGTCGATACGCGCCGAAAACTGGAACGTCATCGCGCCGGCCGTAAACGTCATGGGACCGGATCGAAGCGTGCACGCCACCGTTCCGACGAAGGGATCGCGGATCATCTCCAGCTGCCACCGGCCCAGGCGGCGGCGGAACCTGACGACCTTTTCCGGCGGAGCGGCGGGCGACCAGAACGCGATGAGTTGAGGGTGCGGAGGCGGGAGAGCCATCAGCATGGGTCACACTCCAGCGGGCGACCGCCCGAGGCCGGACCAGTTCGGACTAGACGCCGCGCGGCTGGCGCATCGGGCATTGGCCTGCTCAAAGTTCCAACTCACACGCGACCGACGCAAAGCCATCAGGCGCTCAGTTTGACTGGCTTATCTTATCGTATGCGCTGAGCGCGTCATCCATGTCCGAATACACCTCTGCATGACCATCATTGATCACGATGGCGCAGTTGCAGGTTTCCCTCAAGAAGTCCAACTCATGTGAGGCGATGATGAAACACCTGTCGCGCCGCTTGTCGAACAGCTCGGTTTGGCACTTTTGGCGAAAGCTCACGTCTCCGACAGAGATGACCTCATCGATCAGATAACAGTCAAACTCGATCGCCAGGGTCAGCCCAAACGCAAGCCGGGCGCGCATTCCGGAGGAGTAGTGTTTCACCGGCATCGTCATGGCGTCGTCGAGTTCCGCGAACTGCTCCACCTTTTCAAGGATCAGGTCGATGGGCCGATTGTAGATCCTGGCGATGAATTTGACGTTGTCCGTCCCGGTCAGGCCGCCCTGGAACGCCCCGCCGTAGCCCAAGGGCCAGGACGCCGACATCGTCCACCGAACGTCTCCCCGCGACGGCGACAACACGCCGCCAAGAATCTTGATCAGGGTCGACTTGCCCTGGCCGTTCCGACCGATGACAGCCAGGCGGTCCGAATGGTTGAGGTTGAACGAGAGGTCCTCAAACAAAAAGCGCGGACGACCTGCCCGTTGATAGGATTTCGCTAGTCCGCGAACAGCCAGCACCGGTGAAGCCTCTACTCTCTCACTGGCCATGTTCTCTCAGGCCGGCGATGATCAACACGACGACGCCATAGATCAAAAGGCAGGTCAGGATCGTTATCCCGATCGAATAGAGGCGTTTGGGAAGTCGCGGCGAGTCCGGAACATTGGGGGACACCACCCGCTCCAGATAGAGCTTCTTGCGGTTCAGATCCAGCCGAGCCTCCTCAGCGCTGGCCGATGCGACCGTCAGCTCCTTGGCGGCGAAGTCACGATCGATAACCAGTCGTTCGTATTCGCCGATCATCGGCGCCAGGGAGGTGTCCTGTCCGGCGATCTGAGTGCGCTGAGCATCCGCCTGGGCTTCGAACGCCTGAATCTGCTGGTCCATGACCGGCAGCTGCGGGCTTTCTGGCGCGGATGCGCTTAGCGCGGCCCGCTGAGCGCGCAGCGTGGCCAGGACCGTCTCGAGCTTGCCGACCAGCTCCATCTGCGCCAGCGACGAGCGGGCCGGGTCGATCAGCCGTTCCCGGTTGCGAAACTGGGTCAGCGCCGCTTCGCTGGACACCACTTCGGTCTCGGCGTCCCGGACGTGCCGATTGGCGTCATTCAGGGCGTCAGCCGCTGCGCGTTCATTGAGGCGATTGACCACGGCCTCGCCGCCGTCGAGCAGCGCGTTCGCCACCGCCGCCGCGTCCTCGGCTCGAAACGCCTTGACCCGCAGGGTGCTGATGCCGGTCTGAGAGTTATATCCCACGGTTACGAACCGGGTGTAGGCCTGATACAGGTCCTCGAAGCTGCGCCCCTCGAAAGGCCGTGGGTAGCGTGAAACCATGTCGACGTTGGATCGCGCCAGCAGCGCCCGCAGGTCGTGATGCGCCTGCAGGTCCCGCACCGCATCGCGCGACATGACATATTGATGGACCACGTAAGCGTCGGTCGTTCCGGTGCTGGCTGTGCCAAATCCGACGCCTGCCAGAACCGAATCGAGCGTTCCGGCCGTGGGCTGTGACGATGACCGGACGACGAACTGCGCCTCGGATACGTACATCGGCGCGGCTATCAGCCCAAAGTAGAAGATTGCCGCAACCGACGGAACGACAACCAAAAGCAAGAACAACGGCGCACTCAAGAGCCGCGCCAACATCGAGGTAAAAAACACTTTGCTTGATCGGCCCAGCTCCGAAAGACCGACTACGGGAACCGGCGTCTGGGTGAATTGGAGCAACGCGTAGCCTCTCAATGTGAAGGTTTCTATTGCTACGGGTGGTGGTTAGGCGCAATCGAAAATCGGCGCGTCATCCTTGAAACCCCAAACTATCTCCGACCATTTGACCCCGCGCCGTCGGTCGCGTCCATTGCGATCATCCCGGCCGCGTACTCTAACTGAAGCCCCATGCACGCCGCGGGAAAGGTGACCTTGCAAGCCGACGCCGCCAGTGATCTCGACACCGAGGCCGCCGCCAGGCCGGTCGCGGCTTCCGGGGCCGGCGTGCGTCGCCGGCGGGTCTTCTACATCGGCGGTTTCGATCCGCGCAGCGCCGGCTACTACCACGGCCTCTATCGCGATCACGGGCGGCGGCAGGCGGCCCTGGCCGGCGCGGCGTTCGAGGTCGGGCCCCGGCGCAACCAGGGCAAGCTGCTGTCGCGCTGGACGGTCACGGCGACCTACGACGGTCAGACCACCGAGACCGACTACTGTTTCCTGCGCTGGGACGATCTGGTGCGGGGCAGGTGGAAACAGTCGGAGGCGCGGCTGCTGTATGAGATCTGGCGCTGCCTCTCGACCTTCGCCCGCAACGGCGTCTGGTCGGTGCTGTACCGCAAGGGGCCTGCGACCATTGTGGCCGGCATGTTCCCGGCGATCGTTTCGACCCTGTATCTGGCGGCCATGTTCGGAGGGACCGCGGCCTTGAGCCTCGCCGGCTATCACTTGGCGAACAGGCTCGGCGCGCCGGGATGGGTGGGCGCCTTGCCCCCGCTGCTGATCCTGACGCAGCTCAGAGCCTGGTGGCGCTGGATCGACCCGCGGCTGGGCATCGGCTGGCTGAACCGCTGTTTCACCTACATCATGGACAACGCC
>Ga0302317_10002929_pt1 | contig 11398 bp, 11 predicted proteins | sample III_Palsa_N3_3_FD_200450 | JGI IMG/M metagenome (GOLD analysis project Ga0302317, IMG submission 200450) | Peat permafrost microbial communities from Stordalen Mire near Abisko, Sweden - III_Palsa_N3_3 | ecosystem: Environmental > Terrestrial > Soil > Palsa > Peat permafrost | place: Sweden...
GCATCTATGGGCGATGGCCCAGACCGCCGGATTCTGGGGCCATGTCGGCGAGACGGCGAAGGCGATCGGCCTGGCGCTGCTGCTGTCCTGTGTCGCGGGGGCGCTGGGCGGCGTGCTGCTGGGCGTAAGCCCGCTGGCGAGCGAAGTCGCCTCGCCCATGCTGGTGGCGCTCTATTCCCTGCCCAAGGTGGCGCTCTATCCGCTGGTCCTGCTGTTCTTCGGCATCGGCCTGCCGGCCAAGGTCGTGTTCGGCGCCATGTACGGCATGATCCCGATGATGCTGATCGCCATGAACGCCATCCGCAGCATGAACGGGACCCTGTCCAAGACCGCGCGCGTCATGCAACTCACCCGGATGCAGACCATCGGCACCATCGTCATCCCGGCGATCGTGCCGGAGCTGGTGACCGGCATCCGCGTCAGCTTTTCCATCACCTTCCTGGGCGTGATGATCGGCGAGATGTTCGCGTCGAGCCGCGGGCTCGGGTTCCTGATCATGAACAGCATCGATATCAACGACACGGCCACGATGATGGCCGTGACGATCCTGATCGCCGGTTTCGCCGTCGCCGTGAATACCGGGCTGATGGCGGCCGAACGGTCGATCAGCAAAGCCTGAGAAGAGAGGACAATCCATGCCGATCGAGGCAAAGCCCGCCGCCCTGGATGAGACGGATCGGCTGCCGCTGTTTCCGTTCAGCCGCGATCGGCAATTCACCCTGCCGCCGCAATATGCCGAGGCCCATGCGGGCTGCCCGGTCATGCCGGTCCGGCTGTGGAACGACCAGAAGGCGTGGCTGCTGACCAAGCATGCGGATTTCTGTTCGGTGCTGGTCGACCCGCGCTTCAGCGGCGAGTTCGCCCGGCCGGATTTCCCCTGCGTGACCGAAGCCCGCTACGGCATCGACAAGGCCGAGCGCGCCTTCGTCGGCATGGATAATCCGCAGCACGATCATTATCGCCGCATGCTGACGAAGGAATTCACCGCTAAGCGCATGATGGCGCTGACGCCGCAGATCGAGGCGATCACCGACGATCTGCTGGACGCGATCGAGCGGAAGGGACCGCCGACCGATCTGGTGGCCGCGCTGGCCGTCGAGATGCCGGCGCTGGTCATGTGCGCGCTGTTCGGCTCGCCCTACGAGGACCATACCTACATCGCGAAATGCGCCAGCGGCCGGCACGGCCTGTCGCAGTCGCCGGAGACGGCGGCAAAGTCGGCGGCCGACCTGGTCGAATATTGCCGGCAGCTGATCGCGAAAAAAGAAGCTCAACCGGCCGACGACATGCTGAGCCGCGTCATCCAGGAACATGTGCTGACCGGCGCGTTGAGCCGGGAGGACCTGGCCGACATGTGCTCGATGATCCTGCGGGCCGGCCATGACACCACGACCAACATGATCGGGCTGGGGACGCTGCTGTTCCTGCAGCACCCGGAGCAGCTGGCACGGCTCAAGGCCGAGCCCGACCTGATCGGCGGCGCGGTCGACGAGCTGCTGCGCTATCTGTCGCCGGTGCAATTCGCGCCGCGCCGGGTGGCGCTCGAGGATGCCGAGGTCAATGGCGCCGCGATCCGCAAGGGCGACGGCATCTTCGCGATCAACGCGGCCGCCAATCGTGACGAAGCCGAATTCGCCAATCCCCATGAATTCGACATCGGTCGCGACGCCAGCAACCACCTGGCCTTCGGCTATGGCATCCACCGCTGCCTGGGTCAGGGCCTGGCGCGCATCGAGCTGCAGGTCGTGTTCCCGAAGCTGTTCGCCCGCTTCCCGAAGCTGCGCCTGGCCGAGCCCCTGGAAACCGTGCCGTTCAAGTATGATTCCCAGATCTACGGCCTCTATAAGCTACCGCTGACCTGGTGATTTGATTGTATTTATGATATAAAAAATCATAAATACGATTTTGCTAAGGAGGTCCGATGGCTGCCGATGCCAAAACGCCGAAGGTCGCGATCATTACCGGCGGCCTGCGCGGCATCGGCCTGGCCACGGGCGAGCTGCTGCGGAGCGAAGGCTGGCGCGTCGTGCTGGCCGACCGGGACACGCCCGACGCCGATAGCCATGAGGGCTTCGACTGCCGCCAGTTCGACGTGACCGACACACCGTCGGTCGACCGGCTGGTGGCCGCGGTCCTGGCCAGCTACGGCCGCATCGATGGGCTGGTCAATGCCGCCGGCTTCAACAAGCATCAGCGGGTCGAAGAGCTGGAAGACGAGACCTGGCAGCGGCTGCTCGACGTCCATCTGGGCGGCGCCATGCGCCTGTGCCGGGCGGTCGCGGCCCCGCTCCGGGAGAGCGGCGGCGCGGTCGTCAATTTCTCCTCGATCAATTCCCGCGTCGGCCGGCCGCGCCGCGCGCCCTATGCCGCCGCCAAGGCCGGGATCGAGGCGTTCACGCGCACGCTGGCGGTAGAATGGGCGCCGCATGTCCGGGTCAATGCGGTCGTGCCCGGCATCGTCAACACGCGGATGGTCCAGCAGAACATCGCCGACGGCCTTGTGCAGGTCGACAGCCTGGTGAGTTTCATCCCGTTGAAGCGCATGGCGGAACCCGAGGAACTGGCGGCGGTGGTCGAGTTCCTGCTGTCGGCCAAATCCAGCTACATCACCGGCCAGTCGATCGTCGTCGACGGCGGTGCCACTTCGAACGGCGATTGGTAAGTCGGATGGCTAAAGTCAGGGTGCATATCGATCAGGTCAAATGCGTCGGCGCCGGCCAATGCGTCATGGCCTCGCCCCATGTGTTCGACCAGCGCGAGGAAGACGGCATCGTCATCCTGCTGATGGACGAGCCGCCGGAGGATCTGACCGCGTCGGTGCGCAAGGCCGCGAAGCTGTGCCCGGCGATCGCGATCAGCCTCGACGAGCTCTAGCGCGCCATGGACCGGGTCGCGATCGTCGGCGCGTCTGCCGCAGGGCTAGCGGTGGCGGAGACCCTGCGGGATGAAGGGTTTACCGGCACCATCGCGCTGGTCGGAAACGAACCCCGGCCCGCCTACGACCGCCCGCCCCTGTCGAAGAAGCTGCATCGCACCGAAAGCGATCTGACGATGCTGATCGAACCCGTCCGGCTCGATCGGCTGGGCCTCGATCTGCGCCTCGGCATCCGCGCCATCGGCGCCAATGCGCGCGAGGGTATCCTGACGCTGGCGACCGGGGACCAGATCGCCTGGGACGCGCTGGTGGTCGCGACCGGCGTCCGGCCCACGAACCTGCCCGGCGGCGGCCTGACGCTCCGGACGTTCGACGACGCCGTCCGCCTGGGCACCGCGCTCGACGCGGCGGCGAGCGTGCTGATCGTCGGCGCCGGCATCCTCGGCTGCGAGCTGGCCGCCCTCGTCGCCGACAGCGGCCGCCGCGCGATCATGGTGGATCCGCAGCCGGCGCCCATGGTCGATCGCTTCGGTCCGGCGGTCGCCCGGCGCCTGTTCCTGCTGCATGCCGCCCGTGGCGTGGAGATGCATTTCGGCGTATCGGTCGAACGGGTCCGGCCGGGCGAGGGCATCGACCTGGTCGACGGCCGGCGCTTCGACGCCGATCTGGTCCTGGTCGCGGTCGGGTCGAGGCCAGAGACCGGCTGGCTCGACGGCAGCGATATCCCGCTCGGCAATGGCGTCGTCTGCGACGAATATTGCCGGGCGCTGCCGAACGTCTATGCCGCCGGCGATGTCGCCAACTGGTTCAATCCGCGCTTCGGCCGACGCATGCGGATCGAACATCGGATGAACGCCACCGAACAGGGCATGGCGGTCGCGGCGAACATTCTGGGCCGAGGCCAGGTGTTCGACCCGATCCCGTATTTCTGGACCGACCAATATGACCAGAAGATCCAGGTCCATGGCCTGATCGGCGGCAATCGCCAGGTCACGGCCTTGAGCGGGACGCTCGACGATGACGGCTTCGTGCTGGCCTACAGCACCGACGGCATCATCGAGGGCGTGCTGGGCTGGAACATGGCCGCCGGCGTGCGCAAGGCCAGGGCGCTGGTCGGCACGTTGGTGTCATGATACCCCTTCGAGGCCGCAGGCGCGTGGCGGCCCGGACGAACCAAGAGGACTGAATGCAGCAGGACCAAGCCCGTTCCATCAAGCGCACGCTGGAAGTGCTGGAGTATTTCGACGAGGAGACCCCGTCGGCCTCGGTCGGCGGCATTTCGAAGGATTTGGGCTATCCGCAATCGAGCACGTCGATCCTGTTGAAGAGCCTACTGAACCTCGGCTATCTCGCCTATGACGACAAGACCCGGACCTACAGCCCGACCGCGCGGGTCGCCCTCATCGGCCGCGGCATCCGCTCGCATCTGTTGAGCGACGGCCATCTGATGGCGGTGCTGGACGAGCTCAGCACCAAGACCGGCGAATTGATCTTCCTGGTGTCCCAGGCCGGCCTGTCGGTGCACTACATCCACGTCATCCCGGCGACCAACCCGCTGCGCATGCATCTGCGCGCGGGCGCGGTCCGGCCGTTGGCCGGCTCGTCGAGCGGCCATCTGTTCCTGGCCGCCAAGACCGATGCCGAAATCGCGACGATCGTGAAGCGGTGCGGCGAGGTGGCCGACCCGGGCAAGGCACCGGATCTGGAAGAGGTCATGAAGGAAGTGCGCCGGATCCGGAAACTGGGTTACGTGCTGTCGAACCGCACGGTCACCCCCGGCGGCGGCGTCCTGGGCATGATCCTGCCGCAGCAGTTCGATCATCAGCCGCTGGCGGTCTGCATCGGCGGTGTCGGCTCGGTCATCACGGAGAATGCGGACCGCTTCATCCAAATCATGAACCACGCAATCGCCCGCCACATCGTCAAGCCGGCCGCGCAGAGCGCCTAAGGTCCGGCTTAGGGCGCGTCGGCGATGGTGTTGCGCAGCACGCCGATGCCGTCGATCCAGGCGGTCACCGTCTGGCCGGCGCGCAGATAGAACTTCTCCGGCTCGTCCCGCGCCAGCGCCACGCCGGACGGCGTGCCGGTGATCATGATGTCGCCCGGATTGAGCCCGACCCTCGACCAGTAGCTGATCAGGTACGGGACCGAGAAGATCATGTCGGAGGTGTTGGCGCGCTGGCGCGGCTCGCCATCGACCTCCAACCCGATCTCCAGCGTCTGCGGATCGGGAATCTCGTCCGCGGTCACCATCCACGGACCCATCGGTGCGAAATTCGGGAAATTCTTGGCGAGCGTGATGCCGATCTGCGCTTCCATTTCCTTGCGCTGGATGCCACGCGCGCCGACGTCGTTGCAGATCGTATAGCCGGCGACATAGTTGAGCGCATCGGCCTCGCTGACGTTCAGCGCCCTGGTGCCGATGACGACAGCCAGTTCGATCTCGTAATCGACGTCATCGACGCCCTCAGGCACCAGGATCGGGCTGTCCGGCCCGCACAAGGAGGTGGCGAATTTCGCGAAGGCCGACGGGAATTGCGGGATGGTCACGACCTTGCCGCGTTTGGCCCAGATCTCCTGGCCCTCGCGCACATGGTCCATGTAATTGCGGCCGACGGCGATGATCTTGCCGGGATTGACGACCGGCGGTCCCAGCCGCCAGTCGTTCATGTCCGCCGGCGCCACGCCCTGGGCCAGCGCCGCCTCCTTGAGCGTCGCCAGCATGTCGAGCCCGGCGGGCTGCAGCCAGTCGGCCGCTTCCGGGACCATCAACTTGTGCATCGGCACCGTCTCGCGGCCGCCCGAGACCGCGGCGAGCGCGTCAGGGACCGTGATGAAGGCGCCGTCCGATCCGGCGAAACCCAGGCAGGTCCTGGCGTCGCGCCGATGCTGCAGCGTGGCGATACGCATAGTGCCGCCCTACCAGAGATCGAACGGGACGGTTTCCCCTTGCGTGCTCCAGGCGACCGCCAGCAGCTCGGTGCCCTGCTTGGCCAGGAATTCCGGATGTTCCTCGCCGCTCGGCAGCATGAAATAGGACAGGCCGTCGAATTCCTTGCCGCCGAACTCGACCAGGCCGTTCAACAGGAACACGGCGATATGGCCGGTCGGGCGCCCCTTGGGCAAGGCCACGCCCGCCTCGAGCTTCGCCATCTTGATGTTCGGACCGCTCTCGAAGAAATAGGCCAGATGCTTGGTCTTGAGGCCGGCGACCGACTTGTGGTCGACCCAGGGATAGCCGGTCGAGCGCATCACGACGTAATTGTTGAGCCGCCCCTTGGGATATTCCACCGGCGCGCCGGTCACCTGCTCCAGGATCGCCTCGTAGGCATCGCGCTTGCGGCCGGTCGGGAAGGTATAGACGCCGTCGTCGAACTTGCCGATCTGGGCCAGATAACGCTGGGCGGTCACGACCTCGTCCGGGTCCGGATAAGGAATGCCGGACGGACCTTCGAACTGGATGTCGGCGAAATGGAGCTGTTCGTTGTTCTCCATCGGGATCGGCTTGATCGGGCCGTAGTGCACGCCTTCGGGCAGATACAGGCAATCGCCGGCACTGTATTCCTCACGGTCGTATTTCATCTTGCCCGACAGCACGAAGCGGACTTGCTGGAACGTGTGGCGATGACGCGGGGAATGGTAGATCGGCTCGGCATATAGGCTGCCGATCCTGGCGCCGATCCGGCGCTCCTTGTCGAAAAACCCCTGGTAGCGCTGATTGTAGCCGGGCCTGACGCCGATATCGACCCAGGGAAGATCAGCCTCACGAACACCCATCGCAGCGCTAACCGTCATGGCCCATTCCTCCCGTGATCGCCCGCGCTCTCTTGCGCGCTTTCATCATAAATACGATCCAGGAAATCATAAAGTCAATAGATCGGCGCGTCAGCTTGCGGATGAGAGGCCTTTTCAGCGCGGAATCTCGATCAATTCCACCGACACGGCCCCGTCCTCGACGATCAGGCGCCCGAGGCTGATCGGCAGCGAGAACCGGCGCGGTCCGGCGCTGCCGGGGTTCACATACAGCACGCCGTCTTGTTCGGAGTGTCCGGGCTTGTGGGAATGGCCGGAAATCACGGCCCGGAAGCCGGTTGCGGACCCGAGATCCTCGATCCGGTGGAGCACATGGATCGCGACCGGGCCGACCGTCAGCATCGCCGTCTCGGGCAGCGTCGCCGCCCAGGCACCGGTATCGACGTTGCCGCGCACCGCCGTGACCGGCGCCAGCATGGCCAGGTCCTGGAGAATGCGCGGATCGCCGACATCGCCCGCATGGATGATGAAATCGCTGCCGCGCAACAGCGCCACCGCCTCCGGCCGCAACAGGCCGTGCGTGTCCGAGATCAATCCGACGCTGATGCTGCGCGTAGCCATACCGCCCTCATGCGAGCGCTCGCTCTGCAGCACCGTCGCATGGAGCTTCTGCGCGTGCCTCAGAAATTCGGCATCAACTCTCCGCTCCGATATCGCCCGACAATTGGCCGCCGCAGGCGACTTCCAATTGCCCGTAACGGATCGTGCCCGAGACCTTGCCGGATTCGCGGATCAGCAGCCGCTTGCGCACCGTCAGCGTGCCCTCGAACCGGCCCGAGATATCGGCATTGTCGACCGTGGCCGTGCCGTTGAACACGCCCGGGCTGGCGACGTTGATGGTGCTGCATTCCAAGAGCGTCGCTTCGACCTTGCCCTCGACCTGCAGGCGGTCGCAGCCGGTGATCTTGCCCGACAGCGACACCTCGCGGCCGACCAGCATCTGGTTGGTGATCGCGGGTGGCGCGTCGGTCAGGGTGCTGACGGCGGGTGCCGGGTTCGGCAGGGACGAAATCGGCGTGGCGACACGGCGGACGGGTTCGATCGACATCTATTCGGCATCCTCAACAACCGGGTTACGCCCCCGGTGGTACAGGGAACCCGCGCGCCCGCTTGTGAGCAAATTCGGACTTCTCACAATTCCGGGAAATCCTCCTCGCGCCACTCCTCCGGCCCGCGCGTGCCGGCGGTATAGCGATCCATTTCGGCCCGGCGCAGCTCCACGCGGCGGATCTTGCCGGAGATGGTCTTGGGCAGGTCCGCGAACTCGATGCGGCGGATGCGCTTATAGGGCGGCAGCTGCGCCCGCAGGTGCTGGAAGATCGACAAAGCCAGCTCGCGGCTGGGCGTGCGTCCCGCCACCAGGCTGATATAGGCCTTGGGCGTGGCCAGCCGCAGCGGATCGGGCGCCGGCACCACGGCGGCCTCGGCGATCGCCTCATGCTCGATCAGCACGCTCTCCAGCTCGAACGGGCTGATGCGATAGTCGGACGCTTTGAACACGTCATCGGCGCGGCCGACATAGGTGATGTAACCGTCGGCGTCGCGCGAGGCCACGTCGCCGGTGCGGTAGGCCGCGCCGGAGACGCGGACAACGCCGCCCTCGTCGTTCTGATAACCCAGCATCAGGGCCGCCGGCGCCGGATCGAGTGCCAGCGAGATCTCGCCCTCTTCCGCGTCCTGATCGTCGGGATCGAGCAGGCGCACCCGATAGCCAGGCAGCGGCCGGCCCATCGAGCCGGCCTTCAAGGGCTGGCCCGGCGGATTGCCGATCTGCGCCGTGGTTTCGGTCTGGCCGAAGCCGTCGCGGATGGTCAGGCCCCAGCCGGCCCTGACCTGCTCGATCACTTCCGGATTGAGCGGTTCGCCGGCGCCGACGACCTCGCGCAAACTCACCGGCCAGGCGGTCAGGTCCTCCTGGATCATCAGGCGCCAGACCGTGGGCGGCGCGCACAGGGTCGTGACCTGGCAGCGTACGAGCGCGTCCAGCATGCCGCGCGCGTTGAAGCGCGGCTGGTTGAGCACGAAGATCGTGGCTTCCGCGATCCAGGGCGCGAAGAACGAACTCCAGGCGTGCTTGGCCCAGCCCGGCGACGAGACGTTCAGATGCAGGTCGCCCGGCTGCAGCCCGATCCAATAGACGGTCGAGAGATGGCCGACCGGATAGCTCCGGTGGCTATGCAGCACCAGCTTCGGCTTCGCCGTGGTGCCCGAGGTGAAATAAAGCAGCATCGGGTCGTCGGCCAAGGTCTCGCCGTCGGGCGCGAACGCGGCGGAGGCGCCATAGGCGTCTTCGTACGTATGCCAGCCGGCAACAGCTTGGCCGACCGCAATGCGGGTGACGTCGGCCGGTAGATCGGCGAATTTGGCGGCATGCTCGGCGGCGGCCACGACATGACGGACCCGGCCGCGCGCGACCCGATCGACCAGGTCGGGACCGGTCAAGAGCGTCGTCGCCGGGATCACGACCGCGCCCAGCTTCATCGCGGCCAGCACGACCTCCCACAGCGGCGCCACGTTCGGCAGCATCAGCAACACCCGGTCGCCGCGCTTAACACCCAGGCCGCGCAGATGATTGGCCAACTGGTTGGAGCGGGCGGCGAGTTCGGCGAAAGTCAGCTTGGTCTCGGCGCCGCCCTCCTCGACGATCCACAGCGCCAACTGGTCCGGCCGGCGGCGCGCGACATCGTCGAACCAGTCGATCGCCCAGTTGAACTTGTCGAGGCGCGGCCATTCGAACCCGGCATAAGCCGTCGCATAGTCGGTCCGGTGCGCGAACAGGAAATCGCGGGCTTGGCGAAAAATGTCGGTCGCAGTCGTCATCGGCGTTAGGCCTCCCCCAGGCGTTTTTTCGATCTTCGCCGATTACGTCGCCGTTGTCGAAGCGGCTTCGACACTGTCGAAGCGGCTTGCGCCCGTCATCGGCGTTCCCTCCAATGTCGATGGGGCGAACCGGGGAACATCGACAGCATGACCGCCATCATGAAGGCCGCCTGGGGCAGCCTCGCCGTCAGCATCGTCGTGCTGGCCCTGAAGATGGCGGCCTATTGGCTGACCGGCAGCGTGGCGCTGCTGTCGGACGCGCTGGAGACGGTGATCAATGTCGTGGCCGCCCTGGTGGCGCTGCGGCTGAGCGCGCTGCCGCCCGACGCCAATCATCTCTATGGCCATAGCAAGGCCGAGTATCTGAGCGCCATGGCCGAGGGCGCGCTGGTGCTGGTGACCTCGCTGCTGATCGCGCGCGAGGCCTGGGCCGGCTGGCAGAACCCGCATGCGCCGGAAACGCCGTTCCTCGGCATCGGCCTCAATGCCGGCGCCGGCGTCATCAATCTGGTCTGGGGTCTGCTGCTGATCCGCAACGGCCGCCGGTGGAAGTCGCCGGCGCTGATCGCCGGCGGCCGGCACATCATGACCGACGTCTGGACCACCGGTGCCGTGCTGATCGGTTTCGCCCTGGTGCCGCTGACCGGCTATCTCCGGCTCGACCCGCTGATCGCCGGTTTCGTGGCGCTCAACATCCTATGGACCGGCTATGGCATGTTGCGCGAATCCATGGGCGCGCTGATGGACGAGGTCGCCGATCCCGAGGCCGTCGCCGAATTGCGCAAGATCATCTCCGCCAGTGCCGACGGCGCGATCGAGGCCCACGACCTGCGTACGCGCACGGCCGGCGCCACCACCTTCATCGAGTTCGATCTGGTCGTGCCCGGCACCATGACGGTCCAAGACGCCCATGCCATCTGCGACCGGGTCGAGGATGCCCTTCGCGCGCACCTGGGCAACGCCGTGATCAATATCCACGTCGAGCCTGAGCGGGAGGCGAAGCAGACGGGCGTTCCGGTTCTTTGACCGGTTCGTAGGACAGGCGCCGCTGCGGCAGAGCGTCCGGGTGATGCTGCTGCAGGAACGCCACCAGCTTTTCCCGGACCTCGCAACGCAGGTCCCAGGTCTGGGGCGCGTTGCGGGCGCTGACCAGCGCGCGGAGTTCGATCACCGTCTCGCGCACGTCGCTGACCTGCAGGTTCACGACCCGCTTGTCCCAGAGCGGGCTCGCCTCGGCGATCTTCGTCAGTTCCCGCCGCACCGCCTCGACCGGGACGGTATGGTCGACATAGAGCATGACCGAGCCAATCAGCGAGCCGCTCTCGCGGGTCCAGTTCTGGAACGGCTTGTCGAGGAAATAAGCCAAGGGCACGATCATCCGGCGCCAGTCCCATAGACGGATGACGACATAGGTGCTGGTGATCTCCTCGATCCAGCCCCATTCGCCCTCGACGATCACCGCGTCCTCGATCCGGATCGGCTGGGTGATCGCGATCTGCACGCCGGCGATCAGGTTGGTCAGCAGCGGCCGGGCGGCCAGGCCCACGACCAAGCTGGCGGCGCCGGCAGACGCGAACAGGCTGACGCCGTATTGCCGGACGGAATCAAAGCTCATCAGCGCCGCACCCAACGTGATGATGACCAGCAGCGTATCGACCGCGCGCTTCAGGATGCGGATCTGGGTGATATGCTTGCGGGCCAGCAGATTGTCGTCCAGGTCGGTGCGGAACCGCTGCAGATACAGGGTCGCCGCGATCTCGAATGCGCGGACGGCGCTCCAGCCGGCCAGCACGGTGAAGGCTACCAGAAGGATGTGATTGATCCGGCTGGTCGTGAGTTCAGAGAAACTGGTGGACGGCAGCGCCGCCGCCAGCGCGAAGATGACGAAGG
>Ga0302317_10002930_pt1 | contig 11397 bp, 5 predicted proteins | sample III_Palsa_N3_3_FD_200450 | JGI IMG/M metagenome (GOLD analysis project Ga0302317, IMG submission 200450) | Peat permafrost microbial communities from Stordalen Mire near Abisko, Sweden - III_Palsa_N3_3 | ecosystem: Environmental > Terrestrial > Soil > Palsa > Peat permafrost | place: Sweden...
CGGGCCCAAGCCAGACTCCGCAGGTCGTTGCGGCCAATGTCGACGCGGCGGTGCTGGTCGCCGCCCTGACCCCCGACTTCAATCCGCGCCGGCTGGAGCGTTACCTGGCCATCGCCTGGCAGAGCGGGGCTAGGCCCCTGGTGGTTCTGACCAAGGCCGATCTCTGTCCCGACGTGGACGAGGCGGTGGCGGCGACCCAGGCCATGGCGGTGGGTGTGGACGTGATCGCCGTTTCCGCCGCAACCGGCGACGGCATGGCCGACCTGGCTTCGCGGCTGCTCCCCGGCGAGACGGCGGTGCTGGTGGGCTCCTCCGGCGCCGGCAAGTCGACCCTGGTCAACGCCCTGGCCGGCGAGGCGCGGATGGCCGTCGGCGCGATCCGCGAGGAGGACGGGCGGGGACGCCACACCACCAGCCACCGGGAGCTCGTCCTGCTGCCCGGCGGCGCCTTGATCCTGGATACGCCGGGCATGCGCGAGCTGGGTCTGCTGGACGCCGACGAAGGGATCACGGCGGCCTTCGAGGACATCGACGCCCTGGCCGAGCAGTGCCGCTTCCACGACTGCGGCCATACCAATGAGCCGGGCTGCGCCATCGCCACAGCGCTGGAGACCGGCGTGCTCGATCCCGCCCGCTGGCGGAACTATCAGAAACTCCAGCGCGAGGCCGCCTTCTCCGACCGCAAGGAGGACCGCGCCGCGCGGTCGGCCGAACGGCGCAAATGGGTGGCCATCGCCAAGGCCCAGCGCGCCAATCGCAAACGGCGGGAACGGCCGGAGTAGCCTTGCCGAAACCCAAATAATCCGTCTCCCCGGCCTTGTGCCGGGTATCCATCGGGCGCGAGCGGAAGACGTCGGGTCGCGATCGATCGGCCGGGGCGAACCCGCCACCTATCGCGCTCAATGGGCCCCCGGCACAAGGCCGGGGGAACGCTGCTTTTTAGCTGAGATTGAGCAGAGCCCAGCGACCGCCCCTACAGCGACCGCTGGATTTCCTCGACGGTGAAGCACTCGACCACGTCGCCGGCCTTGATGTCGGAGAAGCCGAAGTTCATGCCGCACTCCTGGCCGGACTGGACCTCGTTGACCTCGTCCTTGAAGCGCTTGAGCGTCTGCAGGGTGCCGAGCTCCAGCGTGACCACGTCCTGACGGATGATCCGCACCCGGGCGCCCTTGCGGACCACGCCGTCGGTGACCCGGCAGCCGGCGACCTTGCCGACCTTGGAGATGTCGAACACCTGCAGCACCTCGGCGTTGCCCAGCAGGGTCTCGCGCTGGATCGGCGCCAGCATGCCGGAGAGCACGCCTTTGATGTCGTCCAGCAGGTCGTAGATGATCGCATAGTAGCGGATCTCCACGCCCTCGCGCTCGGCCAGGTCGCGGGCCTGGCGTGAGGCGCGGACGTTGAAGCCGAGGATCGGTGAGCCGGAGCCCTTGGCCAGCATGACGTCGGACTCGTTGATCGCGCCGGCGCCGGAGTGGATGATCCGGGCGCGGACCTCGTCGGTGGAAATCTTGTCCAGCGAGGAGACGATGGCCTCGGTCGAGCCCTGCACGTCGGCCTTGATGATCAGCGGCAGTTCGGAGACCTTCTTGTCCTGCAGCTTGGCCATCATGTCGGCCAGGGAGGCGCCGACCGCGCCCGTGGGGGCGATGGTCTTCTCGCGCTTCTGGCGGATGCGGTATTCGGTCAGCTCGCGGGCGCGGGCTTCGTTTTCCACCACGGCGAATGGCTCGCCCGGATCGGGGGTGCCGTCCAGGCCCAGCACTTCCACCGGCTCGGACGGGCCGGCTTCCGCCACCTGTTCGTCCCGCTCGTTGATCAGCGCCCGCACACGGCCCCAGTTGGCGCCGGCGACGACGATATCGGTGCGCTTCAGCGTGCCGCGCTTGACCAGCACGGTGGCCACGACGCCGCGGCCGCGGTCGAGCTTGGATTCGATCACCACGCCTTCGGCCGAACGGTCCGGATTGGCCCGCAGGTCCATGACCTCGGCCTGCAGCAGGATGGCTTCGATCAGATGGTCCAGGCCAAGCTTCTGGGTCGCGGAGACCTCGATCAGCTGGGTCTCGCCGCCCAGGGACTCCACCACGATCTCGTGCTGCAGCAGCTCGTTGATCACCTTGGTCGGGTCCGCGTCGGGCTTGTCGATCTTGTTGACCGCCACGATGATCGGCGCACCGGCGGCCTTGGCGTGATGGATCGCCTCGATGGTCTGCGGCATGACCCCGTCGTCGGCGGCCACCACCAGCACCACGATGTCGGTGACGTTGGCGCCCCGCGCCCGCATCGCCGAGAAGGCGGCGTGGCCTGGGGTGTCCAGGAAGGTGACGCGCTGGCCGTCCGGCAGCCGGACCTGATAGGCGCCGATATGCTGGGTGATGCCGCCATGCTCGCCGGCGGCCACGTCGGTGGCGCGCAAGGCGTCGAGCAGGCTGGTCTTGCCATGGTCGACGTGACCCATCACCGCCACGACCGGAGGACGCGGCAGCATGTGGTCGTCGTGGTCCTCGGCGGCGAGGAAGCCTTCTTCCACGTCGGCTTCGGAGACGCGGCGCACGGTGTGGCCGAACTCGGTGGCCACCAGTTCGGCGGTATCGGAATCGATCACGTCGTTGATCTTCAGCATCAGGCCCTGACGCATCAGGAACTTGATGATCTCGACGCCGCGGGTGGCCATGCGGTTGGCCAGCTCCTGCACCGTGATGACGTCGGGGATGACGACTTCGCGCGCGGCCTTGGCCTGCTCGTGGCTGCCGCCCTTGCGCTTTTCACGTTCACGCTCGCGGGCCCGGCGAACCGAGGCCAGCGAGCGCATGCGTTCGACCGCCTCGTCGTCGTTGCCGGCTACGGCCTGGATGGTCAGCCGGCCTTCGCGGCGCTGCGGCGCGCCCTTGACGCGGCTGACCGCCTTGCCGGGAGCAGCCTTGCTGCCGCCGCGGCGGGCCGAATCCTCGTCATCATCCGGCGCCCGCTCGATGACCGCGTTAGGCCGGGGCGCCTGGCGGGTGGCGCGCTGAATCTCGGGACCGGCAGGGGCTTCCGCCGGGCGGCCGAAGCCTCCCGGGGCGCGCGGACCACGGGCGGCGCCGTCGCGGCCGGCGGCGGGCTTGGGCGCCAGCGCGGAATAGCGGACGGTCTCGCCTGCGCGCGGCGGGCGCTCGCCGAACGGACGCGGACCCTCCGTGCCGCGCGACGGCGGCCGATCGCCCGAGGGGCGAGGCGCGCTGTCCGGACGCTCGGCGCGGGGGTCGGCCATCCGTTGGCCATAGTTGCCGGCGGGCCGTTCCGGCCGATAGGTGGTGGTCGAGGCGCGGTCATCCCGGCGCGGCGGGGCCTCGCGTTCGCGGGGCTCCGGACGCGGCGGCGGCGCGGCGGCGCGGGGGGCGGCCTCAGGAGGACGCTCAACCACGGGCGGCGGAGCGGCGACGGCGACCGGCGCCTCCACAGGCGCGGCGGCTTGGGGCGCGGAGACCTCAGCTGGCGCTTCGACCGGCGGGGGGGCCGCGGCCTCGCGGCGGCGGGATTCTTCCTGGGCCAGGCGGGCGGTTTCGCGGGCGCGCTCGGCGGCGGCGCGTTCCTGGTCGGCGCGGGCGGCTTCCACCACCCGTTGGCGGGCGCGCAGCTCCTCGCTGGACAGGCCGAGACTGGAGGCTGGCGTCGGCGCGGACGGGGCGCGAGGCGCGGTGGGAGCGGGCGGTTTGACGTCGAACACCGCGCGCTTCTCGGCGGGCGAGGGCGCGGCGAGGTTTCCCACCGGCGCATCGACGCGCCGCCGCTTGGTTTCCACCACCACGGTCTTGGAGCGGCCATGGCTGAAGCTCTGCTTCACCGTCCCCGAACTCATCGCCCCGGGCCGGGGCTTCAAGGTCAGGGGCGCGCGCCCGCCGCCGTTTCGGCCGTTTTCGTTCTCGTCGTTCATTCGCTCGCTTTACTCAATCAAACCCGCCCCGCCCGGACGGCGCGGCTGTCCCAACACGACGCTCCGATGCGGAACGTCAAAATATAGACGAACGCCAGCGGTGCGGTCTTGCCGACCACACCGGCGTTTCACGCTTCCTCGCGCCAACTCTCAGGAAGGAGCGGACGAAAGCCCGAAAGACGCTCGACCTCGGTGGTCCAGCGATTGGCGCCTCGTCCCGCAAGGAAGACGAGGTGTATCACATTTCCCAGGCCCAAGGCCAAACTCAATTCGTCGGCGCAGAAGAGACCGGCGAGCCGCGGCGAGGGAGACACACGCCGGGCCGCCTGCAACAGTTTGCGGCGTCCGTCCGCCGCGCCGTCGCTGGCTTCGATCATCCAGGCCGCCTTGCCCGAAGCGATCGCCGCCGCCGCCTTTTCGAACCCAGAGGTAAGATCGCCGGCGCGCCGCGCAAGGCCGAGTCCGTCCAAAACCCGCCTGGCCAGCAGCCGGTCGACCTGGTCGGCCAAGTCGCCGGGCGCCGATAGCTTGGCCTTGGCCGAGCGGGAAAATCCGCCCTTCCGCGCCGCCGTCTCCACCGAGGCCCGGTCCGCCGCCACCCACAGCCCGCGCCCGGGCAGCTTTCGGGCCAGGTCCGGCGTCACCACCCCGTCCGGCCCGGCCACAAACCGGATCAGCCGCGCCTCCTCCATCACCTGGCCGGAAACCAGGTCCCGCCGCTGGCGAGACGCCTCGGCGTGGGTGGATGGAGCATGCGGTTCGGACATGGACCTCTCTAGAATCCTTCTCCCTCTTGCGGGAGAAGGTGGCCCCGAAGGGGTCGGATGAGGGGTCGCGCCGACCCCTCCGATAGGCTGTTTGCAGGAAACCTGACAGGCCGGCGCGACCCCTCATCCGTCAGGCTTCGCCTGCCACCTTCTCCCCCAAGAGGGAGAAGGGTTAGACTTCCACCGCCTCGATCGCCGCGTCTTCGGCGTCGAATTCGGCTTCCATCACCTCTTCCTCAACCTCGGGTTCCGGTTCGATCCAGCCCATGGCGACGCGGGCGCGCATGATCAGGGCTTCGGCGGCCTCAGGCGCCAGGGCGAAGCTTTCCAGCACGCCTGGCTGGCGCACCCGCTCGCCGTCCTTGGCTTCGAACCAGCCGCGCAGGTCGTCGGGCACCAGGCCGGCGAGATCCTCGACGGTCTTGATGTCGCCTTCGCCCAGGGCCACCGACATCGGCAGGGTGACGCCTTCGATCTCCAGCAACCCGTCCTCGACTCCCAGCGCCTTGCGCTTTTCGTCGAATTCGGCGGCTTCGCGATCGAGGAAGTCGCGGGCCCGGGCCTGCAGCTCCTCGGCGGTCTCCTCGCCGAAGCCTTCGATGGCGGCGATCTCGTGCGGCTCGACGTAGGCCACGTCCTCGACGGTGGCGAAGCCTTCGGTGACCAGCAGCTGGGCGATCACCTCGTCCACGTCCAGGGCTTCCTGGAACAGCTGGGTGCGCTCGGCGAACTCGCGCTGGCGGCGCTCGCTCTCCTGGCTTTCGGTCATGATGTCGATCTGCCAGCCGGTCAGCTGGCTGGCCAGACGAACGTTCTGCCCGCGGCGGCCGATGGCCAGCGACAGCTGCTCGTCGGGCACCACCACCTCGACCCGCTCGTCCTCCTCATCCATCACCACCTTGGTGACTTCGGCCGGCGCCAGGGCGTTGACCAGGAAGGCGGCTTCGTCCGGCGACCAGGGGATGATGTCGATCTTCTCGCCCTGCAGCTCGGCCACCACCGCCTGCACGCGCGAGCCGCGCATGCCGACGCACGCGCCGACCGGGTCGATGGAGCTGTCATTGGACACCACCGCCATCTTGGCGCGGCTGCCCGGGTCGCGGGCGATGGCGCGGATCTCGATGACGCCGTCATAGACCTCCGGCACTTCCTGGGCGAACAGCTTGGCCATGAAGCCGCCGTGGGCTCTGGAGAGCATGATCTGCGGGCCCTTGGCCTCGCGGCGGACGTCGTAGATGTAGCTGCGGATACGGTCGCCAACCTGGAAGTTTTCGCGCGGGATGGCCTGGTCGCGGCGGACGATGCCTTCGCCCCGGCCGAGGTCGACGACGATGTTGCCGTATTCGACCCGCTTGACCGAGCCGTTGACGATCTCGCCCACCCGGTCCTTGAATTCCTCGTACTGGCGCTCGCGCTCGGCTTCGCGGACCTTACCGGTCACCACCTGGCGGGCCATCTGGGTCTGCACCCGGCCGAATTCGAACGGAGGCAGCACCTCGGTATAGGTCTTGCCCACCACCGCGTCCTTGTCGTCCAGCAGGGCGTCGGCCAGGGACTTGTAGGCGTAGGTGTTCTCGATCTCCTCGTCGTCGGGAACCACGGTCACCCAGCGGGTGATGGTGGTCTCGCCCGACTTCGGATCGATGTGCACGCGGATGTCGTGCTCGGCGCCGTAGCGGGAGCGGGCGGCCTTCTGCACCGCCTCCTCGATCGCCTCGATGACGATCTCCTTCTCGATCGACTTCTCGCGGGCGACCGCCTCGGCGATCTGCAAAAGTTCCTGCCGGTTGGCGGAAATGCCTGAGAGGGCCATGGGTCTACTCCAGTTTCGCGTCTTGTTCGGGTTGGATGCGGGCCGCGCGCATATCGGCGCCCCGCTTCATCAGATCGTCGGTGAGGATCAGCTTGGCTTCGATGATCCAGGAAAAGGGGATGAGCACCGTCTCGGCCTCCTCCTCTTCCAGGTTGATGGCGACCATGTCGCCCTCGATGCCGGCCAGTTCGCCCTTGAACCGTTTGCGGCCGTCGGCGAGCCGGTCCAGCTCCATCCGCGCCTGCAGGCCTTCATAGGTCTCGAAATCCTTCAGCCGGGTCAGCGGCCGGTCGACGCCGGGGCTCGACACCTCCAGCAGATAGTCGCCGTCGATGGGGTCGGCGGCGTCCAGCACCTCCGACACCGCCCGCGACAAACGGGCGCAGTCGTCGACGTTCATGTCTCCGTGAGCGTCCTCGGCCATGATCTGCAGCCGGCGCGAGCGGGTGCCGCTCATCAGCCGCAAGCGCACGATTTCGTACCCTGCCGCCTCTGCGACCGGGTCCAAAATCTCCAGCAATGAGCGGTCTTCCGCCGTCTTGCCGCGCAAGGTTTGCCTCGAACCAATAAAAAAGCGGCGGGCCTTTAGGGCCGCCGCTCGTAAACGCCATCCAGCGCTAACGATCGATGTGAGGACCTATATAGCGCGGTTGTGGGGGCATGTCAGCCCCCTGGTGGTTCTACAGTTTTCCTCGAGCGTGCAGGTCGATCATGGCGGTCTCTGCTATCAATGTTATCGACCGATCATCCAGCTTCTGGCCGTCAGCCGCCGGCGCGAGCCAAGCCTGCAATGCTAGAGACAGCATTTCACGGGACAGCTCTGGCTGGTCAACTCTCGCTGCCCGATAGGCGACCATTATAGCCGCATTAGGTGTCCCGTAGCCCCAATCGTGATGCATCTTCGTTGCTAGTTCAGGCGGCAAATCGAGTGGTTGCTCGAGAGCACCTCGCTTGATGAGCTCTCGCACGCAACCGGCCTCCATACCCAACGGGAGCGGCAAACGTTCGGGAGCCGAGCCGTCAGAAGTCATTGCCGCCCCATCATCGGTCGCGCAATATCGCAGCAGGGCGTCATGGTCGTCCCGGGATTTTGCGTGCGCAAGCAGATCGGGCATTTCCCGACTCGCGACACCGGTTTGGATGTCAAGATTCAATACCCCGTCCAAGTAGGGCGTTACGCGAGGGTCATCCCAGCGATGTTCCAGCGCAAGCAGCACCCCCAAGACATGCCCGGCCTCCTCAGCCTGGTCGGCCAGCGTCGTCGGATCGGTATGGCCTGTCTTCGAAGCGGTAGCCGCAACTGCATCATAAAGAGCGCGGGCGCGATCCTCCCGGCCAAGCAAGCGCCAAACCGCATAGAGATCGACGGCGTCTTGACTGTTCCAGCCCCTGGCGCCGGGTCGGGCAATGGTGTCGACGCGGTCGGCCCACATGAGCGCGTTAGTCCGGTCGGGCCGTTGGGCTAGCCAGACGAGCGCGGTTCCAACACCACTGTCCATGACGGCGTTCAGCGGACGGTCAGGCGCAACGCCTGACGCCAAAATCATGTCTGCCGCGCGGTCGGCTATGTCGACCCGTCCAACGTTCCGCGCCGACCACAACAACCGAAGCCTCTCCCTCTGCAGAAAAACATAAGGGAAGACTCCGGGGTAGGCACGCGATTCAGCACGCTCAAAGTCCTTTGGCGTGAGCCGCGCCAACACGTCCGCCGCGTCTTCGAGCCGCCCGCCTCCGATGAGCATATACAGGCGTATGGGAGGATCGGTGGACGGCAAGAGCTTGGCCGCTCTATCAACGCCATCCATATCATCCAGCTTAGCGCGACAAGCGCCCAGTATGGCCGCACCGCCCAATAGGTCGGCCGGCATATTGCCGTTTGGAAATGACGCGAGTGCTTGTTCGAGTCCGTCGGCTGTGGCGGCCAGCAATTTTCGTGTCGGGCGAATGGAATTCTGCCAGCGGATATATTGCGGGCCGTCGCCTTGCGCGGCCTGACCCAGGCCGATTGCACAAACGGCGGATAAGACGCCGATACGATCAGGCATCGGCAATGCGTTGGAGCCAAGCAGCGAAGCCTTGGGATCTAGGCCGCGTCGGTCTGCCCTGAGAATGTCCCTGAACTCACGCAATGTCGTGACGTCGACACTGGTGTCTGCGGGGTCGGCGCCGGAAGGCGCAAGGTCGGACATTGCCGCAAGTGTCAGTCGCTCGCTCGGCCGAGCGCGCTCGATGGCGTTAAGCGCGCACAAGGACCTGTCGGCGGCGTTCAGGCACACGCCGATGTCGTGAGCATATACTTGCTTCTGTGAATTGGCTGGCGGCGGCTGCACGGGCGGCTCTTCCGCCTGAGCAAATGAAACGGCCAAGCAGGTCGCAATAGTGGTTGCGCAAGCCAAGCGCGCATAGCGGTTCATGCAGATCGCCCCCAAAGCCCGCATCCACGATGCAGGCTCGCCCTTAAGATCCTGGCGAGATTGGAGCTTTGGCGTTCGCCGCTGTCAAGGACGAGGCCTTTGGCCTCGCCGCGCAGCGGTTGGCCCAAGGGGCCAATCCTTGACGGCGTCGAACGCCAAAGCAGACTCGGCTTCCAGGACTTAAGTACGGATGGGACGAGTTCCTCGTAAATTGAACGCGACCCTGAAAACCTTCCCCGCTTGTCGGGGAAGGATTTGAGGCGTTAATCTCTCACCTCACACGCCCCGCTGATTAGCCAGCGCCAACGCGCCCTTCAGCTCCGCCAGTTGATACGGCTTGGCCAAAATCGGGAATTCGTCACCGATGGCCTGAGCGGTGCGGCTGTAGCCGGTGGTCAGCAGGATCGGCAGGTCGGGCCAGCGCTCGCGGACGTACCGCGCCAGGCCCAGGCCATCCATGTCGCCGGCCATGACGATGTCGCTGAAGATCAGGTCCGGCCGCGCGCCGTCCTCCAGCAGCCCTATCGCCTGTCCGGCCGAATGGACCGCCCGCACACGGTTGCCCAGCTCCGTCAGCATCCCGGCCGCCACATCGGCGACCTCGAGATTGTCCTCGATGCAGAGGATATCCAGGCCGGTCGCCGCCGGCGCTTGCGACGGCTCGGCGCTCGCGGCGCGCACGGCGAAGCTGCGCCGAAGATAGAGCGAGATGCGCGTACCCTCGCCGAGCGTGCTGTCGATCGTCATCCGGCCGCCGGATTGCTGGACGAAGCCATACACCTGCGACAGACCAAGCCCGGTGCCCTTGTTGACCTCCTTGGTCGTGAAGAAGGGCTCCAATACCTTGGGTAGGATGTCCGGCGGAATGCCAACGCCGGTGTCGGCGACGACGATCCTGACGAACTCGCCCTCAAGCTCGGACCCGTCGTCCTGAGGGGCCGCGGTCACATTGGCGGCCGAGATCGACAGCTTGCCGCCCTTCGGCATGGCGTCGCGGGCGTTCACCGCCATGTTCAGGATCGCCAGCTCGAATTCGTTGGTGTCGATCTCGACCGCCCAGAGGCCTTCTGGAAAGTCGACCTCCAGGGCCAAGTCGCTGTCCAGGCTCGACCGCAACAGCTCGCGAATGTCCGCCGCCCGCCGCGTCAGCGATACCGAGGCCGGGTTCAAACGCTGGCGGCGCGCGAAGGCGAGCAGATGCCGGGTCAGGCCCTGGCCGCGCCTGGCTGCCGAGATGATCGCCTCCAGCGAGCGGATCGTCCTGGGCTCGTCGCCGATCCGCCCACGCAGCAGTTCGGCCTGGCCGCCCATCACCATCAAAAGGTTGTTGAAATCGTGCGCGACGCCGCCGGTGACCTGGCCCAGCGCCTCCATCTTCTGCGCCTGGGCCAGCCGCTCATTGGCCCGCTGCAGCTCGATCTGGGCGTTCCGCTTTTCGGTGATGTCCCGGGTGATCTTCGCAAAGCCGATCAGTTCGCCCGTCTCGTCACGAATGGCGTCGATCACCACGTTGGCCCAGAACAGGCTTCCGTCCTTGCGCACACGCCAGGCCTCCGCCTCGAAGCGCCCCTGTTCAGCCGCCGTGGCCAGTGCATGCGCCGGCGCTCCATGCTCCCGGTCGGAGTCGGTGTAGAAGGTCGAGATGTGCCGGCCGACGATCTCCGCGGCGGTATAGCCCTTGATGCGCTCGGCGCCGGCGTTCCAGGTGGCGACGATCCCCTCGGGGGTGAGCATGAACAGCGCATAGTCGACCACGCTGGCCACCAGCAGCCGGAATTCCCGTTCGCTGCGGCTCAGGCGGTCCTGCGAGCGCCTCTCCTGGGTGATGTCGCGGCCGCTGCAATAGATCAGCCCGTTGTCGCGGGCGATGTTCCAGGACAGCCAGACCACCCCGCCGTCGCGGCGCAGGTAGCGGTTTTCAAAGTCGAAATAGCCATCATCGGCAAGATGGCTCCGCCGCATCGCCAGGGTCCGCTCGCGGTCGTCGGGGTGGACCAAGTCCAGCAACCGCTTGCTGGTGATCTCCTGGACGGAATAGCCCAGGGTCTGGCGCCAGGCGCGCTCGTTGATGAAGCGCGGCACGCCGTCCTCCGCCGAGACGATGGCGAAGAGGTCGCGCGAGGCGTCCCAGAAGTGGCCTAGGTGGCGTTCCGCCTCGTCGGCGCGCGCCGCCAGCAGCGATCGCTCCGCTTCGTCCGCCCGCCGGCGGGCGGATACATCCCGCGCGACGCCGAGGCGGCGGCCGTCGGAGAGCCGGCAGCTTGAGACCTCCACCTCCACGAACGATCCGTCCTTGCAGCGAACCTTCCAGTCGCGGACGGACTGGTCCTGCCGGCGGGCCGCCGTCAGATCGGCCTGCTCATCGGGGGCGATCAGGTCCCAGACAAACCGGCCGATGACCTCCTCGCGGCCATAGTGGCCGAGCGCGCAGGCCGCCGGATTCACGTCCACGAACCGGCCCTCGCCGTCGGCGATAAAGAT
>Ga0302317_10002933_pt1 | contig 11396 bp, 6 predicted proteins | sample III_Palsa_N3_3_FD_200450 | JGI IMG/M metagenome (GOLD analysis project Ga0302317, IMG submission 200450) | Peat permafrost microbial communities from Stordalen Mire near Abisko, Sweden - III_Palsa_N3_3 | ecosystem: Environmental > Terrestrial > Soil > Palsa > Peat permafrost | place: Sweden...
TTGGCGTCGGCCTGGCTGCGCGTGAGCTGGTAGAGCTTGCAGCCTGGCTCGTTGGCGCGCACCTCGGCCTGCAGCTTCAGGAACACCGCTTCGAAGTCCGGCCCCTTGCCGTCCTGCACCTTGAGTATCGCCACCACGCCCAGCATCGCTTCCTCCTGATTGTTTGCGCAGAGATGCTTAAGGAGGCTGCGGCCGGTCGGCAACGCTGACGTTGGGTTACTGGCGATCGAAGCCGTAGGCCACCCAAGAATGGCCGCCGACGTTCTGGGCTTCGATGACATCGGGATCCTGCACCCGCGTACGGGCCCGCGGGACCTTGCCGGTGAGCGCCACCGCGGCGCCGCCGATCAGCCCAGCCACCACCAGCAGCGCCGTCACGACGACCGCCAGCACCAGGCCCGCGACGCCGGCGATCATCCAGGCCGCAAACGCGGCCAGGAGGCCAAGGACCCGCCCAAACGATGGCCGCGGCGCCCAGGAACCGCCTGCATTGACCATGTTGGGGTCTCCCGTGCCGCCAGTCGTTCTTCCGCTTGCATTCGGCGCGCGTCAACCGTTTCTCACGCACATGCGAAGGGCCTCATGACAAAGGACGAGGGCTGCGACGGCCGCTGGACCTTCTGGATCGACCGCGGGGGCACCTTCACCGATGTGATCGGTGCGTCACCGACGGGCGAGACGGTGACCCTGAAGCTGCCTTCGGTCTCCCCGGCCTATGACGACGCCGGCGTGGAGGCCATGCGCCGGCTGCTGGCCGCACCGCCCGGCGCGCCCTTCCCGGCCGAGCGGGTGGCGGCGATCCGGGTCGGCACGACCGTGGCCACGAACGCCCTCCTGGAACGAAATGGCGCGAGGACCCTCCTCGTCACCACCCGCGGCTTCGCCGACGCCCTGCGGATCGGCGACCAGAGCCGGCCGCACCTGTTCGCCCTCGACATCGAGAAGCCGGAACCCCTGTTTGCCGGCGTCATCGAGGCGAACGAGCGGCTGGCGGCCGACGGCAGCGTGATCGAGGCCCTGGACGAAGTCGCCCTAGCGGCTGATCTGACGCGGGCGGCTGGGGCGACCTTCGAGAGCGTCGCCATCGCCTTCATGCACAGCGACCTGAACCCGGTCCATGAGGCGCGGGCCGTCGATCTGGCCCAGGCGGCCGGATTTGCCTGCGTCGTCATGAGCACCGAGGCATCGCCCCTGCCGAAGTTCGTCGAGCGGGCCGAGACGGCGGTGATCGACGCCTACCTGACCCCGCCCTTGCGCGCCTATGTCGAGGGGCTGTCGCAGAAGGTCGCTGGGGCCGACCTCTATTTCATGACTTCCGGCGGCGGCCTGGCGCGGGCCGAGGTCTTTCGCGGCCGCGATGCGGTGACCTCGGGACCGGCCGGCGGGGTGGTCGGCGTCGCCCGCGTCGCCGAAGCGGCCGGAGCCAAGGCGGTACTCGGCTTCGACATGGGCGGCACCTCGACCGACGTCTGTCGCTTCGCCGGCGAGCTCGAGCGGCGCGACCTCAGCCATGTCGCCGGCGTGAAGCTGCGCGCCCCGATGCTGGACGTCGAAACCGTGGCCGCCGGCGGCGGCTCGATCCTCTATTTCGACGGCCTGCGCGCCCGCGTTGGGCCGCGGAGCGCCGGCGCGATCCCCGGCCCGGCCTGCTACGGCCGCGGCGGCCCAGCCACCGTGACCGACGCGAACGTGGTGCTTGGTCGGATCGAGCCGACGCTATTTCCGTCGGTGTTCGGGCTGGGCGGCGACGGACCGCTGGACGTCGCCGCCGCCTTTGACCGATTGGGTGAGCTGGCGGAAACCATGGGTCTGGCCGACCCTCGCGCTGCGGCGGCGGGATTCCTTGACATCGCGGTGGAACAGACCGCCGGCGCCATCCGGCGGATCTCCACCGAGCGCGGCTTCGATCCACGCAGCCACGCTCTCGTCGCCTTCGGCGGCGCGGCCGGCCAGCTGGCCTGCGACACCGCCGAGGCGCTGGGCGTCACCGAGGTGCTTTGCCCGCGTTACGCCAGCCTGCTCTCCGCCTGGGGCATCGGGCATGCCCGGCTCAGGGCCACGCGCCAAGCCGGTCTGGAGCGGCCGCTCAGCGAGGACGGCCTGGCGGCGGCGCTGGCGCTGACCGGGCGGCTGGCGGACCAGGCCCGCGCCGACCTCGAACGCCAGGGCGCAGCCTCGGCGACGCTCGCGAGCCGGCTGCGCGTGCGTTACCAGGACGGCGATGCAGCGTTAGCCGCGCCACTCGGGACCCTCGGCGACGTCCGCGGGGCCTTTGAAGCCGCGCATCGGCGGCTTTACGGCTTCGTCGAGCCGGAGCGGACAATCCTCGTCGCCAGCGTCGAGGTCGAAGCGTTGGAGGAGGAACCCTCCCTTCCCTCAATGGGGAGGTTGGATCTCTCGGAGCGCATGGCGGGTGGGGTGGCCGCAACACCCCCTCCGGCCCGGAGTTTACCCCGGGGGGCCACCTCCCTCATCGAGGGGGAGGAGGGTCGCGTGGTCCTTGCCGAAGAGCTGACCACACCCGTAGACGGTCCGCGGCTCATCGTTCGCGGCGACACGCAGATCTGGGTCGAGGCGGGTTGGCGCGCTGAACCGGAGGCTGACGGCCTGATCCGCCTGACGTGCGTCAAGATGACTGGGCGCGCCGGCGCCGATCCAGCAACGGTCGATCCGGTGACCCTGGAACTCTACAATCGTCGGTTCATGGGCGTGGCCGAGGCCATGGGCGCGGCCCTGGAGCGCACCGCCCGATCGGTGAACATCAAGGAGCGGCTGGACTTCTCCTGCGCCCTCTTCGACGCGGATGGCGGCCTGGTGGCCAACGCGCCACACATGCCGGTGCATCTGGGTTCGATGGGCGCCAGCGTGCGGGCGGTTTCGGCGCGGCGCGGCGCCTTCGAGCGCGGCGAGGCATTCGCCCTCAACAATCCCTACGACGGCGGCACCCATCTGCCAGACATCACCGTGGTCATGCCGGTGTTCGTCGGCCAGGAGGCGACGCCGGCCTTCTTCACCGCCGCCCGTGGTCACCACGCCGACGTCGGCGGCGTGCAGCCGGGCTCCATGCCGCCCTTTTCCCGCACCATCGCCGAGGAAGGCGTGTTGCTGGACGCCTTGCCGATCATGCAGGACGGACGCTTCCTCGAAGCCGAGGTGCTGGCCGCGCTCGCCGCCGGCCCCTGGCCGTGCCGGGCGCCTGAACGCAACCTGGGTGATCTCAAGGCCCAGGTCGCCGCCTGCCAGGCCGGGGCGGCGGCGATCGCGGCGATGATCGCCGCCTTCGGCCGCGCCGAGGTGGCCGCCTACATGGGCCACGTGCAGGACAACGCCGAAGCCCTTGTGCGCCGCGCCGTCTCGAGGCTGACCGACGGCGAGGCCCGCGTCCCCATGGATGGCGGCGGCGAGATCGTCGTGCGGATCTCCGTCGACGCCGCGGTGGGCGAGGCGGTGCTCGACTTCACCGGCTCGGCCGACCAGCTGGCCAGCAACGCCAACTGCCCGGCGGCGGTGGTCGACGCGGCGGCTCTCTACGTCTTCCGCAGCCTCGTCGATGACGACATTCCGCTCAACGCCGGGTGTCTCAGACCACTGAAGATTTTGGTGCGGGAGGGTTCGATGTTGAAACCAAGCCCGCCGGCGGCCGTTGTGGCCGGCAATGTCGAGACCAGCCAGCACGTGACAGATGCGCTGTACGCCGCGCTGGGGGTCATGGCCAATTCCCAGGGGACGATGAACAATCTCACCTTCGGCGACGCCGAGCGGCAATATTACGAGACGATCTGCGGCGGGGCAGGCGCCACGGCGCGCGCCAACGGCGCGAGCGGTGTCCACACCCACATGACCAATTCGCGCCTCACCGACCCTGAGATCCTGGAGCGCCGCTTCCCGGTGCGGCTGGAGGCCTTCGCCCTGCGAGCCAGCTCCGGCGGGGCCGGCAGGCGGCGCGGCGGCGACGGCGTCGTCCGGCGGCTGAGGTTCCTGGCCCCGTTGCAGGCGGCCCTGCTGTCGACCCGTCGCGCCAACGCCCCGCAGGGCGCGGCCGGCGGCGGCCCTGGCGCGGCCGGCACGCAGAGGTTGATTGGCGCCGACGGCGCGGTAAAGCTGTTGCCGGCCTCATTCAGCCTCGAGGCGGCGGCCGGCGACATCATCGAGATCGAAACCCCGGGGGGCGGGGGATTCGGCGCGCCGGACCCCTCGAACGACCCATAAGGAGACACATATGCGCGCCGCGCCCCTGATCCTCGCCCTGACCCTGATGGCTGCCGGCGCCGCCCGCGCGGCCGACGACGACGCCGAGCCGCTACCGGCCGGGGCCCCAACTCAGCCCTACCCCTTGGCCGCCTGGTGTTATGGCGCGCTCAGCGAATATCTCGACGTCTATGACCGGGTGAAACCGGACCTGCGGGCCATCGACAAGATGTTCGGCAGCGCCGTGCCCAACGAGAAGGAGCCCTACGCCAGCGACATGGCCGCCGCCCGCGTGGAGCTGAAAAAGATCGGCGTGGCCGTTCAAGCCGCTGAGCAGGCGAGCCCGCAACCGATCGCGCCGCAGGGCGTCGAGGCGATCAATCAGGGCCGTGGCATCTGGCGGCCGGCGGAAATGAAGACGCACCGGGAGCTGGCGCGCGCCTGGCTGACGTGGGCCCTCCCCGACCGCTGCGCCAGCAACGCCAAGGAGTTGACCACCAGTTCGGCTCTGCTCGGCCAGGCCTTGAAGTACAACAATCCCTCGGCGGTGGATGCGCCGGCCCCGTCGGCGCCGGAGCCAGCGTCGGACGCGCCCGCGGCGAACGACGCCCCGGCCGCGGCCGCGCCCGGCGCCGCAGGCGAGGTCAGCCAAACCGCGAATCCCGCCGATCAAGCGCCGCCGCCGCCCGCGGTTCAGCCGAGCCCGGCCCCGGCGGCGTCCGGACCGCCACCGATCGGCGGCTACAACTCCTATCTCGACAAGCAGGCCACGCCGCCGGCGACCGACGCCCCGGCCTCGGCCCCCGCCCCTAGCCCCGATGCACCCAAGACGCCGGGAGGCTGATCACCGGAACGGCCGCGGCGCCAGAACCGTCGCGCCCTCGGCTCTCAGACGCGCATCGCGAGCCGCGCCCAGCACGGCGCGCAGCTCCGGGTCGTCCGCGACATCGAACCCGAGCGAAGCGAGGATCCGGCCTTCGAGGCTCTGCAGGCCGAGCGCCCGTTGCAGGGCCTCCAGCGGAGAGGCGCCGGGGCCGAAGGGCTGCAGGCGCGCCTCGCCGGTGATGCCGGCGAGGGTTTTGGCCCGCTCCACCGCCTCGTAGAAGCCGCCCAGCTGGTCGACCAGGCCGAGGCTCTTGGCCTGCGCCCCGGTCCACACCCGGCCGCGGGCGATCTCAGCCACGCGCGCCACCGGCAGGTGTCGCCCGTCGGCCACGCGTTTGACGAAACCACCGTAGATGCGGTCCATCCACGCGGAGAAGGCTGCCCGCTGCGCGGTTGTCATCGGCTGGGCGCCACCGCCCATGCTGGCGAACTGGCCTCCGACCGAGAGATCGCGGGCATCGACGCCCCACTTGGCCAGCGCCGGGCCCATCACCAGCTTGCCGCCGAACACCCCGATCGAGCCCGTGAGGGTGGAAGGTTCGGCGACGATCTCGTTGGCGTCCGACGAGATCCAGTAGCCGCCCGAGGCGCCATAGGTTCCCATGCTGACAACCACCGGCTTGCCGGCGGCCCGCGCCGCCCGCACCGCGGCGAGGATCTGCTCGGAGGCGGTGTCCGAACCACCGGGCGAGTCGAGGCGGAAGACGATGGCTTTGACGTTCTGGTCGTCGATAGCGTCGTAGAAGGCCTTGGAGACGTCGTCGGAGCGGATCACCTGCTCGCCGCCCAAGGGCGAGCCGCCGTCGCGGCCGGTCATGATCGCCCCTTCGGCCGAGATCACCGCCACCTTTGGGCCGAAGCCGTCGACCGGCCGGCTGCGCGTCTGTGCGTAGTCGCCGAGGTCCACCAGCTTGGCGCCGCCCGCCTTGGCGAGGATCGCCGCCTGGGCGTCCCGGACCTGGCCGACATGGTCTGCGAGCCCCTTGGACACGGCGTCCTCCGCCGACCAGGGGCCCGCCTCGATGATGGCCTTGAGCGCCGCCGGCGACTTGCCGCGATCGGCCGCGGCCGCGGCCAGGGCGGTGTCGTAGATTGAGCCCATCCACGACAGTTCCGCCTCGCGGTGGGCCGGCGTGTAGTCGTCATAGAGGAAGGGATTGACGGCGTTCTTATACTCGTAGCGCTGCTGGTAGTCGGCGACGACGCCGAAGCGGTCGAAGGCGCGCTTGAAGAACAGGTCCTCGCTGGCGAGGCCGGTGACCTGGAACGGCGCACCGGGCTGCATCCAGAAATCGCCCGAGGCGGCGGCCAGCTCGTAGGTCGAGGTGACCTGGCCGGTCGCATAAAGGCCTTGACTGTGAACGGTGACGAACTTGCCGTGGTCACGAAATTCCTTGAACGCCAGGCGAAGCTCGTCCGCGGCCGCCGGCGACATGCCGCCTTCGGGGAGGCGCACGAAGAGACCCATGATCCGCGGGTCGGTCTGGGCGCGGCGCAAGGCCTGCTCGATTTCCATCACCGACTGAGTCTTGCCGTTCAGAAACGCCAGCGGGTTTTGCGGCGCCTGGTCCGTCAGGCCGCTCCGCAGGTCCAAGGCCAGGACGGCGCGAGCCGGCGTCGGGGCCGGCTGGCTGGCGCCCGCCAGAAGCGCCAGCAGCACCAGCGGCGCCACGAAGGCGAACAGGCAGAGGCCGACGAGCACGCCGGCGATGGTGATCAGGAACTGCTTCATCGATCAGGCCTTCCCGCGCGCGGCCCACCAGCGCGCCTTCAACGACGCATAGCCGATAGGCCGGCGAGCGCCATGGGGGAATGGTCGGAGTGGCAGGATTTGAACCTGCGACCCCCGCGTCCCGAACGCGGTGCTCTACCAGACTGAGCCACACTCCGATCGAAGAGCGGGCCTTATAGAGGCGCCCCCCAGGGCTTGCAAGGACGCGGCCGGGAGGTGTTCGACGATCGCGGTGTTGCGCCCGAATGGGTCCTGCGCTATCGCACCGCGCTCGCCCGCCAGGCCCACTGCTGGGGAATGGTGTAATGGTAACACAGCGGTTTTTGGTACCGTTATTCTAGGTTCGAGTCCTAGTTCCCCAGCCATCCCCGTCCGCAGCGACCCGACTCAAATGCTCTCGGCGCGCCTGAGCGCCGGAAACACCAGCATCGCCTTCAGTCCTGGGCCCGCATCCGCCAAGGCCAGCCTGGCGCCGTGACGCTTGGCCACGGCGGCGACGATCGGCAGGCCGAGCCCCGATCCGGGGCTGGTCCGGCTGGTTTCAAGGCGATGGAATCTCTGCAACACCGCCTCGTGCTGATCGGCGGGGATGCCGGGGCCGTCGTCGGACACGCTCAATTCGACTTCGTGCTCGCGCCGGGCGAGGCTGACGCGGATCTTCGCTCCGGCCGGCGTATGGCGAAGAGCATTCTCGATCAGATTGGCGACCGCCTGGGCGACCAGGTCCGCATCGGCCGCGACTTTGGCGGGCGCGAGCGAAACGTCGAGTTCGCGGCCGCTGGCCTCGATATCGGGGCGATAGGCGTCAGCGACTCGCCGCACGACTTCGGCGATATCCACCGGTCCGCGGCCGATGAGATCGGGACTGTTCTCGATCTCGGCGAGCCGCAGCATGGCGTCGAAGGTGCGTAGCAACTCATCGATGTCGGCGTCGATTTCCTGGCAGGCGGCCAGAACGCCGGGGTCGACGTCGGCTGCGCGTCTGATCCCCTCAAGTTTCTGCCGGATGTGCGTCAACGGTGTTCGCAGGTCATGGGCGATGTCAGCGGAGACCCATCGCAGGCGATTCACCAGCGTGACGATATCATCGAGCATCTTGTTGAACGTGGCGCCTAGCTCGTCGATGTCGTCGGGAAGCAGCGCTCGCCGGGTCGGGGCCCGCACCTGCATCTGGCCGACGGAGACCGCCCGGGCCGCGGCCACGACGCCGCTCACCCGGCGCAGGGCGCCGCCGCCCATGAGGCCCGATAGAACGAGGCCAATCGCTGCGCCCGCCGCGCCGCACCAGAAGATCACGTGCTTCAAGGTGTGGCTGAGTCTCGATTGCTCCGCCATGTCCTGGCCGACCGTCAGGATCGAACCGTCCGGCAGGCGTTGAGTGAAGATCTCCAGGTCCTGGAAGGGTCGGCCCGGAACGACCGCGTCATCCCAGTCGAGGACTGTCCAGCCCGGACCGGCCCCGGTTGGCGGAAGATCGCCGACCAACACCTGGCCATCCGGCCCCTCCAGGCGGTATTCCAGGCCCCCGGGCCGCCGTTCGTTCTGAATCACCATACGGGCCATGGCCGCGGCCCCTTTGTCGCGGCCGAGGGCGCTCAACGCGTTGACCTCCCCCAGAATGCGGGTGTGCACTTCGTCCCGGTAGTTCGCCTTGACGGAGTACTTGGTCAGGGCGCCGGCGACCGTGAACGCCACGATGAGCAGCACGGTCTGCAGCACGGCGAAACGTAGGCCGCTTGAGGCCAGGAAGCGGCTAGCCCGCACTGATCATGTATCCGGCCCCGCGAACGGTGACGATGCGCGAGGCTTGGCCAGGCGTGTCGATCTTGCCGCGCAGGTGGCTGATGTGGGTCTCGACGATGTTGGTGCGCGGATCGAAGCGAAATCCCCACACCCCCTCGAGCAGCATGGCGCGAGTGACCACACGCCCCTCGTTCAGCATCAGGAACTCGAGCAGTTTGAACTGCAGCGGCAGCAACTCGATCTCGCGCCCGCCGATCCGGCCACGGCGCTCCAGCCGATCGAGCATCAGGTCACCCACGCGCAGCACGGCGGCGTCGCGTGCACCGGCCATGACCGGACGCCGCGCCAGGGCGGCGACCCGCGCTTTAAGTTCGGCTAGGGAGAACGGCTTGACCAGATAGTCATCGCCGCCCCCCTCGAGCCCCGCCACACGATCGCTAATCGCGCCCATGGCGGTGAGAAATAGCACCGGCGTCTGTCCGTTCGCGGCCCGGATCGCAGACACGAGCGAAAGGCCATCCAGCTTGGGCAGCATCCGGTCGACGATGATGACGTCGAAGGCTTCGCGCCGCGACCGTTCCAATCCCGTTTCTCCGTCGAAGGCCGTCTCCACCGACCAGCCGGTCTCGGACAGGCCGGCGCGGACATATTCAGCTGTTTGAAGATCGTCTTCTACGACGAGGGCGCGCATGACCTAGGGCCGCTTGGGCTCGAGCCGAAAAGTAAGATGTCTGCGAATGTTGAACTCCAACAGTGAAGATGTTTTGCGTTTCAGAGAAGCACAAAAAACATTGAGAAATCTCAATGCGCCAGCCGGCCGCCGCACAGGACGGCTTCGAACGGGCAAATCTACAAATATTCCAATAACCTGGAAATATTTGTGACGATATTGTCAAATATCCAACAAAAAACCTTCGCTTGAGCGGGCCCCACCCCCGCCGGCTAGACCCCCCTGCCGCGAGCGAGGTTCAGCGCCGCGATCGTTCAGGGGGTGCTTCATGTCCAGTCACCAAGGCCAGCTCACACGGGTTCGACGGGGGAAACTGACTTCCGGCGCCTTCTTGCTTTCGACGGCGAGCTTGCTGGCCATAGCCAACGCCGCTGCGGCTGCCGCCAGTGACGCCGCCGGAACCTCGGTCAGCGAGGTGGTGGTCACAGCCGTCGCCCCGCGTGAGGAGGTCAAGGCGCGGATCGTCCAGAAGGACGCGATCAACCTGATCTCCGTGCGGTCGGCCGAGACGATTCTCAAGTATCCCGATTTCAACGCCGCCGAAGCGCTCGGCCGCATGCCCGGCATCTCGCTCTCCAGCGACACCGGCGAGGGCCGCTTCGTGCAGATTCGTGGCATCGACGCCAACCTCGACGGCGCCACCTTCGGCGGCATTCCGCTGCTGAACACCAATCCCGGCGGCACGGCGGCCGGCAGCGGCGGACGGGCCGTGGAGTACGACACTATTCCCACCGGCGCGATCGACGGCATTGTCGTCACCTATACCCTGCTGCCCGATCACGAGGCAGAGGGCCTGGGTGGCTCGATCGAGCTGACGCCGAGGTCGGCCGCCAACATCGACAAGCCGTTTCTCGACGTCACCCTGGGCTGGGGCTACGAGCCGCTGCACAGTCACACCGGTCCGTTCGAAGGCGATCTTGCAGCCGGGTTTCGCTTTGGCTTCGATGACAAGGGGCCGGAGGTCCAGGGCTTGGACCCGGTTGAATTGCAGCCCAGGGTCGGATTCTTTTCAAACCCCTACCCCTTCTCGCTCGTCCTCTACGCCTCGCGAAAGGACGACCGACGCGCCATCGACGACCTCGAAGAAGATTACGTGGACGATGGCATCGCTCCGAGTAACGCAGTGGCGGATTACAGCCTGCGACGTTACGACTACCATCGCCGACGCTTTAGCTACGGCGGCGATTTCGAATTCGAACCGAACGAAGATCATCGCTACTACATTAGGGCCGACATCGCTGGGTACACGGAATCCGTTCATAAAAATATTCTGGACTACGATAACCTCAGCGACGTCGAAAATACCTCTGGCGTCGGCCCAGCCATCCCCGTCGACCCCAACAATCCGAATGGCTACTTGGTGACGACCACGCCGGCGATCCAGCTCACGGACGAGGAAGAGATCCACCGCAATTCGATATTCGCCATCGGCGGCGTCGATCGCTGGGGAAACACTATCCTGGACTACCACGCCGCTTACAGCCGAGCGACGTTCCACGAGCTTCACGATCTCGTGCCGGTCTTCGACGGACCGACCATTCCCTTCACCTATGACAACCTCACAACCCCGAACTATCCCATCTTTGGTTTTCCGGGTGGCACAAACATCAATGATCCGAGCCTCTATACGCTAGGGAAGATGAAGAATGAGTACGATGTCGACACTGACGAAGAGTTCTCCTATGCAGTCAACCTGCAGTTTCCCGTTCACTTGGTCGGCGATAGCGATGCGATCAAGATCGGCGCGGAGGTTCGCCTCAGGGACAAGGCGGCCAGTGAATTTGATATAACATACGCAGACCTACCCGACTTATCGCTGGCGGCGCCGGGGTACTCGGGCCCGGCTCTAACTTACTATGACGGACACTATACAACCGGTCCGGCAGTGAACCTCTACGCGATGCGCGCCTTGTCCGTCAGCAACCTGGTCGCCATAAACGGTCCGTCCTTCAACTACGACAGCTACATTGCCGCTCGCGAAAATATCTTCGCCGGCTACGCTCAATATACAACCAACATTGGCCATTGGGGTTTTCTCGCCGGCGTGCGCGTCGAAGACACCAACGCCAAGTACGGCGGCTACATTGACTCGACCGACGCCGAGGGCAACGAGACCTT
>Ga0302317_10002934_pt1 | contig 11395 bp, 8 predicted proteins | sample III_Palsa_N3_3_FD_200450 | JGI IMG/M metagenome (GOLD analysis project Ga0302317, IMG submission 200450) | Peat permafrost microbial communities from Stordalen Mire near Abisko, Sweden - III_Palsa_N3_3 | ecosystem: Environmental > Terrestrial > Soil > Palsa > Peat permafrost | place: Sweden...
AGGAGGAAGATTTCTCCTCCCCCCACGCGCAGCGAGAGGGGGAGGTGGCGCGAAGCGCCGGCGGGGGCTAGCGCCGCCGCCTAGCTCGACGCCCCACTGGTCGGATCGGGCAAATTCAGAATCCGCTTGGAGATGATGTTGTTCTGAATCTCCTGCGAGCCGCCATAGATCGAGCCCGCCTTGCCGGCCAGCCAGCCGCGCACGGTCTCCAGTTCCGCAGCGTCGAAGCCGTCCCCTTCCCAGCCCAACCCCTGCGCGCCCATGATCTCGACCGTCAGTTCCGAGCGGTCCTGCATCACCTTCATGGAGACGTTCTTCATGATCGAGGTGGCGGCGCTGGGGCTGGCGTTGCCCTTGGCCTCGGCGGCGGCGCGCCGCACGGTCTGGCGCAGCGCCTGCTCCTCCATCTTGTGGGCGGTGATCCTCCCGCGCAGGTCGCCGTCGCTCAGCCGGCCCTTGTCGTCGACGCCGACATACTTCTTCGCCAGTTCGGCGACGCCGTCGGCCTCCTGCGCCGGCGGCCCGCCGCCCAGCCGGTTGCCCATGCCGTTGCGCTCGTGCTGCAAGAGCCGCTTGGCGATCGACCAGCCGCCGTTCAGCTGGCCCATCAGGTTTTCCTTGGGCACCTTCACGTCGGTGAAGAAGGTCTCGCACTGGCCCGACGCGCCACTGATCATCTTGATCGGCCGCGCCTCGACGCCGGGGGAGCGCATGTCGATCAGCAAAAAGCTGATCCCGTCATGCTTCTTGGTGTTGTCGGTGCGGACCAGGCAGAAACACCAGTCGGCGAACTGGGCGCCCGAGGTCCAGATCTTCTGGCCGTTGACCAGATAGTGGTCGCCCATGTCCACCGCCTTGGTCTGCAGGCTCGCCAGGTCCGACCCCGAGCCCGGCTCGGAGAAACCCTGACACCAGCGCAGCTCGCCCTTCACGATCGGCGGGAAGTGGCGCTTCTTCTGCTCCTCATTGCCGTACTCGAGCAGGGTGTTTCCGAACATGCCCGGCCCCATGCCGACGATGGGATTGCGGGCGCCGATGCGCGCCATCTCCTGCTGCAGCACCCGCGCCTCGGCCTGGCTCAGCCCGCCGCCACCATACTGTTTCGGCCAGGTGGGCGTACCCCAGCCCTTTTCGCCCATCCGCTGGCGCCACAGGTCGACATCGCCGGTGGTCCTGCCCCCGCTCATGACCTGCTCGGTCACCTCCTCGGGGTTCTTGCGCAGGGATTTGGGGAAGTTCTCTTCCAGCCACTCGCGCGCTTCGGTGCGAAAGGCGTCAAGCTCGGTGGACCCGAAATCGGCCATGGCGTGTCTCCCTGGAGTGCGGGCGGCTTCGGAGCCGCTCTCGGTCGGGGATGATTGTGAAATCGCAGCGCCGTGGCGTCAATCGGCTAAACCGGATGTGCGTCCGGTTTAGCCGGACGACCAAAGATTTTACCGCTAAGGGCGCTAAGGACGCGAAGGGGCGCGAAGCGCGAGAAACCGTCAGATCGGATCGAGGTTTGATGCGGGCTCCGCCCGCCTTTGCGTCCTTCGCGTCCTTAGCGGTGAATCCTTCAAACTACACCGGCGCGAACACCGGCACAGGCGGCCCGCCTTCGGTGTCCTGGAACCTGACCTTCACCTTCATGCCGATCTTCAGGGTCTTCAGGTCGCAGCCCACGAAGTTGGTCAGCACCGCGGGGCCCTCGTTCAGGGTCACGTAACCGATCGCATACGGCCCCGTCGGCGAGCGGTACATGACGCTGTAGGTGTAGATCACCCCCTCGCCGGGGGACTCTTCCCAGACCGTGTCGGAGAAGCAGTAGGGGCAGTAGACGCGCGGGTACCAGTGGGCCTCGCCGCATGCCGTGCAGCGCTTGATCAGAAACCGGCCCTGCTTCGCCGCCTCCCAGAATGGCTTGGACTCGTTGTTCACAGCCGGCGCCGGGATCGGACGCGGGGCGGTTTCGGTCTTGATGTCGCTCATCGATCCTACTCCCGTTCCATGATCAGGGTCGCCGCGCCGTGGCGGGTGCCGAGCGATCCGCCGGTGCCGTGGGCCAGGGCCAGATCGCAGCTGGGAACCTGCACCTTCGGGTGCGCCTCGCCGCGAAGCTGGCGCACCGCCTCGATCACCTTGGTGATGCCGCCGCGGTTGGTGGGGTGGTTGTTGCACAGGCCGCCGCCGTCGGTGTTGAACGGCAGCTTGCCGACGCCCGAGATCAGGTTGCCGTCGGCGACGAATTTGCCGCCGTCGCCCTTTTTGCAGAAGCCCAGATCCTCCAGCTGCATCAGCACCGTGATGGTGAAGCTGTCGTAGATCGACGCATACTTGATGTCCTGCGGCGTCACCCCCGCCTCGGCGAAGGCCGCCGGGCCGGACCAGACCGCGCCGGAATAGGTCAGGTCCAGATTGCGGCCGCCGCGCGGACCCTTGGGCGCCTCGGCCGAGCCGATCACCTTCACCAGCGGCCGGTTCAGCGACCTGGCCACCTCGGGCGAGACCACAATCACCGCGCCGCCGCCGTCGGTGATGACGCAGCAGTCCAGCCGGTGCAGCGGGTCGGCGATCAGCGGCGAGGCCAGCACGTCCTCGACAGTCACCACCTCGCGCAGCATGGCGTGCTCGTTCCATTGCGCGTGGTGGGAGGCGGCGACCTTGATCCAGGCCAGTTGCTCGGAGGTGGTGCCATACTCATGCATGTGCCGCATGGCGCACATGCCGTAGGTGTTGTGTGTCGAGCCGCCGTAGATGTTCTCAAAACCCGCTTCCGGCACGTCCCCGGGATTGCCGCCGGGACGTCCGCCGCCGCCGGGACGGGCCGAGCGCGGCCGGCCGGCCAGGGTGATCAGCGCCACCGAACACTTGCCCGCGGCGATCGCCTCGGCGGCGTGGCCCACATGCAGCACATAGGAGGAGCCGCCGGTCTCGGTGGAGTCCATGTGGCGCAGCTTCAGCCCCATATAGTCGGCCATGGACATGGCGCCGAACCCCGGCGCGTCGCCGGCGCAGAAATAGCCGTCCACGTCGTCCTTGCTCAGGCCCGCGTCCGCCAACGCCCCCTTGGCGCATTCGGCGTGCAGCTGCGGCGTCGACTGGTCGGTCGCCAGGCGGATGGGGTGTTCGAACACCCCGCCGATATAGGCCTTGCCCTTGATGCTCATGCGCCCTCGCCCCTTTTTGTCCGCCTGTTCGATATCGCTCCCGCGTTTACAGGACAACCATCCTTTTTTTCCACACCTCTCCCGAAGGGAGAGGGAACCATCTCCAAGCGAAGCTTCGGAGGGTGAGGGTTTAGGGACGGCGCAGGATGAGGCTGCGCCGTGGTGCGTGTCCTGCAGCCGCGTAACCCCTCACCCTCCCACGCCTTCGGCGCGGGCCCCTCCCTCTCCCTTCGGGAGAGGTGTGTCGCGCCAGACCTTTTCGCGAGCCTGGCGAAAACTTCGCGCGTGGGGCGCAGGAAACGTGGCGAATTAACGCGCCGCGACACCAAAGCTTGCTCACGACCGCAACTTCGTGAACCAATGAAGCGGGGTGGGGGCATCTTTAGTCATGGCGGGTCATCAGTTCGTTGTACTGGGCACACGGCCCGAAGCGATCAAGCTGATGCCTGTCATCGCCGCGTTGAAGGCGCGGCCTAGTCTGAAGGTGACCGTCTGCGCCACGGCGCAACATCGCGATCTACTCGACCATGTCCTGCAGATCGCCGGCATACAGCCCGAGATAGACCTCGATCTTATGCGCCCCGACCAGAGCCTCGACAGCCTGGCCTCGCGGCTGATGGGCGACCTCGGGCCGGTTATGCGCCAGGCCAGGCCGGACCGGGTCATCGTCCAGGGCGACACCACCACCGCCGCCATGGCCGCCCTCTGCGCCCACTACCAGAAGATTCCGGTGGCCCATGTTGAGGCCGGCCTGCGTTCCGGCGACGCCGGCCAGCCCTGGCCGGAGGAGGTGAACCGCAAGGTGGTCACCCAGGCCGCCGACATCCATTTCGCCCCCACCCGCATGGCCGCCGACAATCTGCTGGCCGAACAGGTGGACGAGGCCGACATCCACCTCACCGGCAACACCGTCATCGACGCCCTGCTGGCCACCGTCGACCGGCTGGACGCACTGGGCGCGCAGACCGCCCGCTCGCGGGCGCTGATCGACGGCGCCCAAGGCCGGCGCATCGTGCTGGTCACCTGCCACAGGCGGGAGAATTTCGGCGACGGCCTTGAGGGCATAGCCCGGGCGCTTCGGACCCTGGCCCGCCGGCCGGACCTGGAGATCGTGGTTCCCGTCCATCCCAATCCGGCCGTGGGCGCGGCGCTCAAATCGCTGCTGGCCTGTGAGCGGGTGCGGCTGATCGAGCCGCTGGACTACATCCCCTTCGTGCACATGCTGTCGGCCTGCGACCTGGTGCTCACCGACAGCGGCGGGGTGCAGGAGGAGGCGCCGGCGTTGGGCAAGCCGGTGCTGGTGCTGCGCGACAAGACCGAGCGACCGGAAGGCATCGAGGCCGGCTGCGCCCGGCTGGTGGGCGTGAACGCCGACGCCATCGTCCGCGAGGCGAGCCGCCTTTTGGACGACGCCGGCGCCTATGCCGCCATGACCCACGGCGGCAGCCCCTATGGCGACGGCCGCGCGGCGATGCGCATCGCCGACGTGCTGGAGGCCGAGGCCCTGGGCCTGCCCCGGACAGCGCCGGCGATGCGGCCTATGCTGACGCCCATCGAGGGAGCGGCGGAGCGCCTGCGGCCATGAAACGTCTGCGTCACGCCCCCCTACGTCACGCCCCCCTGCGTCGCGCCTTGGGCCTTGCCGCGCTGCTGGCAGGCCTAAGCCTTGCCCAGGCCGCGTTCGCCGAAACCCGCGCGCTGGTGCTCTATGACACCAGCGGCGCCTGGGGCCGGTGGGGCGAGATCTACGCCACCTTCACCGCCAACCTCGCCGGCCATTTCGGCGGCTATGACGCCGAGCCGGTGGGCGCCTATCGCTCCGGCCAGATCGAGGCCCACACCGCCACCCTCTACATCGGCTCCAGCTATGGCGAGCTCCTGCCGAAAGCCTTCCTCGCCGACGCCGCCGCGACGCACAAGCCGCTGATGTGGATGGGCTACGGCGTCGAGGCCCTGGTCGGAACAGCCGCCCAGCCCGGCCAATACGGCTGGACGCCCCTGTCCGAGGACATGGCCGACCCGGTGTCGGCGGTAGAGTACAAGGGCGCGAAATTCACCCGCCGCACCGAGGGCAATGGCGGGCTGATCATCCCGGCGATCCATCGCCCGGGCGAGGTGCATGTGCTGGCCACCGCGATCCGCGCCGACGGCCGCACCGCGCCCTGGGCGATCCGGTCGGGCAACCTCTATTTCATCGGCGAAAACCCCTTCCCCTACATGACCGAGACCGACCGCTATCTGGTCTTCGCCGACCTGATGTTCGACCTGCTGGCGCCCGAGACGCCGGTCCGCCACCGGGCCCTGGCGCGGATCGAGGATGTCGGCCCCAACTCCGATCCCGGCGAGCTGCGCGCCGTGGCGGACTATATGTTCAGCGAGCACGTTCCCTATTCGGTGGGGGTCTACGACACCTATCGCGACCCGCTGCACCGCCAGGACGGGCCGCGCACCCTGACGCTGGCCCAGGCGCCGGCGCTGGTGGCGGCGCTGAAATATATGCAGGCGCACGGCGCGACCCTGATCATGCATGGCCATACCCATCAGTATGAGGCCCGGCCCAATCCCTACTCCGCCGTCAGCGCCGACGATTTCGAATTCTTCACCAGCCATCTGAGCAAGGCCGGCTTCGTGATCTACGACGGTCCGCCGCCCGAGGACTCCGCGGCCTGGGCGCGCGGACGGCTGGACGCGGCCTTCGCGGGCTGGGCGGCGGCGGGCCTTGGCCGGCCGACAATCTTCGAGTTTCCCCACTACGCCGCCTCGGCCGCCGACTACCGCGTCGCCGCCGGCCTGTTTGCGGCCCGCTACGAGCGCAGCCAGTATTATGGCGGCGTGATCGCCGGCCGGCCGGCGGACACCAAGACCTCGGAGGGCCAGTTCTTCCCCTATCCGGTCAGGGACATCTACGGCCAATGGGTGCTGCCGGAGAATCTCGGCAACCACGAACCCATCGGCTACAACCACCACCCGCCCCGCCTGCCCAGGGACATCCTGGACGAAGCCCGCCGCAACCTCGTCATGCACGACGGCTTCGCCAGCTTCTACCACCACCCGTTTTTGAACATCGCCATGCTGAAGGAGACGGTGAGAGGGCTGAAGGCGGAGGGCTATGTGTTCGTTACGCCGGACAGCGTGCTGGCGGACCCGTAGGGGGCGATCGGCGCTGAGGATCTCAGCGCCCAGCGGCGAACCTTTAGGCCGCAGGTTCCGAACCGTCACAAGATCCAGGCTCAAGCCGCCGACGCAACGCCTCGCGATGACGGCGCGTAACCCTGAGTTCGGCGCCCGTCGACAGGCGCACCACCGCGTCGCCGTTGGAGAGCGGCTCGACCTTGTGCACCCGATCCAGGGCGACGATGGACTGGCGATGGATCCGCGCAAACCGGGATGGGTCAAGGCGCGCGAACAGTCGCGTCGATGTCTCACGCACCAGGTGGACGGCGCCGCCCGCATGCAGCGCCTGGTAGTTGCCCTGGGTCTCGATCCAGTCGACGCTTTGAAGATCGAGCAGGGTCAGTCTGCCCCGCGCCTTGACGGGCAAGGCGGTCGGCCATTCCTTCGCGGCCATTTCCCCCGCGACGGGGCTGGGTTGGCCAGCCCTGGCGAAGCGGTGAGTCGCGTGAACCGCGGCCAGGAAACCCACCAGGCAGACCGCCACCAGCGAAGTATGGGCGGACAGCTCGCTGACGATGTAGGCGCGGGAGGGCGCAGCCTCGCCCCGCAAGAGCCATGCGGCGAGGACACATGAAAGCACGACCAGCCCGAGGGCCAGGACGACGACCGCGCCGAGGTTCACCAGGGCCGCGCGCCTGGCGCCGTCGCGCCGGATCGGGAAACGTCTGGCCAGGACCAGCAGCACTGGCGTCGCCGACGCGCCCAACAGACCGGCGGTGACGATGCGAATCGCCTCCGATCCCCAGTGCTGCATTATCCAGCCGGCCGGCGCCCGGGCCATATAGCCGGGCTCCAACGCCGCCATGCAGGTCAGCCAATAGAGGAAGGCCAGGCCCGACCAGCGCAAGGTGGACAGGCGTCGGAGCTGAGGCGCGGACGGAGCGGCGGCGACGGACAGGTTCATGCTGCGGGCATATTAGGTGGGGCTCGCCAGCGCGTCGAGGGCGCGCCGCTTTGTGACGAGGCGCGCCTGGGGCGGGGCAGACGGGTCTTCAAGGCGCGGCGCAAGACGATCACACTCGGCGTCCAGCTTGGCGCTTGCGGCGTCGTCTGGCCGCGCAATTCTGGCATCCAGGGGCGATCCAATGGACAAGACGGCGACGACGACCGACATGCCCGCCAGCGCTCGAACCCGGCGCCGCGCCGCATGGGAGCTCGCCGCTTTTTTCGCGCTCACCTTCGCCCTCACCTGGGGGATCTCGGTCGCGCTGCTGGCCTTTCCCGCGCAGGTCCGGGCGATCATCGGCCCAAACCGCCCGCTGACCGCGAGTTGGCCCTTTTTCGTCGCCGTCTATGCACCCACGATCAGCGCGATCATCGTCTGCCTGGCGTTCGGAGGCCTGGCTGGCCTGGGCGCTCTGGCCGCCCGGGCTCTGCGGCCCGCATCCGTCCTCTGGATCGCGATTGCGCTGTTGGGTTTCCCGGCGGCGCTCGCCCTGTTCGGCCTTGGAGAGCGCCTCGTTGCGCCCGGCGGCCAACCCTATATCGACCTGGGCGCGCTTGCCTTCCACGCGCCGACCCTGCTGCTTGCGAGCATCACCAGCCTCGCGATCGTGACCAATGGCGGCCTGGGGGAAGAGCCCGGCTGGCGCGGCTTTGCGCTGCCGCGCCTGCTCCAGCTCATGGGCCCGCTGCCCGCGGGGATCACGCTCGGCGTCGTCTGGGGCGTCTGGCACCTCCCCGCCTTCCTCGCCCAGGGCGGATTGGCCCAGTCGAATTTCGGCCTGTTCCTGCTGTCGACCGCCGCGATGTCCGTCTTCATGACCTGGATCTATATGCACGCGAACGGCAATTTCCTGGTGGCCGGCGTCATCCCGCATCTCATCGCCAACATCATCGGCGACGCCCACGTCCTGGGCCGCGATACGGACAAGGTCCAGGCCATGGTGACCCTCGCCCTCGCGGCGCTCGTCGTGCTGGCCTGGGGTCCTTCGCTGAAGGGCCGCCGCCTGCGTGCGTCGCCGAGCTGACGGGCCCGCCGGCCGGGGCGCACGGGAACGCGGCCGCTACCCAGCGCCCCGCTCGATGGCGTAGTACAGGTTCCGGAAATTTCGGTGACAGTGCACAAATAGCGCGAGCGCGCCGTCGTCACGCCTGAGCCGCGTCGGGTGCGGCGCCAAATAGTGCACTGTCACCGAAATCGGCTGCACGCAGCGCTCAGCCTGCTTCGGCGACACCCTGCAACTCGGCGTCCGACTCGCCCATCTCTGCGATGACCCGGCCGATCTCAGACAACAGAACCGCTGGCGAGATCGGCTTGCCGACCACCCCGTTCATGCCGGCGGCCAGATACTCGGCCCGCTGATGCGCCAAGACATTGGCGGTTAAGGCGATGATCGGGACGCAAGCCGCTGCGCCGGGCAGACTGCGGATGGCGCGGGTCGCCGTAACGCCATCCATTCGCGGCATCTGGATGTCCATGAGGATCAGGTCGTAGGCGCCAGCGCGCGCGGCTTCAAGGCCGGCCTGTCCATCCTCAGCCTCAGCGACGCTCGCGCCCAGCCGGATGAGCATCGTACGCGCCACCAGGCGGTTGGTGGCGTTGTCTTCCACCAGCAGGATGTTCACGCCGTCGAGCAGGCCCTCCTGAACCGCCGCAGCACTGACGACCTGGGCCGACGGCGCTTCGAAGACGATGCGGAAGGTTGAACCCATGCCCTCGACGCTCGAGATGTTGATCTCACCGCCCATCATGCGGACCAGGGCGGCGGTGATTGTGAGGCCAAGGCCCGTCCCGCCAAACCGGCGCTGCGCGTCCCCCTCCGCCTGGCGGAACCGCTCGAACAGATGCGCCTGCGCCTCACGGCTGATGCCGATGCCGGTGTCTTCGACCTCAAAGCGCACCCGGCGGCGGTCAATGCCGCCTGACGCGGGACCGAGCGTCTCGATGGTCAGTCGCGCGGTCACCCGTCCGCGGGCGGTGAACTTCACCGCGTTGCCCAGAAGGTTGAACATCGCCTGACGCACGCGGACCGGATCGGCCACGATCCAGGGATCCTCGCCTCCAATCTCAATGTTGAGATCGACGCCCTTGGCGCGGGCCTTGCCGGCGAGCATCGAAACAACCGCGTCGAGGGCCTCGCCGACGTTCATTGGCTCGGGCGCGAGGTCGAGCTGACCGGCGTCGATCTTGGAGAAATCCAGCACGTCGTTGAGCAGCTGAGACAGGATTCGTCCGCTGTCGCTGGCGTGGCGCATCAGCTCGCGCCCAACCTCGGAGATCGGCTCGAGCTCCAGGAGGTGAAAGGCGCTGAGGATGCCGTTCATCGGGGTGCGAAACTCGTGGCTGACGTTGGCCAGGAATTCCGCCTTGGCCCGATTGGCCTCCTCCGCCTGCGCCGTGGCCGCCAACAAAGCCGTCTCGACCGCGACCTGTTCGGTGACGTCGCGGCTGACCCCGATCATGCCAGTCGCAACGCCATCTTCGATGATCAATCGGCCGATCACCTGAAACCACAGCCACCGACCGTCCTTATGCCGCACACGCACGGTCCCCCGCGCCGGCTCGGTGGGATCGGCCATCATCCGGCGCATGAAATCCTCGACCAGCGCCCTATCGTCGGGATGGTGAAAGTCCGACTGCCGAGTTCCAACCAACTCATCGGGACGGTAGCCCAGCACCGCAAGGCAACTCGGCGAGAGGTACTCCCGGACGCCATCAATATTGGTCCGGGTGATCACGTCAGAGACGTTCTCGGCGAGGACCTCAAAGTTGCGCAGGCTGGCGTTGATCCGCCGCTGGGATTGCTGGACCGACGGCGTGTCCAGGGCCCGGCCCAGGCCAAAGATCGCACTCAATCCCAGCATGATCCAGACCGGCAGCATGTGACGCGACGGGCCGTCGGCCAGGGTGATCACGGCCAGGACGGCGGTCGCCGGCGCCATGCCCGCCGCCAGGAAGACCAGCGGCGTGTTGTAGAACAGCATCACGGCCAATGCGCAGACAACCATCAACAGGGCCGCGCCCGTCGCCTGGCCTTCCGTCGAGCCGGAGTTCCACATGAGCGCGCCGAGCAGCAGCCACCAGAGACTGATCCCGGTGTAGCTTACGACGAAACTGATGCGCGCGGGCCAATCGGCGCCCTTGCCGTGCCCTGGTGGTCGCGTGGCGAACCAGCACCAGACCTCGAGCGCCAGGCCGACGGCCGTCCAAGCGGCGCAGGCTGGCCAGGGTAGCACCAAGGTCGCCATCAGGGCGGCCAGGATTGTCATCACGGCTCTGACCGCCACAATCTGGTGGATTGGGACCGCCGTCTCATCGATCCGGCCGGCGAGCCGCGCGCGCCCTTGAGCCGAGCCCCAGGCAACGGGCTCGACCAGGCGTTCTGGCGATACTTCCAGATCTGGCGCGAGGTGACGCCAACGGCTGGGCATGGTCGATCAAGCTCCGCTGCGGGCGACACCTTGCGCCGGGCAGCCGTGTCTGAAAGGAAAAGACCAGGTGCGACAAATGCGCCGGAGTTAGGCGCGGCTAGCCGAGGCCTGCCCGAATTCAACGCGGCCGCGCCACAGAATTCTCAGAGAAAATCGTATTGGCGTCTCGATGATCGAGGCGCTGTCGTCATTATTCTTTAAACCGGGCCGCCTATCTATATTGTCGTGGGCCGGACCGCGGATATGATTAACACAACTCTCGGCAGAACGCTTGTTTACACCGCGACAATTTCGGCCGGCGCAGCTTTGGTTGAAATCATTTCACGCGTTCTGACCGCGTCAACTACACCTGAATTTACACCGATGAGTGTGGCGATCGTCGCGGCGCTCATCAGCGCTCCGTTCAGCTATTGTCTGATCAGCGAGCGCCTCAAGTTTCAATCGGTGAAGAAACGGCTGCGCGAGAGCCTTGCCGAGCAGGATCGGGTCGTCAGCGAAATGCAGCTGAGGCGGCAAGACGCCGAACGCGCCCAGGCCGCGGCCGAAGTCGCCCTTGCACAGTATGCCGAGAGCGAAGCCGGCTATCGGCTGCTCACCGACAAGACCACCGACCTCATCATCCGCTATGGCCCGCAGGGCCTGATCGAATTCGCTTCGCCGTCGGTCCGGCGGTTCGGCTATGAGCCCGAGGCGTTGATCGG
>Ga0302317_10002941_pt1 | contig 11385 bp, 9 predicted proteins | sample III_Palsa_N3_3_FD_200450 | JGI IMG/M metagenome (GOLD analysis project Ga0302317, IMG submission 200450) | Peat permafrost microbial communities from Stordalen Mire near Abisko, Sweden - III_Palsa_N3_3 | ecosystem: Environmental > Terrestrial > Soil > Palsa > Peat permafrost | place: Sweden...
CGGATACTCGGGCAAGAAGCCGTCGACGTTCATGTGGCCCCAGAGGCCGCCCGGAATCACCTTGGCCGCCCGCTCGCGCAGCCGCTTGTCCCGTTCACCCATTGTCGCGTCCTTCCGGTCTGATCGCCTCATAGTCGTTCCGCGCCACGGCGGGCACAAGACGCAAATCACGCGCTTGCGGCGCCGGCGGCCTCTTCATCGGAACGCGATTGAGCTCTAAGGCTTCGCCGTGCCGTCCAACGCCTGACCTGGAGCGCCCCTTGAGCCCGTCCCTCGCCGATCCCTCGCTCGACTTGATCTTCCGCACCGCCCGCACCCGCAACGGCTGGGTGGAGGAGCCGCTGCCGGAGGACCTGATCCGCCGGATCTACGACCTGGCCAAGTTCGGCCCCACCTCGGCGAACATGAGCCCGGCGCGCTTCGTCTGGTGCGTGACGGCGGAGGGCAAGGCGAAGCTGGCCGGCCTCGCCTCCGGCGCCAACGCCCCCAAGATCCGCCAGGCCCCGGCGACCGTGATCATCGGCTACGACCTCGACTTCCCGGAGCATCTGCCGCGGCTGTTTCCGCACGCGCCCGACGCCAAGAACTGGTTCGGCGAGCCGGTGATGCGCGAACTGGCGGCGGTGCGCAATTCGTCGCTGCAGGGCGCCTATCTGATCATCGCCGCTCGCGCGCTCGGCCTCGACTGCGGCCCGATGTCGGGCTTCGACAACGCCGCGGTCGACGCGGCCTTCTTCGCCGGCACGCGGGTGAAGTCGAACTTCATTTGCTCGATCGGCCACGGCACCGAGGAGAATCTGTTCCCGCGCAATCCACGGCTGGACTTCGAAGAGGCCAACCGGCTGGTCTAGACCATGGTCCGCGCCAGCCGGATCCTGCCCGCCTGCCTCGCGGCCTGCGGCCTGCTCACGGCCTGCGCGAGCCTGCCCAGCCAGGGCGCGCCGGGCGAGTTGGTCAGCCGCACGCGAATCTCGGACAGCCGCGAATGGATCGTGGTGAACGGCGGCGAGCGCGACATCCGCTCGCTTGTGCTGCTGCCGGACGGCTACGCGGCCGGCGGCGAGTATCCGCTGCTGGTGGCGATCCATAATTTCGCCGGCAACGCCGAGGGGTTCGCGGGCCTGATCCATTCCGAGCGGCTGCGGGCACGCGGCGTGGTGATGCTGTTGCCCGAGGCCGCCGCCGGCCGGCTGCCGGACTGGCAGGGGCCCGGCCTGACGCTGCTGGCGCACCCACCGACGGCCTCCGGGCGGCCCGTGGACGATATCGCCGGCGTCGCCGCCACCCTGGACGTCGCCCTGCGGCTCTACCGTGTGGCGCCGGGGCAGGTGAACGTGACCGGCTTCTCGCAGGGCGCCACCCTGGCTCTGGCCCTCACCCGGCGGCTCGACGCGGTGCGACCAGGCGCGGTGCGGCGGCTGTTCATGGTCGCCGGCAGCGCGGCGGGCCCGGCCGACGCGAGCCTGGCGCTGGCCGGAACCGACCTGGTCGCCTACGAGCCCGGCCACAATGGCATGCAGAAGATCGCCAACTGGGTCACCGGCGAGCCGACCGAGCGGGTGTTTCTGCCCGAGATACTGCGCGCCAAGGGCTGCACGCTGACCGCCGACGCCACGACGGACGGGATCGACCGGCATGACTATCGCTGCGCCGACGGGCGGACCGTCGTGGGCCTCTACGAGGCCGCCGGCGAGCACGCCTGGCCTGGCCAGGACGCGAAGGACGACAGCTGGCTGATGGGCCGCGGCTCGATCTCCAAGCTCGACTTCACCGGCCTGATCGCCGGGACCATCGCGCCGTAGGTCAACCCGCCGCCGCTTCGGGGACCCGCACCCGGCCGACCAGCGCCGCGGCCAGCACGAACCAGAGCGCGCCGATGGCGAAGGCGACCTCATAGGCCAGCCGGGAGGCGCCGGCGTCGCGGATCGCCGAGATCAGCAGGCCGGTGGTGATCGGCGCGATGATCTGCGGGGCCACCATGCAGACGTGCCAGACGCCGAAGTCCTTGCCGGCGTCCTGACCTTTGGGCAGCACCCGCAGCGCCAGCAGCCAGTCGACCGCGCCATAGGCGCCGTTGCCGATGCTGAACACGACCACCGCCGGCGCGATCAGGGCCACGGACGGGTGTAGGGCGATTACCACATAGGCGCCGGTGGCCGCCGCCATCACCCAGCTGGCGATCTGCACCACGCGCACCAACCCGAAGCGGTTCGCCGCCCAGGCCCCGGCGAAGCTCGCCGGGATGGCGAGGACGGCGCCGGCGCCCAGCAGCGTCGGCAAGAGCCGCGTCGCCCCCGCCGCGTCCAGGCCCAGGATCGATTCCAAGTAGTAGAGCAGGAAGGTCAGCACCGACCAGATGCCCATGTTGCTGAGAAACCGCGTGCCCAGCACCAGGTAGAAGTCCGGGTGCTGGCGCGGGCTGAGGAAGAAGCTGCGCAGGAACGGCCCCAGGCTTTGGCGCACCGTGGCGGCGGTCGCCGGCGGCTCGCGCACCGAGAGCGCCAGCGCCAGGCAGACGAGGTTGATCGCCGCCAGCGCCACCACCAGCGCCACGGTCTGGCCGGACGCATAGAGCCAGCCCACCAGCACATTACCGATCACCACGCCGATTATGCCCAGCGCATTGGTCCAGCCGCTGGCGCTGGCCTGCTGCGCCGGCGGCACGACGTCCGGAATGAACCCGGCGCCCGGCCCGGCCGCCCAGTTCCACCAGAGCTGCAGGTTGACGTAGGCGAGCACATAGAGCGCCAAGCCTCCGTTGTGCGCGGCCAGGAAGAGGCCGGCGAGAGCGAAGCAGCTCAGCACCACGCCGAGGGCGAGGAACGGCCGGCGGCGGCCGAAGCGGCTGCGCGCGCTGTCCGAAAGCGCGCCGGCCAGCGGCGTGACCAGCAGCGCCACCACCGATCCGGCGGCGACGATGGCGCCGGTGACGATCTCGAGGCGCTTGTCGCCCGCGCCCAGCAGCCCCTTCACCTGGTCGGGCAGCACCACCGACGGGATCGAGATCCATTGCGTGTACCAGCCCAGCCAGAGCGCCGAGACGGCGATGCGGCCGTAGAGCGAGAACGGCGGGGTGCGCGGCGGCGGCGCTGATACGCCCGTGGTTTCCATGTGCGCCGGCCCTGCTGATGGGTGCAGACTATGGCCCGCGGGGGGCGAGTCAACGAGCGCCGCCTTAGCCGCCGTTGCATTGTCCGGACCGGCGCCTATCCTGCCGCCGCGGCGCGGGAGGAACGGGGCAGCCATGGACGTCGCCGACTCCAAGGCTCCGGCGACGAAGAGAATTCGGATCTTCGAGAGCTATGGCTGGCGCGACGCGACCGAGGTGGCGCAGCGGCTGCGGGCTTCGCTGTCGGAGGCGGGGTTCGAGGTGTGGCTCGACCGGGAGCATTTGCGGGCCGACGACAAGCACTTCTCGCTGGCGCTGGAAGCGGCGATCAACGACAGCGAGGTGGTGGTGGCGCTGCTCAGCCCGCATGCGGCGCGCGGCCAGGCCGACCAGGATGAGCGCTCCAGCATCTGCTACAACGAGCTGCGCCTCGCCGACGAGCTGCCGCGGCCGATCGTGCCGGTGCGGGTGCGCAAGCTCGCTGGGCCGCCGCCGTTCCTGGTGATCAAGTATCGGCGGATCGACTGGCTGGATTGGGAGGACCCCGACGCCTACCGCAAGGGGGTCGGCGAGATCGTGGCCGCCATCGAGCGGGTGCTGGCCAAGGACAAGAACTTCGATCCCGACATCGCCTTCCAGGCGACCAATTTCGCCTCGCAGCTACGGACGGCGCGGGACGATTTCGTGGGGCGCGACTGGCTGTTCGCGCGGATCGACGCCTGGCTGGCGGGCGAGCGGCCCTGCTTCCTGATCGGCGGGGCGACCGGCTCCGGCAAGACCGCGATCGTGGCAGAGCTGGTGCGCCGCAACCCGGACGGCCGCATCCTCGCCTACCACTTCTGCACCCCCACTCCGATGACGCTGGACCCGGCGGCGTTCGTGCGCTCGCTGGCCGGGATGCTGGCCAACAGCGTCGACGGCTACGCCGATTTGCTGTGGAACGGCCGCCTCGCCGGCTGGCTGACCGCATCGGACCCGCAGACCATGCTCTCGCAGGGGGTGCTGGCGCCGCTGCACGGCCTCGCCATGGAAGGGCGCCATTATGTGGTGGTCGACGGGCTGGACGAGGCGATGGGGGTCGGCACCTTCCAGCCCTCGCTGCCGCAGCTGCTGGCCGGCGCGATCGAGGAGTTTCCGCCGTGGCTGAAGCTGCTGGTGACGACCCGGCCGCACGGACGGGTGCAGCGCCTCTTCCCCGCCGCCGAGGTGTGCCTGCTGGGGGATGACGACAGCGGCCAGCGGCCGGACGTGCGGACCTATCTCGACCGGCGGCTGGCCGCGCCGGCGTTCGAGGGCGTGGCGGACGGCGCGGCGCGCACGGCCATGGCCGACGTGATCGAGCGTGGCGCCGCCGGCAGTTTCCAATATGCCCGCAGCGTCCTGGACGCGATCGCCGCCGGCGAGATCGGCGCCGGCCAGCTGGACCAGCTGCCGGACGGGTTGGAGGCGCTCTATGTCTCCAGAGCCCAGCGGCGCTTCCCCAATCCGCCCGACTTTCGCGCGCCCCGCATCGTGCTGGGACTGCTGCTCGCGGCCCGCGAGGCGCTGACGCTGCGCCAGCTCGCCACCCTGTCGGGGTTGGACGTGGACACCGAGCTGAGGCCGGCGCTCGACGCGCTGAACTGCTTCGTCAACCAGGAGGCCGGCCCCGAAGGCGAGGACGTGTTCCGCCTGGCGCACAAGTCGATCACCGACTGGCTGCTGTCGGCCGACGCCGGCGAGTTCCGTATCGACCCCGCGCCGGAGCGGGCGCGGCTGCTGACCCACTGCCGCGGCTGGCGCGAGCACGGCGAGGATTACGCCCTCAAGCACGTCGTCGCCCACCTGCTGGACGCCGGTCTGGTCGCCGAGGCGGCCGCGGCGGTGCAGGCCGACCTCTTCGGCCGGCGCTTGGTGCGCTTCGGCGAACCCAGACTCGACGCCGAGGACAGCCGCGCCCTGGTGCTGGCGCTGGTGGCGGCGCGTGACGCGGCGACCATCCTGGCGCTGGCGCGGACGGTGAACACCTGGCAGCGCGACGGGGTGGCCGCGGCGTTGCAGTCGACCCCGCCGAAGGACCTGGAGTTCGTCGACCGGGTGGTGCGGGTGCTGCTGGACGCCCAGGCGTGAGCGAGGCCGTTGGCGCGCAGGCGCTGCTCAACGCCCGCTACGTCGCCATCCGCACGGCCGAGGCCAAGGGGCTGACCGAGCGGCTGCTGGAGGCGTCTCGCGACCGGACGCCCGGCGTGCGGCGGCTGCTGATCCCGATCCTCTACCGTTTCTGGCACCGCGACCGCGAGCACGGCTGGGCGCTGATCGAACGGCTGGCGGACGGCATCGTGCGCTTTCCGGGCACGCTCGACATGGAGATGGTCGAGATCCTGGGCGCGCTCTCGATGCCGATTCTGAACGCCTGCCGGCACGAGCCCGATCAGCTGGAACGCCTCGCCGCGATCTGGCGCAAGCACCTCGGCCGGCTGTTCGACAGCCCGATGGCCAAGACGCTGGGCCTGATCGGACGCTTCAATCTGGTCGTCCGGCGGGGCGCCGCGGTGGTCGCCGACCTGATGAAGCGCCAGCCGATCTATCAGCCGGTGAACTATGCGGAGCTGGAGACGACCTTTGGCCGCGACGCCGGGTTCCGCGCCGCCTGGAGCGAGGCGCTGGGCTGCCTGGAGCATCCCGAGGTCGGGGCGGGGCCGATCGAGCGGATCCTGATGCGCCCGGACCTGCCGTTCGACCTCTATCTGATGATGGTCTGCGAGCGGGCGCTGATCTACCACGCGGCGCGCATTGATCCGGTGGGCGGGTTCGATCTGCTGGAGCGGCTGTTCCACGAAGGCCGGCCGTGGTTCCGGCACTCGGTGCTCTATGCGCTCTTCTACGTGCTGAGCTTCGTACCCGAGGTGCGCGACGACTGGATCGATCGCTACGACGCCCTGGCCGAGGACTTCTTCATGTCCGGCGCCTGGCGGCTACAGACCGCGTCCGGCCACTATGTGATGGCGACCCACGTCGCCAACGCCGACGTGGCCTCCGCGCTGCGCTGGCCGGGGCGCCAGCCGCGCGTGGTGGCTGCGCTGATGAAGCGGGCGATCGAGGCCGGGGACGAAGCGCAGATCGCCGCCCTGTTCGCCGCCATCGACGGGGTCGCCTTCTATCATGGCAATGGCGCGCTGGCGCTTTCGATGCTCGAGGTCGCCCAGCAGCTCGGCGGCGAGGCGGTGCAGCAGCGGGTGATCGCCAGTCTCGCCAGCGTGCGGCTGCTGGACCAGCCACTGGTCGACGCCTCGCTCGACCAGCGCCGGGCGTTTGCCGACATCAGCCCGGAGCGCGTCGCCGCCACCGAGCCCTCGGTGACCGAGGAGGACCTGCTGACGCTGATCGACGGCTTCATCATCCATTCGATGGTCACCTCGGACGGGCTCAGGGCGTTGATCTGCGGGGTGTTCCGGCGCGGCATCGAGGCCCACAGCCTGGAGGAATTCCTGACCCAGCTGCTGCAGATGGTGCGCGACGAGCTGGTGAGCTGAGGAGGTGAGGCCGATGGACGGAGAAGCGGCCTTGAACCTGCTTCAGGAGGTGGCGGCCGAAGCGGGGGAACTTGCCCTGCGCCTGTTCGGCGCGCCGGGGACGGTCGAGTTCAAGCCGGACGGCACCCCGGTGACCGAGGCCGACCGCCGCGTCGACGCGCTGATCGTGGCGCGGTTGTCCGCGGCGACGCCCGACTTGCCGATCCTGGCCGAGGAATCGACGGCGGACACGCTCGAGGCGGCGAGCGACCTCTGGATCGTCGACGCGATCGACGGCACCAGCGCGTTCATCGAGGGCGGCGACGAGTGGGTGATATCCGCGGCCCTGGCGCGGGGCGGCCGGCCTGTCGCGGGCGTGCTCTACCGACCTACGACCGGCGATCTCTACTCAGCCCGCCAGGGCGGCGGCGCGACCCGCAACGGCCTGTCGATCTGCGTCACTCCCGGCGGCCGGGTCGCGGAGATGCGCTACACCTCGGCGAAGATTCCCGCGCAATACAAGGCGTACAAGACGGTGCTGCCGGGCGGGGTGAAGCTGCGCAACTTCCGCTCGCTCGCCTTGCGGCTCGCCCAGTTGGCGGAAGGCGCGTCCGAGGTCGCCCTCGTCCGGGAGAACGCCGGCGACTGGGACCTCGCCGCCGCCGAGCTGATCCTCTGCGAGGCGGGCGGCGCCCTGACCGACGCGCAAGGCCGCCCACCAATCTATGGCGTCCCGCCGTTCCGCCAGCCGTTCCTGATCGGCGCCGAACGGGTTCGGCAGGCCGAAGTCCTCGCCGCCATGGCCGAGCTGTGACCTAGAGGGCGTTCTCGATCGTCATCGGGAAGACGGGCGAGACATAGTCGGTGACCGAGGCTTCATAGTGATGCGCCCCCTCGGCGGTCTCGTCGATGCGCGTCATCCCGAGACGATCGAAGTGCTCGCTCACCATGTTGTTCTTCTTGGTGGGGAGGTAGGCGGCGTGCAGCTTTTGCACGCCGCGCTTGGCCAGGGTGATCATCAGGGTGTCGTAGATCGCTTCCTCGACCTTGCGGCCCAGCACCCGGCAGCTCATCAGCCAGTCCGTCACCGTGGCGTCGGCGCCGTCGACGGCGCAGCTGATCACGCTGATCAGGCCCATGTCGCCGAAGCGATCGGTCAGGCGCGCCTGCAGGGTGATGACGGCGGGGTCCGCCTCCATCTGCTCGACCTCGGCCTCGGTCACTCGGCGGGTCAGCAGATTGAACTGGTTGGACTTGTTGGTGAGCTGGGTGACGCGGGCGCGGTTGGACGCATCGAACGGCCCGCAGGTGAGCACCATCTGCAGCGAGGTCAGATAGTCCCCGAGGTCGCGGGACTTGGCCATGACCTCGGCGCGCTGGGCGTTCTCGACATAGGAGTCGGCCCGGATCAGGTCGTCGGCGCCGAAGCTGACAGCTTCGAAATAGCCCGCCGCGAGCAGGATCTGGGGGTAGTAGGCGGGATCGCTCGGCAGCTCGGGCACCGCCGCCATCGGCAGGGCCGATCGGGTGTGCGCCCGTTCCGCCGGGTTGTCGTCCAGCAGCACCAGCGCGTCGACGCCGATGTTGAGCGTGGCGGCGATCGCCTCCAGGTTCGAGGCCTTGTCGGTCCAGTTGGCCTGGAACACCGCGATGTCGTTTTCCTTCAGCAGCATTTCGGTGTGTTCGCGGAAGGCGGATCGCGCGACGTCGTCGTTGTTCTTCGAGCTGACGGCGAGGATCACGCCGCGCTCCTTGAGCGCCTTGGCGGTGAGCTGGACGTTCACGAACGCCTCGCCGAGGGCCGAACCCTGGCCCAGGACGATGCCGGAGAGGCCCTCGTCGCCGATGGCGCCGCCCCACAGGGTGTTGTCGAGATCCAGCACGAGGCACTTGCGCGCCTTGCCGCGGATCGCGCCCAGCAGGGCGCCGAGGCGGTCGGCGTAGATCGGGTTGAAGGCGGCGGAGAACGGCTGCTTTTGCGCGTTCCAGGCCACCGGGTTGAACCACTCCGTGATCCCGACCGAGCTGGCGATGGCGGCCACGTCGAAGACATAGGCGCCCTCGGCCTGGGCGAAATCGAGCACCGCCTGGTTGAAGGCGCTGATCTTCGACGCCAGCGAACCGGCCACCCGGCGATCGAAGCTGCCGAACAGCGGCTGCGGCGGCGTCACGATCAGCGGCAGGATGGGGACGGCCCCATGGCTCTTGAACATCCGCGCCGCCTCGAAGAGCCGCGCGATGGCGCCCTCGACCTGCGGCGCCGCGTCCGCCACACCGAGCGAGGTCAGACCCAGCCAGCGATGATCGACGGCGATCAGGACGACGTCGGCGCCGCTGGTGTTGATCATCGATCCCGGGTCGAGCGCTTCCTGCATCACGACGTCGAACTCGGCCTCGACCATGTCGAGGGCGACCCCGTGCCGCGCGGCCGCCGCGGGGAAGTGATCGGCGACGAAATCCATCGTCGCGTTCGACACGATGGCGAGCTTCAGGGGGGCGAGCGGAGACAGATCCCGCCCGCTCTCCTGCGCCTTGCCGAGCGCCCTGCGGAACGACAGCGCCTGCGGCGACGACAGCCGCAGCGTGGCCAGCCGCTGCAGCTCCGGCCCGACCTCACCCTCGCACTTGGCGATGGCGCGACAGCGCGCGGAATAGTCGTCCGGAGCGCTCAGAAGCCACGGAAGATCATGCATCTAGGAAACTCCTGACCGGAAGAGCCGTCTCAGCCTTTCAGCTTCGAGGCGACGAGATCGACCAGCTGGCCGGTATTCTCCGGCGCCGTGATCTCGTCGGTGGTGAACTGAATTTTGAAGACCTCTTCGATCGCCACGATCAGCCGCACGTGATTGGCGCTGTCCCAGTCGGCGACATCCTCCGCCTCGGTCTCGTCGGTGACGACAAGGTCGTCCTCGTCGAAGACATCGCGCATCAACTCGGTAATCTTGGACAGTATTTCACTGCGATCCATGTTGTCCGCTTCTCCGTCCTTAGAGTTAGTTGAGTTTCGTCGCCGTGATGGCGCAGGAAACCGGTTGCTTGCGCTTCATGGCCTTCTCAAGCGTCATCCCCGACATGGGATAAGCTTCGTGCTTGATGATCTCGAGGCCACACTCCCGCACGAGGTCGAGGATTTCTTCGATATTGTGGAACAGATAGATGTGATCCGGGAACGGGCTGTTCACCGGCGTGGTGATCCACATCCGCCCATTCGGGCGCAGCCAGGCGGCCACCGACTTCAGCGCGCGGCGAGGATCCTCCAGGTGCTCCAGCACCTCGCCGATGACGATGGCGTCGAATTCCTCGCCGGGGGGCGGCGAGCCCGCCTCGAACAGGTCCTGCACCTTCAAGTTCACGTGCTTCTTGACGCCGAGCGCATTCAGCACCTGGCGCGTGTGGTCGATCGCCGTCGGGCTCACGTCCCAGCCGGTCAGCGCGGTTACGGGCTCGCACGCCGCGGCGAAGTAGAGCGCAAAACCGTGCGCCGGGCCAATTTCCATGAGGCGCGTCCCCGGTTCCAGGCCGGGAAGGTACTCATTCAGGTAGGCGTCGAAGACGTTGGCGTGATTTTCCCACAGGGCGGTGGAGAGGGCGAGGCAGTTCACATAGCGGCGCATGAACAGCGCATTGGAGTAATATTTGCTGTTCGCCTCTTCGAACGACTTGGTGCTGTATTCACCATGCCGTTGAAAATACAGCTGCTCCATCAGCACGACGTTCTCGGAAAAATACTTATAATCCTCGCAAATCAGCGGCAAGCCGCCCTCGACCGTGTCGGCCATGCGAATGATCGCCGCGCAAAGCTCGTCGCAGGCGCGCATGACCCGGTCGGTCCTGCTGGCGAAACTCCGTTCGATATATTTCTCGTGCGCCGGCCATGCGCGGAGTACTTCCGTGACAACAGTGTGAATATGCGGATACCCCGCCATCTCCGACATCGTCTAACCTCAGTTCAGGTCGATCCAATAACTCTATTCGGGACACAACGGACCGCTTGATCGACCTCGGTCACTCGAATTGCCCAGCGCCCAGTCGTCGGAGCTATAGGGAAAGTTCCGCATGACCGCAATCTCGCCCCACCGGATCGTTCCGGCAAGCCGAGGCGTTGACAAAGAAGCGATCAGGCAGGCGGCCGGATACAGCTCCAAAGGCCGCCGGCGAGGCGCAGATTCTCCGGCAAGCCCCCCAGTTGGGTGCGCAGATTGGCGAGATAGGCATCGCGCCACCGGTTCGAGAAGGGTCCGACCTCCTCCCCGGGTTCAGGGAATGGCAGCTCCTCGAAGGTATAGGCGATGCGCCCGTCTTCCCAGCGCGCCGCGTAGAAGAGCGACGGCACCTTGGCCCGGTGCGCCGCCCGCGCCGCGAAGTTCGAGTAGGTGATATCCTGCCCCTCGAAACGGATCGTCGGCGACCCCAGTCTGCCCGAACCGTCCACAGCGATGCCGACCGCGTAGCCGTTCTGCAGCGACTTCAGAACGGCCTTCGCAACCTGGGTTTCGGTCTGATCGCTGGTGGAGATCACCGAGGCCGCATAGTGGGTGTCGGCGACGCTGGGGGTCGAGGCGACCCAGCGCGAGGGAAGGCTGCACAGCTCCAGCAGGATGGGCCCCGAGAATAGCGGACCCAGGTGCGCCGTCGCGATGATGAACCCCTGCCCCTTCTCACGCATCGGCGCGAACATCTCGTCCGCGCGGTCGAGATTGGACATCAGCCCCATCGCCTCTTCGGCCTGGTTCTCGCGACATTCGAGCCAGTCGATGATCAGGAGGTCGGAGAGCATGCCCCATT
>Ga0302317_10002943_pt1 | contig 11380 bp, 9 predicted proteins | sample III_Palsa_N3_3_FD_200450 | JGI IMG/M metagenome (GOLD analysis project Ga0302317, IMG submission 200450) | Peat permafrost microbial communities from Stordalen Mire near Abisko, Sweden - III_Palsa_N3_3 | ecosystem: Environmental > Terrestrial > Soil > Palsa > Peat permafrost | place: Sweden...
CGAGGAATTGCGCGAAGTGGTGGCCCAGTCCGCCACAATGATCCGACGGCTCTTCGACGTGCTGGGAATGGACCCCGCAGAAGAGCTTGAGGGCGATTGCTGGGAGTTTCTGCTGGAGAACGAGGCCGTTTTCCAGGAGGAGCTCGCCCGTTGCAGGTCCTCGACGCAGACGATCCGATGGCGGTCGCCTACGATGGCGCGCGCCGCGGCGACAGACTTGGTTTGCGCGGTCTGCCGCTCTGAACTCGTTGAACTAGAGGATCCGGACGACGTGGATCAGGAGAGCGCGCGTCTCAAATGCCGGGCTTGCCCAATGACCTTTCCGGCCAAAGGGCAGATCTGGCCAACCCTCGTGCAGCATTTTGGCCGAGACCTGAACGAAGCCGCCACGCAAGGTGGGATGCCGCCGGTGCTGAAATGCCGCGCCTGTGGCGAGGTCGCCGTGGTGGTCGACGAAGGCGTCTGCGCGGTTTGTGGGATGGGTGGCTACGAGCTCCGCTGCGAGGTCTGCAACGAGGTCCTTACCGATGAAGATCGCGGGCAAGGAGATTCCAGGTGCCTTCAGCACCTCGACGCTGAGATCGCGCTCTTCTCCCGCGATCGACATCCACCGCCTGACTAGCTGCCAGTGCAGCGCCTACCTTACGAATGCGACGCCGGTCGCGACAGTGATCCGACCCTGTCCTGGCACACGGCCGCAGGGGTTTGATTTGCGATAACGCTTCTTGGCGGCCAGGCCGCATCGCTGCCCGCCAATCACCACACATAACGTTCTTCACGTGCGGCGGGGGGCGGGCCAAACAATTTCGGATAACGCGAAAAATACGGCGCGATCAGGTGCCGAATTTGTTGCGTCTAATAAGCATTATCGGAAATTATTATTATATTTCAATAAGTTAGCGTCATTCTTTCAGCTCGATGCGTGGCGATTACTCACTCGCCGTTGCCGGTCTCAGCGGCCCGACCGTAGCCCATTCGGATGATCACCCGCTCCAAGGTCAGGCTCTGCACGATGATCGAGAAGACAACCACGACGTAGGTGGCGGCCAGTATTATGACACGCTCGCGCGAGGGGGGCAGCGACAGCGCCATGGCCACAGATAGCCCACCGCGTACGCCTGCCCAGGTCAGCACCACCACCAGGCCCGGCTTCACCCCTCCATCAATGGCGGATAGCACGGTGGCCGGTCCCGCCAAGGATGCCCATCGACCGAGGATGATTAGCGGGATCGCCGCGGCGGCGAGCAGATCCACCAGGCGATCGAACTTGAGGGTGAAGACCTCCAGGCCAACCAACAGGAAGAGCACGCCATTGAGGTTCTCATCGACAATGGTCCAGAAGGCGCGCGTGTAGCGGCGGGTCTGTTCGCTCATCGCCTCGCTGACGCTGCGGCGCCCGCACATGAGGCCGGCGACCACCACTGCGATCGGCCCCGAAAGGTTCAGCGCCTGCGCAAGGGCGTAGACGCCGGTGGCGAGGGCCAAGGTGATCCCGACCTCCACAGCATAGTCGTCGATCGACCGCATCGCCCTGATGGCGGCCAAGCCCAAGAGCAGGCCAAGCGCGCCGCCGCCGCCGCCCTGCAGCAGGACCTGACCGGCGAGGGGCAGCGGCGCTATGGCTCCGCCGCTGCTGGCCAGCGTCAGCGCGGCGCCGAACAGCACCACGCCGACCCCGTCGTTGAACAGGGCCTCGCCCTCGATCAGGGCCCGTATGTCGGCGACCAGACTGGTGCGCTTCAACGTCGCCAGCACGCCCACCGGGTCGGTCGGGCTGATCAGAACGCCGAACACAAGCGCCCAGGCGAAGGTCAGGGGGACGCCGATCCCTCGCGCGGCGAGCCAGAAGCCGCCGCCGATCACCCCGGCGGATACGATCACACCAACGGTCGCGAGCACGGCGGCGGTCCAGGCGCGCTGCTTCAGCGCCTCTAAATTCACGTGCATCGCCCCGGCGAACAGCAGGTACGCCAGCATGAAGCGAAGCACCGCGGCCGAGAAATCCACTTGCCTCACGACCTCGCCCACGGTGCGGCCTATGCCCAGGCCCGGCGCCAGCCGATTGACGCCGACCAGCGCCAGGGTGGACGTAAGTCCCACCAGCAGCATGGCCACGCCCGTCGGCAGTCGCAGCAGCTTGAGGTTCAGCCAGCCGATAACCCCACTGAGACTGAGAAATAACGCCGCCAGATCGAACAACGAAAGTGTCATGACCCGTGCTGACCCGTCCCGCGAGGTGGATCAACTAGAATCGGAATGCTTCGCCGGGGCGGCAAAACCAGCGTCTTCGATGGGCGAAGTCAGCGATCAATAACGCAAAGGATCAGGGGCGAATGTCTCAGTCGCCGCCAGGCCGGCCCTTGGACTCCGACGCGCTGTTAGAAGCCGACGGCGGGACGAGCCGCCAGCTTTCGGACAGCAGGTGGTAGAGCGACTCGGGCATCACCCAGCCCGACGCCCAGCGGGCCAGGAGTGCGGCCAGCATCAGCGGGCCGACCAGACCCGGATCGCGGGTCATCTCCATCAGGATCACCGCGCTGGTCAGAGGCGCCTGGACCACGCCGGATAGATAGCTGGTCATGCCCAGCACCACCGCATCTCGCCCGGCCATTGCGAAACCCATGCGTGCGAAGACCGCGCCGATCCCGGCGCCGGTCGCCAGCGAGGGTGCGAAGATTCCGCCAGGCGCGCCGGAGGCCGCCGCCGCCAGGCTGGCGATGAATTTCCAGGCCGCAAAGCCGAGACCGCGCCCAGGGTGGTCCTGAATCAGGGACTTGGCCTCGGCGTAGCCCGCGCCGAAGGTCAGGCCCCCGGAGGCGGCGGCAACGCACGCCGCGACCAAGCCGCAGAGGGCGGCGAAGGCGACCGGGTGGGCGCGCCGCCAACGCGTTACCGGATTGTCCCGTGGTCCGATCAGAAAGGCCAGGGCGCGGGCGAACACGCCCCCGCTCAAACCGCCGACGACGCCGATGAATGGCGCCGCCAGCCAGGCCGAGCCCAGTGAGGCTCCGCCCTTCAGCGCGCCGAAATAGGCGTAATCGCCTTGAAGAGCGTAGGAGGCGAGGCCCGCGATCACCACCACAAGGATCACGGTCGTGTGGGTGCGACGCTCAAAGCTCTTGGCCAGCTCCTCAACGGCGAACACCACCCCGGCGATGGGGGTATTGAAGGCGGCCGACACCCCGGCCGCGCCGCCGGCGATGATGATGGCCCGCCGCCCCGGCCCGCCCCTAAGCCCTCGTGTGAGCGTGCGCATCACGCCGGCAACGACCTGAACGGTCGGCCCTTCCCGGCCGATCGAGGCGCCGCAGACCAGGAGCGCAGCCGATAGCACGACCTTCCAGGCTGCGGTCTTCAGCGTCACCCGCTGGCCGCCCCAGCGTCCGTGCCAGCGCTCTTCCGCGGCCGCGATCACTTGAGGAATGCCGCTGCCCGCCGCTTCGGGCGCGAACCGCCGCGTCAGCCAGGTTGCGAGTGCGAACCCGACCGGCAGCAACAGAAGCGTCGCCCACGGCGCCAGGGCGTAGAGGCGAGTGTGGAGGTCCATCGCGCCGTCACACAGCCGCGCGAACAGCGCCGCGATCGCACCGCCCAGAACGGCTACGCCGACAATAACCGCCATGCGCCAGGTGTGCCTCAGATGCAGACGCGCAACCGCGCGCTCGCGGCGAGACCGAGGGTTGGACTTGCGAGGGGAACTCTGAGTGGACACCGCTTCGGTATGCGGGGGACAAGCCGTCAAAGCAATTGGCGCCGCTGGCGCGATCGGCCCAGGTGTAGGGGGCCACACTCGGCGCTCCTCCGCCGACTATCGGTGACGCGCTCGTTCCTGTTGAAGCCCCCAGGTGTTGGGGTTTGCCGCCGATCGCGGTGATCTACGCCGACAACCGAGACGCTGATGATCCTGCGGACAATGTGGACTACGTTGCATCGGCTGTCGTTGGCTACCTGATTGAGGACAATCCGGCGTCGACGAACGGATCGCCAAGCTATCAGCCACTGGGGCCCCGAGCCGCGATCTCGCGTTTATCGAAGGAGTTGAGGCGTTGGCATTGGACAATATCAGGCACGAAGTGGGCATGATGCTCGCGGAGGTGAACGAAAAGCTCGCGGAATCGGAACGGCAATTATCGCAAGGCACGCCGAGCGAAATGGTCAATGCCGCCGGCGAGTTGAGCTTTCTTCGGCGTCAGAAAGAGACGATCGAGGATAGGGTGAAAGAGATTGACGCCGCGCCGGACGGCGCATCCGAGACGCTGTTTGGATGGGTCAAGGAAGAGGTTTTCAATTTGAAGCTTCGCCTGGAATCGTGGGTCGCTGGCGGCTAAACGCTGAGCTTGATTACGCGGCCTAACATTTTCTAAGCTGAACACGCACCTGGAGCAACTCCGCACACCGTGCGTCGCTGGGTGGGCCATTTGGGATCTTCGAGCGTATCGAGGACGATCTGATTGAAGCTGCGCTGTTCTTCTGGTCCGATTGTAGCCACAACCCCCGCCTCGGCCGCGAGCTTGGCCATTGCCTCGGCGAAAAGCTGAAGCGCAGTTCGTGAGCACCCTGCCCGGTCAGCCGGCGGGAGCGAGCGTACCGACCGCCCCATTCGCAGCCGCGGCTAACGCCATGCGCGCCAAGGCCGGCAGCGACTTGGAGCCGGTCTTTTTCATGATCGAGGCGCGGTGAGTCTCCACGGTCCGTTGGCTGATGCCAAGGTCGGCGGCGATGTTCTTGCTGGGATGTCCGGCCAGGACCATGTCCATCACCTCATGCTGACGATGGGTTAGGCCCTCTACCAGGTGGGCCGCGTCCGCGCGCCAGGCGTGCAGCTTCGTCGCGTCGTGGGAATGGTCGAGCGCCATGTCGACGCTGGCCAGGAGGTCTTCCATCGCGACGGGCTTTTCGAGGAAGTCCAGGGCTCCAGCCTTCATGGCATTCACGGCGATGGTGACGTCGCTGTTTCCGGTGATCATGATCGCGGGTATCTGGCGGCCTTCGGTGTGCAGGCGCTTCAACAACTCCAAGCCGGTCATGCCCGGCAGATAGGCGTCGACCAACAGACACCCTTCTCGGGAGGGATCATACTCCGCCAGGAAGGCTTCCGCCGTTTCATAGCTTTGAACCGTCCGGCCATCGTCCTCGAGCAAGTTGCACAGACCATCGCGCACCTGCGGATTGTCATCGATGACGAAAATGATCGGCTTGGAATCGTTTGCGTCAAACTCATTGGCCGCCGCCCGAAGCCGCGCCGGGGGCAGCAAAGTCTGGATCAGCAGCGCCAGGTCGGGCAATTTTATTGGCTTGCTGAGCTGGATGCAGTCCTGCGCCGACGCTTGCCGCAATGTCTCCGTGGATATGTCGCCGGTCAGCACAATTGCGGGCAGCTGGTGGTGAAGCCGTTCGCGAATCTTTGCGATCAACTCAAGTCCATTCATACCATTTGGCAAATTGTAGTCGGTAAGGATCACGTCTGGCCGCAGGCCGCCTCGGGCGATGAAATCCAACGCCCCTGCGCCTTCTGTGGCGATCGCGACCCGGTGGCCTTCATCCCGCAGCAGCAGCACCAGGAGATCGCGCACTTCGGGATCGTCCTCGATGACCAGGACCTTACCTTTACGGTGAAGTCCGGCGTCGGACTCGCGAGACACCCCGCTCGCCGTTTGCACGTGGGGCTTGGATCCGCGATGGACGTCGGGAGCCGGGACGTCAATGGCGAACACCGAGCCCTTCCCCGGCCGGGAGCGCACCCGTACACGGTGACCGAGCAGCTCGCCCAAGCGCTGCACGATAGACAGGCCCAATCCCATACCCCGGCTGCGCTCTCGCGCGGCGTTGCCGACCTGGTGGTACTCGGAGAAGATCGCCTGCTGGTCCTCCTCGGCGATGCCGATGCCGGTATCCCATATCTCGATGCTCAAGAGATCCTTGCGCCGACGACACCCCACCAGGATGCAGCCCTTGGGGGTGTATTTGATCGCATTGGAAATCAGGTTGCGCATCATCAGTTCAAGTAGCCTCGGATCGCTCCTCACCGAGGCGCTGGAGCCGACCACATGCAGGCCAAGCCCGCCGGCTTGAGCGTGATAGCTGAACTCGTCACGGAGCCGCCGCAGCAGGTCGCCGATAGGAAAATCGACTACCTCGGGACGAACGACCCCAGCCTCGATCTGGTTGATATCCAGCAAGGTGTTCAACATGCCGGACATGGCGCCAAGGGTCTGCTCCAGACGCTTGACCAGTTCCTTTTCGCGCTCGCCCTGCACCGTCTTGGCCAGCAGGCCTTGCAGAAAGGCGAGCGACTGCAGCGGCTGGCGAAGGTCGTGGCTGGCCGCAGCTAGAAACCGGGATTTAGCGATATTGGCGAGGTCGGCGTCCAGCTTAGCTTCTTCCAGGGCCTTGGCGGCGTGCTTTCGCTCGGTAACGTCGGTGAAGGTTATCACCACCCCTTCCACGGCATTGTCGTGAGCGTGGTACGGCAGAATCCGACGACTGAAGCAAACGCCGTTCTGCGCTTCTATCTCCCGTTCCAAGGGCGTGGAACTCGCGAGCACGGCGCGAGCATCTTCCGACAAGTCCGGGTCGGCGGCTAGGGAATGCAGGTCGGTCAGCGGCCGTCCGATGTCGCCGGGGAGGATGTTGAATAGAGCCTTGGTCGCCGGGGTAAAGAAGCGAATGTTCAGACTGGTGTCCAGGAACAGGGTAGCCACCTCTGTGCTATAAAGCACGTTCTGCAGATCACTCGACGTCGTCCGCTGGCGATCCAGTGTCTCCTGGAGTTGGGTGTTCAAGGCGGTCAGTTGCTCGTTGACCGAGCGCGCCTCCTCGTTGATGGGCCTGCGGCCTGTGAGCAGTTCCGTCACCAGGTTATCGTGGTTCGAATCGAGGTGCTGGACCTGGATGAAGGCCATCCCGCGATCGGCCGGCAGGGTATCGAGGAACCGCCGAAATGCTTCCACGCCGCCGGCCGACGCCGCAACGGCTACGACCGGAAACTCGCTGGACGCATTTTTCGTCGGCGCGGACGCGCCTCCAGTCGAGCGCGGCACGGCCTCTTTAGCTGCACCTGATCGGCGCTGCGACATCTGATTGTCTCGGAGAACCACCCCTGGTCGGGGATCTTTAGAGGTTACCACGAACGCTCTGAATTTGCGAGGTTTCGACGCCGATGCTCAGGCCCGCGCGGGGCCGGCGAACTCGGTAGATTCCGAGGCTGCCGGCGGGAACCAAGCACGCAGATTATGGATTTAAGGCAGGCCGCCCATCACGGACAGTCTGCCGGGCGGAGTTCCGCCCAACTCGGCCATCGCAGTGGGGCGGCAAAACAAATGCAACAGCTAAGAATTCTGGTGGTCGAGGACGACGGTATGGTCGCCTTTCTACTCGGCCAAGTTCTCGAAGGTATGGGCCACGAGGTCTGTGGAATCGAGAGCAACAAAGCTGTGGCGATCACGGCGGCCAAGCGTTCCAAGCCCGACCTGATGATCGTCGATGAACACCTGGGTCGTGAAAGCGGCCTTTCCCTCATGGAGTGCGTGCTTCGGGATGGCCCCATGCCTCATATCTTCGTCAGCGGCGACACCGCCCGGATTCGAACGCTCAAGCCGTTGGCCATTGTGCTCGAGAAGCCCTACTTCCAGCCCGATCTTGAGCAAGCGATTTTGCGCGCGATGCCGCCGCCTGCCGCCGCTTCTCGTCTCGCGCCGACTGTGTCCGGCCGGGGAACCCGCGCTCGCGCGCGCTGAGGATCGACCTTGGATAGGACGCGGGAAAGGTCGAGGTGTGAGCAATGCCGCGCCATCGGCTTTCCGACGTGCCGGTCAGAGAGCGCAATGTGCGCCTCACGAAGTTTGATCTGGGCCATAATCTTCTGGCCGGGATGGTCAGTGATGGGACGGGTGTCTTTGCACACGGCTCTAGGTGCCGACGTGCGCGGCGACCGCTGGCGCTGCGTCAAACAAGGGAAGCCTTATTCTGACGATCGTTCCTGATCCTTCAATTCCCGACACCACCATCGTGCCGCCAAGCTGGCGCACGAAGATGGCCACGTAGTCGGAACCATGGCTCCCCGGGCGCGTCGCCTGATCTTTGGCAACCATGCCAATTCCATTGTCGGCGACGGTCAGCTCGATTTGGTCATCGATCCGGATCGCGCCTAGGGTCACTCGTCCGATGCCGTCAGGAAACGCGTGCTTGATGGCGTTGGTCCCTAGCTCATTGACGACGAGACCGAACGGCACCGCCCGGTCGGGATCGAGCTCCAACGCGTCGGCCTTGACCTCAATGCTGATGCCCGATGTGTCCCCAAGGAGACTCGCGGACATGGCTTGGCCGATTTCCCGAAGATAGGCGTCCACGGGGATGGTCGGCCCCCGGCTCGATTGCGATATCAAGTCGTAAAGCTTGGAGATCGCTCCAATTCGCGCCTGCATGGCGATATAGCCTTGCGCGTACTGGGCTGGCATTTGCCTGGCTTCACTGGCGATCATGGCGCCGACGATCTGCAGGTTGTTCTTGATCCGGTGTGAAATTTCCTGGGTCAACATCAGGGCGTCGAGTTCGCGCTGTTTGCGGATACCAATTTCGGTTTGCAACAGGATGTTCGACGAGTCGGCGGCCTCTGTAAGCTCATGTTGACGCAGCGCGCCGAGCAGCAGCGCCTCGTTCATCGCCAGCGTCTTTTCATGAAGCGACCCGGCCTCGATCACTTGAATCGTGACGCCGACCGTGCGCCCGTCCGCCATCACTGGCCACATGATATAGGATGTGAAGACCGGACGAGGATCGCCACCTTCTTTCATTGTGTGGCTTGAGGATTTTCCGGAGTGATAGACCCGGTCCAACAGCGTCACGCATTCATCCGTATCCGGCAATATTTCGCAGAACGGATGTCCGACGACTTCATCCGCGGCCTTGTCGATGAGCCGACAGAAGGCTGGATTGATAAAGCGCACGAGGTGTGTCGCGCCTTCGACCGTAGCCATCGGTATTGGGGCATGCTCAAGAATGGGCCCCGATCGGTCGGGGGAGATCTGCTCGAATGTTGGGTTCGGGGCCATCGGATTAGGAACCCTATTGGCTCGCCTTTGGCTCCGGCGGGACTTCGCTTTCCTGCGCGACGCGCGGGCCAGTCTGATGAGGAATACCGGTGCTCAACTTTTCGTAGTCCGTGCGCCGCGGGTGGATTATTACCACGCCCTCGTCCGTGATGACATATTCACGGATGTCTTTGCTGTGATTGCCGCCGCGCATCTTGATGACGACCATCGTCTTGCGAAGCTGGCCATCGATCTCAACATAGCGCAGCCGGATGATGTCATCGGTAAGAAACGAAATGGCGTAGTGACTGAACTGGAGCGATGTGAAGTTGTCTTCCACTTCCACCGTGCTGAAAATGGTGATCCCGGCGCCGGTCAAGGCCCCAATCATCCGGTACAGAGACTCCCGAAAATCGGCGCGAAAGCCGGGCGCCAGGGCCATTTCGAAGCCGACCAATGAGTCGATCACCAGCCGCTTGGCGCCGACCCTTTGAATGGCGTCCAGGATCGCCTGCATCGTCTCGTCCACCGAAAGGTCGAGCGGACGAAGGTAGAGAATTTCGAGTGTTCCCTTCTGTTCCGCCTTGTTCAGCTTGAGTCCGAAACTGTCCGCCCGTTGGGTGTAGCCCTCCGGGCGCTCCTCAAAGATCGCCATGATCCCTGGCTCTCCCTGGCGCAGACCCTCGGCGATGAATTGCGTCGCCAACGCCGATTTGCCCGTGCCGGAGGGGCCGGCGACGAGAACGCTGTCGCCTTCGAGAACGCCCCCGCCGAGCATCTTGTCCAGCTCGGGAATGCCCACAGACAAGCGCCTACGTTGCGAGGGCTTTCCTTTCTTGCTGTCCAGTCCGAGCGTGCGCGAGAAGGCTTGCAGGCCATCGTCTGTGATGCGGATGGTGTGCAGCCCCGGCACCGAGGCCTGACCGCGCAGCTTCATAACCTGCAGTTTCCGCACCACGGAGTTTCTCTCGGTTACCTGCGAAAGCCATAGGATGCCGTCGACCATGGTGAACAGCGGATTGTCGCGAATCTCATCCTGGACGTATTCGCCCACCAGAAAGGTCGTCGCTTCTGAGCTGGTCAGGAACTGGGAGAGCCGGTGAATGAAGGATTGCGCCGCTATGTCGCCCGCGTCGCTCGTCGCTTTGCGCGCCAGGGTGCGGAAGGAGTCCACCACGACCACCCCCGCGTTGGCCGCCGTAACCTGTTTGGTAATTTCCTCAAGCACCGCATCCAGATTCCTCTCAATCACCATGTCGGAAAGGTTGATGAAGCGGATGGCTTCGCCCACTTTGGATTCATCGAAGAACGAAAACTGCTGCTGATAGCGGAGCATCTTGATCACGGGCTCGCCGAGCACCGTGAAGTAGAGCGCAGGTTTCTCCGGCGTTGCGTTCGCGAAAGCGAGTTGATGCACAAGCGTGGTCTTGCCGCCTCCCGGCGCGCCGCCGATCAAGTTCAGGGAGAATTCCGGAACGCCGCCGCCTAGGATGTCATCGAGACCTCGCACGCCGGTGGCGAGTTTATGAATCTTGACCTTAGCCGATCTGCTTGCCGCCTTGTTCGGCGGGACGGCTCGGGCCCTCTTAGTTGGCTTCTTCATCTTCATGCTCCTTGCCAAAATCCCTGTCCTGGAACGGAATTTGCGGCCAGAACTCGCCCACCAGGCGTGACGTCAAACTCGGACCGATGAAGGCCACCAGCAGGCCAAGCAGCTGGGCCAGCAGAACCACCCTGCCTTCGAGAAACTCGATTGGGTCAATTAAGGGGCTCATCTCCGCAAGCCCCTCCAAATTCCCGTCCGCATTCACATGCACCGCGCGTAGCCAGGGCACTTCCCTCGTCGCAAGCGCGAGCGCGCGGGAGAGCAGCGCGCGAACGCCGCCATTGCCCATCAACGTCGCCAAACGCGGGCGAAGCGCGTCAGTGACCGGAAAAGGCGCCGCGTTGTCGGTGATGGTAACGCTGACAGCCAGGGCGTCAGCGACGATCAGATGCTTGGCGAACCGCCGCATTCGCGGACTGGCGCGGCTCATCTGCGGTGTCCCACGCATCCGCCCAGCCCAGAGCGCGCGCCGATTACAGGCGCGGTGGGGGAAGCCATCGAACTCTCCGGTTGGTAGTTTAACGCACCCGCACTTCGGCAGTTCCAAGGCCTATAGCCGTTCATCCCGTGAGCAGGGGCGTTGCGGCCTTTGGGCCGTGCTCGACGCCCAATCAGCAGTTGCTGCCGCTCAATGCCGTCGACCGCACTCAGAGCGCGTAGGGACGGATTGCGGAGGGTCTGCTCACCGACCGTCGGCGATTTCGGCGATCATGCGTTCGGCAGCCTGGCCGGCGCCCGTTGAGAC
>Ga0302317_10002944_pt1 | contig 11380 bp, 10 predicted proteins | sample III_Palsa_N3_3_FD_200450 | JGI IMG/M metagenome (GOLD analysis project Ga0302317, IMG submission 200450) | Peat permafrost microbial communities from Stordalen Mire near Abisko, Sweden - III_Palsa_N3_3 | ecosystem: Environmental > Terrestrial > Soil > Palsa > Peat permafrost | place: Sweden...
CGCAGGTCCAGGTCACGAAGGCCGAGGCGATCACCGCGACGCCGTAGAGCCAGCTGTGCGTCTCCAGCATCGCGCCGCCGAAGGCGACGTCGCCGACCATGCCGAGCATGAAGACGAACAGGATCGGAAACAGCGCGGCCCAGAAGCCGCGGCCCGTCCAGACAAGAACCAACCTTGCCTCCCCCGCATCGGAACAAAACGGGAATATCTAGAGGCGGCGGCCGACGGGAGTCAATCCCCAGTTGCGGGCTAGAACGAAACGCACGCCGTCTGCTCCACCAGCAAGACCGCCTGCTGGTGGAACCGGCGCTTGTAGGCGTCGCGGATCAGACCCAGCCGTTGCTGCTCGTCGGGCCGGCCGGCGAGCACGATGAACAGCGCCTTGGTGCTCTGGCGCACGAAGGCCCCGGCGGGACTGCGCCACTGGCCGTAAACGTCGCTCACCGACAGCCCGTCGGGAAAGCGCGGGGTCACCTCCTCGTCGAGGAAGGTGCGCCAGTCGGAGTCGGAGACCTGGCCGGTCCAGCTCACGTTGCGTCCGAAGAAGAGCTGGGCCGTGGTGGCCGCCTTCATCCCCTCCGGACAGGCGTGAGGCGCGGCGTGGGCCGCGCCGGCCGTCAGCGCGGCGCCGATGAGGATCGAGACAAATGTCGCCCGCAATGGAGACCTCCCGAAGTGGTCCAACACCCGTCACCCTAGCAAGGGCCGCGCCCAGACGTCTCACCCCTCCCCGACCAGCTCGCGCCCGATCAGGAAGCGGCGGATCTCGTTGGTGCCGGCGCCGATGTCGTAGAGCTTGGCGTCGCGCAGGTAGCGCTCCACCGGATAGTCCTTCAGATAGCCGGCGCCGCCCAGCGCCTGGATCGCCTCCAGCGAAGTCTTCACGGCGTTCTCGGAGGCCAGCAGGATCGCGCCGGCGGCGTCGAAGCGGGTGGTGCGGCCGGCGTCGCACGCCCTGGCCACCGCATAGACATAGGCGCGGGCGGAGTTCAGCGCGACATACATGTCGGCGATCTTTCCTTGCATCAGCTGGAAGGTCCCGATCGGCCGGCCGAACTGCCGGCGCTCGCGGACGTAGGGCAGCACGACGTCGAGGCAGGCCTGCATGATGCCCAGCGGTCCGCCCGCCAGCACCGTGCGCTCATAGTCGAGCCCGCTCATCAGCACGCCCGCGCCGCCATTCTCGGGCCCCAGCACATTCTCGGCCGGGACCTCGCAATCCTCGAACACCAGCTCGCCGGTGTCGGAGCCGCGCATGCCGATCTTGTCCAGCTTCTGGGCGCAGCTGAAACCCGGGAAGTCCTTTTCGATGATGAAGGCGGTGACGCCGCGCGACGCGCCGTCGGGGTCGGTCTTGGCGTAGACCACCAGGGTATCGGCTTGCGGCCCGTTGGTGATCCAGAACTTGGTCCCGTTGAGCACATAGCGGTCGCCCCGCGGTTCGGCGCGCAGGCGCATCGAGATCACGTCGGAGCCCGAGCCCGCTTCGCTCATCGCCAGCGCGCCCACCTGCTCGCCGCTGATCAGGCCGGGCAGATAGCGCCGCTTCTGCGCCTCGGAGCCCCAGCGGCGGATCTGGTTGACGCAGAGATTGGAGTGGGCGCCGTAGGAGAGCCCGACCGAGGCCGAGGCGCGGGAAACTTCCTCCATCGCCACCACGTGTTCGAGATAGCCCAGCCCCAGGCCGCCGAAGTCCTCCTCGACGGTGATCCCATGCAGGCCGAGCTCGCCCATCGGCTGCCAGAGCCCGCGCGGGAAGGTATTTTCGCGGTCGATGTCGGCGGCGATCGGCGCGATGCGGTCGGCGGCGAAGCGGGCGGTGGTGTCGCGGATGGCGTCGGCGGTCTCGCCGAGGCCAAAATCCATCGCCGGGCCATGGTTCGGGATCATCCGTCCCGCCTACCACGTCTCAGGTCGGTACCGCGAGCGGGAGCGAGAATTCCGCGGCTCGGACCCCGGGCGGACTTCACGAGGTCTGCTCGCGTTACCCGCGCCGTAGAATCTTGTCGGTGAGCAGCGTGCCCCACCATCGGGTCTTGAACTCGGCCTTGATGGCGGCGGGGTCGTAGGCGTCGCTCCTGACCCAATCCTCGTAGGAGATGCCCAGCGGCTCGACCTCGCGAATATATTTCTTGAAGGCGTAGCTGAGCACGCCGGTGAAGCCGCCGCCGACGTGGCCGAATTTGAGGTCGAGCTGGCGCATCGCCTCGGAGATCGGCTTCTTCTGGCGGAAATGCATATAGAGCGCGCTCATCACCCCGGCGCGGTCCGCGCCCGACTTGCAATGCATCATCACGGGGTATTCGAGCCTGTCGAACATCGCCTTGGCGCCCAGCACCTGCTCGCGGCTCGGCGCCTCCAGCGCCGTCAGGGGGAAAATCACCTGCTTCACGCCGTATTTGTCGCAAGCCTCCTGCTCGAGCACGTGATGGGCGTCCAACCCGTGGCGCAGGTTGACGATGGTGCGGATGCCGCGGTCGCGCCAGGCCTTGACCTGGAACGGCCAAGGCTGGTTGGCGCGCACCAGCTCATCGGAGAGCCAATGCGCGTTGGAGGAGGCCAGCCGCACGAAGGCGTGGTCGTGCCAGAAGTGCCGCCAGTAGGTGGCGAAGCGTCCGCGCGGCGTAGACAGATCGAATGCCGGCACCGGCACACCCTCCAGCTTGGCGGCGTTGTGTCTAGGTACGCTTCGGCGCGCGCGATGCAAGGCGCGCGGCGCATGCCGTCCTGACGGCGTCCCCATCGAGGCCGTCGAAGGCGAAGGTCGCCGGTGCGGCGCCTGCCCGGTCCCTCGCCTCAGTCGAAGCGGCGGTCGCGCGGCCGGCCCAGCCGGTCGAGGATCACATAGGCGGCGATGCCCAGGCAGATCACGCCGATCAGTCCGGTGGTGACGCCGGCCGTGTGCGGCGAGACTCCGAGCACCTGCTCGCTGTTCGACTGCACGCCCCAGATCGCCGCCAGCGCCAGGAGGCCGACGCCGATGACGCCCAGCGCCAGCACGCCGATCGGCGTGTACCAGCGCCGGCGCACCGGCTTGACCGACGTCAGGGTGATCTGCGGGAAAACCGGGCGGGCGGGCTGCGGGGTCGGCGTCGGGGTGGGCTGCATCGCTTCGGGCTCCACGGCGGCGATCGTCGGCGATTCAGGTGGCTCAGAGGCCGGCGCGGCCGGCGGCGGCGGCGGTTCCGGGGCCGGCGGCGGCGTGGCGGGGGGTTCGGCGAGAATCGACGCGAGCCGCTCGATCACCGCGTCGGCGGCGTCCGCGCTGGCCGTAGTCTCGCTGACCGGGGTTTGGTGCGGCGACGATGCATCCGGCGCGCGCTCGGCGAACACCCGATCGCCATCGGTGGCGGTGCGCGCCGCGACGGGGCTGGTGAGCGGGATCAGCGCCATGGCGTCGTAGTCGAGCTTCGGCGGCAGGATCGGCGTCGGCGCCGGCGTCCAGCCTTCCATGGGCCTCAGGAACAGCGCCTTCTCGGCGGCGCGGCGGCGCACCAGGGCGTCGATGATGATCCGCTCGCCCTCGAGGTCCGCCTTGCGCCACAGCTCCATGGTCAGCGCCGCGTCGAGCGGGCGACCCTCGTTGAGCCGCCGCAGCGTCGGCGAGCCGCGGAACGCGCGCGCCCCGATGTTGAAGACGAAGGAGACCAGGGCGTCGAACTGGTTCTGGTTCAGCGGCGCATAGACGTGTTCGTTCACCGTGTGCGACGCCTGGATCAGGTCGTAGAGCAGCAGCGCCTGGGCGTCCGTCTCGGTGATCTTCACGCCTTCCCGGGCGGTCTTGGTATGGCCGTAGCCGATCATCCAGCGGCCGTCGTCGAGCCGGGCCGATTTCGGCCGGAACCCCTCGAACGCCATGATCAGCTCGACGGCCGACCGGGAAACGGTAAGTCTGGGTCGCATCGCCCTACCTGACCCACATTGACACAGCGATGGTTTCGCTCCGCCAGCCTCCGCAATTTGAAGGCCGGGCTAGCGTAGCATTAACGCCGCGATCCCAAGGAGCGCAAAGAAGCCGACGAAATCGGTCGTAAAGGTGACGATGATCGGCGAGGACACCGCCGGGTCACGCCCAAGCTTCTCCAGCGCCAAGGGAGCCAGGATACCGATGATGGCGGCGATGATGATATCGGCCATCAGCGCCAGGGCGGCGGTCAGCGCCAGTTTCCAGTCGTGATAGAAGCCGACCACCGCCGCGCCCATGATCAGCGACAGCGCCAGGCCGTTGGCGATGCCGGCGATCACCTCGCGCCAGATCACCCGCCAGGTGTTGGCGGCGTTCAGTTCGCGCGAGGCCAGCGAGCGCACCGCGACGGCGAGGGTCTGGACGCTGGCGTTGTTGCCGAGCGACGAGATGATCGGCAGCAGCACCGCCAGGGCGACGATCTTGGCGATCTCATCCTGGAAGATGGCGATGGCGCTGACCGCGACGGTCTCGCTGATCAGGTTCACCGCCAGCCACGGCAGGCGCGAGCGGACGATGCCCAGCATGGAGGCGTCGCGGCCGGCGTCGGACACATTGGCCAGCGCCAGCATGTCCTCCTCGCTTTCCTCCTGGATCACCCCCACGACGTCGTCGACGGTGATCTGGCCCACCAGCCGCCCGCCCGCCTCGACCACCGGCGCTGAGATCAGGTGGTATTTGTCGAAGATATAGGCGACCTCTTCCTGGTCCATGTCGACCGGGATGTCGGTGACCGGCTCCATGATGTCGCTGAGCAGGGTCTCAGGGAGCGTCCGCACCAGCCGGCTGACCGACACGGCGCCCACCGGCCGCATCGCCGGATCGACGACATAGAGGTCGAAGAACAGCTCCGGCAGCGTCTCGCCCGCCTCGCGCAGATATTGGGTGGCCTGGCCGGCGGTCCAGAACTGCGGCGCCAGCGCCACTTCGCGCTGCATCAGCCGCCCGGCGGACTCGTCCTCATAGGCGAGGCTGGCCTCGATGGCGGTGCGATCGTGCGCCGGCATCGCAGCCAGCACCCGCTCCCGGGTCGCGTCGTCGAGGTCATCGACCACGTCGGCGGCGTCGTCAGAGTCGAGATCCTCCAGCGCCTTGGCCAGGGTCGCGGGCGCCACGACCTCCAGCACCTCCTCGCGGATGTTGGTGTCGAGCTCGGTGAGGATCTCGGCCAGGGCGTCGGTCGGGATGTGCGGGACGATCTGCTCGCGGTAGTCGCCGGTCAGGAAGCCCATCAGGTCGGCGACGTCGGCGGGGCGGAGCGCCCGCACCAGCTCGGCCAGCCGCGCGCCGTCGCCGCGGTCGGCGGCGTCGATCACCATCTCGACGAAGGCGGCGGTGAGCGCGTAGTCCTCGTCGAGGGCGAGATCCTCGAGGTCAGCCGCGGCGCCCGAACGCATGTCGTCTGGGCGCACGTCGTCGGAGAGTTCGGTTTCCCCGCTCATGGGCCTCCCCTCGACGATGGTTTCCGACGGCTTGCGTCTTTCCTAAGTTGCCTGGTGCGGTCGAGAAGACTCGAACTTCCACGGGTTACCCCACAGCGACCTCAACGCTGCGCGTCTACCAATTCCGCCACGACCGCCCGTGGTGAGGCGCGGGGGTTAGCAGAGGGACCTTGGTTTGTGAAGCACGCCGAAGATCGCCCCGCCGCCACGGCTGACGGACGCCCGCGTGGTTGAGTCGAAACGTCCGATCGCGGTGCTCGTCGACCGGGAGGGCCTGGGCGATGTGATGCTCAAGACGCCGTTCCTGCGCGCCCTGCGCCGCGCCTTCCCCGAGAATGAAGTCTGGTGGATCGCCACCCACCAGACCTCGATGGCCGACGAGTTGCGGCAGATGTTCGCGGGCGACGTCGCCAGGGTGATCCCGAACGCCGCGCTCGACGGCGCCGCCGGCCCTTTGCTGAAGCGGCTGCGCGCGTTTCCGCCGTTCGAGCGGGTGTTCGATTCGCGCACCAAGCTCTCCACGGTCGCCCTCGCCCGCTTCGGCCTCACCCACCGCGGCTTCTACGCCTGCCTACCGGGCTACCTCCTCTGCGACGGCCACGCGCCGCTCGGCCGCCCCCGCCCACGCCATATCGCTCAGCGCATGCTCTCGCTGATCCCGTACGCCACCGGTCGGCCGGCCGACAGTTCGGGCCGGCTGGAGGCGTCGCCCGAATCGCGGGAGCTGGCGCGGCGGCTGTTGCCCGACGGCGCGGTCTACGTCGGCGTCGCCCCCGGCAGCCGCCAGGCCGACAAGAACTGGCCGATGGAGCGCTACCTCGAGGTCGCCCGCGGTCTCGTCGCCCGTGGCGCGACGCCAGTCTTCCTGCTCGGGCCGATGGAAGGCGACGTTGGCGCGCGGCTGCTGGCCGAGGCGCCCGGCGCGCTGGTGCTGAGAGCCGACCCCGACGCCGCGCCCGGCGTGGCGCTCGACCGGCTGATCGCCCAAGGCCAGCGATTCGCCCTGCTGCTGGCCAACGACAACGGCGTCGGCCATCTCCTGGGCGCGTCCGGCGTGCCCGTGGTCAGCCTGTTCGGGCCGACGGACCCGACGCGCTGGGCGCCGGTCGCCCCGGACAACCTGATCGTCCGGGGGCGAGACTTCGGCGGTCGCGACGAGATCGCGGCGATCCCGGCGACGGCGGCGCTGGAGGCGGTGATGACGATGCTGGAGCGCGTACAGTCCGGCCGCGCCGCGGCTCAGGTCCCGCCGGCCATATAGTCGTAGACATTGGCGGCGCGGGTGACGGCGATGGAGATCTTCTCTTCGTTGATCTGGATCTCGCCGCGCGCCACCGGGTGATTGTTGGCCAGGATCCAGACTTCGTCGCTGGCCTTGGCGTCGAGCGGGATCACCGCGCCGCGCCCCATCCGCAGCAGTTGCTGCATGGGCAGGGTCGAGCGACCCAGCACCACGGAAATCTCGACATTGACGGCCTTGATCTGGCTCACGCGTCGCACCCTCACGCGCCGGGGCTTTGCAATAGGGCCCCAGCCAGCCCACATTGACGGCCTATGCTTGACCGCTCGTTAAACGCGACCGTATCCGGCCGCCTGATGCCGAGACCCGACGCCGCGCCCGCCGCCTGGGCGACATCGACCGGACTCATCCCATATCCGGAGGCCGAGGCCGCCATGGAGGCCCGCGCGAGCGCCATCGCCGACGGCGCCGCGGGCGAACTGGTGTGGCTGCTGGAGCACCCGCCGCTCTACACCGCCGGCGTCTCGGCCAAGCCCGCCGACCTCCTCGATCCGCAGCGCTTTCCGGTGTTCCGCAGCGGCCGCGGCGGCCAGTTCACCTATCACGGACCCGGCCAGCGGGTGGCCTATGTAATGCTCGACCTCTCGGCGCGCGGCCGCGACGTGCGCGCCTTCGTCACCGCCCTGCAGGCCTGGATCATCGAGGCGCTGGCGCGGCTCGGCGTGCGGGGTGACGTGCGCGACGGACGCGTCGGCGTCTGGGTCGAGCGGCCCGGGCTGGGCGGCGCGGCGCGCGAGGACAAGGTCGCCGCCATCGGCGTCAAGCTGCGCCGCTGGGTCAGCTTCCACGGCGTCAGCCTCAACGTCGATCCCGACCTCGGCCATTTTAGCGGCATCGTGCCGTGCGGCGTGACCCAGCACGGCGTCACCAGCCTCGCCGATCTCGGTGCGCCCGCCACGCTGGCCGAGGCCGACGCGGCGCTGAAGGCGGCGTTCGTGTCGGTCTTCGGCCCTGTGGCCGACGCGCCGCCGCCGCTCTAGAAACTTTAGCAAGCGGCGCCGCCTTGTTGTCGCCGAGCTTGGCCCGCATGTAAGGAAGGCGCGCGCCAGCGCCTGACCCGAATTACCGCCCAAGATTCCCGGCCGAGGGCCATGCGTCTAATCCAACGCTATCTTTTCCGGCAGCTTCTGGGTCACACGGTGCTGGCCACCGCCGCGCTGACCGGCGTCGCCGTGCTGACGGCTTCTCTCTCCGCGCTGGACGTGCTGGTGAACGATCGCCAGAGCCCGGTCATCTTCGCCGAGATCACCTTGCTGGCGACGCCGCAGATCATCTCGATGATCCTGCCGCTCGCCGTCTGCGTCGCGGGCCTGGTCGGCCTCAACCGGCTGCACACCGAGCAGGAGATCGTGATCTGCTTCGCCGGCGGCATGAGCCGCTGGCGCGTCGCCGCCCCGGCGATCCAGCTGGCGGCGCTGGTGACGCTGGTCAACCTCGTGATCAACCTCTGGGTCCAGCCGCTCTGTTTCCGCGAGATGCGCGCCGTGCTGGAGTCGGTGCGCGCCGACATCGCCACCACCATGATCCGCCCGGGCGAGTTCACCCACCCCTCGCCAGGCCTCACCGTGTTCGCCCAGTCGATGGACGAGAACGGGGTGATCAAGAACCTGTTCATCGACCAGGCGAATGGCCGCGGCGGCTCGTCCACCTACATGGCCGCCGAAGCCCGCATCGCCAAGCGCAACGGCGCGCCGGTGATGATCCTGCACAACGGCTCGATCCAGCAGTTCTCCAAGACCGGCGTGCTCAACGTCGTCTACTTCGCCGAGAACGTGCAGGATTTGCGGCCCTTCCTGGTGATCGAGGGCCAGGTGCTCTACCACCCGTCCGACCGCTTCCTGCATGAGCTGTTCTATCCAGACACGCGCCGAGCCTGGGAGCGCGCCAACATCAAGAAGCTGCTGTCCGAGGGCAATTCGCGGCTGGCGACGCCACTCTACAACCTCGCCTTCATGGCGCTGGCCCTCGCCGCGGTGCTCGGCGGCGCGTTCAGCCGGATGGGCTACGGCGCGCGGATCATGGCCGCGGGCGCGACCGGCCTCGCCGTCCGGGTGCTGGGCTTCGTCGCCGGCGCGGCGGCGGACGGAAACGTGGCGCTTAACGTGCTGCAGTACGCCCCGCCCCTGCTCTGCTTCATCATCTGCATGCTGATCGTGATCCGCCAGCACCCGGCGCGCGGGCCCCGGCGCGCGCCGGCGATGATCGGCCAGCCGCTGGCGAGCCCCGCCTGATGGGCGTACTCGGACGCCTGCAGATCTATGTGCTGACGCGCACCTTGGCGGGCCTGGCCACCGCCACGGCGGTGATCGCCTCGGTGGTGATGCTGATCTGCTTCGTCGAGCTCTCGCGCGCCTATGGCGGCCGCGCCGACGTCGGCTTCGTGCGGCTGGTGCAGATGATGCTGCTGCAGTCGCCGGCGATCGTCCTGCTGCTGCTGCCGTTTATCTTCCTCTTCGGCACCATGGCGGCGTTCGTGACGTTGAACCGCCGCTCGGAGCTGATCGCCATGCGCGCGGCCGGCGTCTCGGCCTGGCGCTTCATCTTCCCGGCCGCCGGCGCCGCCTTCCTGCTCGGCGTGATCGACGTGACGGTGCTGAACCCGCTCGCCGCCGACCTCAACGGCCGCTACGAGGACGCCAAGGCCGCTATCGAGGAAGGCCAGGGTAGCCGCTACGTCGCCCCGGTGGTGTGGCTGCGCCAGGGCGACGAGCACACCCAGATCGTCATCCACGCCGAGGATCACGACATGGAGCACGGCGTGGTGCGTCTGCAGCGCGTCTCGCTGTTCCTGCAGAACGTGACGCCCGACGGCGCGCTGCAGTTCTCGCGGCGGATCGAGGCGGCCGACGCGCGGCTCGATCCCGGCTTCTGGCGGCTCAGCGACGTGCGCGAGGCGACGCCCGGCGCCGGGTCGGTCCGCTCCGAGACCCTTTCAATCCCGTCCAGCCTCGATCGCCGCACCGCCATGGAGAAGTTCGCCGCCCGCGACGCCGTGGGCTTCTGGCGCTTGCCCGAGACCATCGAGCGGGCCGAGACCGCCGGCTTTTCCGCCGCGCCCTATCGGCTGCGCTACCAGGAACTGCTGGCGACGCCGGTGCTGTTCGCCGGCATGTCGGTGCTGGCCGCGGCCTTTTCGCTCAGGCTGATGCGCCTCGGCGGACTGGCGGGGCTCGCCGGCGCCGGCGTCGCGCTGGGCTTCGCGATCTTCTTCTTCGACCGGCTTTGCGGCGCGCTCGGGGGGGCGGAGGTGATCCCAGCGGTGATCGCTGGCTGGACGCCGTCGGTGATCGCGCTTCTGGCCGGCTTCACCTTGCTTTGCTACACCGAGGACGGCTAGAGCATGATGGGGTTGGGCGAAATTGCCTGGCCTCCGAATTATACTCTGGAATCAAGTATGTAGGGCGCAGGCCAAGGTTCAGCTTACGTTGATCCGAACCCGCCGCGCTCTGGGCGGCCGATGCAGGAGGGGGCGCTGGGGGTGACGCTCGTCAGCCGCTGTTCGCAGCATTCTTTAAGGCAGGCGTTGCTGGCCGGCGTTCTGGCCGCGGCGCTGGCGCCGGCGCTCGTCCATGCGAGTCCGCGCGAGCAGCCGCTGCCACCGCTGCCGCCGATGCACGCCGTGCTGCCCGCCCCGGCGCCGCCGGCGCCTGACGACGGCTTGCAGAACGGCGGCTTCTACCTGGAGGCCGACCAGGTCACCGACGACGACACCAACCACATCGTCAGCGCCCACGGCGAGGTCGAGGCGCGCTACAACGGCCGCGTGCTGCGCGCCGACGATGTGGTCTACAACCAGGTCACCGGCATCGCGACCGCCAAGGGCCACGTCACCATCGTCAATCCCGACGGCAGTTCGGAGAACTCCGAGTCGGCGGTTCTCGATCGGCAGATGTCCGAGGGGGTGGCGATGGCCTTCTCCACCCACATGACCGAGAATCTGAAGGGCAACGGCGCCACCACCGGCGGCCCGGTGAACGTGACCATCGCGGCCGACAGCGCCGTGCACCCGACCCCGACGATCACCGAGTTGAACCGGGCCGTCTTCACCGCCTGCCCCGTCTGCGCCAAGAAGCCGGTGCCCACCTGGTCGATCAAGGCCAAGAAGGTGATCGAGGACAAGAAGCGCCAGATCATCATCTTCCGCGACGCGGTGATCCAGATCCACGGCCTGCCGGTGATGTATGCGCCGGTGCTGGTCGAGGCCGACCCTGAGACGCCGCGCAAATCGGGCCTGCTGATCCCCGAGATCAGCATCTCCAGCCTGCGCGGCTTCTCTTACGAACAGCCCTACCTGCAGGTGATCTCGCCGTCGGAAGACCTGGTCATCAGCCCGCAGGTCAACAGCAAGGTGAACCCGTTCCTCAATGTCGACTGGCGCAAGGAGTTCTATTCCGGCGCCATCGACGTGCGCGCGGGTTACACCTACGAGGAGGACTTCAATTCGGAGGGCGACCGGCTCGGCAACCCGACCTCGCGCAGCTACATCCTGGCTAAGGGCGAGTTCGCGATCAACGACAACTGGGACTGGGGCTTCACCGCCGAGCGCGCGTCCGACCCGCTGATCTTCGACCGCTACGGCGTCTCCGACCCGTTCATCGACCGCGGCCTCGACTCCGCCGACGACCGGAGGCTGATCTCGCAGCTCTACACCACCTACCAGACCCAGGACACCTA
>Ga0302317_10002949_pt1 | contig 11375 bp, 8 predicted proteins | sample III_Palsa_N3_3_FD_200450 | JGI IMG/M metagenome (GOLD analysis project Ga0302317, IMG submission 200450) | Peat permafrost microbial communities from Stordalen Mire near Abisko, Sweden - III_Palsa_N3_3 | ecosystem: Environmental > Terrestrial > Soil > Palsa > Peat permafrost | place: Sweden...
TCCGCACGCGGGAAACTCATCGCCCAGGTTCTGATCGGCCTCGCCGCCGCGGTCGCGATCAAGCACTTCACTCACGGGCCGCTCGCGAGTGAACTCACCTTCCCGCTGTTCAAGGATCTGATCATTCCGATGGGGATGTTCTTTCCGCTGTTCGGCGTTTTCGTCCTGGTCGGTTTTTCCAACGCGGTGAACCTGACCGACGGGCTCGATGGTCTGGCGATCGTGCCGACCATCATCGCCGCCGGCGTACTGGCGCTGATCGCCTACCTGGTCGGCAACCGGGTCTTTGCCGATTACCTGCAGCTTCACCCGGTCCCCGGCGTCGGCGAGCTCTGCATTTTCCTCGCCGCCCTAATGGGCGCGGGGTTGGGTTTTCTCTGGTTCAACGCGCCGCCCGCCGCGGTGTTCATGGGCGATACCGGCTCGCTGGCACTGGGAGGAGCGCTCGGCGCGGTCGCGATCGCGACCAAGCACGAGATCGTGCTCGGCATCGTTGGTGGCCTGTTCGTAGTCGAGACCGTGAGCGTGGTGATCCAGGTGTTTTGGTACAAGCGCACCAAGCGCCGGGTTTTTCTGATGGCGCCGCTGCACCATCATTTCGAAAAGAAGGGCTGGGCCGAGCCCACGATCGTGATTCGCTTTTGGATCATCTCGGTGATCCTGGCGCTGATCGGTCTCGCCACCCTGAAGATCCGATGACAGCGCTCGCGTCAAATTATCAAAGTTTTTTTGCTTCTTTTTGTTCACAAAAAGAAGACTTAAAAGTGTTCTTTTTTGAAAAAAAGAACCAAAAAACTTTTATCACTTTGTTGGGGCAAATACGCGGTCATTGCGAGCCCTTGCGAAGCAATCCATCTGCTTCGGCCGGCGAAAGCAAGATGGGTTGCTTCGCAAGGGCTCGCAATGACGGTTTTGACAAGATTGCCTCGCAAATCCTGCTTCGCCCGATTGAACTGGCGATGCCGGAATGAGCGAATTTCCCACCGACCTCTTCGCCGGGCGTAGCTACCAAATCGTCGGACTGGGGCGGAACGGCTTGCCCGCGGCACGGGCGCTGCGTGCGATGGGCGCGGAAGTCAGCGTCTGGGACGATCAGGAAAACGCCCGCGCATCCGCCCTCGATGAGGGGTTCACCCTGCACGACCCGGCCACGGGCCTTGCCGGCATCGCCGCACTGATCCTTTCGCCCGGTATCCCCCACCTCCTGCCAAAGCCGCACCCGGCAGCGCTCGCAGCCCAGGCGGCCGGCGTGCCGATCCTGTCCGACGCCGAACTCCTATTCCAAGCGGTCCGCCGCGCCGGATCCCGGGCGCGCTTTGTCGGCGTCACCGGGACCAACGGCAAATCCACCACCACCAGCCTGATCGCGCATATTCTAACCTGCGCAGGTATCCCGAATGCGGCCGGCGGTAACCTCGGACCCGCGGCGCTAGCACTCCCGCTGCTGCCCGATCACGGCGTCTACGTGCTCGAAATGTCGAGCTACCTGTTGGAGCGAATCGCCACTTTGCGCTTCGATGCGGCGATCATGCTCAACCTCACCCCGGATCACCTCGACCGCCACGGCGACATGGCGGGCTACGCCGCTGCCAAGAAGGCAATTTTCGCGCGCCAAACCGCGGCCGATCTCTCTGTGGTCGGAGTCGACGATGATTATTCTCGCGCGTTCGCAGTCGAGCACGGCCCCGCCCGCCTGGTCCGGATCACAGAACACAGCCGCAAGAACAGCGGCGCCGCGGCCCCGCCCGACCTGTGGCCCGAGGGCGAAATTCTGTTCGACCACACCGGCCCGCGCTTCGACCTCGCCTCCGCGCCCGCGCTTCCTGGCGGACATAACGCCGAGAATATCGCCGCCAGCCTCGCCGTCGTCGAACATCTCGGCGTCGCCCGCGACATTGCCGCCAAGGCAGTGCAAAGTTTCGAAGGCCTGCCCCATCGCCAACGCCTGATCGCGTTCGCGGACGGCGTCGCCTGGATCGACGATTCCAAAGCCACCAACGCCGACGCCACGGCTCGGGCGCTCGCCTGCTACGACCGGGTGATCTGGATCGCCGGCGGGCTGGCCAAATCCGGCGGCATCGAAAGCCTCGCGCCCTACTTCCGGCGGATCATGTTCGCACTGCTGATCGGCGCCGACGCGCCGCTGCTCGCTGTCACGCTGAAACAGCACCAGGTGCCGCACCGGATTGTCGAAACCATGGACAAGGCGGTCGCCGGCGCCGCGGTCCTCGCGCTGTCGGAACAGGCCCCGGTGGTGCTGCTCTCCCCCGCCTGCGCCAGCTTCGACCAGTATCCCGGCTTCGAGGCCCGCGGGGAGCACTTCGCCGCCCTCGTGCGCGCCCGCATTGCCGCCGGGGAGATCAGCTGATGCCGTTCCTCTCGCGCGCCGACACCTCGACTCTGGGCCGCTGGTGGTGGACGGTGGATCGCGCCACCCTCGCCGCGCTCTTCGTTCTGATCGGTTTCGGCTACGTGCTGGTGCTGGCGGCGAGCCCCGCGGTCGCGATCGCGATCAACGTCCCGCGCGACCAGTTCATCATGAAGCAGATCTTCTTTCTCGTCCTGGCCGCCCTGCTGATGCTCAGCCTGTCGCTGATGACCACCGAGCAGGTGCTGAAATTCGCCCTGATCGCGGGGCTGGCGGCGCTGCTGCTCACCGCCGCCACCCTGGTCGGCGGCGAGGCCACCAAGGGTGCCAAACGCTGGATCTCGCTCGGCGGCTTTTCGCTCCAGCCGAGCGAATTCCTCAAGCCGTGCTTCGCCATCGTCACCGGGTTCCTGATCGCGCGCGGCGCCGAGGACAGATCCTTCCCCGGCAAACTGCTCGCCTGCGCGATCTTCCTGGTGATCGCACTCCTGGTCGGCAACCAGCCCGACATCGGCATGATGGTGGTGCTGACCGTCGTCTTTCTGCTGCAGCTCTACCTCGGCGGGCTCAATCTTTATGTCATGGGCGCGCTCGGCGGCAGCGGACTCGCGGCGCTCTGCGCCACCTACTTCTTTTCCGACCACGCGAGGAAACGTATCGACGGCTTCCTCAACCCCAATCTGGATCAGCAGGATCAAATCAAGAAGGCACTGGAAGCCTTCGCCAACGGCGGGCTTCTGGGCCGCGGTCCGGGCGAGGGCCACATCAAGGACACGCTCCCCGACGCCCACACCGATTTCGTCTTCGCGGTCGCCGGCGAGGAATTCGGGTTGTTAGTTTGCCTGCTGATCCTCGCGATCTTCGCCTTCGTCGTGCTGCGCGGTCTTACCCGCCTGATGCGCGAGGAAGACCCTGCGATCGCGCTGGCCGGCGCCGGCCTGGTCGCAAGCTTCGGCATCCAGGCGCTGATCAACATGGCGAGCTCGCTCCGCATGATCCCGACCAAGGGCATGACGCTGCCGTTCATCTCCTACGGCGGGTCGTCAGCGCTCGCGGTCGCGATGGGCATGGGCCTGCTGCTGGCGCTGACCCGACGTCGCATCCGATCGGACGCGCGATGAACCCGGCGCCAAATCTGATCGTAATCGCGGCCGGTGGCACCGGGGGTCATATGTTCCCCGCCCTCGCCTTGGCGCAGACGCTGATCGAGCGCGGCCGCCGGGTGGCGCTGATCACCGATGTCCGCACCGCCGAACGGGCACGCGCGTTGTTTACCTTGGGTGAAGTCCATGTGCTGCCCAGCGCCGGCCTAGCCGGGCGCGGCACTCTGCGTGGCTTTCTCGCGGTCGGCACGCTCGCTCGCGGTGCGCTGGCGGCGCGCCGGGTTTTCCTTGCCGCACCTCCGCTCGCGGTGATCGGCTTCGGCGGCTATCCCAGTGTGCCGCCAGTTCTGGCCGCCCGGTTCCTCGATCGCCGTCCCCTAATCCTACTCCACGAACAGAACGCCGTGCTCGGCCGCGCCAACCGGCGGCTTGCCCGCTTCGCCGATCTGCTCGCGCTATCCTTTCCCACCACCGAACGGGTCCCGCCTGGCACCAAAACCGCGGTCACCGGCAATCCGGTCCGCAGCGAGATTGCAGAGCGGCTCGGCTTGCCGTATCTGCCGCTGCAATTCGGCCCGGTGCGGCTGCTGGTATTAGGCGGCTCGCTCGGGGCCAAAATATTTTCCGACGTGGTCCCCGCCGCGATCGCAAGATTGCCCGAGGACCTGCGCTCCAGACTCATCATCACGCAGCAAGCCCGCGCCGAAGACGTTGACAACGTCCGCGCGGCTTACCGAACAGCAGGGATCGAGGCACAGGTCGCGCCGTTCTTCGATGACGTCGCCGGCCTGCTGGCCGACGCGCATCTGGTGATTTCGCGCTCCGGTGCTTCCTCGGTAGCCGAGCTCGCGGTGATCGGGCGGCCCTCGATCCTGGTGCCCCTGCCGGGCGCGATCGACGACCACCAGACCGCCAACTGCAAAGCGCTGGTCGAACACCAAGGCGCGATCTGGCTGCCGCAGCCAATGCTGAATGCAAGCCTGCTGTCGACTCTGCTGGATGAATTCCTCACCGCCCCGCCGCGTCTCGCTGCAATGGCGGCCGCCGCGCACGACTTCGCCCGCCCAAATGCTGCCCGCGACTTGGCAGACCTGATCGACACTCGCCTCGCCGAGCGGAGTATCGCGGCATGAGAGCGCTACCCCTCGGCATCGGCATTATCCACTTCGTCGGTATTGGCGGCATCGGCATGTCCGGGATTGCCGAAGTGCTGCATAACCTTGGCTATCAAGTCCAAGGCTCGGATATCGCCGAAAGCGCCAATGTAAAGCGGCTGCGCGGCGCCGGGATCGCGGTCGCGATCGGGCACAACGAGCAAAATCTCGGCACCGCTGCAGTGGTGGTGACCAGTACGGCGGTGAGGCGCGACAATCCCGAGGTGCTGGCCGCCCGCGCCCGGCTGATCCCGGTGGTGCGCAGGGCCGAAATGCTAGCGGAACTGATGCGGCTGAAGTGGGCGATCGCGGTCGGGGGCACCCACGGCAAGACCACCACCACCAGCCTGATCGCGACCGTGCTGGAGGCGGCCAGGCTCGATCCCACCGTGATCAACGGCGGCATCATCAACGCCTACAACACCAATACCCGCCTGGGCGCCGGCGAGTGGATGGTGGTCGAGGCCGACGAGAGCGACGGCTCGTTCCTGCGCCTGCCCGCCGTGATCGCGGTGGTGACCAACATGGACCCCGAGCACCTCGACCACTGGGGCACCGCCGAGGCGATGTATGCGGGCTACGACCAGTTCGTCTCCAACATTCCTTTCTACGGTTTTGCCGTGCTGTGCGTCGATCATCCCTCGGTTCAACAGATGATCCCGCGCCTTTCGGACCGCCGGATCATCACCTACGGTTTCTCGCCCCAGGCCGACGTGCGCGCGGAAAAATTGATCACCGACAAGCTCGGCGCCACCTTTGACGTCGTGTTCACCGACCGCACCCGGAACCATACCCGCAAGATGGGTCCGTTCCGGCTGCCGATGCTGGGCCATCACAACATCCAGAACGCGCTGGCGGCAGTGGCGATCGCGATCGAGATGGAGGTCGACGACGCCACCCTGCGTTCCGCCTTCGCCAGCTTCCGCGGCGTAAAGCGGCGCTTTACCAAGACCGGCGAATACAACGGGATCACCGTGATCGACGACTACGGCCATCATCCGGTCGAAATCGCCGCGGTGCTGAAGGCGGCGCGCCAGGCGGGCGCACGCGACGTAATCGCGATCGTGCAGCCGCATCGCTATTCGCGCCTGCAGACCCTATTCGAGGAATTCTGCACCTGCATGAACGACGCCGGCACCGTGATCGTAGCCGACGTCTATGCTGCGGGCGAAGCGCCGATCCCCGAGATCGATCGCGACGCGCTGGTCGACGGGCTGCGTGCGCATGGCCATCGCTCGGTGGTGCCGCTGCCGGGACCGGAACACCTGGCCGAGATGGTGCTGGCAATCGCCAAACCCGGCGATTTCGTGATCTGCCTGGGCGCCGGATCGATCACCAACTGGGCGCAGACCCTGCCCGCCGAGCTTGGCGTGCTCGGCGGCCCGCGCCGGTCGCCATGATCGTGGCGCTTGACCTTCCCGCGACGCGCGGCCGGCTGCTGCCGGGGGCGCCGCTCGCTCCGCAGAGCTGGTTCCGCGTCGGCGGCGCCGCCGAGTTGTTGTTCCGGCCGGCCGACCCGGAGGATCTGGCGCATCTGCTCGAATCCTGGCCGAGCGAGTTGCCGCTGACCGTTCTGGGAGCCGCGTCGAACGTGATCATCCGCGACGGCGGCGTGCCTGGGCTGGTGGTGCGGCTCGCCCGCGGGTTCGCAGAGGTGGTGGTGGAAGCGGACGGGGTAATTGCGGGTGCCGCCGTGCTCGACGTGACCTTGGCCGAATACGCCGCCGCGGCCGGGCTTGCCGGCCTCGAATTCATGTCGGGCATTCCCGGCACGGTCGGCGGCGCGGTGGCGATGAACGCCGGGGCCTACGGCGGCGACGTCAGTCACGTGCTCGATTGGGTCGAAATCGTCACCGGCGACGGTGATCTGGTCCGACTGCCGGCGAAGGCCCTGCACCTCGCCTATCGTCACACGCACTTGCCGGCGCGCTCGGTCGTGGTGGGGGCGCGGTTTCGCGCGCAACCGGGCGACGCCGGCGCGATCGCCGAACGCATGGCGCAGATCAGGATCTCGCGCGAGGCGACCCAGCCGATCCGCAGCCGCACCGGCGGTTCCACCTTCCAGAACCCACCGGACATGAAGGCGTGGGAGCTGATCGACGCCGCCGGCTGCCGGGGCATGACCCTCGGCGGCGCGCAGGTATCGGAGAAGCACTGCAATTTCCTGCTCAATCTGGGCGAAGCCACCGCCGCCGACCTGGAAAGCCTCGGCGAAGAAGTCCGCCGCCGGGTACGCGAAACCTCGGGCGTCACGCTCGAATGGGAGATCAAGCGCATCGGCAAACCGCAGGTGACCCCATGAAGCACGTCGCGGTGCTGATGGGTGGCATTTCCGGCGAGCGCGAGGTTTCGCTCTCGTCGGGTGCCCAGGTGGTGGCGGCTCTGCAGCGCGCCGGAATGCAGGTAACGCCAATCGACGTCACCGACGACTTGCCGGCGCTGATCGCTGCGCTCACCCCGCGACCGGACGTGGTGTTCAACGCCCTGCACGGACGTTGGGGCGAAGATGGCGCGATCCAGGGCGTGCTCGAATGGCTGAACGTGCCCTACACCCACTCCGGCGTGCGTGCCTCGGCGATGGCGATGGACAAATCGGTCGCCCGCGCGGTGTTCGCCCAGGCCGGGTTGCCGGTAGCCGCCGGCCGGCTGGTCACGCCCGCGGAATTGGCCGAGGCCGACCCGCTGCCGCTGCCCTACGTGGTCAAACCAATCAATGAAGGCTCCTCGATCGGGGTCGAGATCCTGTTTGGCGGCGACAATCGCCGGCAGGAGATCGCATCCAGGTGGCATTACGGCCCGCTCGTGCTGGTGGAAGAATTCATCCCGGGCCGCGAGCTCACCGTCGGGGTGCTGGGCGATCGCGCCCTCGCGGTGACCGAAATCACCGCCAGCCACGCCTTCTACGACTACGAATCGAAATACCAGGAGGGCGGTTCGCGCCACCTCCTGCCCGCGCCGATCCCGCCCACGGCCGCGGCACTCGCCTGCGAGCTGGCGCTCAAGGCCCACCAAGCGCTGGGGCTTAGCGGTGCGAGCCGTACCGACTTTCGTTATGACGACACTGCCGGCGAACCCGGGCGCTTGGTGATCTTGGAAACCAACGCGCAGCCGGGGCTGACACCGCTGTCGCTGCTGCCCGAGCAGGCCGCCTATTGCGGGATCGACTTCGCCGCGCTGTGCGCATGGATGGTGGAGCACGCCGCATGCCGCGAATAGCCACCCAACCGCCCGCACCAAAGCGCCCTTCCGGGTCGGGTTCCCCGCCGCGTTCCACGCCGGCGCGCAATCCCCGCCTGATCGACCAGCGTCCGAGCCGGATCGAAATCCGCCGCCGTCAACTCGCCAAGCTGATGCGGCCGATTTCGGCGGTGATCTCGATTGCCTTGCTGCTGCTGTTGCTCGCCGCACTCGGCGAGAGCGCGGACCCCGACGGATTCGCGAGCCGCCTGCGTGCGCAACTCGGCGCCGCCACCGGCCTCAAGATCGAACACGTCGAAATCCTGCATCAGAAGCAAACCCCGCAAGCCTTGATCGACGCGGCGCTGGCGCCGTCGCCCGGTGCGCCGCTGATCGGGGTGCCGATCCTGAATTATCCGTTGGAGACCGCCCGCGCGCGGCTGATGCAAATTCCTTGGATCGCCCAGGCCACGGTCGAGCGCCGCCTGCCCGACACGCTGGTGGTTGATCTCACCGAACACGACGCCTTCGCGATTTGGCAGCACCAGGGCCGGTTCGTATTGATCGACCGCACGGGCCGTCCGCTGCCGGACGTCGCGGTGGTGAATTTCAAGCAGCTGCCGCTGGTGGTGGGCGAGGGCGCACCGCAAGCGGCACCCGAACTCCTCGACACGCTAGCAAGCTTTCCCACGATCCAGAAGCTGGTGACCGCCGTGGTGCGGGTCGGCGACCGGCGCTGGGACCTTTACCTCGCCAACGGCACCGAAGTGCTGCTGCCGCAGGGTCACGCGCCCGAGGCGCTCACCCGTCTCGCCGAGCTTGACGCTCAGTACAAACTGTTAGAGCGCCCGCTGGTCGCGATCGATCTGCGCCAGTCCGACAAGCTGATCATCCGACTGCGCGCAGCACCAGCGCCGCCCGCCCAATCCGGCACGACCGCTACCAAAACGGCCGGCGTTATCCCGCCCGCCAAGGGGGCTCAATGAACGAACTTTCCCACCGCCTCGCGCCTCCGCCCGCCGAACGCGAACCAGTCGCCCGGCCGCGCATGACCCGAGGCGGCATCTTCGGCGCGCTCGACGTCGGCACCACCAAGGTGGCCTGCCTGATCGGCCGCGCCGAAAGCGATCAAACCCTGCGTGTGCTGGGCTTCGGCTGGCAGCGCGGCCAAGGCGTGCGCGGCGGCGGCATCACCGACATCGAAGCCGCGGAAAAGGCGATCCGCGCCGCGGTAGCGCAGGCCGAGGATATGGCCGACCACCATCTGTCGCGGATCACGGTGAATCTCACCTGCGGCCAGCCGCAGAGCCGGCTGTTTCATGTGCAATGGCCGATCGGCGGCCGCGCTGTCACTGCCAATGATCTGCGCCAGATCGCCCGCGAGGGCCAGCACCGCGCCCGCGCCGAAGGCCGCGAGGTGATCCACTGCATGCCGATCGATTTCGCCGCAGATGAAACCGAGGGCGTGCGCGACCCCTCCGGCCTGCACTGCGATCAGCTCACCGCGCGGCTGCATCTGCTCGATGCCGCGCAAGGGCCGCTGCGCAATCTCGAAGCCGCGATCGGCCGCACCGAACTCACGGTCGCCGACTACGTCTGCGCGCCCTATGCCGCCGGCCTCGCGACCCTGGTCGAAGACGAGCGCGAGCTCGGCGCCACCGTAATCGACATGGGCGGCGGCACCACCAGCCTCGCCTTGTTCTCCGAAGGCCATCTGATCCACACCGCGCAGTTGCCGATCGGCGGCGTGCGGGTGACCGCCGATCTGGCGCAGGGGCTCTCCACTTCGCTCGCCAACGCCGAACGGCTCAAGACGCTCTACGGCAACCTGCAATCCTCGCCCGACGACGATCTCGAGATGCTGCCGGTGCCGCTGGTCGGCGAGGAAGAGCACCAATATCAGCGCGTTCCGCGTTCGATGCTGGTCAGCATCATCCGCCCGCGCCTTGAGGAGATCTTCGAGCTGTTACGTGACCGGCTGGAACATGCGGGGCTCGGCCCCGCGGCCGAAGCACGCGTGGTGCTCACCGGCGGCGCCAGCCAGCTGATCGGCGTCCGCGAACTGGCGGCGCGCGTCCTTAACCGCCAGGTCCGCCTCGGTCGCCCGCTCGGCATTCGCGGCCTGCCGGAAGCCGCCACCGGACCGTCTTTCGCCACCGCGACCGGATTGCTGGCCTACGCAGCCGGCGACGGCCGCAGCCTTACCCACCTCGAAAATGATCCAAAATCTTCGCCCGGAGTACTGGACCGAATCCTGAGCTTTCTGCGATTGCATTCGTAATCGAGCAGCAATGGACGCCGCCACCTCCGATTTCCACCCAACCACGCTTAGCGCCGATCCCGAAGGGGAGACCCAGATGACCTTGAACCTCACCATCCAGCAGCAAATGCATACCGATTTCACCCCGCGCATAACCGTGATCGGGGTGGGTGGTGGCGGCACCAACGCCGTCGACAACATGATTGCCCTCAACCTGCAGGGGGTCGAGTTCGTGGTCGCGAATACCGATGCGCAGCAGCTCACCCACAGCCGCGCCGATCGCCGCATCCAGTTGGGGCCGCATCTCACCCAAGGCCTGGGCGCCGGCGCCAAGCCTGAAATCGGCCGCGCCGCCGCCGAGGAAGCCTCCGACGAGCTGGCCCGTCACCTCGATGGCGTCCACATGCTCTTCATCACCGCCGGCATGGGCGGCGGCACCGGCACCGGTGCTGCCCCAGTGATCGCCCGCATGGCCCGCGAGCGCGGCATTCTCACCATCGGCGTGGTGACCAAGCCCTTCACCTTCGAGGGTATCCGCCGCACCCGCTCGGCCGACACCGGACTGGCCGAGCTGCAGCAATACGTCGACACGTTGATCGTGATCCCCAACCAGAATCTGTTCCGCCTCGCGACCGAACGGACCAGCTGGCAGGAAGCCTTCAAGATGGCCGACCAGGTGCTCTACATGGGCGTGCGCGGCATCACCGACCTGATGGTGACGCCGGGCCTGGTCAACCTCGACTTCGCCGACGTGCGCTCGGTAATGCACGAAATGGGCAAGGCGATGATGGGCACCGGAGAGGCCGACGGCGACGGAAGGGCGATCGCCGCCGCCGAGGCCGCGATCAGCAACCCGCTGCTCGAGGACACTTCGATGGCCGGCGCGCGGGGCTTGCTGATCAACATCACAGGCGGACCGGATATGACGCTGTACGAGGTCGACGAAGCCGCCAACCGCATTCGCCAGGAAGTTGCCGAAGACGCCAACATCATCTTCGGCTCCGCAATCGACGAGCACCTGTCCGGCCGGATCCGGGTTTCGGTAGTCGCCACCGGCATCGACACCTTGCCGCAGCAGGAAAGCCCGCGTCCCCGTCTGGTCGCGGTGGGCGGCGGCGTAGCGATCCCGACCGATAGCCACCAGCAGCACATCCCGGTCCAGAACGCGCTGCCAGCAGGACAGCCATCCCATGCCGAACCACCGGTGATGCAGCCGCTGCGCGCCCCTTCCGCCGGTGCCACGGTGCTGACCGACATCACGCCTCCGGCCACGTCATTCGCTCCGACCCAACCGGCGCCCCAAGCCGCACCGC
>Ga0302317_10002953_pt1 | contig 11368 bp, 9 predicted proteins | sample III_Palsa_N3_3_FD_200450 | JGI IMG/M metagenome (GOLD analysis project Ga0302317, IMG submission 200450) | Peat permafrost microbial communities from Stordalen Mire near Abisko, Sweden - III_Palsa_N3_3 | ecosystem: Environmental > Terrestrial > Soil > Palsa > Peat permafrost | place: Sweden...
ACGGCTGCGCCACTTTCGCATGCACCAGCCCCGGCGTAAAGTGCTTGAACACGAACTCCTGCACCACATGCCCTACGCCAACACCCACCGTCCCCAGCGCGCCGTTCTCAAACGTCAGCGCGGCTCCGTGCCGGTCGCTCGGCGCGTAGTACAAATTCGAAATCGCCCCTGAAGCGAAGTCCGCAATAATCCCCGAGCTCACCTGCCAGTGCCCGTTGTCGCCACGGCTGCGAACCGCGGTTGAAAGCGCGTACCAGAAGCGCGACGACACGGTTCCCGTGCCCTTGTAAAAATAGCGCGGATCCTGGTGAAACACCGCCGGCATGATCGATCCGCGAATCATCGTGCCTGTCGTCGAGTCCGCGAGCGATGCTCCATACCGCTTTCCATAGCCCGACCATCCGCTGCCAAACCCCGGGTAATCGTTGTTCGCATACTCCACGCCCGCGCCGATTGCCGCAAAGATAAAGTGCGTCGGGTCCAGCGTTGCATGCCATCCCAGCTCGAACTTCTGTTTCGCCGTCAGCGGCTCGGCCTTCCAGTTGTAGGAGACGAAAAAGTTCGGCACGATCCCAGCCACACGCTGTTTTTCCTGTTGCTTGATCTCGTCCTCGGCCAGTTCCTGCTGCGTCACCGTCACATCCACCGACTGGCTTGCCGACGCAATCTTCATCTGCACCGGCGGCATCTGGTAGTGCTCGCCCGCGCGCATCCTGCCGGAAATCGTCTCCGGCGCCAAGCCCTCTTCGGTGATGATCAGCGTAAACGGCCCCGGCGCAATGTCCCCGAACTCAAACTCTCCCGCGCTGTCGGCAACCGCCTCCATATCCGCTGAAACCGCCGTCACCAGCCGCACATGCGCGCCGGGAACGATCGCCCCCGTCACATCCCGTACTTCCCCTGAAATCGAGCCGTCCACGCGGCTCTGCGGCGCAGGCTCCGACGGTAGATTCGTCTGCTGCCCCACCGCCACCACGCAACCGCAAACCACCCCGAGGAACACCGCCGCACGGCGAAGCCACCCCATCCGCATCTCAAACCTTCGCCTGCCTGCATTTTTCATTGTTTGTTCGAGCATAAGCCCTTATCGTGCAATAGCCTAAAGAGTTGGATGCATCGCCCGCCTCCAGCATCGGTAGCGGACGCGTCGCATCCTCTTGCTATCCTGCTGAAGTGAACCTCCGCGCCTTTGCTTCCGCCCTGCTTCTCACCCTCCCGCTATCCGGCTTCCTTCTCACCGGCTGCAAAACAGCGCCCGCGCCCTCCGCCACCGCCGAGCCCGTTGCCGAGCAGCGCGCCGTCCGCGACTCGCAGCGCGAGCAGCTCGACATGATTCCGCCGCCCTCGAAGAACCGCTATATGACGGTCCGCACCTTCGAAGCCTGGGAGAACCCATACATCACCGTCCAGGCCAACATGCTCACGCTGCACGTCCTGCTGGCCGACGCCAATACCACCGGCGTCGGCGCGGGCGGCATTCTGCGCCCCGTCGGAGCGCGCCGCCAGGAGCTCAACATCTCGCTCGACAAGCTGGCCGACGCGATGAGCTCCATCCCCCAGGGCTCCTGGCCCTATGGCCGCGTTATCGCAATTGAAGAAGCCCACAAAACGCCGAAGTCCGCCGAGCCCGCCGTACGCCGAACCATGGAGTCCGCCGTCAACACGCTCTCCGACCTCGGCGTAGCCGTCTACGACCTCAGCGAGGGCAAGCTGCAGTAAGCATCGCCGCTCGACTTCGCGAACTTGCTCTTAGACCTCGCGCCCTTTGCGTTCCAAGCTTTTGCTCTTGCCGTTGTCGTTTCTCGTCGTCATCGAAGTTCCCTGCATTCCGGCCACGGCGGAGCTTCATAATCGGGCTTGCCCCTGCTACCATTGCCTTTCAATCGAAGCCACCATGACCCTTCACAAAACAGCGCTGATCGTCTTCTGCGTCTTCTTCCTTCTCGTCACGGTTGCCGGCTTCTGGGCCGCACGCTGGCGTCGCCCCGTCGCCGGGATCCATTCGCTCGAAGAGTGGGGCCTGGCCGGCCGCAGCTTCGGTACGTGGATCACCTGGTTTCTCATCGGCGGCGATCTCTACACGGCCTACACGGTCATCGCCGTGCCCGCAGCACTCTATGGCGGCGGAGCCATCGGCTTCTTCGCCGTCCCCTATGCCGTCATCGCGTACCCGTACATGATGGTCGTCATGCCCCGCATCTGGCGCGTCTGCAACCGCCACGGTTACGTCACGCTCGCCGACTTCGTCCGCGGACGCTACGGCAATCGCTGGCTCGCGGTGTCCATCGCCCTCACCGGCATCCTCGCGCTCATGCCCTACATCGCGCTGCAGCTCGTCGGCATGCGCGTCGTCTTCGCCGCGATGGGCCTCGCCGGCGAAACACCGCTCATCATCGCCTTCGTCGTGCTGGCCGCTTATACCTACTCCAGCGGGCTGCGCGCGCCCGCTGTGATCGCCGTCGTCAAAGACGTCATGCTTTACGTGATGGTGGCCGCCGCCATCATCTATCTCCCGATCAAGCTCGGCGGCTACGCCCACATCTTCGCAGTCGCCAACCAGCAGCTCTCGCTTCACAACGGCTCCATCTTCCTCGCGCCGAAGCAATACCTCGGCTTCTCGACCCTGGCCGTCGGCTCTGCCATCGCGCTGATGCTCTACCCGCATACCACCACGGCCATCCTCAGCGCCAAGAGCGAAAACGTCGTCCGCCGCAACGCCGCACTGCTGCCCGCCTACAGCTTCCTGCTCGGCCTCATCGCGCTGCTGGGATACATGGCGCTCGCTGCCGGCGTTATTCCAACCAAAGAGCAGACCCCCAACGCTATCGTCCCACTGCTCTTCCTCAAGATGTTCCCCGAGTGGTTCGCCGGTTTCTGTCTGGCGGCCATCGCGGTCGGCGCACTGGTGCCGGCGGCGATCATGTCCATCGCCGCTTCCAACCTCTTCACCCGCAATCTCATCGGCGAGTTCCGGCGCACCAGAATGTCCGACAACGCCGAGTCCACGACCGCCAAGCTGGTCTCCCTCGCAGTCAAGTTCGGCGCGCTCTTCTTCATCCTCAAGATCAAGATCGCGTTTGCTATCCAGATGCAGCTCCTCGGCGGCATCTGGATGGCGCAGCTCTTCCCCTCGGTCGTCGTCGGCGCGTTCACTCGCTGGTTCAACCCCTGGGCGCTGCTTTGCGGCTGGGGCGCTGGCATGTACTGGGGCACATGGATGGCCTATCACCTGCAATTCAAGTCCAACGTCTACCCGCTTCACCTCTTCGGCAGCACCTATGCGATGTACGCCGCCGTGCCCGCACTCCTGCTGAACCTCATCGTCAGCACATTACTCACGCTTATCCTTCGCGCTATCAAGCAGCACAGTACCACCGACGCCACCATCGCCGAAGACTACGCTTAGCTGTCGCTGCCCTGGGTCGTCAGTCCACGCGACCAGTCCCTCACCCGGTCGAAGAACTGCTTGTCCCGCCACACCCCGCGCGACCACCTGTCGCCGATCTGCGCAAACTGCGCCTGCGCCACCGCCGCATCGTGGAACTTGTAGGCCATGAACGCCAGTTGATTCACGTCCCGCGGCACCGCGCCATACTGCGCCTGCACCGCGCGATAGCCACGCTGAACGCGCTCCCAGTCCAGCTCCGCAACCGGAAAATTCCCGTCCCCACGCTTCACCAGAACCGCTACGATCCGAAAGTACAACGCATCTCCCGCTTCGCCGCCCAGCTTGTCGGCCGATTCCTTCGCAAACGCCGACGACTCGCCAGCCTTCCCATACCACTTCGGCAGCAGGTAGTTCGCATACTGGTTGTAAAGGTAAAAATACTCCGGTTCAAACTGGATTCCGCGCTCGAAAATCTCTCGTTCGCGCTTTTTATCCCAACCCTGCGCCAACCCGACCGTCAGCATCTCCGAGTAAAACTGCGGACACATCCTCCGCATGTTTGCCGACCCCTCCAGCACCACCTGCGACTCCTGAATTCTCAGGTTGAACAACCGCCAACCCTCCGGCGTCACTGTCTTCGCGAACCCATTTCCGCGAGCCACCCATGCCCACCGGTGCAGACTCGTCGAAAGCGCAATCCGCGCCGTGATCGACTCCGGCCTCAACGTCATCCACTTCTCCAGGTGGTCGATATGCTCCTGCGAATCCTTATCGGTCTCCTGCGGCGAATTGAGCGCCTGGTAAAAATACCGCAGCCGCCAATCCCCACCCGGCATCCGCGTCTTGTCACGCCGGTAGCCCTCGGCCATCCGGTCCAGCTCGTCAAACTTCTCTGCGATCAGGTCGGTCTCAATCTCTCTTTGCCAGCGGCCTTCATGCAGGACCACGTCGCTGTCCGCGCTTTCGGCGCCCTCAGTCTGCGCAGCCGCCGCATTCGCCTGCGCCAGCCCCAACCGCGGCCCCGCCAGCATCATCCCAGCCACCACAAGCAGGCACTTCCCCAACCGGCGATCACGCATAGTCAAGCTCCGATACCGCACATAGGATCGCGATCAGCCTAAAGCAGCAAGAAATCCGAAGCAAGCAAATTCACCCATAGTTGACATAACCCCTCACTCCCGCCAACCTTGTCCGAAGGACAACGGCGCACCATCCATGCAATCAACCACTTCAACCGAAGGCTCACCCACCCTGCAAGTCCGCCTCTGGGGCACACGAGGCACCATCCCCACACCGATCGCCGCCAATCTCGGCCACGGCGGCAACACCTCCTGCATCCAGATCCTCGTCCCTGGCCAGCCGGAAACCCACCTCATTTTCGACGCCGGCACAGGCATCCGCGCTCTCGGCCACTCGCTCCCGCACGAAACCGGAAGGCGCTTCCACATTTTCTTCACGCACTTCCACTGGGACCACATCCAGGGGCTGCCCAGCTTCGGGCCGCTGTTTTCGCGCAACACAATCGACTTCCACTCCAGCCGCAGCCCCGACGAGCTTCGGCGCGTGCTCCAGGCGCAAATGACCGCGCCCTGCTTCCCCATTGAATTCGATTCCGTCTTCTCGAGCCGTTCCTTCCACCAACTCGCAGCCGATGCTTCACAAATCGAAGGCGTCACCATCGAACCCTTCGCGCTCCACCACCCCGGCGACGCCACGGGCTACCGCATCAGCCGCAGCGGAGCCACCATCGTCTACGCCACCGACCACGAGCACGGCAATGCGGAAGCCGACGGCCGCTTGCTGCACGCAGCTACCAACGCCGACATCCTCCTCTACGACTCCCAGTACACCCCCGAGAGCTACCCCCAGCACATCGGCTGGGGCCACAGCACCTGGCTCGAAGCCACACGCCTCGCCACCCGCGCCCAGGTCAAGCAGCTCGTCCTCTTCCACCATGATCCCACCCACGACGACGCTACGCTTCACCGCATCGTCGACCAGGCCCGCGAACACTTCCCCAACACCATCGCCGCCACCGAAGGCACCACCCTCAACGCCGGCTAAGTTTTGTTTTTCCTATTCCCTACTTCCTGCTCCCTACTCCCTGCCTTCCTGCTAAACTCCTGCCTATGTCACACAGTCAGGTCTCCCCGGAGGAGGCGGCAGAACTCGCTCGCGAAGGCACCGACCTCTACAACCGTCTCCACTTCCTGCACTGGGCCATCGATGACACGCAGGAAACCGTCCGCTTCCTCGACACCAAAGCTGCTTTCTGCGTCACGCTGCTCTCCGGCATGACCGCCGTTGCGCTCGAGCACCCGATCACCAACGACCTCGTCAAGCACATCTTCTTCCCGATTTTCATCGTGGTCGTTGCGGCGTCGCTCATGGTGTCGCTGCGAGTGATCTTCCCCATCATCATTCCCCACTCCAGCGGCGGTCCGGTATCGCCGAAGTTTTTCATCGGCCACAACAAGGGCCACCACTGGATTCGTCACACCGTCCGCAACCCACGCCGTAACGTTCTGTCGGAAACGCGCGAGACCTACCTCGGCTCGCTCCACGCCGCCGACGACCCCGAGTTGCTGGCCAGCATGTCAGAAACCGTGGTCACACTGGCCTTCATTCGGCAGATCAAGAGCGACCGCCTGCACGCCGCGATGTACTGCCTTGCCGCCGCCATCGTTCTCTTCGGCGCGATCATGATGATCCAGAATCTGGCTGGCCACTAAACCCGCCCTTTGTTTTTAAGATTGTCATCCTGAGCAACGCGAAGGACCTGCTTCCTCCCGTTCTTCGCTAGCCTAACCACCACTCCGGGTGCCCCGGGTCCGGATTTTCGGACCCGGGAAAGTAAATCTCAACCGGCCAACCGTTGCTGTTGCCGTTGCCCTTACTCTTTCCCGCACCGATTTCCTCTTCTCCATATAAGATTTGGATGTCGATCCACTACGCCTGTGTGTCTTCTCTTTTCGTTACGGGAAAGAGCTGTGCCGGCGAAAAAGCTGACTGCGAGAAATTATGTTCGACAAGATTTCCCTGCGTAAGAAGATTGTCCTTCTAGCTCTCCTCCCCGCGTTAGCCGCCTGCCTCATCTTCGCGATCCTGGTCGGCACCAGCTCCCGCAGCGCCAGCAAAATCGTCCGCACCAATGTCACCGACTTCATGGTTGAGCGCACCGTCCGTTCGCTAGTCCACGGCTACGCCTCTTCGGTGGTCGCCGCAGACTTCGTCGACGCCGAGCTGCGTCTCGACGCCAAAATTGCCGCACTCGACTCCGCCAACAAGGGCGGTTACGACCTCGTCGGCCCGCCCATCCCCCATGCCCTCACTCCCGACGCCAACCACCTCGGCGGCCAGGTATCCATGCCGGCCATGCGCTTTGGCGGCGAAACCATCATCATGGGACGCTCCGACCGGATCCAGGAGATCGCCCACGATACCGGCGTAGTCGCCACCCTGTTCGAACGCGTCAACGATACCGGCGACATGGTCCGCATCTCCTCCAACTCCCCCAACGTCCCGCTCGGATCTTTCCTGAACAAGACCAACGATTCGCTCGTCGATCCCGCGGAAGCCCTGTTGCGTGGCGAAGAGTTCTCCGGCCGCACCCTGGTCGCCGGAGCCTGGTACATGGGCCATTACGCTCCCCTCCGCGACCATAACGGCAAGATCATCGGCGCTCTGTATCTTGGCATTCCCATCGAGGATATGAAGGCTTTCCAGAATGAGCTCGTCGCCAACTCCATCGGCGCCAGCGGCTCCGTGATCCTGCTTTACGTCCACGGCCCGCAGAGCGGCAAAATGCTTTCTCCCGCGCCAACCGGCATCGCTCTCAACACCCAATCGCAGTGGATGCCCGAAGTGATGAGCAACGCGCTCCACATGAAGGACGGCGAAGAGCGCGCCATTAACATCTACTCCCCCACCGATAAGGCCGACGCCATCGTCCGCTACTCATACCTGCAACGCTACGACTGGGCCTTCGTCGAAATCGCCGACTCCAGAGATCTCCAGGGCGCCAGCTCCGCCGTCAAAAACGAGTTCCACGACCTGATGATCGAGTCCATCATCGGCGCCTTCGTCGTCCTGCTCATCGTTGCGCTCGTTTCCGCGCTCATCAGCAAGCAGATTGTCGATCCGCTGCTCGAAATCACCATCCAGCTCACGTCCAACGGCACGCAGGTCGCGTCCAGCGCCAACCTGCAGCTTTCGCACGCTACCAGCTTCAACGTCTCCTCGACCGAGATAGCCACCGCCGTCAAGGAAATCTCTTCCACCTCGCAGGAACTGCTCCGCGCCATGGAAGAGCTCTCGCAGGAAGCCGCCCGCGCCAGCACCGTCGCGCAGGACGGCACCGCAAGCCTGCGCGGCCTGGGCCAGTCCATTGAAGCGCTCTCGAAGGCGACGACCACTATCGCCGACAGCCTCACAGAAATCCGCACCCAGGCCTCGAAGATCAACGCGGTCACGCTCGCGGTCACCAAGGTGGCCGACCAGACCAACCTGCTCTCGCTCAACGCCGCCATCGAAGCCGAGCGAGCCGGTGACGCCGGTGCGGGTTTCGCTGTCGTCGCCCGCGAAATCCGACGCCTCGCCGATCAATCCGCCAACTCCTCGCAGGAGATCGAGCAGACCGTTCACGAGATGCACGACGCCGTCACTTCCGGCGTTGCGGAAGTGCAGGCGCTGTCGCTTGCCGTCGAGCAATCCGTCGCCGTCTCCGACCACATCCGCCAGCAGTTCACCGAGATCATCTCCCGCGTTGAAGCGATGACGCCGCGCTATGAGATGGTCCACATGGGCATGCAGAACCAGAGCGTCGGCGCGCAGCAAATCTCCGACGCCATGTGGCAGCTCACCGAGTCCGCCAGTCAGACGTCGGAAGCCGTCGGCGAGCTCAACCAGGTCTCGCTCGAGCTGCACAAAGCTGTCGGCGTTCTCAAAAAGCGCATCTTCCAGGAGGAAACCGACCAGCCAGGCAGGGGAGACTACAACGCATGACCTCGAGCCTTTGCTTTTTGGATTGTCATCCCGAGCACCGCGAAGGACCTGCTGTCTCCCGTTCTTTGCTGGCCCGACCACAACTCCGGTTGCCCCGGGTCCGGAATTTCGGACTGACGAGGGTCCAATGACCTCAGTCAACCCCCAAACCCACATCGGCCGCAGCCTCCTCTTCTCGCTTGGCGATGGTTACTACCGCATCGAGCTCTCCCGCCTGAAGGCCGTAGTCGCCTGGGCCGACCTCACACCCTCGGAAGACCGCGGCGTCCTCGGCTGGCTCAACCTCCGCGGTGAAATGGTCCCTGTCGTCGACCTCAACGATCTCGTCATGGGCACACCCACGGAGCATCGTCTCGGCTCCCGCATCCTGCTGCTCGACTGCGCCACCCGCGGCCACACCCGCACCATCGGCGCACTCGCCAGCGAGGTGTTCGCCATGGCCGTCGAAGAAAACTCCCAGTTCGCCGAGCATTTCAACCCCTGCGACGTCCTTTCCTCCATTCTTTCGGGGCTGCCGCAATGACCACCCGAACGGCTGTCAGGGCCACCAAAATTTCCCTCGAACCAAAGCACGAACCCGCGCCTGCCCTGCTGGCGGAACTGGCCACCATCACCGCAGGCATCGCCGGTATGCAAGCGTCGATGCTCGACCGCCGCAACCTCCGCCAGACCCTCAAGCAGCGCGCGGAAGCAACCGGCCTCGACCCGGAGGCCTACGTCGAGCTCTGCAAGCAGTCCCCGGAAGAACAATCCAGCTTCCTCGAAGGCGTTCTCAACGGCGAAACCAGCTTCTTCCGCGACGCCACGGTCTTCGCCGAGCTCTCGCGCTGGTGCCTGAACTGGTTTGCGCGCAACAACGGCACCCTGCGCATCCTCAGCGCGCCCTGCTCCACAGGCGAAGAACCGTACAGCATCGCCGCCATGCTCGAGCAATCCGGGATCCGGCTCGAGCGCTTCACCCTCGAAGCCATCGACCTTTCCTCGCTCGCCATCGAACGAGCCCGCATTGCCGTCTATAACGGTCTTTCTCTCCGCAACCTCCCTGAGCCTGAACAATCCGGCTTCCTCGAGCGCGTCCCCAAGGGCTGGCGCGTGAAGCAACACCTCCGCGACCACGTCGCCTTTCGCCAGGGCAACCTGCTCAACCCCGACACACTGGAACCGAAGGCCTACGACCTCATCTGCTCCCGCAATCTCCTCATCTACCAAAGCAACGAAGCCCGCACCCAGATGGCCGCGTCTCTTGCGCAGGCTCTCGCCCCCGGCGGCCGCCTGGTCATCGGCGCAGCCGACTGGGGCCGCGACCTCGATGCGTTCTTCCGCCTCGAAGAGCCGGTAAACTCCTTCGCCCTCCGCCTCCGCGATGCTGCCGCTTCGACAACCCCGAAACTGGGTGCCCCAGGTCCGGATTCTCGGCCCCGGGTCGGCAAGGGTGCCACTTCGGACAACCTCCACTCCATAAGTGCGCCAAAACCATCCGCACCCACGCCAACAACCGCAAAAGCGCGACGAATTCTCGACCTGAGCAACCAGCTAGCCCACGTCACCGCCCTGTACCGCAATGCTCTCGAAGCCTACCTCCGCGCCGAAGAGCGCGAAGCCGAGCGCCTCTGCCGTCAGACCCTCTACCTGGAAACCGACCACCTTCCCTCCCTCGAGCTGCTCGCCAAAATCAACCGCCCTCAGGCCTCCAACCGCATGCAACTGGCTCTCCACGCGAGACTGAAGCGCCACCGCACCGCCGCCGCAGAAGGAGGTGCTCCATGAGCGAGTCAGCCCCTGCCGAAAACCCGCAATTCACCAAACGAATCGAAGACCGCAAGCGCTTCTTCGCCCGCCCCATGCCTGAGGGCTACGCCGCCGAGTGGGCCCAGATCCTCGCCCAGCCGCTGCCCACCGAAACCGACCGCAAAGACTCCATGCTCGAGTTCCGCATCGCCGATCTTCCACTGGCCATCGCCTCGCGCTACGTCAAAGCCGTCACGACGCCGCTGGTCGTCTGCCCTGTGCCGCACCGCGACAACACTGCCTTTCTCGGCCTGGTCGCCTTCGCCGGCGAAGTGATCCCCTGCTGCTCGCTGGCACGCATCCTCGGCGCGGCTGACTCCACCAAGGGCGCCGAAGCCCGCACCATTGTGCTTGAGCAGCGACCCGGCGAGCGGTGGGCTTTTCCTGTCGACGCCGTTCTCGGCGTGAGCACGGGCAAGCTGCACGACCGCCCCGAAGAAGGCAGCACCGGCCAACTGGGCGAAGAATGGAGCGACTGCCTCTTTGAAGACGAGCGCGGCCAGATGATCGACGCTCTTCGCCCCGAAACCCTCTTTCAACGCCTCCAGCGAGCGACAGCCTGAACGACATGAGCGATCTAGACGATCTTTCCATCTACGACATGTTCCGCATGGAGGCGGAAGAGCAGGTCGAACAACTGCAGACGCGGCTGCTCGGCCTCAAGGACGGCGACGCGAACGAAGCCGCCCTCCGCTCGCTGATGCGCGGTGCGCACTCGCTCAAAGGCGCAGCGCGGGTCGTCGGGCTCAACGCCGCCGTGCGCCTCACCCACGCGATGGAGGAACGCTTCGTCGCCGCTCAGGAGGGCCGCGCCATCACGCAGCCTGAGGTCGACATCCTCCTGCGCTCGGTCGACGTCCTCCGCGGGCTCGCCATCATCAGCGAAGACGAAGCCCCCGCCTGGTCTATCGAACAGGAACCCGCGATCGCCACCCTCGTCAGCGAGCTAACTGGCATCCCCACCGGACCCGTCGAGCCCGAACCCACCACCGAAGTGGGTGCCCCAGGGCCGGATTCTCGAACTCGGGAAGAACCACCACCTCAGTCCGAGGATCCCACATCCTCAACAGCCGTCGACAGAACCATTTCGGACTTCAACCTCCGCATCACCTCTCAGCGCTTCGACCGCATCATCGCGATGTCCTCGGACAACCTCGTCCAGTCGCAATCCCTCGTCCGCCTGCAGGA
>Ga0302317_10002963_pt1 | contig 11335 bp, 11 predicted proteins | sample III_Palsa_N3_3_FD_200450 | JGI IMG/M metagenome (GOLD analysis project Ga0302317, IMG submission 200450) | Peat permafrost microbial communities from Stordalen Mire near Abisko, Sweden - III_Palsa_N3_3 | ecosystem: Environmental > Terrestrial > Soil > Palsa > Peat permafrost | place: Sweden...
CAGGCCAGCGGGAGCGGGAAGGCGTCGTGGCCCTCCAGGTAGCGCCGGGCGAGCGCGGTGAGCACCAGCCGCTCCTGCGGGGAGAGCTCGTAGACGGTCTCGGGATCCACGGTCTCGGCAATGCTCGTGGAGCGGGGGTGCCGGTCGTCCTCGTCCACAACGCGGACCTCCACCAGGTGGGAGCGCTGCCTGGACGAGTTGATCACCAGCGGGGTGTACCCGGACTCGATGATCCGCTTGTGACCGGTGAGCATCAGCGAGCCGTTGGGCAGTTCGATCGGCAGATTGCCGGTGTTGACCAGCCACCAGTCGCCGTCCGTGCCTGTGCAGGTGAACACGCCGTGCCGACGGCTGACGGTCGGGTCGTCGACACCGACCGGCACATGCACGTCCTCGCGGTCGCGCCCGAACAGCAGCGTGTACCGGCGCGGCGGCACGGCGTACCCGCCCTCCGGGCCCAGGACGAAGATGGTCCCGGGCGGCGCCGCGGGCACCCGGTCGGAGGGACTGCCCGGCGGCAGCACCTGCGGTGGGAAGTTTCCGTACGCCATATCACATACCTCCGGCTCGGCTCGCGCCAGTGTATGAGCGCACCGCGAGGACCGGTCCTCCCGCAGGGGGAGGTCCCGGTACGCCGGGCGGGCCCGCGTCCGCTGCCAACGTGCGTTGCGTGGGCCGGACTTGCTCGATAGCCTGCCCGCCGTGAGCGCGAGCGGGCGGGGGCCTGTTGATGATGGACAGCACGATCGCCGAACCGCTCGGCCCGGACGATCCGCAGGAGATCGGCAGCTTCAACATCATCGGCCTGCTCGGCACCGGCGGCATGGGCGAGGTCTACCTCGGGGCGTCGGACAAGGGCTACGCCGCCGTCAAACGGGTCCGGCCGCGGCTGGTCTCCAGCGAGCGCTTCGAACGCGAGGTCGGCATCCTCTACCGGGTGCCGGTCGGGGTCGCGCCGCGGGTGCTGGCGAGCGACGGCACCGCGGAACGCCCCTGGTTCGCCACCGAGTACGTCCCCGGACTCACCGTGGACGAGGCGGTCCGGCTGCGCGGCCCGCTGCCCGCCGAGGCGCTGTGGCTGCTGCTGGCCGAGGCAGCCGCGCAACTGCGGGACGTGCACGCGTCCGAGATCGTGCACCGCGACGTGAAGCCCGGCAATGTGATGCTGGTGCGCGACGGGGTGAAGCTGATCGACTTCGGCATCGCCCGCGCTGCGGACCAGGCGAGGCTCACCAAGAGCGGTGGCAGCTACGGAACGCAGGGATTCTCGGCGCCGGAACAGCAGGCCGGGGCCGAGGAGGTGGATGCGCCCGCGGACGTCTACTCGCTCGGGGCGTTGCTGCTCTACGCGGCCTCGGGCCGCACACCCGGTGTCGTCCCTGACGTCGAGCCGCTGCGCGCCGTGGACGCCGATCTCGCCGACGTCATCGAGTCCTGTCTCGCCACCAGCCCCGGAGCTCGCCCCACCGCCCACGAGGTGGCAGCGGCGGCCCGGGCGCGTCTGCCCGTTCCTCCCCCGTCCTGGCCCGCCGCGGTGATGTCACGCATCGCCCTGCGGCGTGCCTTCGCCGCGACGCCGGTGGGCAAGCTGGAGACCGTCCCGCCGCCGGACCTGGATGCCGCCGCGAAACCCGATACCGCGCCCACGTCCCCCGCGTCACCCCGCCATTCGCGCAGATTCCTGCTGCTGCCCCCGGCCGTCGCAGTGGTCGCCATCGGCGCCGTCGCGGCGTTGTCGCTCATCCCGTCCGCACCCCGGCAGCACGGCACCGCGCAGATCTCCGACAGCGCGTCGGCCGCCATCAGGCCCGTGGCCGGGACGACGCGGACGTCCTCCGCGAGCCCGGGCCGGTCGGCCTCGCCCACCGCCAGGTCCGCTCCGCCGACCTCGGTTGTCCCGGCCGGCCCGGACCCGACCGTTTCACCCGGCACGTCCGGCGCCGCTTCGACCGCCCGCACCGTCCCGACCGCCGCGCCCTCAGCGCCTGCTGTCAGTCCCAGCTCGTCGTCGATCAGCGGCATCAACGGCAGCGACGACTCCACACAGGTCAAGGGCTCCGAGGCGGACACCGACTGGTTCGGCAACGACGCCGCCTGCTCCGCCTGGCTGGACGACAACGGCTCCGGCGAGCTCGCGGGTGTGCTCAACACCTCCCTAGACCAAACCTGCGACGCCGAGCTCTACCGCAGCGACGGCATCGCGTACACCTTCGGCGCCTCCTGGGGCGCCGAGAAGACGAGCTTCATCCCGGCCGCCGGCGACACGATGTGGATCTGCGTCCGGAACGCGAGCGCCCAGGCCGACGAGCAGTGCTCGCCCCGCTTCCGCATGAACGGCGACACCCCGGTCGAGGGGTGAAGCGACCGGCACAACGCAACGGGGCGGCGCATTCCGACGTGGTGTCGGAGTACGCCGCCCTGGGGCGGGACGGGGTCGCCGGAGGCAGCACGCGCTGTCATGGCGGTTACTTCAGGTCGCGGTTGAACGTCGAGGTCGACCAGAAGTAGCCGAGCACCGCGAGCCCCAGGCACCAGGCGAGGGCGAGCCACCCGTTGTGGCCGATCCTGCTGCCGAGCAGCAGCCCTCGCAGGGTTTCGATGGCGGGTGTGAACGGCTGGTACTCGGCGACGGGCTGGAACCAGCCGGGCATGGAGTGGATCGGGGTGAAGGCGCTGGACAGCAGCGGCAGCAGGATCAGCGGCATGGCGTTGTTGCTGGCGGCCTCGGCGTTCGGGCTGATCAGGCCCATGCCGACGGCGATCCAGGTGAGGGCCGTGGCGAAGAGCACGAGCAGCCCGAACGCGGCCAGCCAGTCCAGGGCGGTGGCGTGCGTGGACCGGAAGCCGATGGCCACGGCGACGGCGCCGACGAGGACCACGCTCATGATCGATTGCAGCACGCTGCCGACGACGTGCCCGATGAGTACCGAGGGGCGGTGGATCGCCATGGTGCGGAAGCGGGCGATGATGCCCTCGGTCATGTCGTTGGAGACCGACACCGCGGTTCCGATCACGGTGCTGCCGATGGTCAGCAGCAGCAGGCCCGGGACGACATAGGCGATGTATGCGGAGCGGCCCGTGCCGCCGCCGATGCCCGCGCTCATCGTGTTGCCGAAGATGTAGACGAAGAGCAGCAGCAGCATGATCGGGGTGAGCAACAGGTTCAGGGTGAGGGACGGGTAGCGGCGCGCATGCAGGAGGTTGCGGCGCAGCATCGTGTTCGAGTCGCGCAGGGCGAGGGTCAGCGAGCTCATCGGACAGCCTCCTTGGACTGGTTGGACTGGTCGGACTGGTTGGGCAGGCCGGGCTCGGTGCCGGTGCCGGTGCCGGTCAGGGCGAAGAAGACGTCGTCGAGGTCGGGGGTGTGCACGGTCAGCTCGTCGGCCTGGATGCCGGCCGAGTCCAGTCGGTCGAGGATGGCGCGCAGCTCGCGCTGGCTGCCGTCGCTGGGGATCTGCAGCGACAGCGCCTCCTCCTCCCGGGTCACCTCGTGCAGCGCGAGGGCGGCGGAGCGGTGGGCGGCCGGGTCGGTGAAGCGGATGCGGACGTGCCCGCCCGGGACGAGCCGCTTCAGCTCCCCGGCGGTGCCCTGGGCGGCGATGCTGCCGTTGTTGAGCACGGCGATGCGGTCGGCGAGTTCGTCGGCCTCGTCCAGGTACTGGGTGGTGAGGAAGACGGTGACACCGCCGGAGACCAGCTGACGGATGATCCCCCACATGGTGTGGCGGGAGCGCGGGTCGAGGCCGGTGGTCGGCTCGTCGAGGAAGATGATCCGCGGGCTGCCGACCAGGGTCATGGCGATGTCGAGGCGGCGCTTCATGCCGCCGGAGTAGGTGGCGGCGGGCTTCTTGGCGGCCTCCACCAGGTCGAAGCGCTCCAGCAGTTCGGCGGTGACCCGGCGCCCCTCGCGCTTGGACAGGTGGTGCAGGTCCGACATGAGGAGCATGTTCTCCTCGCCGGTGATCAACCCGTCGACGGCGGAGAACTGCCCGGTGACGCCGATCGCGGCCCGCACCGCCTGCGGGTCGGTGGCCAGGCTGTGGCCGCCGATGCGGATGTCGCCGGAGCCCGGGTCGGCGGAGATGAGGGTGGACAGGATCTTGACGGCGGTGGTCTTGCCCGCGCCGTTCGGGCCGAGCAGGGAGAAGACCGTTCCCTCGGGGACGGCCAGGTCGACGCCGTCGAGCACGGTCTTGTCGCCGTAGGACTTGCGCAGCCCGTTCGCCGCGATGGCCAGGTTCGTCACGGTGGTTCTCCTTCAGAGGCTGCGGGCGGTGATGTCGCCGTGGCCGGTGGTGGCGTGGATGTGGAGTTCGGTGGTGCCGTTGTTCTTGAGGGCGTTGCTGACGCGGCCGTGGCCGGTGCGGGCGTCCAGGGCGGCGGAGGTGCCGGGGGTGGCGCCGACGGTGACGTCGCCCATGTGGGTGCGGAGTTCGACCCGGCCGTGTGCGGCCTCGCGGATCCGGATGGCGCCCCTGCTGGTGGTGATCTGGGCGGGGCCGTCGAGGCGGCCGACCTCGACGTCGCCGTCGACCGCGGTCAGGCGCAGGCTCGCGGCTTCGTCGATCTTGATCTGTCGGTACGCGCCTTCGAAGGCGATGTCGCCCAGGCGGCCGACGCCGCGCAGTTCGCAGCTGGTGGTCCTGGCCTGGATGTGTGAGCCGGTGGGGAGTTGGACGGTGACCTCCAGGGATCCGGAGGGGCCGAAGTACTGGTTCCGGGGTGCGGTGGTGCGGATCCGCAGGACGCCGTCGGTGAGGTCGACCGTGGTCTGCTCGGCGGCCTTCTGGTCGCGGTGCTTGGCGGGGTTGGCGGGCCGGACCTCGACGGTGGTGTCGGTGCGGTCGGCGGCGATGACCTGGATGCGTCCGGCGGCGATGTCCAGGACGGTGGTGATGCCGGTGGGGGTGGTGAAGGTGTACATCGTGTTCTCCTCCTGCGCTTGTCGTTTCTGACACCAGAAACGCTACGTTGCGTTTGAGAACTGCGCAACATTCTGGTTGCGTCAAAGTGCCATCACTGCAGGTAAATGCCGGGATATCATTGCAACGAGTGTGAATCTAACGCAACGGCAGTTGCCCTGGTCGTTGCATTGGATTGAGGCTGAACGCTATGCTGGCGACATCAGCGAAACAGCGGAGGGAGATCACGGTGCCGGGAGGCAGACTCACCCAGGCCGAACGCCAGCAGATCGCGCTGGGGCTGGCCGACGACCTCGCCTACGCGGAGATCGCCCGACGCCTGGAGCGCCCCACCTCGACCATCACGCGTGAGGTCGACCGCAACGGCGGCCCCACCGCCTACCGGGCCGACCTGGCCCACCGGGCCACCGAACGCCGCTCCCGCCGCCGCAAGCCCGCCGCGCCCCGGGGTCCGGGGGCGCCGACGCAGGGCCACGGGCGCGACGAGGAGGCCGTGCGCGAGTACGAGGAGTCGTTCACCACCCTGCTGATGCAACAAGGCCTGCCCAAGATGACAGCCCGGGTGCTGACCTGCCTGTTCATCGCCGACACGGGTAGCGTCACCGCGTCCGAACTCGTCCAGCACCTCCAGGTCAGCCCGGCGTCCGTCTCCAAGGCCATCGGGTTCCTCGAAGAACAGGGCCTCATCCGCCGGGAGCGCGACGAACGCCGCCGTGAGCGCTACTTCGTCGACGGAGACGTCTGGTACCAGTCGACGATCGCCAGCGCCCACGGCGTCGCCCAGATCGCCGCGACCGCACGGCAGGGCGTCAGCGTCCTCGGCCGCGACAGCCCGGCCGCCGGCCGCCTGGAGAACATCGCCCGCTTCAGTGAATTCGTCAGCGAAAGCATCCTCCGCGCCGCGGAGCAGGTCCGCGACGTCCTCTACACGAAACCCGAAGCGTCCCCGGCCGTCCCCGCCGCGCCGGATCCGGACTACGGACGAGCGGCGACGGGGGCCGGCTGACTGGGGGCGCGACGACTGCTCAGCTGACGCGGACGTAGACCGCGGGGCCGTTGGCCATGACGTCCCAGCGCGGGGAGCCCTCGTACATGACGCTCCAACTGCCTGATCCCAGCGACGGCCGCGCGCTCACGGTGAAGTGCCCGTGGGCGTCGGTGGTGGTGTGGGCCATGAAAGCGCCGGCGCCCTTGGACGGCTGGAAGACCAGCTCAACCGTGCCGCCGGAGAGGGGGCCCCACGGGCCGAAGCCCTGCTGCCAGACGTTCCCGCTGACGGTGACCCACTGGTTCTGGTGGACCGTGGTGGTGTTGGGGCGGCCACCGGTGATGCAGGTGTTGTAGCGGAAGTAGTGCACGACATTGCTGTAACCGGCCTGGAAGGCTCCCACCGCCGGGGAGTAGAGCCGCCAGTAGCCGTGCGGGTCGGTCACGTTGAACCGGATCGCGAATTCGCCCGGGTAGCCGGCCGCCGCCGTTCCGATGGTGCTCCAGCCGCTGGTTCCGTTCGCGGACTGCTGCACGTACACCTGCTTGGCCGGGATCTGCCCGTTCGCGTTCCACTGGGCGAAGTCGGAGACGTTGTCCTGAGCCCCCTCGGTGACGGCGGTGGGGTCCAGAGTGAGCGAGACGGGAATCGTCTGACGGGCCGTGGGGTGCGCGTCCGCGGTGGTGCTTGCCTGGGCCTGAGCCGCGAGCGGGAGCGCCGAGATCAGCGCCGCGGCCGCGGTCGCGGATATGACTGTGCGAAGCCTCATGTGTCCAAATCCCCCTGAAGATGGCGCCGTACGGGCATACCCGCGCTCCGGGCCGCCCGTTGGCGAGGTCGGCAGATTAGCGCACGCGCGGGGTCGTCAGCCCGGTGCCGCCCCGGCTGCCACCTCTGAGCCGGGCCGAACTGGCCCAGGAGAAGCGGTGCTCACCGGGCGACGACCTGATCGGCGACCTGCTGCGGGACGGACCGGGACCGGTTATGACGGTACGTCACTTCGCTTGGGTGCGCGGGAGGTTCGGGCGCCGGATCACACGGGGTATCCCCGCTCACCGCCCGGCGGAGTCCAGCGCCGCCTGGAGCGAGCGGGCGTAGCCGGTGGAGGTGTAGGTGGCGCCGGAGACGATGTCGATGTCCGCGCTCTGCGCCTTCAGCGCCTCGGCGGTCAGCACCGGCAGGGCGTAGGAGTCGATCTGGCTGCTGCGCCCGCCGTCGGTCTGCTGGAGCACGACGACGCCGCGCAGCCGGCCGTCGCCGACCACCGCCCGCACCTGCACCGGGCCGTACCGGGTGTCGATCACGCTGCCGGTGAAGCTCCCGTTCCTCGGGGTTGCCGGGCTCCCGCCGGGTGACGGCCGGTTGCCGTCGGCTCCGGTCAGGGCGGGCCTGGGGACGCTGGCCGAGTTGGCCTTCACGCCGATCAGCAGCGCGACGGCGGCGGTGGTGGCGGCCAGGCCCGCCGTGATCCTGCGCATGGGTGACCGTTTCTCCTAGAGCTCGAACGCCTCGATGTGGATCCGCCGCTTCGGCACCCCGGCGGCGCGCAGCTGAGCGTCGACCGCCCGGGTCATCCCGGCCGGGCCGCACAGGTAGACCTCCCGCTCGGCCACGTCCGGGACCATCGCCCGCAGTTCCGCGCTGCGCAGCGGGTCCTCCTGCGGACGTCCGCGCGGGCCGACCCGGGCGAACAGGCCGAGGCCGCGTTGCCGGGCGATGGCCTCCAGCTCCGGGTAGAGCACCAGGTCCTCGGCCCGGGAGGCGCGGTAGATCAGCACCAGATCCGACCCGCGTCCGGGCAGCGACTCGTACAGCGCCCGGAGCGGGGTGATCCCGGCGCCCCCGGCGATCAGCAGCACCCGCCGGGCGGGGGAGCGGCGGCGGGCGGTGAAGGCCCCGTACGGGCCCTCGAACCAGACCCGGGTGCCGGGGGCCAGCCGGGCGAGGGAGGAGCTGGCGTCCCCGAGGTCCTTGACGGTGATCCGCAGACCGTCCGAGCCGGGTGCGGCGGACAGCGAGTACGGGTGGGACTGCCACCAGTGCCCCCGGGCCAGGAAGCGCCAGCGCAGGAACTGCCCCGCCTCGGCGTCCAGCCGGTCCAGGTTCCGGCCGGTCAGGTGCAGCGAGACGACGCCGGGGCCCTCGGTGACGACCCGGGTGACCCGCACCCGGTACCGCAGCGAGCGCCACAGCGGCAGCAGCACCCGGAACAGCAGGACGGCGGCGCCGACCACGATGTGCGCGGCCGACCACAGCAGCCGGTTGCGCGGCGAGGCGGAGAACTCGGTGCCGACCGCGAACTCGTGCGCGAAGGCCAGCCCGATCGCCGCGTACACCAGCAGGTGGACGTGGTACCAGGACTCGTACGACAGCTTCCGGCGCACCGCGCGCGCGGAGACCACGCCGACCAGCAGCAGCAGGGCCAGCGCGATCGCCGACAGCCATACGTCGGTGTAGTCGAACAGCAGGGTGACGCTCTCGGAGAGGGGGTTCGTCCCGCTCTGCCAGGCGTAGCCGACGGTGATCAGCAGCGCGTGCGAGCAGGCGAGGACGACGGTGTACTCGCCCAGGGACCGGTGGTAGCGGGCGATCACATCCGAGCCGACCCGGTTCTCCAGCCACGGCACCCGCGCCATCAGCGCGACCAGCACCAGCAGCAGGTACGCCGCGAGCAGCCCGGCGATCCGCCCGGCCGCCAGCAGGCAGCCGGACGCGTTGGCCAGCGAACCGGCCAGGGTGTTCTGCCACCAGATGAACAGCACCGGCGGTACCCCGGCGCAGATCACCAGCAGCAGTGCGAGCGACCGGGCCGATCCTCCGACCGCGCCCCCGCCGGCCACCGGCACCGCCCGGTGCCGAACCGGCCCCCGCGTGGGCGTGCTCAACGCGGCCACAAGCAGCTCCCGTCGTCCGTGATCCCCTGACCTGGCCACTCTCCTGTCCACGGCCTAACACGGCGGTAACAGCCCACCAGCGGCACCGGCCGGTCGCGTCCTAAGCTGTCCGCATGACCGACATGGACCGGGTCTGGGCCGAATTCCAGGAGCCCGACGGCGTGCGAGCCCAGTACTACGGGGGCGAGATCGTCATGCAGGCCAACCCGACGGCGGTGCACGACCTGGTGGTGCGTTCCATCGTCCGCCAGGTCGAGCAGCCGTTCGAGGCCTGGGGCGAGCGCGGTATCGACCTGGGGCAGGACGGCACACCCCGCGCCGATGTGGTCGTCGTGCGCGCTGAGGACGTGGAGCTGGGGCTGCGGGACTGGCCGGCCCCGCTGATCCAGGTGGTGGTCGAGGTGGTCCCACCCGGCAAACGCGCCTACCGCGACGACTGGGAGACCAAGCGCGAGCTGTATGCCGAGCACGGCATCGGCTGGTACCTGATCGTCGATCCCCGCACCGCCACCTGGCACCTGCTGCGGCGGGAGCCGCAGGCGCGGGTCTACATCCAGCACAGCGAGGGTCTGTTCGGCCGGCCGGTCGCGGTTCCGCTGGACGGCGGGGACGTGCTGCTGGCCACCACTGCCTGGCACCCGTATCCCGGGTGATCCCCGCTGGTCCCCCCCCGGCGGGAGGGGGCGCCTGGGTACGATCGGGGCGTCCGGGCTCGGCTGTCGGCGGGGCTGCCGGCGGGGCTGCCGCGAGGGAGTGAGGGAGCAGTCGTGCGGATCAGCTACGCGTGCGAGGCGAGCCCCGATGTGGTGGCGAACGAGGACTTCGTGCTCGCCTCGGAACGGTTCGTGCTGGTGCTGGACGGGGCCACCGACAGCGGGCTGCCCAACGGCTGCGTGCATGACGTGGCCTGGCTGGCCCGGCGGCTGGGCGGGCAGCTGGCGGCGGCGCTGATCGAGCGGCCGGGGCTGCCGCTGCCGGAGGTGCTGCGGCAGGGGATCGCCGGTACCCGGGCCCTTCACCCTGGCTGCGACCTGGACAACCCGAACAGCCCCGCCAGCACCGTCGCCATGGTGCGCGAGCACGAGGGGACGCTGGACTGCCTGGCGCTGGCCGACTCGCCGGTGGTGGTCGAGACCCGCGACGGCGAGCTGCTGGAGCTCAACGACGACCGGACCTCCTACCTGCCCGCCTACGACCGGGAGTCGGTGGCGAAGCTGCGCAACAGCGACGAGGGGTTCTGGGTGGCGAGCACCCGGCCGGAGGCCGCCGACCGGGCGCTGACGCTCAGCGTGCCGGTGGACCGGGTGCGGCGCTTCGCGCTGGTCAGCGACGGCGTCTCGCGGCTGGTCGAACGCTACGGCTGGGGCTGGCCCCGGCTGCTCGACACCCTGGAGCAGCAGGGCCCGGCAGCGGCCGTCCGTGCCGTCCGCGAGGCGGAGCTGGCCGACCCGCCGGGGACCTTCAAGGGCAAGCGCCATGACGACGCGACAGCCGCCTTCGGCCTGCTCTGACCCGGCGGCCGACGGCTTCGCCGGGCACCGGGTCTATTCGGGCGGGTTCTGCGGGTGGCTGTGCTCATGAGCGGCGGCCCGGCCGGTGGAGGCGGGAGCGGCCAGCGCCAGCACGGTGCCGATGGTCTGGTCCGCCAGCCGGTAGCGGATCACCCGGCCGTCCCGGATCCCGACGACCGCCTGGGCGGTCTTGAGCAGCCGTAGCGCCTGGGACACGGTGGTGGCGTTCATCCCGGTGGCCAGTGCCAGATCGGTGACGCTGATCGGCCCCGCGTGCCGGATGCACAGCAGCAGCGCGAGCCGGTTCGGGTCGCTCAGCAGTGAGAAGCGGGCGGCCCAGGCTGCCACCTGCTCCGGCTCGCCGAGGCCCTCGATGGCCTCGCAGGCCCGGTGCTCATCGATGGACGGCTGCTGAGCCCGCTCGGCCGGGACGAGATGCATGGGGTCAGCCTCTCATATGCGGCCGTGCTGACTTTTCGGATGGCAGCAAGGGGCAAATCATGACATAAAGGTGGGACTCTCATCGTAAGGATCCGCCATGTCCTACGGAGTCCCGCCCGGACCGCCCGAAGCCCACGGAGCCCAGGGACCGCATGGCCGGCATGGCCCGTACGGAGCCCCGCCGGACGATCCTCCGTTCATCGGCGCGCTCTCCCGGGCGGCGTGGCCGGTGGCGCTCACCCTCGGCATCGCCACCGTGCTGCTGGGGATCTGCGCCCTGGTCTGGCCGGACAAGACCGTCGTCGTGGTTGCCGTGCTGTTCGGCATCTACCTGCTGATCAGCGGCATCCTCCAGTTCGTCGAGGCGTTCAGCCACCGCTTCACCGGCGGCACCAGGGTGCTGATGTTCGCCAGCGGCACCCTGTCGGTGATGCTGGGGCTGCTCTGCTTCCGGGGCGCCGAACAGTCGGTGGTCCTGCTCGGCCTGTGGATCGGCATCGGCTGGCTGTTCCGGGGCTTCACCGAGCTGGCGGCGGCGATGACCGTGGGGAACCTGCCGGGCCGGGGGTGGATGGTCTT
>Ga0302317_10002969_pt1 | contig 11317 bp, 7 predicted proteins | sample III_Palsa_N3_3_FD_200450 | JGI IMG/M metagenome (GOLD analysis project Ga0302317, IMG submission 200450) | Peat permafrost microbial communities from Stordalen Mire near Abisko, Sweden - III_Palsa_N3_3 | ecosystem: Environmental > Terrestrial > Soil > Palsa > Peat permafrost | place: Sweden...
GGCTCTTCCGAGGAAGAGGCGGCCGAGTACATCAAGCACCACGTGAAGAAGCCGGTCATCGCCTACATCGCCGGCGTCACCGCTCCGGCGGGCAAGCGCATGGGCCATGCCGGCGCCATCATCTCCGGCGGCAAGGGCACCGCCGACGAGAAGTTCGCCGCGCTGGAAGCGGCGGGCGTGGTCACGGTGCGTTCGCCGGCCGATCTCGGCGCCGCCATGAAGAAGGCGCTCAAGCTCTGATCATGCAGGACAGGCTGCCGGGGTGCGCACGCCGCATCCCGGTATCCGGTCGCACTGCCTGAGATTGCCGTGACAGTCGCTCCCATCCGTCTCGCCGCCGCCCAGCTCAATCTCTGGGTCGGCGACATCGAAGGCAATGTCGGCAAGATCATCGAGGCCGCGCGGCATGCCCGCGACGAGCTGAAGGCGGATCTGGTCGCCTGCCCCGAGCTGTCGATGCTCGGCTATCCCCCCGATGACCTGCTGCTGCGCACGGCCCTGCCGCGCGCCATCGAGGAGGGTGTGGCGCGGCTGCTGCGCGAAGTGAGGGGCATCACCCTGATCGTCGGGCTGCCCGAGTTCGCGCCCGAGGGGCGCTACAACGCCGCCTGGGTGATCCGCGACGGCGCCGTCATCGCGCGCTATCGCAAGCAATTGCTGCCCAACTACGGCGTGTTCGACGAGAAGCGCCATTTCCTGCCGGGCGACGGCAGCGCCGCCGTATTCGATTTACGCGGCGTGCCGGTCGGCGTTTGCGTCTGCGAGGACGTGTGGGGTCCGGGCCCGGCCGAGGCGGCCAAGGCCGCCGGGGCCAGGCTCCTGATCAATATCAATGCCTCGCCTTACGACCTGTCCAAGCACCACGACCGCATCGAGGTGCTGCGTGCGCGCACCGCCGAGACCGGCCTGCCGATTCTCTACGTCAACATGGTCGGCGGCCAGGACGAGCTGGTGTTCGACGGCGGCTCGCTCGGCATCAATGGCGACGGCGCCGTGGCCTTGCGCGCCCCGGTGTTCGAGGAAGGCGTCTATGTGGCCGGCTTCAACGGCCGCTTCGTCGGACAGATCGCGGCGGAAGAGCCGGAAGAGGCGGCGGTCTACAAGGGACTGGTCCAGGCCACCCGCGACTATGTCGAGCGCAACGGTTTTCCCGGCGCCCTGATCGGTCTTTCGGGAGGCATCGATTCGGCGCTGGTGGCGGCCATCGCCGCCGATGCGCTGGGGCCGGAGAAGGTATGGACGGTGGCGCTGCCCTCGCGCTACACCGCCGGCATGTCCAACGACGACGCGCGCCTCCAGGCCGAGCGGCTGGGGCTGCGCCATTCGGTGCTGCCGATCGAAACCGCTTTCGGCGCCTTCAACCAGACCCTGGCCGAAAGCTTCGCCGGGCGCGGCGCCGATATCACCGAGGAAAATCTGCAGTCGCGCTGCCGCGGGGTGCTGCTGATGGCCCTGTCCAACAAGTTCGGCCAGGTGGTGCTGACCACCGGCAACAAGAGCGAGATGGCGGTCGGCTACGCGACTCTGTACGGCGACATGTGCGGCGGCTTTGCGCCGATCAAGGATGTCTACAAGACCCTGGTGTACCGGCTGGCCCGCTACCGCAATTCACTCGGCGATGGCGAGGTGATTCCGCAGCGCGTGATCACCCGTCCGCCGTCCGCCGAGCTGCGCGAGGACCAGAAGGATTCCGACTCGCTGCCGCCCTACGAGGTGCTGGACCCGATCCTCGAAGCCTATGTCGAGGACAGCCATTCCATCGCCGAGATCGTGGCGATGGGCTACGACCAGGCCACGGTGCAGCGGGTCGCCGCCCTGGTGCGGCGTTCCGAGTACAAGCGCCGGCAGGCGCCGCCGGGCCCCAAGATTACCCGGCGCGCATTCGGCCGCGAGCGCCGCTACCCGATCACCGCCGTCTACGGCGACCTGTAGCCCGGGCGAACTTCACGGGAGCATGAAAAAAAGCGGCCATCGGCCGCTTTTTTTTGCCCGTCAGCAGGGCCTTACTTGGTCGTGTCGGCGTTGGTGGACGAGCCGGCCTTGACGTCGCTCGACGTGGTGGCCGGTGTCGTGGTCGGCGCCTGAGGTGCGCTTCGCTTGCTCGAATCGGCGAACGAGAACAGGCCGGCGAACCAGGTGAAAAAGCCCTTCTTTTCCGGTTGCGGCGCGGCCTGGGCCTGGTCCGCGGGCTTGGCCGCATCCTTGGCCTGCGCCTTGGCGGTATCGTCGCTCACGCTCGGGTCAAAGCCGGACTCGAGGGTAACGCCATTGCTCTTGGTCGCTGGCGTTGCGCCGCCGGCCGTTGCGGCCGCTGTTCCGGCTGCTGCTGCGTCGGTACCGGCGGCAGCCGAGGCATTGGCGGGCGCGGAGGAGGCGCCGCTGTTGCCGCCGACGACGATGGTGTGCGTGTTTTCCGGCCTGGTGGTATCGAAAATACCGAACAGGCCGGCGAAGCGGGACATCAAGCCAGGTTTGGCGGTGTCATTCGCCGCAACATCGCCGGTTTCCGGCGCGGCGGCGACGACCGGCGCGGTAATTACGCCGGGCTTCGGTGTATCGGTGTAGGTCACCTTGTCGGTGTTCATCGCGATCACCGTCGCGGTGTCCTTGGCTTCCTGGTCGAGGCCGGCCTTGGCGTAGCTGAGATGCAGGATCTTCAGGGCGTCGGCGGTGGCCGGTGCACCGGGGTATTCGGTGATGATGTCGGTGGCGCGCTTGGCGGCGGCGACATAGGCGCCGCGGGTAACGTAGAACTCCGCGATCGACAGTTCGTGGTTGGCGATACGGTTGCGCGAATACAGCATGCGGCGGCGCGCATCGCCGATGTATTTGCTGTTGGGGTAGCGCTGCAGCAGCAGGGCGAAGTCCTCGAAGGCGCGGCGCTGGTTACCGATGTCGCGTTTGGCGCTGTTCGGCATCAGATTATCGAGCACACCCTGGTCGCGCTCGAAATCGGTGACGCCCTTCAGGTACATCACATAGTCGGCGGAAGGATGGCGCGGATGCGCGCGCAGGAAGCGATCCGCCCCGGTGACCGCTTCATCCGACTTGTAGCTCTTGTATTCGGCGTAGATCTTCTCCAGCTCGGCCTGGGTCGAATAATCGGAGAAGGGGTAGCGCGCGATCAGGGCGTCGTAGCGCGTGATGGCGACGGTGTAGTCCGAATTATCCAGGGACTCGCGCGCATGGCGATACAATTGACTCGCCTGCTGCCGCAATTCGCGATCGGACAGCGGCGATTTTGCCCCGCCCGGACCCTCCTGCGCGGTTTTGAACGGATTCTCCGGACGATCGGACTTGTCGGGATTGGAGCTGCAGCCGGCAACGAGCAGGCCGATCGCGGCGAGCCGCGCCAGTCGCCCCAAACAGGGCAGGGAAAGAAGGGTTGTCATTCTATGGATACGAGCAAGCGGTGAAAGCAATCCCGAGTATAGCCCAAGGTTCCGGCCCCATTCTGTTAAGACCGCTTGATTTATGACCGCCGCCAGCAACGAAAGTGCTGCGCAAAGCGCCGAGGTGCCGGCGGAGCTGGACGGCGCGCGCCTCGATGCTGTCGCCGCCAAGCTGTTTCCGCTCTATTCGCGGGCGCGCCTGCAGGCCTGGATCGAGCAGGGTTTGCTGACCCGCAACGGCCTTGCGGCGGCGCGCACGCGCGATGTGGTGCGCGGCGGCGACCTGTTGCGGCTGACGCCGGTGGCGCAGGAGGCCGGCTCCGCGGCGGCGCAGGAAATCACCCTGGAGGTGGTCTATGCCGATGCGGCGTTGGCCATCATCAACAAGCCGCCCGGCCTGATCGCCCATCCTGGCGCCGGCGCGCCGGATGGTACTTTGCAGAACGCCCTGCTGCACCGCTTCCCGCAGACCGCCAGCGTGCCCCGCGCCGGACTGATCCATCGCCTCGACAAGGATACGTCCGGCCTGCTGGTGGTGGCGCTGACGCTGCCGGCGCACACCCATCTGGTGGCGGCGATGGCGGCGCGCAGGATCCGGCGCGAGTACGACGCCCTGGTCGGCGGCGGCGTGGTCTCCGGCGCCACCGTCGATGCCCCCATCGGCCGTGATCCGACCAACCGCGTGCGCATGGCGGTGCTCGATGGCGGCCGCCGCGCCGTGACCCATTACCGCGTGCACGAGCGGTTCCGCTTCCATACCCTGCTGCGGGTGCGCCTGGAAACCGGGCGCACCCACCAGATCCGTGTGCACATGGCCAGCCTGCGCCATCCCGTTGTCGGTGACGCCGTCTACGGCGGCCAGGTGGTGCGCGGTGTCGGCATGGACGACGGGCTGCGTGCCGCGCTGCGCGCCTTCCCGCGCCAGGCCCTGCACGCGCGCGAACTGAGCCTGAACCATCCGGATGACGGCAGCGAGCGGCATTTTGTGGCCGAGCCGCCGGCCGACATGCAGCAACTGCTGGCGCAGTTGCGTGCCGCCGAGCGCAAGCCATGAGCGAGCCAATCGATGACAGCGCATTGGGCTGGCCGGGCCTGCTGCTGCCGGATTGGCCCGCACCCGCACGGGTTCGCGCGGCCTGTACCACGCGTATCGGCGGAGTCAGCCTTGGCGCCTATGCCAGTCTCAACATGGGACGCAGCGCCGGCGATGCATCCGCCGCGGTGAGCGAAAACCGCCGGCGTGTGCATCAGGCTCTGGCCTTGCCGGCGGAGCCTTGCTGGATCAGGCAGGTGCATGGTGTGCGAGCGGTGCAGATGCCGCAGGCCGCGCCAGGCCCGGATGCGGATGCCAGCTTTACCATCGAGCCTGGGGTGGTCTGCGCGGTGCACGCGGCGGACTGCCTGCCGGTGCTGTTGTGCGATCAGTCCGGCACCGTGGTGGCCGCTGCCCATGCCGGTTGGCGCGGCCTCGCCGGCGGCGTGCTGGAGCGGACGGTGGCGGCGCTGCCGGTGCCGCCGCAGGCCTTGCTGGCCTGGCTTGGCCCGGCGATCGGGCCGGAAGCGTTCGAGGTGGGGGAGGAGGTGCGCGAATGTTTCGTCGCCGCCGATGCCGCGGCGGCGCGGGCGTTCCGTCCGGCTGTCCTTGCCGGCAAGCATTACGCCGACCTGTTTGCGCTGGCGCGCCTGCGTCTGGCGCGCGCCGGCGTCCATCGCGTTCATGGCGGGGGCCTGAGCACCCATGCCGATCCGGCGCGCTTCTTTTCTTACCGCCGCGACGGGGTGACCGGTCGCATGGCGGCGCTGATCTGGCTGGAGTGATGCGCAAGGGACAATATTTATGATCCCGGCCATTGACTATTGCGGGCCAATAATCGAACGTGACCGCTGCCAGCGGGGCCGGCGCTGCAGTCGATATTCTTTCAATGTTTTCCTTGCCTAGCGGAGACGGGTTTGGTACATCTGCGCGACTGCGCTGATCGGCCGGCACCGAGAGTATGCTTGCCGCCAACCCGTGTGTGCCGCGCCTCGCAGCGCGGCGGTGATGTCAAAAGACCGGAACTAGAGGTGCGAAAAGAATGAAAACCGAGACCAGGCTGCTGGGCGCGTTGGGCTTTGCCGCATGCGCGGCCTTGACCCTCTCCGTATCCGCACAGGACAAGCCAACCGGGCAGGGCGCCGCCGCCGATGCGCCGGCCACGGTTCCGGTGTCGGTGAAGCCGCGGCCGGCGGAAATCATGCCGCGTGCCACCCAGGCCCTGATCATGGGCGTGGCCAATACCGGCGAGCACCTGATCGCGGTGGGCGACCACGGCGAGATTCTCGCCTCCAACGATGGCCGCAACTGGGCGCAGCTGGATGTGCCGGTGCGCTCGCCGCTCAGCGCGGTGTCCTTCGCCGACGCGCAGAACGGCTGGGTGGTGGGCCACGACGCCGTGGTGCTGCATACCGGCGACGGCGGCAAGACCTGGACCCTGCAGAATTTCCAGCCCGAGCTGGAGAAGCCGTTCCTCAGCGTGCTGGCCATCGACAAGGATCACGCCTATGCGGTCGGCGCCTACGGCCTGTTCTACAAGACCGAGGACGGCGGCGGCACCTGGGCCGAAGTGACGGCCCCGGCAGTGCGCGGCGACGAGCTGCACCTGTACAGCATCCGCAAGCTGAAGAACGGCGACCTGTTCGTCGCCGGCGAGCAGGGCACCCTGGGCCTGTCCACCGACGGCGGCAAGACCTGGAGCAAGCTCAAGTCGCCCTACGAGGGCACCTTCTTCGGCGCGGTGCCGGTGGGAGAAAAGGGCGCGCTGCTGTGCGGCCTGCGCGGCAATGCCTTCCTCACCAGCGATGTGCGCGGCGGCAAGTGGCAGAAAGTCGACACCACCGCGCCGACTTCGCTGTTCGGCTGCGAGGCGGTGGACGCGGGTACGGTGGCGATGGTCGGCCTCAACGGCATCATCCAGCTGGTCGACACCGCCACCGGCAAGGCGCGCAATCTGAAGAGCCCCGGCGATACGCCCTACTCCGACGTGGCGCCGTTCAAGGGCGGCCTGGTGCTGGTGGGGGAATCCGGCATCCAGCACCTCGACAGCCTGCAGTAACGCGCCAATTCACTAGCCACATAAAACAACACGAAGCCGGGGAGACCCACCTATGAGCGATTCCGCCACCGAGTCCCGCGCCCACAAGATTCTCCGGGCCATCGAGCCGCTGATCTATGCGCGGCGCAAGCTCACCATGGGCATCCTGCTGATCATCACGGCGTTCTTCGCCTATGAGGCGTCGAAGATCCAGCCGGACGCGGGCTTCGACAAGTCGATCCCGCTGAAGCACCCCTACATGCAGGTTTACAAGCAATACCAGGAGGAGTTCGGCGGCGCCAACACCATCCTGGTGGCGCTGATGCAGAAGGACGGTGATATCTACAACAGCAAGTTCCTGCACCGCCTGAAGCAGGTCACCGACGCGGTGTTCTTCCTGCCGCATATCGACCGCTCGCAGGTACAGTCGCTGTTAACGCCGAACGTCACCTATATCGAGGTGGTGGAGGGCGGCTTCTTCGGCACCAACGTGATTCCGGCCGACTACCCGGCGGATACCGATGCCACGCCGGAAATGCTGGCCAAGGTCAAGGATCACGTCGGCAAGGCCAACATCATCGGCCGCCTGGTTTCCAACAACCAGCATGGCGCCATGGTGCAGGCCGACCTGCTGGAAATCGACCCGGTCACCGGCGAAAAACTCGATTACGGCCAGGTGGCGCACCTGATCGAGGACAAGGTGCGCGGGCAGTTCGCCAGCCCCTACAAGTACATCTACAAGGCCAAGCACGACATCGTCGTCGGCAAGGATTACAAGGCCAGGCTGAACAGCCCGTTCAAGGACGGCGACGTGCTGTTCAAGCAGGGTGAGGTGGTGGTGGAGGGCTATGTGCCGCTCGGCGCCTGGCAGACATTCATCACCGACCTGCCCACGCTCAAGCATCTCGACGACGGCTCCGCCGTCGACGTGGTGATCAAGGCGCGCCTGCTCGACGTCGAGCAGGTGAAGAACGACGACTACACGCCGGACATCGAAATCCACATCGTCGGCTTCGCCAAGGTGGTCGGCGACGTCATCGACGCGACGCAGGAAGTGGTGGGCTTCTTCCTGCTGACGCTGGTCATGACCATGATCCTGCTGTGGCTGTACGTCGGCAACTTCAAGCTCGCCGTGCTGCCGCTGGTGTGCTCGATCACCGCGGTGATCTGGGAGTTCGGCCTGCTGCGCCTGCTCGGCAAGGGCCTCGATCCGTTCGCCATCCTGGTGCCGTTCCTGATCCTGGCGGTGTCGGTGTCGCACGGCGTGCAGTACGTCAATGCCTGGGTCGGCGAAATCGCCGACAACGGCCGCAACAGCTTCGACGCCTCGCTGTTCACCTGGAGACGCCTGGCCATCTACGGCACCATGGCGATCATGACCGACGTGGCCGGCTTCGCCATGATCGGCTTCATTCCCGTCGGCATCATCCAGGAGATGGCGCTCAATGCCTGCCTCGGCATGGCCGCGATCATCGTCACCAACAAGGTGATGATGCCGATCTGGCTGACCTGGGTCGGCGTCGGCGATCCCAAGGCGTTCAAGGCCAAGCAGGACCGGCGCGACAGCATTTTCGACGGTTTCTGGCACCTGCTCTCCAACATGACCAATCCCAAGCCGGCGATCACCGCGCTGTTGGTCTGCGCCGTGCTGCTGGGCTGGGGCCTGTGGAAGGGCAAGGACCTGCAGATCGGCGACAGCCAGAAAGGCGTGCCGGAGCTGCTGCCCGATTCGCGCTACAACAACGACAATGCCGCCATCGTCTCCAACTTCGCGCTGGGCACCGACCTGATCAAGGTGATCGCCGAAACCGACGCCGATGCCTGCATCAAGGCTGGGGTGATGGACCAGATCTACGGCCTGTCGTGGAAGCTGGACAATACCCAGGGCGTGCAGTCGACGCTGTCGCTGCCGGAACTGTCGCGTCTGGTCTACAGCATCTTCGTCGAGGGCAGCCCAAAGTTCTACGTGCTGGCGCGCAACAAGGACGCGCTGGGCCAGGCCATCAAGCCGATCACTCCGCCCACCGGCATGCTCAACGAGTCCTGCTCGGCCATGCCGATCTGGACCTTCCTCGGCGACCACCGCGCGGTGACCATCAAGCGCGTGGTGCAGCAGGTCGAGGATTACAACGACGGCAACGCCAAGGACTTCTTCGAGACGCACAAGGACGTCGACGCCAAGTACTGCGAGACCAAGAACGAGGCCCGGCGCGCCAACGGCCTGCAGAAGCTGAAGCTGCAGCACCTGACCGAAGTTCTGCACAAGAAGGGCTTGAGCGACGACCAGGTCAACGCCGACCCGGGCATCGCCGAACAGCAGAAAATCCTCAGCGACGGCCAGGACAGCTTCAAGGCCATGGACAAGGAATGTCCGGTCAACTTCGCCCTGGCCAGCGGCAACGTCGGCGTGATGGCGGCGACCAACGAACTGGTGGAGAAGCTGGAGCGGCCGATCCTGTACATGGTCTACGCCGCGATCATCGTCTGCGTCTTCATCTCGTTCTTCGAGTGGCAGAGCCTGGTCTGCATCATGCTGCCGCTGGCCCTGGTGTCGATGCTGGCCTATGCGGTGATGGCGGTGCTGGGCATCGGCATGAAGATCGCCACCCTGCCGGTGGTGGCCCTGGCCGTGGGTATCGGTGTGGACTACGGCATTTATGTCTACGCCACCATGGCTGACGCCTGCGCTGGCGGCTACTCGCTCAAGGAAGGCTACTTCAAGACCCTGAAGATGACCGGCAAGGCGGTGGTGTTCACCGGCATCACGCTGGGCTTCGGCGTCGCCACCTGGCTGTTCTCCGGCCTGCAGTTCCAGCGCGACATGGGCAAGCTGCTGGTGTTCATGTTCACCGCCAACATGTTCGGCGCCATCCTGATCCTGCCGGCTATCGCCTCATTCCTGCTCAAGCCGCGCAAGCTGGAGCCAGGGGAGAAGCCGGTGATGGTGTCGCGGCACTAGTTGTCCTGACCATTACGCCATCCAAGCCCCCGCTTTGCGGGGGCTTTTTTTGCCTCTCAATCCCGCATCGGTTACCGGGGGATCAATCGATGACCGCAGGTCGAGGGGGTTTGGCCGGATCGAAACCGATGCTTGTTCCTTCGCTCAAGTGAAGCCGGGGCGCCCGCGGCTTTTGGGTGACCTGGCGACGGATGCGGGTCAGGCTACTCCGGGGATCCAGCGCCTGCGCGTTTGCCGCATATATTGCTGATACTGCGGATCCTGCGCCAGGAAACGCTCTTCAACCAGGCTCTTGACCATGAACAGAACAACCCCTATCAGCGACAGCAACAGGTTTACCGGCGAAAACAGGGACATGACCACGCCGAGGTAGGCAACAAAAATCCCGGTGTAGATCGGGTGCCTGACGTAGGCATAGGCGCCATCCGTCACCAGCCGGCGTTGTGCCGGGACAAAGCCGATATTGCGGCCCAGGCTGAAGCGGGCGTAGAGCAGTATTGCAAGGCTGACCAGGCTTGTTGCATCGGCCAGCCAGATGGGCACTATCGCCCTGCCCGGAGTGTTCAGCCCGATCGACAGGAAGGGCCAGTAGGTTGCCACAAAGGCGAGCACCCAGTAGAGAGGGTTGAAGGTGATGCGGACCGGCTCCCGCCGCGCAAACATGGTCACCACCTGCGCCAGAACCTGGATCAGCATTGCGATGCGTACAAGACCAAGCTGATTGTTGCGGATACAGGCCGCCATCAGCAGCAGAAAGGGCAGACAGGCGACGATGGCGATGACCTTGTCCACCAGCGGATTCCGCAGCGTGCGCAACAGCCGTGAATCGGCGGATCCACCCGGAGCCGGAGACTGCGTTTTGTCTTGTGTCATTGGAGGTGCTTTGCCTGAGTCATGCCGGTTATAACATGCGAGGGTAACTCCGGGTTCCGGTGTAAGGGCCGGACCGGCGGGGTCGTCACCGGAAACCCCGGCAGCCGCGAATAAGCCACTGCGCCGATGGGACCGGTTCGATCACTGGCCGTCCCTGATATAGACAACGGCGAAGCGGTCGGCATACAGGCGCCTCCAGTGGGGGAGGGCGTCGATCATGTCCAGGGCGGGGCTACCGGGGCTGAGGATCGTCCATCGAATGCCGTATTTGTCCACGATCCGCTGAAAAGCTGCCCGGTTCGGCGATAGTGCGGAGAGGTAGTCGAATACGAAATTGTCCCCGTACATTTCGGCGCGGCCATCGATGAAGGGTTTGATATCGCTGAATATCAGGTAGCCCCCGAATTCGTAGCTGTTGAGCACCGGCGTTTGCCGGATTTCAACGGGGACATGGTTGAGCGCCGTCATCGGCGATACCCGGTCGTCGGTTCTCACCAGGGGATGGATCAGGCGGATTGCCGTCAAAAGCACGGCAATGGCCGCGCCGGCGAAAACCCAGTTCCGCGGGGAAGTGCCGGCGGCACTTTCCCCGGGCTTGTCGTCCAGGGCCTTGCCCAGGGGTTTGGCCAGAAGAATCGCACCGACGATCCCGGCCAGCATTTGATGGCGGCCGTGATGAAGCGCCAGATGCAGCAGTCCGATCAGCGTGAGCAGACGCGGGATCGGCACTTGAAGCGGCCGTGTGAGTGCCACGTAAAGCGTCGCCATCAAGGCGAGTTCCAGCGGTTGAAGCGTCTGGAAGTCCGGCGGCGCCCACTCGCCGATATTCGCGATGTGCTTCATGTTCACCAGTTGGAACGGGAACACCAGGCCATGCCAGCCGTTCGGCGTCAGGAGCGCCATGCCGATTGCCCCGGCAAGAAATATCCCCCATCCTCGGATGAGGCGGGCTCGATTTTCCTTCGCCTCGATCAGCGCTTCGAGGGCAATGGGCAATACCAGGGCCAGGCCAAAGGCGAAAG
>Ga0302317_10002977_pt1 | contig 11291 bp, 14 predicted proteins | sample III_Palsa_N3_3_FD_200450 | JGI IMG/M metagenome (GOLD analysis project Ga0302317, IMG submission 200450) | Peat permafrost microbial communities from Stordalen Mire near Abisko, Sweden - III_Palsa_N3_3 | ecosystem: Environmental > Terrestrial > Soil > Palsa > Peat permafrost | place: Sweden...
GGCGCCGGCGCCATGGGCGGGGCGCTCATCGCTGGCTGGCGGCATTCGATTCCGGCCCACGACATCCTGATCCGCGACCCCAGTCCTGGGCCGGACGCCCGGGCGGCGGCCGAGGCGGGCGCCACATTCGATCCGTCGGATGCCGCGATCGCGACCGCCCAAACCGTGGTCTTCGCGGTCAAGCCGCAGGTCTGGCGCCCCGCCGCCGCCGATCTCGCCCCGCGCCTCGCGCCAGGAGCGGCGATCGTCTCCGTGATCGCCGGGGTCAAGTCCGCGGACCTCGCCGCCGCCTTCGCTGGCCGGCCCGTGGCGCGGGTAATGCCGACGCTCGCCGCCGCCATCGGCCAGGGCTCAATGGCCCTGTGGTCGAATGACGAAATGCTTGCCGCCGAGCTGACCGAGCTCTTCGACCCGCTCGGCGCGGTGACGCGTCTCGCCGACGAAGACCTGATGCACCTGGCGACGGCCGCGTCCGGTTCGGCGCCCGCCTATCTCTACGCCTTCATCGAGGCGCTCGAGGCGGCGGCCGCGGACGCCGGCCTGCCGGCCGCGGACGCCGCGCGCATGGTCCGCGCCACCCTCACCGGCGCCGCCGCGCTGCTGGCCGCCAGCGGCGAGGAGCCGGCCGAACTTCGCCGGCGCGTCACCTCGCCCGGGGGTACGACAGCGGCGGCGCTGGCGGTGCTCCAGCCCGACCTGGCCCCCCTCGTCGCCCGCGCCGTGGCCGCGGCGGCGGCCCGCTCGCGCGAGCTCGGCGCATGAGCGAAGTCGTCGAAGCCGGCCTGACGGCGCTCAACGCACTTTGCGCCGAGCGCGGGTGGCGGCAGGTGACGCTCCGCGACGTGGCCGAGAAAGCCGGCGTCGCCCTGACCGAGCTTTACCGCGCCGCGCCGTCGAAAACCGCCCTGGTGGACCATCTGGGAGAACGGCTTGACGCCGCGGCGCTGGAGACCGCCGCCACGGCGTCCGAGGACGTCCACGACCGCCTCTTCGATGCGGCCATGGCCCGCATCGAGGCCATGGAGCCCTGGCGGCCGATCCTCGCCGGTGTCGACGGCGCGGCCCTCGTTCCCCTCGCGCCGCATCTGCCGAAGGCCGCGCGGGCGATCCTCGAGGCGGCCGGCGTCGAGGCGACCGCGCCGAGACTGCTGGCCATGACCGCCGTGTGGGGTCGCATCGTCCAGGTCTGGCGGGCCGACGAAGGGGCCCTCAACCGCACCATGGCCGAGATCGACAAGCGGCTGAAGCAGTTGCGCGCGCGCCTCTCGGCCCTGGGCCAGGGCTTTTGAGCCAGGCTCCGACGGCGCTGCCGGCGCCGACGCGGCTCAGGATTTTCGCCTACCTCGGCACGCTGATCGTTCTCCTGGGCTTCGGTTCGCCGCACGGCGGCCTGATCGACACGCCGGTCACCTTCTTCCTGAAGAACCGGCTGCACCTGTCGGCCCACGCCACGACGATCTTCCGCCTGCTGGGGGCCACGCCGCTGTTCGTCGCCTTCGTTTTCGGCTTCGTGCGCGACACCTTCAATCCGCTTGGCCGGCGCGACCGCGGCTTCCTGATCCTGTTCGGGAGCCTGACGGCCGTCGTCTACGCCGTCTTCGCCTTCGTGCCGATCAGCTATGGCGGCCTGCTGGCCGGTCTGATCCTGGCCAACGCCAGCTTCCTTTTCGTGTGGAGCGCCCAGAACGGCCTGACCTCGGCGCTCGGCCAGCAACACGTGATGAGCGGCCGCATCTCCGCGGCCTGGAACATCTTCCACTATGTGCCGGTCGTGACAGCCTATTTTCTCGGCGGCGTGCTCAGCCAGGCGATCGAGGGCGAGAAGGCGGCGACGGCGGCGCGCGTCCTCTTCCTGGCCGGCGCGGCGATCATGGCCGGCGTCGCCCTGTTCGGCCTGTGGCGGCCAGCCAGCGTCTTCGACAACCTGCGCGGCGAGCGACTGCCGGGGGCGTCGCGCTGGGACGATCTCAAGCGCCTGGCGCGGCACGGACCGATCTGGCCGGCGCTGACCGTCTGGCTGTTGTGGAGCTTCGCGCCGGGCTCATCGACGCCGCTGGCTTACTTCATGCAGAACCGCCTGCACGCCACCGATGCGCAATGGGGCGAATGGAACGCGCTCTTCCTGGGCGGCCTGATCCCGACCTTCCTGCTGTTTGGCTGGCTGTGTCAGAAGCTGCCGCTGAGGACGATCCTGCTGTGGGCGACGCTGGCGGCGATCCCGCAGTTCGTACCACTGGCCTTCATCCATACCGTGCCCCAGGCGCTGGCCGCGGCGGTGGTCATCGGCCTGCTCGGCGGCTGCGCCAGCGCCGCCTACCTCGACCTGGTCATCCGCTGCACGCCGCCGGGACTCCAGGGGACGGTGATGATGCTCTACTGGGCGCTGTTCTTCGTGGCCGACCGGTTCGGCGACGTCCTGGGCGGCGTGCTCTACGACCGCTTCCACAACTTCAACGCCTGCGTGATCGCCATCACCGTCGTCTACGCCCTGATCCTGCCGATCCTCTGGCTGGTTCCCAGGCGCCTGACGTCGACCCGGGACGGGGAGGTCCCGGCCTAGCGCGCCGACTCTTTAGGACAAGGCGTTTCTGCCTTACTTTTGGCGCTCAGGAGCTCCGACATGACCACGCTCACGATTACCACGAAAGGCCAGGTCACCCTGCGCAAGGATGTCCTTGAACATCTTGGGGTAAAGGCGGGCGATCGTGTGGATGTGACACCGCTCCCGAACGGCCGCGTTGAGATCCAGGCGGTCAGGCCACGCGGCAAGATCTCTGATGTCTTTGGGGTATTCAAGCGCGAGGACGGGCCCAAGCTGACGATCGAGGAGATCAACGAGGCTACGGCGACGGGCTGGGCCGGCGAGCATTGAGGATCACTGCCGACACCAATCTATTGCTCCGGGCCATGGTAGGCGACGACCCGGCGCAAGAGGCGCGAGCAAAGGCGGAGTTGGCGGACGCCGAAATGGTGGCGCTCGGATCGGCGGCGCTGTGCGAAGCGGTCTGGGTCCTCAATTCGCGCTACCGCCGATCCGCAAGCGAGATCGCCGCCGCCATCCGCGACATTCTCGAAGCCGACAACGTGGTCACAGACCGTCCTTCAATCGAGGCCGGCTTGGCGATGCTCGAGGCCGGCGGATATTTCGCAGACGGGGTGATCGCCCACGAAGGCGCCTGGCTCGGCGGGGAACCTTCGTCTCGTTCGACAGGCAAGCAGTCAGCCTTCTACGGGCGGCAGGGCATGCTGCGCGCGAGCCGGCCTAGCTGTCGTTGCCAAGAAGGTTGTTCAGTCTCTGCCAGGGGCTGAGGCCGCCGATGCCGGCGTGGGGTCTTTGGAGGTTGTAGGCGTCGGTCCAGGATCCGACGGCGGCGGTGCGCTGGGCCGATGAGATGTAAGGCCGAACGTAGGCCCATTCGCGCAGGCTCGTCTGGATAAAGCGCTCAGCCTTTCCGTTGGTGCGCGGCCTGAAGGGTCGGGTTCGGATGTGGCGGACACCGGCGGTCTGGATGGTCTTGGCGAAGAGCTTGGAGACGTAGGCCGAGCCGTTGTCGGTCATGACCCGCTCGACGCGCACCCCGAGGCGGGCGTACCAGGCCAGAGCGCGTTCGAGGAAGCCGGCGGCGTCCTGGCTGGTCAGGCCCGGCAAGATCTCGGTGTAAGCCAGCCGCGAAGCGTCATCGATGGCCACGTGCAGGTGATCCCAACCGATGCCGCGGTTACGGCTGGCTCGCTGGCCGGTGATGCGATGACCCAGGCCGTCGATCTTGCCCAAGCTCTTGATGTCCAGGTGGATCAACTCACCTGGTGCAGCGCGCTCGTAGCGGTTCGGCGGAAGCTTCGCCTCCAGCGCCTTCAGCTTACCCAGGCCCAGCCGGCGCAGCACCACGCTCACCGTCGAGCGCGGCATGGCGAGCACCCGGGCGATCGAAGGCCCGGTCATCCGCTCCCGTCGCATCTGTTCGATCTCGGCCACACGCTGCGGCGAGGTCCTGCGCGGACATCGCCTGGGCGCCGAGCTGCGATCGCAAAGTCTCCGCTCGCCGCCCAACCGATACCGGGCCAGCCATCGGTAGGCCGTCCGCTCGGAGACCCCCGACGCCGCGGCCGCCCGGCTTACCGGCCAGCATTCATCCGCGATGCGAGATACTAAAACGGCTCGACCAAGCGGCGTCAGCCGCGCATTCTTGTGGACGTTCATCCGGGGAGCTCCGGTGGAAGTGGAGTGTTGCAACCCCAGCTTCGTTCAAACCCCTCCCCGGGTGAACAACCTTCGTAGCTTCGACAGCTAGCGGGCGCCTCGCCTGTCCTTTCCCTCGCCCCACGGAGTGGGGAGCCGGCAGGGAGAGGGGTGTTTCCGCGAGGCGTTAGCTTGTGGAGAGGTCCCCCTCACCCCCACCCTCTCCCCCGCAAGCGGGGGCGAGGGAGAAGTTCGCTCAGTTCCGCCGCGAGCCCACCGGATGGCTCGACGACAGGCCGCCGTCGACGGCGATCGCCTGGCCGTTGACGTAGGAGCTGTCGTCCGAGGCCAGGAACAGGGCGGCGTGGGCGATCTCGCTCGGCTCACCACCCCGGCGCAGCGGATTGAGCTGGCCGATCTTGTCGTCGGTGCCGCGCCCGCGCGCCGCGGCGTAGATCGGCGCGGTCATGCCGGTCTCGATGAGGCCTGGGCAGATGGCGTTGATCCTGACGCCCGTGCCGTAGAGCACGTTGGCGCAGGTCTGGACCATGTTGATCACCCCCGCCTTGCTGGCGCTGTAGGGGACGCCGCCGGCGCCGGAGCGGATGCCGGCCACCGAGGCGGTGCAGATGATCGAGCCTTTGCCGGCCGCCCGCATGATCGGGCTGGCGTGCTTGATGGCCATGAACGGGCCGATCAGATTGACGTGCAGCAGGGCCTGCCAGAAGGCCTCGTCGACCTCCTCCATCGGCGTCCAGCCGCCGGAAACGCCGGCGTTGGCGAACACCACGTCCAGTCGGCCGAACTCGCGATGAGCCCGCTCTATCGCCGCCTTAATCTCTTCTTCGGCGCCGGCGTCCCCCGTGACAGCGAGGGCGCGACCCCCATCGCCAGCGATCAGGGCGGCGGTTTCGCCCACCGCCTCGGACTTATCGAAGCACAGCACAGAAGCGCCCTCGGCGGCGAACAGCCGCGCGCTGGCCCGGCCGATGCCGCTGGCCGCGCCGGTGACGACCGCGCCGCGGCCCGCGAGGCGCTCCATCTCAGCTTGCCTTGGCGGGCGAGGGCGGGGCCGCCAGGGGCAGGCGGGCCAGAGAGTAGAACTTGTCCTGCATCTTCGGCAGCGCCTCGTGGAGGATGCCGTCGATCGTCCAGCCGGCGGTATTGCCGACCGTCTCGATAGGCCTGGGTTGGCTGTAGAGAATGATGTTGTCGCCGCTGACGCCGAAGATCTGGCCGGAGACATGCTTGGCGGCGTCGGAGACCAGGGCCACCGAGAAACGGGCCGGTTGGTCGGCGCGGATGTCGCGCTCCATCTGGGCGCGGCGGGCGGCCTGGGCCTCGTCCTTGATCGGTACAGACTGGGTCATGCGTGTCCAGGCGACCGGCGCGATGCAGTTGCAGCGCACGTTCTTCGCTGCGCCCTCCATGGCGATGATCCGAGACAGGCCGGCGATGCCCATCTTAGCGGCGCCATAGTTGGTCTGCCCGATGTTGCCGATGATGCCGCTGGTCGAGGTGAACAGCATGTAGGCGCCATCCTCCTGGGTGCGGAAATGCTCGATGGTGGCGCGGCATACGTTGAAGGTGCCGCGCAGGTGCACCTCGATGACGTTGTCCCAGTCGGCCTCGCTCATCTTGTGGAACATGCCGTCGCGCAGGATGCCGGCTGGGTTGATCACCGCGTGCAGGCCGCCGAACGCATCGAGCGCCTGCTGCAACATGCCCTCGCAGGCCTTCAGCGAGGTGACGCTCTCGGAATTGGACACCGCCTCGCCGCCGGCGGCCCGGATCTCCTGGGCCACCTTCTCGGCCGGACCGGCGTCGCCCTCGTCGCCGCCGCGCAGGCCGCCGCCGAGATCGTTGACCAACACCTTGGCGCCTTCCTGGGCGGCGATCAGGGCGCACTCGCGGCCGATGCCGTTGCCGCCGCCGGTGACCAGCACCACCTTGCCGGTGAGGATTCCCATCGCGTCTCTCCCGTCTTCGAACGTTTGTTTGCGCGCGAGGATTATTCGAGGCGGTCGGCCCGGCGCAAGGCCGGAAACATCCACGCCCACAGGCCGGTGACGGCCAGAGCGCCGAAGCCGCCGAACACCGCCGCTCCAACGGCCCCAAGGAAGCGGGCGGCGACGCCGCTCTCGAACTCGCCCAGTTCGTTGGAGGCGGAGATGAAGATGGTCGAGACGGCCGCCACGCGTCCGCGCATCGGATCGGGCGTCACCAGCTGAACCAAAGTCTGGCGAACATAGACGCTCAGCATGTCGGCGCCGCCCAGCACCGCCAGGGCGGCGACGGAGAGCCAGATCAGCCTGGAATAGCCGAACACCACCGTCGCCGCGCCAAAGACGGCGACGCCGGCGAACATGATCAATCCCGCCTTTTCGCGAATCGGTCGGACGGCGAGGAAGAGGCCGACGGCCGTGGCCCCCAGCGCCGGTCCCATGCGCAGGAGACCGAAACCTTGCGGCCCGGCGTGAAGCACATCGCGTGCGAAGGCGGGCAGGAGCGCCGTCGCTCCGCCCAGAATGACAGCGGCGAGGTCGAGGGAGATGGCCCCGAACACCACCTTGTTGGACCACACGTAGAGGAGGCCCTCCTTGACCAGCTCAAGGCGCGAGCCCGTCTTGGCCTGCGGCTTGGTCGGCTTGCGGATGAAGGGTAGGCAGAGAGCGGCCACGGCGTAGAGTGCGAAGGTCCCGCAATAGGCGAGGCCCGGCGAGGCGGCGATCAGGAACCCGCCCAGGGCCGGCCCGGCGACGGAGGCGGTCTGCCAGGCGAGCGAGTTCCAGGCGATGGCGCGGGGCAGCAGCTCCCGCGGCACCAGCATGGGTCCCAGGGCGGTCATGGCGGGCGAGAAATAGGCGCGGGCGGCGCCGAACAGCACCGCGACGGTGAGCAGGATCGGTACGCTGGCGACACCGCTGAGCGTCGTCCAGGCGAGGACGCCGACGCCGACGATCTCGGCGAGGTAGCAGACGGACAGGACGCCCTTGCGGTCGCGCCGATCGACCGTCTCGCCGGCGGGTAAGGCCAGGAGCAGAAGCGGCGCGAAGGTGACGAGGCCGATCAGGCTGACGTTGAAGGCCGAATGGGCGACATCGAGGGTGCGCCGTGAGATGGCGTAGATCTGCCAGCCCATGGCCACGCTCTGGATTTGGGTCCCGAAGCTGCCCATCCAGCGCGAGGCCCAGAACAGCAGGTAGTCCCGCTCCTTGAGGAGGTCGCTGGCCGGCGGCGATTCGGCGATCTCGGCGGGCATGGGGCCTGATAGCCTCTGGAAACGGGAGCGGGCTAGCGCCTTACAGCGATAGGAGTTCGGACCTCAGCGCGTCGGCCGTCACGCCCGCCGCACGCAGGCTCTGCAGGGTCTCGGCCGTATCGCGCTTGGCGAAGCGCTTGCCGTCGGGCCGCAGGATCAGGCGATGGTGGCGATAGGCGGGGGTCGGCAGGCCGAGCAGGGCCTGCAGCAGGCGCTGAACGTGACAGGCCTCCAGGAGGTCCTCGCCGCGGACTACGAGGCTGACGCCCTGCCAGGCGTCGTCGACCGTCACCGCCAGGTGATAGGAGACGCCGACATCCTTGCGGGCCAGGACGACGTCGCCGGCCCGCCACGGGTCGGCGGCCATCTCGCCGCGGATCTCATCGACGAAGGCGAGGTCGCCGAAGCCGCCTAGGGCCTGTTCTGCGGCGCGGACCGACAGCCGCCAGGCGAACGGTTCGCCGGCCGCGAGCCGCCGGGCCTCCTCGTCACTTGGCGGCGGCTGGCCGAAGAACGCGGTCTGCGGACCATGCGGGGCGCTGGCGATGTCGGCGATCTCGGCCCGGGTGCGGAAGCAGCGGTAAATCAGGCCGCGTTCGGCGAGGGAGGCGAGGGCGGCGCGATAGGCCTCGCCGCGGGTCGACTGGAAGAGAACCGGCTCCTGCCAGATCAGGCCCAGCCAAGCGAGGTCGTCGAAGATGGCTTCAGCGAAAGCCGGCTTGCTGCGCGCGGTGTCGATATCCTCGATGCGGAGCAGGAAGCGCCCGGCGGCGGCGGCGTCGAACGCCTGCAGGGCGGAGTAGGCGTGGCCGCGGTGCAGCAGTCCGGTCGGGGAAGGGGCGAAGCGGCCGACGACGTCCAGTCTCAGTCGCCTTCGTGCGCCATCCTGGCGTGACGGGCATAGATGCCGAGGTGATCGAGGATGGCGCGGGTGAGGGCTTCCTCGCCGCCGAGTTCGTCGCGCAGGTCCTCGAATTCCTTGAAGCCGACCATCTCGGCCACGCCGTGGGCGGCGCACCAGGAGGCGATGGTGGCGAGCTTCAGTTCGCGCTCGTCGTCCGGGTTCATGCCGACGGCGAGGAGCGCCTCGCGCACCTGGCCCCAGCCGCTCTTGTTGTCCTTGGCGTGCTCCGGCATGTCTTTGATCTTGCAGGCCGTGTCGTACATCAATCGATACAGCGGCGGATTTTGGCGGGCGAAGCGCACATAGGCCGCGCCGATTTCGCTGAGGCCCTCGCGCGGGGTGCGCGCCGCGAGCTTCGCCTCGACGATCGTCTCGCCCAGCTCGTGCCAGCCCTCGCTGGCCACGGCCAGGAGCAGATCGTCCTTGTCCTTGAAGTGGTGATAGGGCGCCGCCGGACTCACCCCCGCCTCGCGCGCCACGGCCCGCAGGGACAGGGCGTCAGGACCTTCCTTCTCGAGGATCCGTCGGCCGGCCATGACCAGGGCTCTCGAGAGATCCCCATGGTGATAGGGCTTGCCGTCTTGGGTGCGGATGAGTTCGGCGTGGGACATCGATCTGGGCAAAGCCTCCGGGGGCGACAGGTTCCCTCCAAGCGTTCTCAATAATCCTTAATCCGAACGGCGTAAAGATTATCTTGACAACGTTCAGATAGGTTCCTATCTTAACACCGTCCAGATCGGACACTCCTTCCTGACCGGGGGGGATAAGCCACTAGATAGGAACGAAAATCCCATGTTGAAGACCTTTGCCATCGAGAACCTGTTTGATCGCTCGGTCTCCTTCTTTCTCGTCTCGCTCGGCGTGCTTCTCGCCGGCGCGACCGCGGTTACCGGCTCCTGAGCCTTAGACCGTGAACGGGCCCAGAGCTTCGGGAGGCTGCCCAAACGCCTCCCGAGGCCGGCCCTTCGGTTCATGGAGTTGGCCCGTTCGCGTCATGGAGGTGTCGCCGAATCTCCCCTATAAGCCGGCTCGCATGCCGGTCGGCCTTGTGCGGCCGGTGATTCGCCAGCTTGAGGAGAAGCGTCTTCAGGTTCGTGCTGAGAGCCCGGTTCGCGATCCACGACGCCCGTCGCGGAGGTTGCGATGGAAATCCTTAGGCGCCCCCCGTCAGGCGCGCCGGCCCTGGTGCTGAACGCCGACTATCGGCCGCTTTCCTACTATCCCCTCTCATTGTGGTCCTGGCAGGAGACGATCAAGGCCGTCTTCCTCGACCGCGTCGATGTCGTCTCCACCTACGACACCCTGATACATTCGCCGTCCTTCGTGATGCGACAGCCGAGCGTCGTCTCGCTCAAGAGCTATGTCGCCCAGGACCGGCCGCCCGCCTTTACGAGGTTCAACCTCTTCCTGCGGGACGCCTTCATCTGCCAGTACTGCGGCTCGGGCGACGACCTCACCTTCGATCACCTGACGCCCCGCTCGCGCGGCGGCCGAACGACGTGGGACAACATCGTCACCGCCTGCGCCAAGTGCAATCTCGCCAAGGGCGGCCGCACGCCCAAGGAGGCGGCGATGCACCTGCTGCACAGCCCGCGCCGCCCGACGATGTACGAGTTGCAGGACCGCGGCCGCCGCTTCCCGCCCAACCACCTGCACGAAAGCTGGCTCGACTACCTCTACTGGGACATCGAGCTGGAGGCTTAGGGCGTTTACGGCCTGCCGCCTGTTGATCTGCGGATCGAAATCGTAGTCTGGCGGGAAACGGGCCGGGAAGGGCGATGAGCTACCTAGACGAGTTGTTCTCGCTTTCCGGGCGTGTCGCCATCGTCAGCGGTGGGTCGCGCGGCCTTGGCGCGGCGATCGCGGCGGGCCTGGCCCGCGCCGGCGCCTCGACCATCGCGCTCGCCCGATCGGAGGTCGGGCAGGTCACCCCTGCGGACGGCGTCACCTATCGGACTTGCGATGTGACCGAAGCGGGCGCTTTCGAGGCCGTGGTCGCCGAGATCGAGGCGCAGTTCGGCCGGCTGGATATCCTTGTCAACGCGGCCGGGGTCACGCGGCAGGCGCCGGCCGGATTGCAGAGCCAGGTGGACTTCGAGGCGACGCTCACGGCCAATCTCAGCGCCGCCTACGCCACCTGCGCAGCCGCGGCGGCCGCAATGCGGAAGTCGGGTGGGGGATCGATCATCAACGTCACCAGCATCGGCAGCGTGCTCGGCTTCCCGGGCAACCCCGGCTATGTGGCCGCCAAGGGCGGGCTCAGGATGCTGACCCGCGCCCTGGCGATGGACCTCGCGGACTGGCGTATCCGGGTGAACAACCTCGCGCCCGGCTACATCCGCACCGAGATGACCGAGGCCAGCTGGGCCGATCCGGAGCGACACGAGGCGCGCCGCCGGCACACCATGCTCGGCCGCTGGGGCGAGCCGGGCGACCTGGTCGGGGCGGCGATCTTTCTGGCCTCGGACGCCTCGGCCTATGTCACCGGCCAGGATCTCTTTGTCGACGGTGGCTGGACCGCTAAGGGGCTCATATGACTGCTGCCTGGTCGCCGGCGATTGGATTCATGCAAGGGCGTCTCTCAGCCCAGGTGAACGGCCGCATTCAGGCCTTCCCCACCGAACACTGGCGCGAGGAGTTCGCGTTGGCCGAAGCGTTCGGCTTCCCGCTGATGGAATGGACGATCGACGCCGAAGAACTGGCCGAAAACCCGCTGATGTCCGACGCGGGGCGCGACGAGATCCGCGCGCTGGAGACCAGGCACGGGGTGAAAGTCGGCTCGCTGACCGCCGACTGCTTCATGCAGGAACCCTTCTTCAAGTCCGCGGGAAACGAAGCCGAGCGGCGGTTCGTGGCGCTGCAGGGCCTGCTGGCGGCCTGTGACGCGCTCGGCCTGAAGTTCATCGTCCTGCCGCTGGTCGATAACGGCCGCGTCGAGACGGCGG
>Ga0302317_10002984_pt1 | contig 11278 bp, 8 predicted proteins | sample III_Palsa_N3_3_FD_200450 | JGI IMG/M metagenome (GOLD analysis project Ga0302317, IMG submission 200450) | Peat permafrost microbial communities from Stordalen Mire near Abisko, Sweden - III_Palsa_N3_3 | ecosystem: Environmental > Terrestrial > Soil > Palsa > Peat permafrost | place: Sweden...
TGGCCGCACTGCGGCTGCTGCCGGTCGGTGGTAAGGCCGGGGACCGGCTGGCCGCACGCGGGCGACGGCTGACGGCGGCCCTGGCCAGCTGGCAGATCAGCCGCCAGCCGGTCCGCCAGGGCGGCGCCGCGCTGCTCGTCGTGCTGGCCGTCGCTACCGGCGCGCTGGTCATCGCGCAGCGGCAGAGCTCGCTGCGGTCCGACGACGATCAGGCCGCGTTCACCGCGGGCGCGAACGTCCGGGTCACCCCGGCCGCGCCCCTGACCTCCGCCCAGGCCGCCGCCCTCGTCACCGTGCCGGGAGTGCGGCGGGCGATGCCGGTGGCCGTCCTGCCTGCCCCCACGACCAGCGGCGAAACCATTGCCCTCGACGCGCGCCAGGCCACGGGCGTGACGTTGCTACGGGCCGATCTGTCATCCCAGCCCCCGTCCCGGCTGTTCGCGGCGATCACCCCGGCCGGCCCGACCGCCGGCCTGCCGCTACCCGGCCGCCCCGCCCGGATCCGGCTCACCGCGCAGATCGGCCCCTCCGGGCTGGCGCCGGTCATGGTGGACCTGACCGCCGAGGACGCTGACGGCGATGCCTACCAGCTCCCGGCCGGGACGCTGGCCGCCGACGGCCGGCCACACACCCTCACGGCCGCGATCACTGGCGGCGCGGTCTACCCGCTGCGGATGGCCGCGATCACCGCGTCCTACACGCTTCCCGCCGCCCGGCTCGCCGCGGCGGCGGTCTTCACCGTGGACCGTGTGGCCGCCATCGGGGCCGCCCCATCGGCGTCCCCGTCCACGTTCCCGGGGACGGCGCTGGACCGGTGGCGGGCCGCCGCCTCTTCCAGCGAGCTGGCCGGCGTGCGGGCGACGTTCCCCGGCCCGGTCGGGCCGTCCGGTATGCCCGGCACGACGTCCGCGGCCACCACGGCGGGCGGGGCGCGCGCGGTGACCTTCAGCCCCGGCTTCGGGCAGACCAATAGCGGGATATCTGGCTCACCGTCCCTTCCCATCGGCGGCCAGCTGACGCTGACCGCGACCGGAGACTCCGCAGCCGCCGTCCCCGGCGTCGCGACCCGGCAGTTCCTCACGGCCAACAGCACGAGCGTCGGTTCCACGGTGTCCGCCGACGTCAACGGGGCCAGCGTCGGCGTGAAGATCGTGGCCGCGGTGACGGCGTTCCCCACGGTGAGCCAGGGCGGCGGGGCGCTGATCGTGGACCTGGCTACGCTGCAGAACGTCCTGGCCGCCCAGTCCGTGCCCCCGGCCCAGGCCACCCAGTGGTGGCTGGCCACTGCCGCGGGCCAGCCACCGCCTGGCCTGGCCGCCCGGCTGCCCGCGGGAGCCGCCGTCACCAGTTCCGCGCAGCTGACGGCCGCGCTGCGCGGCGACCCGGTCGCGGCGGTCCCGCGGCAGGGGCTGCTCGCGGTCGCGATCGCGGCCGTGGTGCTGGCCATCACCGGCTTCTGCGTGAGCATCGCGACCGGCGTCCGGCAGCGGCGGGCGGAAAACGCCCTGCTGGCCGCGCTCGGGGTGCCCCCGGCTGCGGCGGCCGGGCAGCTCTGCCTGGAAAAGCTCATGCTCAGCGTGCCGTCCGCGCTGGCGGGCCTGGCCCTGGGCGCCGTGCTCGCCGAACTGCTCGTACCGGCCATCACGCTGACCACGTCCGCGACCGCGCCGGTGCCGCCGGTGCTGATCGAGTTCGGCTGGCCGCAGACGCTGGCGCTCGCCGTGGCCGTCGCCGTGGTCCCCGTCCTGGCCGCGGGGCTGGCCATGGCCCGGCGGCCCGACCCGGCCGCCGCCCTGCGCGCCGCGGAGGCGGCCTGATGGCCCCCGCCACCGCCCCGGCCCCGGCGCCGGCCACTGGGCGGCCCGCGGGCCGCGCCGCCAGGCGGATCGCCGGCCAGGTCGCAGGGTCGGCCGTGGGCAGCACCCAGGCGCTGGCCCTGCTCGTATTCGCGTGCGTGTTCGGCGCGCTGGCCGGGCCCGCGCTGGGGCTGCGCACCCAGACCGAGGCGCTGCAGCAGCAGCTCGCCAGCCAGCCCCGGATCACCCGGGCCCTCCAGGCGGACGCCAGCTGGGAAGCCTTTACCGGCCAGCTCGGGAGCGGCGCGACAGTGCTGACGGACCCACAGCTGGCCAGCGCGACCACGGCGCTGGCCCGTGGTTTCGCCGCGGCCGGGCTGCCCACCGGCACCGGCGCCCAGGCCGGCAACTGGGCCGGGCTGGCCACGAACGCGTTCACCGTGGCCTCCGGTGCGGCGCCCAGCGCGTACGCCGGCAGCGTGCCGCCCCGGATGGAGGTGCTGTACCGCGACCAGCTCGCCCGGTACACCCGGGTGGTCGCCGGCCGGTACACCGCTGCCCCGGCGCCCGGGGGAGCGGTGCCGGTCGCGGTCACCACCCAGACCGCTGCCCGGTTCGGCATCCGCCCGGGCTCCCGGCTCGTGCTCATCACCCCGTCCGCCCCGGTTTCCGTGGTCGTCACCGCGATCGTGAAGGCCCGCGCGCCCGCCGCCACGTTCTGGGGCTACGACGTGACCGCGGCCGTCCCCAACCTCACCGGGGTCGGCAACCCGCCCGTGTACTACTGGGTGGGCGCGGTGCTGGCCGATCCGGCCGGCGCCGCGGCCCTGCAGAACGCGTTCGGCCCGTCGGGCCTGTTCATCCATTGGGAGCTCCCGCTCGCCACCGGCCAGCTCACCGCGGCTGGTGTGCAGCCGCTGTACGACGCGCTCAACCGGGCCGCCAGCGTTACGCCTCGGCTCGGCCCGCTGAGCGCGGCCGCCGCTACGGTCACGGTCACCTCCGCGCTCACCGCCAAGCTGGCCGGTTTCCTGGTCACCCAGGCCGCGATCGAGACGATCCTGCTGCTGCTGTTCGTCAGCCTGATCGTCACCGGCGCCGCGGTCATCGCCGTCGCGGCCCGGATGATCACCGTGCGCCGGGCCGCCGAGCTCACTATGCTGCGCGCCCGGGGCGGCTCGCTGCGGCAGGTCGCGGCGGCCCTGCTGCGCGGTACCGCTGCCGTGTCGTTGCCCGCCGCGCTGGCCGGCGCCGGGCTCGCGCTGGCCGCTGAGACCGGTGATGCCTCCTCGGCGCTCGGCTGGTCGCTGGCCGGTCTCGTGCTGGCGACCGCGCTGGGTGCCCCGCCGCTTATCGCCGTATGGCGGCACCGCACGCCCGAGACCCCGGCTGGCAATCCCGCCCGGATCACCACCGCTGATCCGGGCGGGTCCCGGTGGATCGCGGCCCGCCGCTGGGTGGCCGATGCGGCCGCCTGCGCGGCGGCGGTGGCGGCCCTGGTGGTCCTGCGCGATCAGGGCCTGCCGGCTGCGGGCCAGGCCGACCTGCTGCTCGCGGCGGCCCCGGTGCTCGTGGCCGTGCCCGTCGTCCTGGTCGTGCTGCGGTTGTACCCGCTGGCTGTCCGGGCCCTGCTCCGGCTGTCGGCCCGGGCCGCCGGGGCCACCGGCTTCGTCGCGCTGGCCCGGGCCTCGAGGAACGCGCTGACCGGCGTGCTGCCCGTGTTCGCGGTCGCGCTGGCGCTCGGCGTGGCGGCGTTCGCCGGCATGGTTAGGGACGCCGTCGCCCGCGGCGAGGTCGCCGCGTCCTGGCAGTCCGCCGGCGCCGACGTGGTCATTCACACCGGCCCGCAGACCGGCAACGCGGGCCGCGGCAGCCGGGTGACAGCGCAGGCGGAAAAGGCGGTCGCGGCGGTGCCCGGCGTCCAGCGGGCCGCCACGGTCTGGACGACGAGCTGGCAGGCGCCGGGCGGCCAGTCGCTGACCGTCCTCGCCGTCGACCCGGCCAGTTACGCGGCCCTGGTCGCGACCACCCCATTCCCGCGCTTCGCCGCCGCGACGATCGAGCGGCCCGCGGCCGGATCCTCGTCCGGGCCCGTTCCGGTGCTCGCGTCGCCCGCGGCCGCTGCCGTGCTCGGGAAGTCCGCGACCAAGCTGACCGCGCAGGAGCCGATGGGACCGCTTAGCGTGCGGGTCGGCAGGGTCCTGGCCAGCACAGCCGCCCAGGGGGAGACCGGTACCCCGGCCGAGCCAGGCGACGGCGCCTACCTCGTCATGGCCAGCCGTCCGCTGCCGGGGCCGGACGGCCAGCCCGTGCCGCAGACGCTCCTGCTGGCCGGCCCCCACATCGATCAGGCCGCCCTGTCCGCCGTGGTCTCGAGGCAGCTGCCGATAGCGAGCATCACATCCCGTTCGGCGATCCTGGCGTCGCTGGCCGGCGCGCCGCTGCAGCACGGCGCGGCCCTGATCATGCTGCTCAGCATCCTCGCCGCCGCTGGGCTCGGCCTCGGCACGCTGATCATGGGGCTGGCGCTGGGCTCGGCCGACCGGGAGCTGACGCTGGCCCGGCTGACCACCATGGGCCACGATCGGCCCATCCGGCTCGTCCTGACCGAGGCCATGCCGGCCGTCCTCGCCGCCGCGGCGGCCGGGCTGGCCTGCGCGCTGGCCCTGCCGTGGCTGGTCGGCCCGGCGCTGGATCTGTCCGTGTTCACCGGCACCGGCACCCCCGTCCCGTTGCGCCCGGACTGGGCGGCGCTGGGCCTGCCGGCCGCCGCCCTCGTGGTCATCGCCGCGCTCGCGCTGGCCGCCGAGACCAGGGCGTTGCGCCGCCGTGGCGTCACCGGCGCGCTCCGGGCACACTGAGATCAGCGGAAAGGACACGATGGCCACCAGCATCACCGACCTCGGTGCGGAAGCGGCGCGGCAGCACCGTGACTACGGCGCGGACTCGCTGATCGTCTGTGACCGGCTGGTGCGCATCTACGTCGCCCCGGGCGGCATCGAGGTGCAGGCCCTGCAGGGACTCGACCTGCTGGTGGGGGAGGGAGAGCTGGCCGCGCTGGTGGGTGCATCCGGGAGCGGCAAGTCCACCCTGATGAACATCCTGGCCGGGCTGGACACCCCCACCGCGGGCCGGGTCCGGGTCGCCGGGCACGACCTGGCCGCCATGACCGCTCGGCAGCGGCTGGCCTACCGGCGCTGGACCGTCGGCTTCGTCTGGCAGCAGACCGCACGGAACCTGCTGCCGTACCTGACCGCGCGGCAGAACGTGGCGCTGCCCATGCGGCTGGCCGGCCAGGGGCGCAAGGCACGGCAGGCGCGGTCGGCCGAGCTGCTCGGCCTGCTCGGGCTGCGGGACGCCATGGACCGCCGCCCGGACCAGCTATCCGGTGGGGAGCAGCAGCGGGCCGCGATCGCGGTGGCGCTGGCCAATGAGCCGGAGGTGCTGCTGGCGGACGAGCCCACCGGCGAGCTCGACACCGCCACCGCCGCCGACGTGTTCGGCGCCCTGCAGACCGCCAACCGCGAGCTGGGCGTCACCGTGCTCATCGTCACCCATGACCCGGCCGTGTCCTCGGTGGTGCGCCGGGTCATCGCGATCCGGGACGGCCGGACCAGCACCGAGACGCTGCGGCACGCCGCGGCCGGCGACGGCGAGGCCCACCACGCGGTCGAGTACGCCGTACTCGACCGGGCCGGCCGACTGCAGCTGCCACGGGAGATGACCGAGCCGCTGGCCATGCGCGATCTGGTCCGGCTGAAAGCCGAGCAGGACCATATCGGGGTCTGGCCGGACGACCGGACCGGCCGGTGAGCGCCGCGCCCGCCGCGCCCGGCTTGGCCGCAGCGGACATGGTGACCGCCGAGGGGGTGACGCGGACGTTCGGCAGCGGGCGCACCGCCACCCGGGCGCTGCGCGGCGTCTCCTTCACCGTCCCGGCGGGCCAGCTCGTGGCGCTGCGGGGCCGGTCCGGGTCGGGCAAGACCACGCTGCTGAACATCGTCGGCGGTCTGGATCGACCCGACTCCGGCCGTGTCACGGTGGCCGGCCGTGACGTGACCGCGATGACCGAACGGGACCGGATGGGGCTCCGCCGTACGTCGGTGGCGTTCATCTTTCAGTCGTTCGGCCTGATCCCGATCCTGTCGGCCGCCGAGAACGTCGGCGTCCCGCTGCGGATCACCGGCACGCCTCCGGGCGAGCGTGCGGAGCGGGTCGCGCTCATGCTCGACATCGTGGGCCTGGCCGAGCACGCTCGGCAGCGCCCCGGTGAGCTGTCCGGCGGCCAGCAGCAGCGGGTCGCGATCGCCCGCGCGCTGGCCGGCCGTCCCGACGTGCTGCTGGCCGACGAGCCCACCGGCCAGCTCGATTCGGAGACCGCCAAGCAGATCATGCGGCTGCTGCGGGTCGTCGTGCAGTCCGAGGGCGTCACCGCGCTCGTTGCTACCCACGACCCGAACCTCATCGATATCGCCGACTCGGTCCTCATCCTGGCGGATGGCCAGATCCAGGCCGACTGATCTGCCGCCTGGAAGATCGCCCAGGCCGCGTTGACCAGCCCGATGTGGCTGCCCTATGGCGGGGGCAGCCGCTGGCGGGGCAGCGTGCGATGAGTTTCCGCGAGGCGCGGAGTCGGCATAGGCACTAGTACTTACCGATCCGGAAGAGGAGCGCCCCGATGACCAGCATCGCCGTGGAACTGAACGAGGCCTTCAGCGAGCCGGGCGCCACCGCGCGGCCGTGGGCCGAAGTCGCTGACGTGCTGTCGGCGTCGGAGATGTTCTGGCTGTCGACCACCCGCCGGGACGGGCGCCCCCACGTCACCCCGCTCCCGGCCATCTGGGCGGACGGAGCGCTGCATTTCTGCACCGGCGACGCCGAGCAGAAGGCGAGGAACCTGCTGGCCGATCCCCGCTGCGTGCTCACCACCGGCGCCAACCAGTACCGTTCCGGCCTCGACGTGGTGGTGGAGGGAACCGCGTTGCGGGTCACCGGCCAGGCCGAGCTGCGGCGGCTGGCGCAGTTGTGGAAGTTCAAGCTGGACTGGGACTTCCAGGTCGGGGACGAGGCGTTCCGCGACGGTGCCGGCCGCACCGGCCTGGTCTTCGCCGTAGCCCCGGCCAAGGTCCTGGCCTTCGGCAAGAACCCCTACACCCAGACCCGTTACCGCTTCCCTGGTCTGATACGTGTCCCGGTCTGATACGTGTCCCGGTCTGATACGTGTCCCGGCCTGACCCGTGTCCCGGCCTGACCCGTGTCCCGGCCTGACCCGTGTCCCGGCCTGACCCGTGTCCCGGTCTGAGGATGCCGGGGGCCGCTTCAGCGGCGCGGCTTCGGGGTATAAACCGGGCCACTTGGCGTCATCTAGTCTTCTGGGCCTCTGGGTGCCCGGCTGAGGCGCGTCCCCGCTCACCTGGAGGTGATCGATCGAATGGAAGTCAGCGCTGACCGTTTCCTCGATCTCATGCACCAGCTCGAGGATTTCACCGACGCGATCACCCCGGAGCGGGCTCACGCTGAGTTTGACGAGACCACCCTCCAGCTGTTCTGGATGCGGTGGCCGCACATCTCGGCGTGGTCGGGTTCGCTGTGGCGGATGCTGTCCGAAGAGCTTTCCGGGCCGGGTGCTCCGCAGGGGGACCCCGACCTCGATGAGGTCGGCGAAAGTGGGTGAGGGCGGTCGCCGGGCCGTCACGGTAGGCGCGCTGATGCACACGAGTGTGGTTTCTGCCGCCCCGGACAGCCCGGTGGCGGAGGCGGCCGCCGCGATGGTGCGCGAGAAGGTCGGCTCTGCTTTCGTGATGCAGGGCCGTTTCCTGGCCGGCATCCTGACCGAGCGTGATGTGCTCAGGGCGGCGGCGTCCGGAACGGATCTCACCAAGGCGCCGGTTTCCGCATGGATGACCCCGGACCCGCAATCGGCGACTCCGGAGACTTCTGTTGAGGACGCCGGCCAGATCATGTTCCTGCATGGGTTCCGTCACCTCCCGATCGTGGAGGGGCGTAACGTGTGCGGCGTGGTCAGCCTTCGTGACCTGTTCGCCGCCAGGATCATCCGCCCGGCTCAGCCGCCTTGGGCGTTATGTAGCTGGAAGCGACCACTGCCGGTCACCCTCCCCGGGCGGGCTGCCGCCCTGCAGGTAGCGGAGCACGGCGAGCACGCGGCGGTTGTCGTCGTGCGCCAGCGGCAGGTCCAGCTTCATGAAGATGCTGTTGATGTGCTTGTCGATGGCCTTGCCGGTGACGAAGAGCTTGGCCGCGATGGCGGCATTGGAGCGACCCTCGGCCATCAGTCCCAGCACTTCGCGTTCCCGGGCGGTGAGCCGCCCCATCGGCTCGCGCCGCGCGTGCTGGGACATCAGCACGGCCACCACCTTGGGATCGAGCACGGTGCCGCCGGCCGCCACCTGGCGCACCGCGTCCACGAAGGTGCGCACGTCGGCGACCCGGTCCTTGAGCAGGTAACCGATGCCTTCCGCGCCCGACCGCATCAGCTCGTGCGCGTAGAGCTGCTGGACATACTGGCTGAGCACCACCACCGGCATTCCGGGGCGCCGGGCCCGGGCCTCGATCGCGGCCACCAGGCCCTCGTTGGTGAAGGTCGGCGGCATCCGGACATCCATGATGGCCACGTCGACCGGCGTCCTGGCCAGCACCGCGGCCAGCGCCTCCGGGTCGCCCACCTCCGCCACGACGTCGAAGTCGTGGGCCCGCAGCAGCCGGCTCAGCCCGTCCCGCAGCAGCGCTAGGTCTTCGGCGATGACAACGCGCACGGCACCTCCATCGTCACGGTGGTGGGGCCGCCGACCGGACTGCTGATCGCTAGCGTCCCGTCGAACGGCTCCAGCCGCCGGATCACCCCGCGCAGCCCCGTGCCGCCGTCCAGGCTGGCCCCGCCCTGGCCGCTGTCGCCGACGGTGATCGACAGCAGGCCTCCCTGGTGCCGCAGGTCCACCCAGGCCGAGGCCGCGTTACTATGCTTGACCACGTTGGCCAGGCACTCGGCGGCGGTGAAGTAAGCGGCCGACTCCACCGGCGCCGGTGCGCGCCCGGCCAGGCCGCCGGTGACGGTCACCGGGATGGCCAGATCCAGGGCCAGCGCCCGGACCGCGCCTTCCAGGCCCCGGTCGGCGAGCACCGGCGGCTGGATGCCCTGCATCACCGTGCGCAGGTCGTCCAGCGCGGCCAGCGTCGTGGACCGGGCCTCATTCAGCAGCTCGGCGAGCAGATCGGGGTCGCTGGACAGCAGCGTCTCGGCCAGCCCCAGGCTCATCGCCACCGACACCAGCCGCGCCTGCGCCCCGTCGTGCAGGTCACGCTCGACCCGCTGCAGCTCGGCGGCCTGGATGTCGAGCGCGCCGCGGCGGGTGCGGGTCAGCACGTCGACCCGGTTCGCCAGCGCCTGCTCCCGTGCGTTGGGCCGGTGCCGGACGATCCAGAAGTGCACTGACAGTACGAGCCCCAGGCCCATGATCGGCCACACCGGCCAGAAATAGCCCAGCCCGGCCAGCAGCCAGATGGTCAGCTGGATCGCCGCGAGCACGAACGAGACCGCCGCGTGCACGAACAGGGGCCGCTCGCCCTTCGGCGCCCGAAGGCCCCAGCGCACCGCACCCTGGACCGCGAGCGGCACTCCCAGGCCGAACCAGACCCACGCGGGCCAGAAATGACCGCCGGTCGTCGCCCAGGCCAGGCCCGCCGCAAGCCCAATCGCGGCCGAGACGAATGCCTCGAACCGGAAGATGCCCGGCCAGCTGGTCCACCACGGCCAGCCACTGGCGGCGCGCGTGCCGACGCTCACAGACCCGACGATAAGCGACGCCCTGCGGCAGGGCGATTTCTTTCCGGCGCTCCTGTCCGAAAACGGGGGTTAACCCCAAGGCCGGTTAGTTAAGCGGGTTGCCCGGTTGTCAAGGTGTGTCGGTTGGTGCGAAGGGAGCGGGGCTCCGGTAAGTGAGGTTTGTCCGCCAAAGACATGCCTCGTGACCGGGAGCCCCGCCGTGGATAAGTCTGTCATTTCCCGTGCCGTGACGGTGGCCGGAGGGCGGTTCGCGCCGGGTCACCTGGGCGAGCTGACGCAGCAGGTGCCGTTCGAGATGGTCGACGCGGTACTGGAGCAGACATGCCGGGTCCAGCGCCGTGCCCGGGACCTGCCGGCCAGGGTCGTGGTCTACCTGCTGCTGGGCGGGTGCCTGTTCGCCGAGCTGGGATACTCGCAGGTCTGGGGCCGGCTTACGGCTGGGCTGGACGGGCTGCCGGTCGCGGCCCCGACCGCGTCCGCGATGACCCAGGCGCGGCGGCGTCTCGGGCCCGGGCCGCTGCGCGAGCTGTTTGCCCTGCTGCGCGGCCCGGCGCCGGGCGGAGCACGGTGGCGAGGGCTGCTGGTCTGCGCCGTCGACGGCACGATCATGACCGTCGCCGACAGCGAGGCGAACCTGGCCGTCTACTCCAAGCAGCGCGGCGGTGCCAACGGCGGCTCCAGCTACCCGATGCTGCGGCTGCTGGCCCTAGTCAGCTGCGGCACCCGCACCGTCATCGACGCCGTGTCCGGCCCGGTCTCGGCCGGCGAGACTACTTACGCCCCGAGCCTGCTCGCCAGCCTGCACGCGGGAATGATCCTGCTCGCCGACCGGAACTTCGGGGCCGGCTTCCTGGCCGCGCAGATCGCGGGAACCAGGGCAGACTTCCTGATCCGCGTCCGCACCGGGAACACTGCCCCGAAGCTCCCCGTCCTGAGCCGCTGCCCGGACGGGTCCTGGCTGTCGCGCTTCGGCGGCGTCCCCGTGCGGGTCATCGACGCCGAGATCACTGTCACCACCAGCACCGGGAATGTCACGGGCGGCTTCCGGCTGGTCACCACCCTGACCGACCCGGCCCGCTACCCCGCCGGCGACCTGGCTGTTCTCTACCACGAGCGCTGGGAAGTCGAGACGGCCTACTTCGAGCTCAAGTCCACGATCCTCGGCGGCCGGGTCCTGCGCGCCCGCACCCCCGACGGCATCGACCAGGAAGTCTACGCCCTGCTGGTCACCTACCAGGCGCTGCGCACCGCCATCGCCGACGCCGCCGCGACTGTCCCCGGCACAGACCCCGACCGGGCTAGCTTCGCCGTCGCCCTGAACGCCGCCCGCGACCAGGTCATCCTCGCCGCCGGCGTCCTCGCCGGCGCCGTCACCGAACTGGCCGGAACAATCGGCAGGCTCGTCCTGGCCAGCCTGATGCCCAGCAGGCGCCTTCGCGTCAGCCCCCGCGCCGTCAAGCGCGCCATGTCCAAGTACAACGCCAAAGGCAAGGTCGACCGCACCACCCGTAAGGCCGCCATCGCCATCGCCATCCTCGCCGCCCCCTTGACAGCCGGCGATGAACCTTAACTAACCGGCCTGTTGCGCCACGGGCGCGGAGAGGAGTCGCTGCTTGTAGGAGGCGACTTGCTTGATGTGCATGCTGCGCACGAGATGAGGGTTTCGTGGCCCCTCGGCGTC
>Ga0302317_10002985_pt1 | contig 11274 bp, 6 predicted proteins | sample III_Palsa_N3_3_FD_200450 | JGI IMG/M metagenome (GOLD analysis project Ga0302317, IMG submission 200450) | Peat permafrost microbial communities from Stordalen Mire near Abisko, Sweden - III_Palsa_N3_3 | ecosystem: Environmental > Terrestrial > Soil > Palsa > Peat permafrost | place: Sweden...
AGTGAGCGGGGATCGCCGGCGCGCAGTTCCAAGGGAACCTCCTGCTTGATGTGATTGGGGGGTGGGGCGTGAGGGACGAAGGGCTGATCGGTTCATGCCGATCAGCAAGCGGGGTCAGGCGGCGAAGAGATCGCCGGTGATCGGGCGGGTGGTGGGCCGAGAGCCGTTTGGGGTTTGCGGCAATACGACCGCGGTCCCCGTGGCTGGGCTGTAGCCGTATTTGGCAGCGAGTTCGGCGAGGTGCGCTCGCTCCTGCTGTTCGGTCTCCTGCCCGGCCAGGCGAGCGTAGATGGGCAGGATGTCGGCGCGTTGCAGGCGAACGATCACCGCCCGTTCAACGTCGCTGAAGGTCCAGTTCGGGTCGCCGTAGCTGGGGTGGCGCATCGTATCTTTCAGGAAACGATGTTTGTCCTCGGCGGAGGTGAAATACTCGCCGATGAAGTCCGCTTTGCAGTAGTGAGCGATGTGGCCGAAGCAATTGCTCAGCCGCAAGTAGAATTTATCGGTGAAACGATGCTCTGGGCAATAATCGGCAACAAACGCGAGCAGGTAATTGCCGAACCACGCCTTGTCGGCGGCATCGTGGAATTTCGTCGGTCGAAAATCGAAGACGCTGAGCGCGGGATATTTGATCGCGCCCACGATCGCGCGTGGAAGGGACATCATCTTTCTCCATGCTGGTTCTGGTCATGTCCTCCAGGAATGCGGCCGGCGGGGACGGGCACCAGTGCTGCCGAGCGGCCCTGCCCTGCCCGGGCATCGCCCGCGCGGGGCCGGGTTGCGCACGCCGCGCTGGAGCGCAGCGGTGCTTGTCCCCGCCGGATGCAACCGGTCTCTGCCTTTCGGGTTCGGTTCTGTCCCCTCCCCGTCCCCTCGCCTCGCCCGCCTCCCTTTCCGTCCGCGCCATTTCCATCGTTCCTTTCCTCATAAGCCTCTTTTCTCCTCAGCCTCCCGGCACTGCCTTGAATTGAATCCCGCTCACGCGGCTTCTCGTTCCGGCTCGGGCTCGCTATTTGCCGGTATTGCATCCGCCGGTTCAGTGTCGTTCGCCGGCGCCGCGTCGTTCACGATGGAAGCCGTGGCGGCGAGTTCGGCATCGAGTTCGAGCAACTCCGCTTGCTTCTCGGCCAACTCGTCAGCCAGCGGGAAGCTCTGTCCGACCCGCGGGCGATAAGCGGACAGGCGGGTCTCGGCGTCCCGCAACGCCTGCTTCTCCATGGTCAGATCAAGGTCGATGTGGTCGATTTTGGTCTCGAGCCTGGCAATGAAGCCGAGCGGCGACAGATCGGCGGAAACCTCGATCTCCTGCTCGAACCCGGTGCGCTCCAGCCACACTTCCTGCCGGAAATGCAGACCGGCCAGCGCCAGCTTGGTCTCCATCTTCAGTTCGAACCCGCCGATCCGGCACAATGTCCAGCTCCCGATCTCCTTCGCCAACTCGACCATCCGGATGCGGCCGAGCAGCGCACTGCCCGCCACCTTGCGCTCATCAATTCGGCGATCCCCGATCTCGACCAGGAACAGATCGCCCTTGGTGGGAACACGGATCGCGAGGTCCGCGGTGATCTCGCCGACACGGCGGGTGGCATGGATGATCGCGTGCTCGGTCGACGCAATCCGCCGCCGTACCGCCAATTGATCATCGAAATGCGCCGCCCGCAGACGCACGAGCCGGGCGATGTCCGCCTCAAGGCCGGATTTCTGCATCAGGCGCGCATCGCCCGACGCCAATGCCTTGGCCATCGCGAACTGGTTGATCTCGCTGCTCACGTCTTCGAGCTTGCGGATCGAGGCGTCGCCGCTCAGTGCCGCGGTGATGAAGCGGAGCTTGCGTTCGAGCAATTGCCAGGAGGTCGCGTCGACACTTCCCGTCGTGGCATAGGCGAAGATCTCGATCATCTCATTCTGATTGCCCTGCCGCTCGATCCGGCCCTCGCGCTGCTCGATGTCGGACGGCAGCCAGGGCACATCGAGATGATGGAGCGCCGCCAGCCGCTGCTGGGCGTTGACCCCGGTGCCCATTGTCTGGGTCGAGCCGATCAGGATGCGCACCCGTCCGGAATTGACCTCATTGAACAGCTTCTGCTTGGCGGCGGATTTCTTGAAGTCCTGCATGAAGGCGATCTGCTCGGCCGGAATCCCAAGCTCGACCAAGGATTTCTTGATCCAGCGATAGGCCGAGAAACCACGGGTCGCTTCGGCGTTCTGGGTGCCGAGATCGGAGAAGATCATCTGCGCAGCACCCCGGTCGGGGTAGAGCATGCCATCGGGTTTGCGGTAGACCCGATCGGAAGTCTCGGACCAGACGGTGTGGACGTTCCTCACAAGTGCGTTGAGCTTGTTGTCGGGGTCATTCGCTGCTTCCGGCGCCACAAACCGCAGATCGATCGCGGCGTGGCGCCCGTCGGTAATCACGGACAGCAGGATGTCGTCGCCGGGCTGCACCTTGCCCTTGCGCTGCTCGATCAGCGCGATCCGCTCCGCAAGCACCCGCTGATAGGCTTTGAAGTTGCTGCTGGCAGGTGCGGTGACGATCTGGCGTCCGCCGTTGTTGATCGCCGGCAGCCGGAGATACTCGCGCAGCTGGTCCTTCGTTACCACGTCGGCAAAATCGCGGAACATCGCCATCAGTTCGGCGACGTTCACGAATTGGGCAAAGCGCGTCACCGGCTTGTAGGTGCCCGAAGGCTGCAACTCCAGTTCGGTCGTGGTGTCGCCAAAGCAGGCCGCCCAGGCATCGAACTCGTGGATGTTGCGTTCCTTGAGAGCGTCGGGCCGCATGAAGCGCTGGATGGTGAACATCTCGCCCAAGGTGTTCGTGATCGGCGTGCCCGAGGACAGAACCAGCGGCCGATCGGGCTGGGTCTGGGCGAGGAACCGTGTCTTCACATAGAGGTCCCAGGCGCGTTGTGAGCCATCTGGATCGATGCCCTTCAAGCTCGTCATGTTGGTCGAAAAGGTCAGCTTCCGGAAAAGCTGTGCCTCGTCTACGATGAGCTGGTCGATCCCGATCTCGCCGATCGTCACCAGATCGTCCTTGCGGGATTTCAGCGCCTCGAACTTTTCCTGCAAACCCTCCTTGGCGCGCTCGATCCGCTTGCGGGCGACGCGATCCTGCTTATCGAGCTTGGTTTGCATCTGCTCGAAAATCTCGAGCTGGTCGCTGATCATCGCGCGTTCGAACGCCGCCGGCACCGGGATGAATTTGAAGGCGCTCTCGGTGATGACGATGCAATCCCAATGCCCTGTCGCCGCCCGCGCCAGAAAGCGCTGGCGCTTGGAGGCCACGAAGTTGGTCTCGTCGGCGACCAGGATGCGAGCGTTCGGATAGAGCAGGATGAATTCGCGCGAGATTTGGGCGAGGCAGTGGCCGGGGACGACCAGACAGGCCTTGGTGATCAGACCGAGCCGCTTCTGCTCCATGACGGCGGCGGCCATGGTGAATGTTTTGCCGGCGCCGACGGCGTGGGCGATGTAGGTGCCCCCCGCCGAGATAATCCGCCAGATGACCCGTTTCTGGTGCGGCCTGAAATTGATGACCGAGGAAGCACCAGGTAGCTGCAGGTGGCTGCCGTCGAACTGGCGTGGCACCAGATTGTTGTAATTGTCGTTGTAGAGGCGGCTGAGCCGGTCGGCACGCTCGACGTCGCTCCAGACCCAGGTTTCAAACGCGCCCTTGATCTTGGCGAGCTTCTCCTTCGCCGCCTCGGTTGCTTCGGTGTTCAGTTCGCGGACTTCCTTGCCGTCGATCGTGGTGATGTCCCAGATCTGCGGGATCGAGGCATTTAACGCGTCTTCCAGCAGCAGGCCGGCGTGGCGGCGCGAGGTGCCCCATTCCGAGGTTGCGGCCGCGTGCCCGACAAAGCGCTCGCGCTCGATGGTCCAGGCCGCCACTTCGACCGTGTGAATGACACGGGTTTCGATACCGATCACCTGTCCCGAAAACGCGGCAACCACTTCGGCCGGTATCCAGGGAGCACCCAGGCGAGCCGTGATCTCGGAAGGCTTCAGATCGGCCGGTTGCACCCGCTGCAGCGCGGTGACGTTCACGGCGTAGCGCGGGTCGAGCGCCGCGGCGGCCTCCGCCACGGCAAGCTTGGTGCGCACGCGGCCGGAGAGATAGGCGTCCGCCGTTTCCCACGCCTCGTGCTGTTCCGTGGTCAGGGCCGGGTTGAGGAAGATCTGTTCGCCGAGTTCGCCGATGACCAATTCACGGCCGCGGCCCAGCAACTCGGCGATGCGATCGAGATCGACGTGGCCGACCTCGTGCAGCGTCACGGCCAGTGCATCGGCGGCGTTGGTGATGATCGGATCGACCGGCGGATGAAGCACGCGCTCGGAGAAGATCGGCCCGCGTTTGGCAATGCCGGTCTCGACATCATACTCTTCGATCGAGGACACCAGCCAGCAGTCCGGGTCATCCAGAAACGGCTGCAGGTTGGGCTTGCGCTGGGTCTCGGATACCTCGCCGGTCTCGTCATCGGTGTTCACCGACACGTTGGTGAGATTGATCGCCCCGAAATTGCGCACGAAGGTCGCGTAGGCGGTGCGCAACCGCCCTTGTGCGTCGCCCCAAGGCTGGTTGGCCTCCTGGTCGCGCAGCACCTCACGGACGGCCTCACGCACCGGGATCAGGCCGCGGATGATGCGAGCGTGTTTGGCCGGGATGCCTCCCTCCCCTCGCCCGCTACGGACTCGCACTTCCTGGGCGAGGCCGTCCACCACCTGCAGCAGGAGGTCGTTCTCGCCGAGCAGGTAGCTGCCTTCCTTGATCAGCGCTCCGTCGGCGGCGGTGCCGACCTGAACCCGCTGGATCACGCGTTCACGTTCACGTCCGCGGTGTGGCGTCAGCTTGATTGTTCCCGATGCTGGCGTGTGAACTCCGGCGGGCAACCGCGCGACGGCAGCGGCCAGACCTGCCTCCAGCTCTCGGCGCCTTGCCGAAGCACTCGTCGCGCGATCGTTCGGAAAGCAGGTGTAGATCGGGCCGAACTGGCTGCTGGTGCGGCCGTGCTGACCGAGCACCGCCTCGGGGTGGTCGAGGAAATAGCGGTTGATCGCGATCGCGCTCTCGCCTTCCTCGGCCGGAAGCGCTTCAGCAACCTCCAGCCAGGCGAGATCGCTGGCCTCCTTTCCCTCGGCCCGGCGCTGGAAGAACAGGATATCGACCACGACATCGGTGCCGGATTCCGCGCGCATCGATCCTTCCGGCATCCGCACCGCGCCGACCAGGTCAGCCATCGCCGCAATCTCGGCGCGCGCCTTGGAATTTTGTTTGTCCATGGTGTAGCGGCTGACCACGAAGGCGCCAATGCCGCCGGGCCGCAGCCGATCGATGGCGCGCGCGACGAAATAATCGTGCAGCGACAGGCCAAGTTTGCCGATGCGATCCGTGCCGCGCACGGTGCGGTCTGAGAACGGCGGATTGCCGATCACCAGGTCGTAGGTCTCGGGCAGCGCCGCCTTGGTGAAATCTTCCGCCCGGATCCAGGCTTCCGGATAGAGCAGCCGGGCGATACGCGCCGTCACCGGATCGGCCTCGATGCCAGTGAAGGTCACGCTGCACGCGGGAGCATCGGGCGCGAGCGCGATGAACAGACCGGAGCCGCAGCCGGGCTCAAGCACGGACCCGGCACAAAAGCCCAGGCGGCGCACGCCCTGCCACATCGCGCGGACCATCCACTCCGGCGTGAAGTGGGCGTATTGGGTCGAACGGGCGAGGCTGGATCGTTCGACCTTATCGACCAGGGATTCCAGCTGGGCTCCGATGTCTTCCCAACCTTCCCGGAAATCCTCGCCTGGGAGCGGGAACAGCGCGTTGGCGAGATCGCTGGCGCCGAAGCCGATGAATTTCGCGAGGCTCGCCTGTTCGTCCGCCGTTGCGGGCCGGTGCTCGGCTTCGATCACCGCGGCCAGGCGGATTGCCTCAATGTTATCCTCGGCCCGTTGCTTCCAGCTCCCCGAGAGAGCGCGATCGCCGATCAGGCGGTAATTGCGCGCCACCATGGCCACGGGCGGCGCCGGCGGCGGGGTTTCATCGTCGTCGTTGGTGGCGACGCGGTTGAACAGGCGCAGACCGCCAAATCCAAGCGAGGTGTCGATCGCCGTCGTGTCGAACAGCGACAATTGCGAGGATGATTTCTTCATCGGGGGGACCTTTCGGACGGGCGCGCATGAGCACCCGCCGCCGGAATGCGGTCTGGTGCGTTGCGAACTGGGGGATTGGGACGGGGACGGCACAAAGCCGCTTTGCTCGCCGTGGACTGGCGAGGGTTTCAGGCGTTAGGTTCTGCGATTTTCGGAGGAGCTGAGGACGAGAATTCTCCGTCTCGCTCTATCCTTTTCTCTTTCCCCACCTCAACGGCAGTGGGTGGGACAGGCACCAGTGCGGGCGAGCGACCCTGCCCTGCATCGGGCAACGCCCGAGCGGGGCCGGGTTGCGCAGGCCGCGCTGGAGCGCAAGCGGTGCCTGTCCCTCCCCGCTGCTACTCCTCGGTTCCCTCGTCCATCTCCTGTTTTCGAATTTACTCGTTCAGCTCGGAGTCTCTCCCGAGACGTACGCTGAGGGTTGCCTACGTCGCGCAAAGCGCCCTTGGCCCGGTATCGGATGACGGTCGAGCAGAGTGCGGCGTGATCCCGGCCATAGGTGTCGAACACCCATTGCATGACGATCTCGCGCCGTTCGTGTTCGAAATCGACATCGATGTCCGGCGGCTCCCGCCGCTCCTCGGAGACAAACCGCTCGAACAGCAGATCGTTGCGCGCCGGATCGATCGAGGTGATGCCGAGCACATAGCAAACCGCACTGTTGGCGGCCGATCCGCGGCCCTGGCAAAGAATGCCCTGGCTACGGGCGAACCTGACGATGGAATTCACCGTCAGAAAATACGGCGCATATTCCAGGCTCTCGATCAGCCTCAGTTCATGCTTGAGAGTTGCGATAACGTCATCGGGCACGCCGTCCTCGTAGCGCCCGGCAGCACCTTCCCAGGTGAGTTTTTCCAGCGCCTCCTGCGGCGTAAGTCCCGGAATCAGAGCCTCATCAGGGTATTGATACGTCAACTCGGCCAGGGAAAAGCGGCAGCGATCGGCGATTTCCAGGGTACGCGCCAGGGCTTCCGGATAGCGATCGAACAGGCGGTGCATCTCCATAAGGTCGGCCGCGCAGCCGCTACGAGCGTGAGACCTCACACTCGGTACCTTAGCGCCACCGCGAAATGTCTCCGCCGCGCATGAACTGCCACAACCGCGGGGAGAGCCGAGTACTGCGCCCCCGGAGTTCCCTTCTTTCGCTATTGACGCCTACTAATAGAACCATATACTCATACAAGCTCGCAGGTAAGGCGGTAGTTCGGTGCCCGAAATCTAGGCAGACGAAGCTAACCAAAGGGAAGGACGTATCCGTTGGCTAACATTCCGACTGTTGCAGCAACCGAGGCCACCCTCCCGGCCGAAGGGGCCGGTTACGGTCCTACGCTTGCGTTGTTGGCCATATTGTTTTTCATGTGGGGCTTCATCACGGTGATCAACAACACGCTACTGCCGCATCTCCGGAGCGTGTTCCAACTCAGCTACACACAAACCACCTTGATCGAGTCGGTATGGTTTATCGCCTATTTTGTGGTGTCTATGCCCTCGGCATGGCTGATCGAGCGCATCGGCTATAAGCGCGCCCTGGTTGTGGGTTTGGGGTTGATGGCTTGCGGGGCACTGGGCATGGTGCCGGCGGCGCGGATTCCCTCGTATAATGTGACTTTAGTGGCGCTATTCGTGATCGCCAGCGGTATCACCTTGCTGCAGGTGGCGGCCAACCCCTACGTGGCGGTCATAGGCCCGGCCGCTTCAGCTCCGATGCGGCTTAATCTGGTGCAGGCGTTCAATTCAATGGGCACGACGCTGGCGCCCATCTTCGGCGGCTATCTGATCCTCGGCCGCAGCGTCGGGGGCACAAGCCTCGAGGGCGCAGCGATCACCGTAAACCAGCGCCTGATGGATGCCCGCACTGTTCAACTGCCTTACGTATTGGTGGCGGTGACATTGGGCATCCTCGCGCTGATCATCGCGCGTTCCCATCTACCGGCAATATCCGCACATTTAGGGCGCACTAAATCCAGTTCGGGTCCACGTCTTTCATTGTGGAGGCACCGCAATTTGGTGTTTGGAGTCCCGGCGATCTTTATTTATCTGATCGCTGAAATCGGCGTGGCGAACTTGTTCATCAACTTCGTCTCTTCGCCTAAGGTCGGCAATCTGACCCACGAGGAAGCATCGCATTATCTGTTTCTACTGTGGGGCGGCATGATGGTTGGGCGCTTCGTCGGCAGCTTCCTGATGCGCCGTTTCAGCGCTGAACAAATGCTGGCGTTTGCCGCCACGGCAGCCGGCGTCGTGATGTTTGGGGCCGCAACGCTCCATGGCCCATCGGCGATGTGGGCGTTGATCTTGGTTGGATTGTTCCATTCGATAATGTTCCCGACTATCTTCACGCTGGGCATCCGCGGACTCGGCCCACTGACTGAAGAAGGCTCGGGCCTGTTGATCATGGCAATCGCCGGCGGCGCTCTGGTGGTTGTGCAAGGCTGGCTCGCCGATCGATATGGATTACAAAACTCGTTTTTTCTCACGGTGATATGCGAAGTTTATGTGCTCTTCTACGCGCTTTGGGGTTGCCGTGACCCAGCCGTAACGCCGCCAAGCTCGATGGGAATTTCGACCTCGTAGCGCGATTAAGCGGTTGACGCTCACGAATATAAGTTTCGTGGAACGCCCGTTAAAATCAGAAAGACAAAAATGAACGATCAACGAGATTTGCCCACCCGCCGCGGTCTCTTGAAGACCGTCGCCGCGACCGCAGCGGTTTCGATCCCGATTTTATCGGCTGAGGCGAGCGGCAGACCGGGTCAGAATTTATTTCCGGATGGTTTTCTTTGGGGTGCCGCCACAGCCGGACATCAGGTCGAAGGCAACAATGTCAACTCTGACCTATGGCAAATCGAACATGTTACTCCCACACTGTTCGACGAGCCCTCGGGCGACGCCTGCGATAGCCTTAATCGGTGGCAGACGGACATCGATCTGGTGAAGACCATCGGGCTCAATAGCTATCGGTTTTCGCTCGAGTGGGCGCGGATCGAGCCGGCGGAAAGCGAGTTCTCGATAGCGATGCTGGATTTCTACCAACGGATGGTTGCGGCGTGCCACGCGCGCGGCATTACACCGCTGGTGACCTTCAATCATTTTTCGGCGCCTCGCTGGTTCGCGGCGCGCGGCGGTTGGGAAAGCGCGGGGTCGGCCGATTTATACGCGCGATATTGCGACCGGGTAACCAGGCATATGGGCGACTTATTGGTATATGCCTCGACGCTGAATGAACCTGACCTCCTGTTGGGGATGAAATGGATTCCGCAGAACAAGCTTCCGCCAAACTTTTACGCCACCCAAAGTGCGATGCTCGCGGCGGCCGGAACCGCTACGAATTCGAAGAATTTTTCGGTGGCGAACTTCGGCGCGGCGGAGACCAAGCTTGCCAATATGCTCGAGGGGCACAAAAAGGCTTATGCCGCGATCAAGAACGTGAGTCCGGCGGTTGAGGTGGGGGTTAATCTCGCCATCGACGACGACCAGGCCGTGGGCCCGAATAGCATGCGGGATCAAAGACGCGAATCGGTTTACGGCGCGTGGCTGGAGGCCGCCAAGACCGGAGACTTCATCGGCGTGCAGAATTACGAACGCCGGCGGCTTGACGACAAAGGAATTATGCCGCCTCCGACAGGTGCCCGCCTGACCGAGTCCGGATCCGAATTTTATCCGGACTCGCTTGAGGGCGCCGTAAGGTATGCGCACGAAGCGACCGGCTTGCCGGTGATAGTGACCGAAAATGGCATTAACGCCGCAGACGATACGCTGCGACAGGCCTTTATCCCGCTGGCAGTGAGCAGTCTGCACAGCGCGATCGCAAGTGGCGTGCCGGTCAAGGGTTATGTGCACTGGAGCCTGATTGATAATTGGGAATGGGTCTCGGGATATAAGCCACGATATGGGCTTGCGACCGTGGATCGCACCAATTTTCAGCGTACACTCAAACCTAGCGCCGCCGTGTTGGGAAAGATCGCAAAGAACAACGCGGTGTAAATTCCAAACCGGAAGGTAACTGCTCCAGGTTAATCGCACAACAGAGGCAGACGATGTTCAACGCGAGCCGACGTCATTTGATGCTAACCTCGCTAGGCGCCACCATCGCCGCAAGTTGCGGTCTGGCGCGCGCCGCATCAACGCTGGACTGGGTTGATCCGGAGTTGCGGTCCGCTTTAGCGCCAATGTTGGCTCCTTCGCCGTTCGCCAATCTGCCGCCCGCACAAATGATTAACGCGTTACGCCATGCGCGCTTTGGCCCCGATCCGACGCCCCTCGCGTCGGTGCCCTACCAAAGGAGGCTGATTGCTTCCGGGTCTGCGGCACCAATGATCCCGCTCTATATCATCAACGCGAGAGCCGGCGCGCACCGGCCGGCGATCTTGCACACCCACGGTGGTGGGTTCATTTTGGGATCGGCGAAATCTGATTTAATCGATCTGCAGAAAACCGCGCAGGCCCTTGACTGCGTAATTGTCTCGGTGGATTATCGGCTGGCACCGGAGACGCGCTATCATGGGTCGATCGCCGATAATTATGCCGGGCTGTGCTGGCTTGCCGATCACGGTGCGGAATTGGGCGCGGACACCACTCGCATAGCCCTGATGGGGGAGAGCGCCGGGGGAGGACATGCGGCCCTGCTGGCGCTAAAAGCGCGAGATGATGGCCCGGTAAAGCCGATCTTCCAAATGCTGATTTACCCAATGCTGGATGACCGTACCGGAGGCAGCATTATGCCTAAAGCCCACGAAGGCGGCGTGCTATGGTCCCCCGCGATGAACCGCCTGGGGTGGAGCAGCTTCTTGGGAATGCCCCCGGGCGGCCCCGGCGTTCCCGCTGCGGCCGTACCGGCGCGACGGGGTGATCTCGCGGGCTTGCCCAAGTGCTTCATCGGCGTCGGCTCGATCGATCTGTTCGTCGATGAAGACTTGGAATACGGCCGTCGCCTGATCGATGCTGGGGTAGAAACCGAGCTTGTGGTGGTACCCGGCGCTTATCATGGATTCGACGGTATTGCGCCACAGGCCGGGGTTTCGCGACGCTTCGAGGCGGCCAGACTAACAGCTCTTCGGCGCGCTTTCAGTATCACTTCCGCCTGAATATTTTAGTCCTAACCAACAAGCCACTTTTTTCGGAAGTGCG
>Ga0302317_10002992_pt1 | contig 11255 bp, 10 predicted proteins | sample III_Palsa_N3_3_FD_200450 | JGI IMG/M metagenome (GOLD analysis project Ga0302317, IMG submission 200450) | Peat permafrost microbial communities from Stordalen Mire near Abisko, Sweden - III_Palsa_N3_3 | ecosystem: Environmental > Terrestrial > Soil > Palsa > Peat permafrost | place: Sweden...
GTGGTGTCCGAACTGACCGTCCCCGCCCTGCTCGCCGCCCGCGCCCTGGTTGGAGAGATCGAGGCCGAACTGCCCGACGGCAAGCAGCCGCGCCTGATCCTCAATCGCCTGGCCAGCCGGGTGTTTGGACCGGCCCCCTCGCGCGCCGAGGCGGAACGGGCGTTGGGGCGCAAGGTCGACGGCGCCATCACCTCCGACTGGGAGGCCGCGGCCTGTTCGGTCAACCTCGGCGGCCCGATCAGCCAGCACCGGCCGAAGTCCAAGATCGTCAAGGACGTGGCCGGCCTTGCCGAAACCCTGATCGCGCCGCAGGCCTCGATCCAAGCCGCGCCCCTCCGCGCCAGGGTGGCCTGATGCCAACCGCGTCCCGCATCTTCTCCCCGTCATGGCCGGGCCCCGTCCCGGCCACCCATGGTCGATCCGGGCGCGATCCTTTGATGCCGGACTCTGCAACGTTCGGCGCGGCCCAGCCATGGGTCGCCGGGACAAGCCCGGCGATGACGGTTGATATTGAGGCGGGCAGATGAGCCGGTTCGGCGCACTGCGCCCCAAGGCCGCAGACCTCGTTGCGCCCACGCCAACCGCGAGGGTGGTCGAGCCGCCGCCCGCGCACAAGGCGGAGCCGAGACCGACGCCCACCAGCGATCCCATGCTCGACATGCGGCTTCGCCTGCACGCGCGGATGATCGACGAGTTGGACCTGTCCAAGCTGGACTCGCTGGACGAGGCCCAGATGCGCAAACAGGTGCGCAAGCTGGTGGGCGACTTTGTCCGCGAGGAGCGGATGGCGCTGAACGGCGCCGAGATCGACCAGCTGGGCGACCAGGTCTACGACGAGATGGTGGGCCTGGGTCCGATCGAGCCGCTGCTCAAGGACGACACCATCGCCGACATCCTGATCAACGGCCCGTTCCAGGTCTATATTGAGCGGTTCGGCGAACTATCGCTCAGCCCGGTGCGGTTCCGCGACAACGACCACCTGCTGCGCATCGTCGGCCGCATCGTCGCGGCGGTGGGGCGCAGGATCGACGAGTCCTCCCCCATGGTCGACGCCCGCCTGCCCGACGGCAGCCGGGTCAACGCGGCCATCGCCCCGATCACCCTGGATGGCGCGGTGGTCTCGATCCGCAAGTTCTCCAAGAAGCCCTATGACCTGGACCGGCTGGTGGAGATCGGCGCCATGCCGCAATGCGTGGCCGACTTCCTGTTCGGCGCCGTGCGCTCACGGGTGACGACGGTGATTTCCGGCGGCACCGGCTCCGGCAAGACCACATTGCTCAACGCCCTTTCCGGCGGCATCGGCCACAAGGAGCGGCTGATCACCATCGAGGACGCCGCCGAACTGCAGCTGCAGCAGCCGCACGTGGTGCGCATGGAGACACGGCCGCCGAACATCGAGGGCAAGGGCGAGATCCGCCAGCGCGAGCTGGTCAAGAACGCCCTGCGCATGCGGCCCGACCGGGTGATCCTGGGCGAGGTGCGCGGCGAAGAGGCCTTCGACATGCTGCAGGCCATGAACACCGGTCACGAAGGCTCCATGGCCACCATCCACGCCAACACCCCCCGCGACGCCATCACCCGCCTGGAGCAGATGGTGGCCATGTCGGGGATGAAGCTGTCGGCGGAATCGGTGCGCGGCCAGATCGCCTCGGCGGTGAACCTGATCGTCCAGGTCATGCGCCTGTCCGACGGCAAGCGCAGACTGATGAGCGTCTCGGAGATCACCGGCATGGAGGGTCATGTGATCCAGATGCAGGAGATCTTCCTCTTCCAGCGCACACACACCGACGCCGACGGGACGGTTCACGGCGAGTTCCGCGCCACCGGCATCCGCCCCAAATGCATGGAAGACATGACCCGGCGCGGCGTCATCTACGACACCGCCAACTTCGATCCGAACCGGGTGCTGGGGTGAGGGGGGACGTCAAAAACCCTTCTCCCCTTGCGGGAGAAGGTGGCCCGAAGGGCCGGATGAGGGGTCGCGCCGGCTTCTCGCGTTTCCTGCATACAGACTATCCGAGAGGTCCGCGCGACCCCTCATCCGTCTCGCTTCGCGAGCCACCTTCTCCCCCAAGAGGGAGAAGGAATCTCGGAGCCTGACCTTGCCCCAACTCACCCTCGACCTCGACCCCAACATCGTCTTCGAAATCCTGATATTCGCCGCGGTCTTCTCCGCCGTGCAGGCGATCTGGGGACTGGTGCGGGTCGGGCGGGCCAAGCGGACGGTGAACCGGCGGCTGGTGCTCACCGAACAGGGCATGGCCCTGGGCGACATGGTGATCGAGCTGCGCAAGCAGCGGGGCCTGACCGCCTCGGGCGAGCGCATGCTGAAGTGGGACTGGTTCGCCGATCTGGTGGTGCGGTCGGGCGTGGTGTTCCGCCCCAGGACCTGGGCCCTGTTGGCGGCAGGCATCTGCGCCAGCATCGGCCTGCTCGCCCTGGCCCTCTCGCACAAGCCGCTCATCGCTGTCGCCGCCGGCCTCGCGACGGGCGTGATCGGGCCCCTGGTCTATCTGAAGTTCAAGGCGGGCGGCCGCGCCAAGGCGATCAGCCGCCAGCTGCCCGACGCCCTGGACGTGATCGTCCGCAGCCTGGAGGCCGGCCATCCTGTTCCCACGGCGGTCGCCCTGGTCGGCCGCGAGATGGGCGACCCGATCGGCTCGGAATTCGGCATGGCCGCCGACGAGATCGCCTATGGCGCGCCACTGGAACAGGCGGTGGGCTCCATGGCGGCGCGCTGCCGCCACCCGGACATCGACCTGTTCGCCGCCACGGTCCGCCTGCAGGACCGCTCCGGCGGCAACCTCACCGGCCTTTTGAAGATGAACGCCCACACGGTGCGGGAGCGGCACAAGCTGCGGCTGAAGATCAGGTCGGCGTCATCCGAGGGCCGCGCCTCGGCGATGATCCTGACGGCCGCGCCGCTCTGCGTGCTGGGCATCCTGCAACTGGTCACGCCCCACTTCTACGGCGATGTCATCGGCGAATCGGCGACCCAGATCGGCCTGACGATCATGGGCGGCTGGATGCTGCTCGGCAATCTGGTCATGCGCCGCATGATCGACATGCGGATCTGAGCCCATGGACGGCGGCTTCGAAAACCTGATCGTCTATGCGGCGATGGCCCTGCTCGGCGTGGGCCTGCTGGGTTTCGCCGCCATCGGCGGACGGGCCGCCCTGACCACCCTGAGGCGGCGGGCGCGACTGTCGGAGGGCGGCGCCCAGGCCGAGCCGACAACCTCATCCCTCGCGGCGGGGGCCGTGGCGCGGGTCGCGCAGGGCGTACGCCAGTTGGGCGGACGGATGGATGACAAGGATCCTGACACCCAGTCACAGCTGCGCCTCAAGCTGGCCCAGGCAGGTTTTACCGGTCGCGATGCGGTCGCGCTCTATCTCGGCGCGCGAGCGCTGGCGCTGGGCTGCGCGATCGCCGCGACCCTGGTGCTGCTGCCCTGGGCCACGGCCGGCGGCGGACCCCTGGCGATCCTGGTCGCCGCCGGATTCGCGGTCGCCGCCATCCTCGGCCCCGACCAGGTGCTGAAGGCGCGCAAGGGCAGGCGCGAGCGGGAATACCGCGAAGGCTTTCCGGACATGCTGGACCTGATGGTCGCCTCGGTGGAGGCGGGCCTCAGCCTCGACGCCGCCATCGGCCGGATCATGGGCGAGCTGGTCTCGCGCTATCCCAACCTGGCCGGCCACATGAAGATCATGACGCTGGAGCTGCGCGCCGGCCGCTCGCGCAAGGAGGCCTGGAGCCGGTTCGCCGATCGTCTGGGCCTGGACGAAGCGCGCTCCTTCGCCACCATGCTGCGCCAGGCCGAAGACATGGGCGTGAGCCTGGGCGAGACCCTGGCGGTCTTCTCCGACGACATGCGCAACAAGCGGATGATGCGGGCCGAGGAGAAGGCGATGGCGCTGCCGGCCAAACTGATGCTGCCTCTGATCCTGTTCATCTTCCCCTGCCTGCTCGGCGTGCTGATCCTGCCCGCCGCCGTCCACGTCGCCCAGGTGCTGCGGCATCACTAGGGAAGGAAGGATTCACCGCGAAGGGCGCGAAGGACGCGAAGAAGGCGCGAAGCGCAGTCCTCCACGAGGCGCCGGCTCGTGAGATTGGCGTGCGGGCGTACGCCCGCCTTAGCGTCCTTCGCGGTGAATTCCTCTGACCACGACACGCCACGGCCGCGTTGACAGGGCGGGGGCTGCCAACCTTAAGTGCGGCGCAACGAAAAGTCCGCTGAACAGGAAGCGCCATGGCCATCGCCTATCCCGAAATCCTCAGCCTCAAGAACGAGGGCCAGACCTTCTCGTGGAGCTCGAAGGACACCCTGATCTACGCCCTCGGCGTCGGCATGGGCGCCGACCCGATGAACCTGGACGAGCTGCCCTTCGTCTATGAGAAGGACCTCAAGGCCGTGCCGACCCAGGCGGGCGTGGTGGCCTGGGGCGCCGGCGCCGGTCCCATGGGCATCAACTTCCTGATGGTTGTCGACGGCGAGCGCAAGATCGAGTTCCACAAGCCGATGGCCGTGCAGGGCGACGTGGTGGCCTCCACCCGCGTGGTCGGCGCCTGGGACAAGGGCGCCGGCAAGGGCGCGGTGATCACCACCGAGACCCAGCTGAAGGACGCAGCGTCCGGCGAACTGCTGCTCACCATCACCGGCTCGACCTTTGCGCGTGGCGACGGCGGCTTCGGCGGCCCCTCGACCGGCCAGCCCGACCCGCACCCGACCCCGACCCGCGCGCCGGACATGTCGGTGGATATCCCCACCAGCCCGGACCAGGCGCTGATCTACCGCCTGTCCGGCGACCGCAATCCGCTGCACTGCGACCCCGACGTAGCCAAGATGGCCGGCTTTCCGCGGCCCATTCTGCACGGCATGTGCACCTATGGCCTGACCTGCCGGGCCGTGCTGCAGACCTACGCCGGCTACGATCCCGCCAAGTTCAAAAGCCACGAGGCGCGGTTCTCCTCGCCGGTGTTCCCGGGTGAGACCATCACCGTCGACCTCTGGCGCGATGGCGACGTGGTTTCCTTCGAAGCGCGGATCAAGGAACGCGGCGTGACCGTGATCAAGAACGGCAAGTCGGTCCTGGCGGGATAGCCGGCAAGGCGCGGCCCTGAAACAGAGAGGCCGTGCTGTAGCCATTTTTACGTCGTATCGGCCGCTCGCAACGATTGGAGTGCGGGCGCCGCGAGGCTATGATCGCGGTTCGGGGAGTTTTGGATGAGCCTTTCACGGCGCACGTTCGGCTTAAGCCTCACGGGCCTTATCGCGGCGGGCGCCGCCCCGGCGATGGCCCGTGACCTGGACGACTGGCCCAACGTGTTCATCTCGCCCATGGGCAAGCCGTTTCGCGCGAAGATGGGCGCCCCCTACCCGGTCGTGGACTGGTTCAAGGAGGCGGATAAGGACGGCGACGGCAAGATCGACCACGCCGAGTTCATGGCCGACGCGGGCGCCTTTTTCGACGTGCTGGACCTCAACCAGGACGGCGTGCTCAGCAGCTACGAGGTGGCCGTCTACGAACACAAGGTCGCGCCGGAAATTCTCGGCTTCAACGTGCCGGTGAGCGACCTGCGCGGGACGCGGGGCCTTCCCGGACCCAATCTTCCTGGCAATGACGGCGCCCGCCTGTGGCTCGCCCAGATGGCCCAGCCCCAGGTTGGGCTCGAACAGCCCAATGAACCTCACGCCCGGACCGAGGAGATTCCCGAGGGCGCCGCGCCGTTCGGCCTGCTTGAGACACCGGAGCCGCTCTCCGCCGCGGATGTGGACTTCAGCGGCATCATCCTGAAAGAAAACTTCCTGAAGCTGGCCGCCCGACGCTTCAATGCCCTGGACCATGATCAGGACGGCTATCTGACCCTGGCCAAGCTGCCGAAGACCTATGTGCAGAAGAAGCTGGATCACGCCCACAAAGGGTTCCACTTCTAACCCGCGACGGAGTCGGGGGCTTTTGGTTTTTCGCGGCTCGGTTCTAGACCCCGAATGGGTCTGGCCTTGCCGTCAAGGAGATTGGTATGAGCGTTTCACGACGCAGGTTTGGCCTAAGCCTCGCGGGCCTGTTCGCGGCGAGCGCCGCTCCGGCGCTGGCCCGCGACCCCGGCGACTGGCCCAACGTCTTCATCGCGCCCATGGGCAAGCCGTTCCGCGCGCCGATGAACGCGCCCTACCCGGTGGCGAAGTGGTTCGCCGAGGCGGACAAGAACGCGGACGGCAAGATCGACCACGCCGAATTCATCGCCGACGCCGGAGCCTTCTTCGACTACCTCGACCTCAACAAAGACGGCGCGCTCAGCAGCTATGAGGTCAACGTCTATGAACGCGTCGTCGCGCCGGAGATACTTGGTTTCAATGTCGCGGTGAGCGATCTGCGCGGCGCGCCCGCGGCGCCGGGCCATGACGGCGCGCGGCTCTGGCTCGCCCAGTACAACGGAGGCCTGTCGGATGTGCCGGTAAATATCGGCGCCAAGCCGCCGGACACCAGCCCGACCGAGGTCATCCCCGAGGGCGCCGCCCCGTTCAGCTTCCTCGATGTTCCCGAGCCGCTGGCGGCCGCGGACGCGGACTTCAGCGGCGTCATCACCAGGGCGAACTTCCTCAAGCTGGCCGATCGCCGCTTCGATAAACTCGACCCCGATCAGGTCGGTTATCTGACCCTGGCCAAGCTGCCGAAAACCTACGTGCAGCAGAAGCTGGACCACTCCCACAAGGGGTTCCACTTCTAGAGCGGCCTGGAGCTCATCCCCTCCGCGGACGCGGCGCCGGCTTGGCGGCCGGCTTTTTCGGCGCGGGGCGCGCGCGCAGCTTGTCGACATTGGGCGGCTTGGCGAGGAAATCCTCCGCCTTGCCCAGGCGCGCGTTGCAGGCGCCGCAGCGGACATCACCGGTGGCGTTATACGCCACCTCCACCGTCGTGCCGCACGGCTTGCACTTCCACAGCGCGGGCGGCGGCGTGGGAAAGTCCGGCAGGCTGGTGCGCGCGCCAGGCTTTAAGGACAGGATGGGTCGCTTGGGGCGGTCTTCTGGCATCGGGCGGTTCGAAAAGCGGGCGGCGGGGCGAGCCGGCTCCTAGCATCCTACGGCCGGCAAGGCCACTGGCCGTCAAGCTCGCGCCAGCGATCACGTTTCGGCGACTCGCCCGGATGGAACACCGCGCGGCCTTCCCTTGTCAGTTGAATTATGAGAGGTTTTCAGAGGAAGCGGGCCTAGGCGGACCTCGGTGCCGCATCGCTTTCGACATGCCAGGAGCCCCACAAGAAACGGGGCCAGGAGGAAACAATCGCCGAGCCAAGGGGTTAAGGCCGCAAGGCCACCCCAGGAGACGGACGATGGAGCACGATATTCTTGCTTTCGGCCAAGACCTGATCGCGGCCCGCCCGAAACTCAGCCAGGCCGCGCAGAGCCTCGCCGGCCGCGACGCCGGCCGTCTGGTGACCCGGATCATGGATGACGCCTGGCGCGCGCGAGGGCAGTTCCGCCCCGATCAGGATATGGACGCCTGGCTGCAGGGCATGCTGCGCCGCGCCGTCAGCGAGCCGCGCTCATTTTCCGAGGATTGAGGCGGCCTACTCCGCCGCGACCAGCACGTCTTTCGCCCGGCCCTTGAAGTTGATCGCCTGCAGATAGCGGATGCCGTCCTCGGCGATGTCATCGCCGATCATCCGGTCGCCCTCGCCGCTCAGTTCATCCATGTCGACGTAGGCGGCGTAGAATTTCCGTGTCCGGTCGGTGATCAGGCCGGCGTTGTTGAGCGTCTTGATCAGCACGCGGAAGACATTGGTCTCGCTGCGGATCTTGCGATCCGGATCGCGGCTGGCGCGCTTGGCGACAATGTCGGCGATCACCCGCTCCGGATCGAGGCCGAATTCGCCATAGATCACCTTCTGCTGCTCCGGCGAGCCCTGGTTGAACAGCAGCGACTGGCAGCAGTGCGCGGCCCAGTCTTCGACGATGTTGCGCTCAGATTGGGTGAGCATGGGCACGGTGCGGTCGGCCCATATCTTGCCGAACTTGTGGTGGAAGGCCTCGTCGGTCATCACCAGCTGGAACAGCTTGCGCGCCAGGGGATCGCGGTTGTGCTTGTAGCCGTTGGCGAAGGCGCCCATGGCCAGGCCCTCCACCAGCATCTGCATGCCGATGATCTTCTTGTAGACCTCCGGCGCCTCGATGATCTCGATCAGCAGGCTCTTCAGCGCCGCGCCGCAGGGCACGGGGGCTCCCCAGCGGGCCTTGATGTATTTGGCGAAGCCGGTGACGTGGCGAGCCTCCTCGCGGGTCTGGTTGGCGGCGTATTCCTGCGCGCCCTGGTCATAGAGCACGTGACACAGCGAAGCCGAAAGATTGAGCGCGCCCTGCTCCCCATGCAGGATCGAGGAGAAGTTCCACAGCTGCATGTAGTTGATGAAGCGGATTTTTTCCTTCGGATCCGTCAGCGTGGCGGCGACATACGGCAGGCGCAGCACCGGCATCTGCTCTTCCGGCATCAGGGCTGTGTTTTCCAGATCGAACGGCTCGTCGAAGTCGATGTACTTCTTGTCGAGCGGGTCCCAGAAGTGGTCATGGGTGGCGGAGATGATCTTGTCGAAGGCGGTGGAGCGGTTGTTGTAGCGATCCAGGGTCAGCATGGACTCAAAGTCGTCTGGGGCCACCGCGCCGTACATCGAATCCTTGGTGATGTTGCCGTCGGCCATCGCCCGTCTCCCTGGCGTTCGCGTCTTTTGCGATGAGCCTATGCCCGAAAAACTGACTTGTCATTGATCAGTTAAGCTGGGGGCGGCGGCGCCCATCGCGACCTGTCGCAAAAAAACAGGCTGTGCTATTTTGCCGCGGGAGCCTTTTTCGCCGAAGCGCGTTTTCGGTTGATTGCGGCGCCGGCGGGGAGGCCTTGGGTGTTCAGAGGCGTGGACACAGGGCGCGTTGGGAAATCTGCATGGGCGACTGCCGCGGTCACGGTCGCGGTGCTGTGTCTTGCCTCAAGCGCGCTTGCCGAGCCCTCGCTGGAGTATGCGGTCAAGGCCGCCTACCTCTACAAACTCGCCGCCTTTGTCGACTGGCCGCCATCCAGCTTCGAGGGCCCGTCCAGCCCACTGCACATCTGCATCATCGGCGACGATCCGTTCAAGACCACGCTCGACCAGGCCGTGGCGGGCGTCTCCATCGCCGGCCGGCCGGTCCAGGTCGCCCGCCATGACGCCGCGCAACCCAACATGGGCTGCCAGATCGCCTATGTCGCCGGCTCGCCCGCCCAATCCCGCGCCGACGCGCTGAGGGTGCTCAAGGGCGAGGCGGTGCTGACCGTGACCGACCAGGGGCGCGACCCCGGCGCGGAACAGGGCATTGTCAGCTTCGTCCTGAAGGACAATCGGGTGCGGTTCGAAATCGACCAGCGGGAAGCCATCGACGACCATCTGGCCCTCTCCGGCAAGCTGCTCAGCCTGGCGCTGGAGGTGCGTCGATGACCCTCGTTCGGCCGGCTCGCTTCTTCGACTTCATCCCCTTCCAGCGTGGCTGGGAGCCGATCCGGGTCGCCGCCATCGCCAGCGCCATTCTGCTGGTGGCCGCCGGCCTCAGCCTGACCGGCTACAGCGCCCAGATCGAACGGTCGGAACGCGCGGAGCAGGCGCAGGCGCAGGCGCGAATCCTGGCCGCCAGCGTCAGCGGCGAGCTCGCCTTTGACGACGTGCGCGGCGCGCGCGACTACCTCAACGCCCTGCTGGCCAACCCGGCTGTGGAAGGCGCGGCGGTCTATGACAGCAGCGGGCGGCTGTTCGCCCAGGGCGCGCGCCCTGGCCAGACCGTGCCGGCGCGAGGGCTCAGCCGCCGCAATCTGTTCGAGGGCTCGCACCTGATCATCGTCACGCCGGTGACCCAGGCCGGCGTGGCCATGGGGTCGGTCTACCTGCGCACGGCCATCGAGCCGGCCGGCCGCAGACTGGCGCGCTATGCGGGCGTCGCGCTGTTGGCGGCGTTTGCGGCGTTGGTAATCTTCGTCCTGGCCGCCGCGCACGGGGCCCTTAGCCGCGCCAACCATGCGCTCGAGGACCGCGCCGAAGACCTGGCCGCCGCCAACCTGGCCCTCACCCGAGAGATGGAGGAACGCGCCAAGGCCGAGGAGGCCCTGCGCCAGGGCCAGAAGATGGAGGCTCTGGGCAAGCTCACCGGCGGGGTGGCGCACGATTTCAACAACCTGTTGATGGTGGCGTCCGGCGGTCTGGAGCTGCTGGACCGCACCGAAAACCCCGAACGTCGCCGCAAGCTCAAGGACGGCATCCGTGAGGCCGTCGACCGGGGCGCGCGGCTCACCCGCCAGCTGCTGGCCTTCTCGCGCCGCTCGCCCCTGCACGCCGAGGTGGTCGACTTGGGGACTCGCCTGGACGGCATCCGCGTGCTGCTCGACCGGTCGCTGCGGGAAGACATCAGCGTGCGCATCGTGCGGCCGACCGGCCTGTGGCCGGTGGAGATCGACCCGGGCGAGTTCGACGTCGCCCTGCTCAACATCGCCGTCAACGCCCGTGACGCCATGCCCAAGGGCGGCGAGATCAAAATCTCCGCGCGCAATATGCCCGCAGTCGACAAGGACGATCTCGTCGGCGACTTCGTCGAGCTGAGCATCACCGATCAGGGCGAAGGCATGGCCCCCGACGTGGCGGCCCAGGTGTTCGAACCCTTCTTCACCACCAAGGCGGTCGGCCAGGGCACCGGCCTGGGCCTGAGCCAGGTCTATGGCTTCGTGCGAGCCTCGGGTGGCCAGGCGTCGGTCGAGAGCAGGCTCGGCGAGGGGACCACCCTGACCCTGCTATTCCCCCGCGCAGCCCGCGCCGCGCCCCGCGCCCCGGCGACCGCGCCGCGGGCGGCGGCGCCCCTGCCCGAGGGCAAGGACCGCCGCATCCTGTTGGTGGACGACGACGACTCCGTCGCCTCGGCGGTGGAGGCGATGCTGGAGGAGCTGGGCTACCAGGTGGTGCGCGCCGCCGACGCCGGCGAGGCCCTGACCACCCTGGACCAGGACCAAGGCTTCGACATCGTGCTGTCTGACATGGTCATGCCCGGCGAGATGGGCGGCATCGACCTGGCCCGCGAGATCGCCCGCCGGCATCAGGGTCTGCCGGTGGTGCTGAGCACCGGCTATTCCGACGCCGCCGCCATCGCCGTGCGCGAGCGGGTGCGTCTCTTGACCAAGCCCTACCGGCTGGACTCCCTCGCCGCCGAACTCGACGCCGCCGTCGCGGAGGGCGAACTAAAGCGGAGCGC
>Ga0302317_10002996_pt1 | contig 11248 bp, 13 predicted proteins | sample III_Palsa_N3_3_FD_200450 | JGI IMG/M metagenome (GOLD analysis project Ga0302317, IMG submission 200450) | Peat permafrost microbial communities from Stordalen Mire near Abisko, Sweden - III_Palsa_N3_3 | ecosystem: Environmental > Terrestrial > Soil > Palsa > Peat permafrost | place: Sweden...
CCAGGCGCACGCCGGCGCACAGCGCCAGTGCAAGACAACTGGCGCCCAGCAAGGCGATACGGCGGCGCACGGAGGGCCCCGCCGTGACGTTCATTTTTTCCATCCCTGTTTTCTCCGGGCCACACGAGCGGCCCTGCGCGAATGCTAGTCACCTGAGGAGCGGCGAAACGGCGCATGAACGGGTGCAACACGCCGCATTTCCCACGCGAGCGCTACAGTGCCGCGATGCATTCGCCCCCTGACGCCGCCGTGTTGCGCATCGCCCACCTGAGCCAGCGCTGGCCCGACGGCATGCCCCTGTTCGCCGACCTGAGCCTGGACATCGGGCCCGGCGTGACGCTCCTGCAAGGCGACAGCGGCAGCGGCAAGACCTCGCTGCTGCGCCTGATCGCCGGTGACCTGGCCGCGAAGGGCCGCATCGCGCTGCACGGCCGCACGCGTGACGACGACCGTGCCGCCTGGGATCGCGATGTCGCGTTCATCGATGCCGACGACCCCGGCCTGGACGCGCTGACGGCAGCCGGCGTGATGGCGGCGCTGTGCGAGCGCCACGGTGCGCTCGACGAGCCGGCCTGGCAGCGTCACCTGGACGGCTTCGCGTTGCAGCCGCATCTGGCCAAGGCGATGTTCCAGCTCTCCACCGGCTCGCGCCGCAAGGTCGTGCTCGCCGCGGCGCTGGCAATGCGCTGCCCGCTGACCTTGCTCGACGAGCCCGGCGCTGGCCTGGACGCCGCGTCGCTGCGCCACTTGCGCGAGGCGCTGGCCCACGCCAATGGCGACCCGGCGCGCGCCGTCCTGGTCGTCGCCAGCGTCGGGCTCGACCGGCTCGAATGCAACGCGACCGTGACGCTGCCCGGGCAGGAAAGCGCCTGATTCACCGCGCTCATCGACCTGTCGGCGCCCGGCCGAGACCCTAGACTTCGAGCGCTGAAGGAGCGCTCTCATGCCCATGGTCACCCCCACCCTCAACCTGGCGCAGCCGCCGATCTCGTCTGCCGCATCGACGAAGGCTGGTGCGGCCGCGCTGCAACCCGCCGCCACGCCGGCTCCGACGCCCGCCGATGTCCCCAGCACGACCGTGACGCTGAGCCCGCAGGCACTGAGCGCGATGGCCGCGGCGAGCCATCCCTCGCCGCCGTCCTCCTCCGCACTGTCGGCCACGCCGGCACCCGCGCCGCACGACAGCTCGGTCTACGACTCGCTGAAGAACGGCATCGCGACCGCCGTCTCCGACGTCGGCGACGCGATCGAAGGCGGCGCCCAGGCCATCGTCGACGGCGTCGAGACCGTGGTGTCCACGGCCAACAAGACCGTGCAAGGCATTCTCGAGCTGCCGTTCGCGGCGGTCGCCAAGGTGTGCGACGCGGCGGGCGCGGTCATCGACGCGGTGTGAAGTCGCTCTGAAACGGCACAAAGTGTCGTAGCGCTTCCATGATGTCAAGATACGCAAAGTGCCTTGACGCCTACAGACGCCACGGTGCAGCCGTGAAGAATGAGCTCATCAATCCCCAACCAAGGAACAACGATGAAGCTCCAACGCGTCTCCACCCTCCTCGCCGCGCTCATGATCGCCGCCGTTCCGGCCCTCTCGATGGCCCAGGATCACCACGACAAGGCCCGCGCCGACTGGGATCACCCCGGCTACCGCCATGACGCCTATCGCGGTGCCGGCCCCAACCACGAATGGCAGCGCGGCGGTCGCCTGCCCAAGGAATATCGCGGCAACCAGTACGTGGTCAACGACTGGCGCGGCCACCACCTGAGCGCGCCCCCGCGCGGCTACCACTGGGTGCAGGCGGGCTCGGACTACGTGCTCGCGGCCGTGGCCACCGGCATCATCCTCGACACCTTGCTGAGCCAGTAACGGCCTCGCGCGACGCGATCTGCGCGTCGCGTATCAGCCGCCCAGCGCGCCCAGACGCTCTTGCAGCTGGGCGCGATGGCGTTTGCTCAGCGGCAGTCTCGCACCGCCCTTGAGCAACACCCGAGATTCGCCGTCGGCTCCGGTTTCCAGCGCGCTCACCCGCGCCAGGTTGACGATCGCGCTGCGGTGCACGCGGCAGAAGCCCAGGGCGTGAAACTCGGATTCGACCGCGCTCATGCTGCGGCGAAGCAGGTGGGCCTTCGCGCCCACGTGCAGTTCCACGCAATAGTCGGCTGAACCGATCCAGTCGATGTCGGACACCTCCAGCAGCATCACCTGCCGACCGCTGCGCACCGCCAGCCGCCGGACCTGCGCCGGTGCATCGTCGCGCAAGTCGAGGCGCGCCTTCACGCGCGCGAGCGCCTGCGCGAACCGTGCGTCGTCGAAGGGTTTGAGCAGATAGTCGAGCGCACCGGCGTCGAACGCGCGCAATGCGTACTGGTCGTAGGCGGTCACGAACACCACTGCCGGCGGCACCTGGGTGCCGAGCTGCTCGATCGCGTCGAAGCCGTCCACCTCGGGCATCTGTACGTCGATGAGCAGCAGGTCCGGGCGCTCGCGCCGCACGGTTTCGACAACCTCGACGCCGGAGCTACAGTCGCCGACCAGGCGCAGGTCGGCGTCGCGCGCGATCAGCGCGCGCAGGTTGCTCAGTGCGAGCGGCTCGTCGTCGGCGATCACGACACGCAACAGGTGGCTCATGGCGTCTCGCGCCAGGGCACGGTGATCGTCACGCGCACCCCACGTGCCGGCTCGTCGCGAATACACAGGTCGCCGCCGTCGCCGTGCAGGCCGCGCAGGCGGCTGCGCACGTTGGCGATGCCGATGGATGACGGGCTCGCCGCGGCGTCGGGCGGCAACGGCGGCCCGTCGTTGCAGATCGACAAGGCGAGGCGGTCCGCGGTGCGCACCGCAGATATCTCGATGGCGCCCGGTCGCGCTCGCTTGGCGATGCCGTGCTTGATGGCGTTCTCGACGACGGGTTGCAGGATCAGGCGCGGCACGATCGCGCGCTCCAGGCCCGGCGGCACGTCGACGGCGATGCGCAGGCGATCGCCGAAGCGGATCTTCTGGATGTCGAGGTACATCGTGGCGAACGTGAGCTCCTCGGCCAGTGTCACCTCCTGCGCGCCGGCCTCGTGCAGCGTGTGGCGCAGGAAATCGCTGATTCGCGCGATCGTCTCCACCGCCTTGTCGTTGCGGCCCTCGCGCACCAGCCCGCTCACCGCATTGAGCGCGTTGAACAGGAAGTGCGGCTCGACCTGGTGGCGCAGCGCATCGAGCTGCGCCTTCGCAAGCTGTTCGGCGAGTTGCGCGGCACCCACGCGCGAGCGCGCAAGAGACTCGCGCGACGCCAGCGCGTGGCCCGCCATCAGGATGCAGTAGTACAGGATCAACGCCGACAGCAGCTGCTGGTGCGCCTTGTCGAGAAACAGCGGCCAGACGGGCGGCGGCGGTGCCGTGGGGCTCCACGGATTGAGCAGCGATTCGAGCCCCGACATCCACAAGGCGGACAGCACGCTCAGCACCAGCCAGGTGGCGCCGTGCACGGCGACCGCCCGCGCGCTGCTCGAACGCCGCAGGCTCAGCGGGTAGCGCGCGCCGAGCCGGAACACCATCGGCGTGGCGAGCACCCATGGCAGCCACGACAACGAGAGCAGCATGAACAGGTTCACCCACGCGTGCTGCATGCCCTCGGCATGCATCACGACGACATTCTGCGTCGCGTCGAACAGGCCCACCCCGCTCCAGATCGCGACGATCCAGGGCCAGCGCAACGGGGGAGAGTCGGAGGCGGCGGTCTGCATGCCTGCATCGTATGCGCAGGGACGCTGAAAACGACGCGCGCGGGCGACTCCGTGCAGCCAACGACGCCGCCGCTGCAGCGAACGTGCTGTCGCCCGCGGCAACGCCGACGCACGATGAGGGCATGCGAAAACACTTCCTTCTCCTGGCTCTCGCCGCGCTGGCCTGCGCAAGCGCCACCCCGGCGGCCGACACCGCCGCGCCGGCGCCCTCCTTCATCGACGGCAAGCTCGAGCTTCCGCAGGACTACCGCCAGTGGGTCTACCTGACGTCCGGCTTCGACATGAGCTACAGCGCGGCGCGAACGCCCGACATGCACATGTTCGACAACGTGTTCGTCGACCCAACCTCCTGGCGCGCCTTCCAGGCCACAGGCACCTGGCCCGACAAGACCATGCTGGTGCTCGAGGCGCGCAATGCCCGGAGCCGCGGCTCGATCAACAAGGGCGGCCAGTTCCAGGACATCGACGTCATGGGCATCGAAGTGCACGTGAAGGACACCGCGCGCTTCGCGGGCCAGTGGGGGTTCTTCGCCTTCAACGACAAGAGCCCGGCCAAGCGCGTGCCCACTGGCGCGGACTGCTACTCGTGCCACGAGGCACACGGCGCCGTCGACACCACCTTCGTGCAGTTCTACCCGACGCTGCTGCCGCTGGCCAGCGCCAAGGGCACGCTGTCCGCGGCCTACCTGGCCGACGACAAGCTCAAGCCTTAGGCCGCTGCGGCACGCGCTGCGCCGGGTCGTAGAAGAAGGTCTCCTGGGCGATGCGTTCGCCCTCCCAGCGTTGCCAGGCGAGCTCCTCCATGTGCGTGACGCTGCCGTCGCGCCACACGAAATGGAAGATCCAGCGGATCACCACATGGTCGCCGTCGACCAGGACCGGCCGCACGCAGGTGGACGACATCGATTCGGTGCGCGCCATCACGTTGCGCTCGTTGTCCACGTGCGCGGCCCGGCCGACGCGCGGCGTGCCCTGGTTCTCCTGCATCGTCGAGTGCTCGGTGTAGAACTCCTCGCACGCGACATCGTGGGCGTTGCTTTCGACGAGCGCGATGAAGCGCTCCAGCGTATCGGCAGTGGGCATGGGCAAGCTCCTCGCGGGTGACGAACTGCCGCGATCGTGTCACATCCCGGAAGGCCTCAGCAGCGTCGCGATCACCGCGTGCTGGTACGAGGTGATTTCCCACGGGTTGCCGTCCGGATCGGCGAAGTACAGCGACCAGGCCAGCTCGTGGTCCTCCGGCTCGACCGGCCGCTTGAGCTTGTCGACCAGGTGCTGGCGCCAGGCGACGAACTCGGCGGCGCCCACCGACAGCGCGATGACGGTACGGCAGGGTTGCGCCGCCGCCTCGAACAGCGCGATGTGCACCGTGCCCGACGAGTTCGTCAGGGTCAACGGTCCGTTCTCGGCCCAGGATTCGAGCTCGGGCAGTCGCTTGAAACCCATCACGTCGGCGTACCACTGCTCCGCCTTGTTGCGATGGGTCGCGTAGACGTGGATATGGTCGATGCGGTCGTAGGCGGGGATCATGGCGGGGCTTCCAGAGGGGTTGCGCGGTTTCGCTGTCGGGCAGCAATCGCCGCGCCCGCCATTCGACCAGCGGCGCGTGACCGCGCTGTTCAGCGCGCCAGCGAGCGCACGCGCGTGGCCGCGCGGGCGCGCGACGTGGTGGCCGCGGCCAGCCACGCGCTCTGCATCACCTCGAGCTCGGCGAGCTTCGTCACGAGCCGCTTCGGGCCGGCGTAGGCCTGGAACACGGCGCGGTGGCCGGCGAGCGACATCGAGCCGTCCAGGTCGTAGTAGGAGCGCACCCAGCCGAGCAGGTCCTCGAGGTGGTCGTCCTGCTCCTGCTTGGTGCGGTACTTGTGCGGCTCCCACGGACGAGCACGGCAGTTGGCGACGCAGACGTCCTGGCCGGGCTGCAGGAAGATCAGCAACGGCCCGTTGGGCAGCACGGCTTCCACCAGGTCGCCGTAGCAGCCGTCGATGACCCAGTCGTCCGACTCGCGGCAGAACTGCGCGAGGTCGGCGAACACCAGGGCGTCGGGCCGCTCGACGGCCACCTGGTCGGGCTCCCACACCAGCGTATCGAGATCCAGCAACGGCATGCCCTGCGTGCGGGCGAGCGACTTCGCGAGCGTCGATTTGCCCGATCCGGCGTTGCCGAGGATGACGATTCGCATTCGTTGGAGTGTGGTGGCGACTTTCGCATTGTCCTCGACCATGACGACTAAGTCATCCTGTTCGACCCCAGGGTTTGCCTGACGCGCTTCCCGGCGCCAGCGCGCCGGGCTTTCGCCAGCCTGTCACCCGCTTGTCACACGCCGCCTCCACGATCCGCAGCTTGTCACAAGAAGAGGGATTCCCACCATGAACACCATCGTCGGCTCCGCCACGCTGCCGGGCGGCGCGGCCGCTCCCAGCCGCCCGCGCCTCGATCACAAGGCCGGCAAGGGCACCTGGATCCTGTTCGTCGCCCTGCTGGTGATCGGCCTGGGCTACACCGCGTACAGCATCGCCACCGACTACGCCGGCAGCGGCGAGACGGCCACCGCCATCTGGCCTTTCATCCTGCTGGGCCTCGCGCTGCTGATCGCGCTCGGCTTCGAGTTCGTCAACGGCTTCCACGACACCGCCAACGCGGTGGCCACGGTGATCTACACCAACTCGCTGCCACCCCAGGTGGCCGTGGTGTGGTCGGGCCTGTTCAACTTCCTGGGCGTGCTGGTGTCCAGCGGCGCGGTGGCCTTCGGCATCATCTCGCTGCTGCCGGTGGAGCTGATCCTGCAGGTGGGCTCGGGCGCCGGCTTCGCGATGGTGTTCGCGCTGCTGATCGCCGCCATCGTGTGGAATCTCGGCACCTGGGCGCTGGGCCTGCCGGCCTCGTCGTCGCACACGCTGATCGGCTCCATCATCGGCGTGGGCGTGGCCAATGCGCTGATGCACGGGCGCGACGGCACGAGCGGCGTGGACTGGTCGCAGGCGCTCAAGATCGGCTACTCGCTGCTGCTGTCGCCGCTGGTGGGCTTCGTCTGCGCCGCCCTGTTGCTGCTCGCGTTGCGCGCACTGGTGAAGAACAAGGCACTGTACGAGGCGCCCAAGGGCGCCGAGCCGCCGCCGTTGTGGATCCGCGCACTGCTGATCCTCACCTGCACCGGCGTGTCGTTCTCGCACGGCTCCAACGACGGCCAGAAGGGCATGGGCCTGATCATGCTGATCCTGGTGGGCACGGTGCCGATCTCGTACGCGCTCAACCGCGCGATGCCGGCCGACCAGACCACGCAGTTCGCCACCATCGCCCACGTGGCGCAGGCGTCGCTGGAACGCACCGCGCCGGGCGCGGTACCCGCGGATGCACGCGCGACGTTGTCGCGCTACGTGCGCACCAAGGTCGCCGAGGCCACCACCCTGCCCGCGCTGGCCGCCATTGCCGGCAGCATCGGCGACCAGGTGCAGCAGCACGACACGCTGGCCAAGGTGCCGGCCGCTACCGTCGCCAACGTGCGCAACGACATGTACCTGGCCTCGGAGACGATCCGCCTGGTGGACAAGGACACGCACGTCACGCTCGATGCCGAGACGCACACGCACCTGATGGCGTTCAAGAAGCAGATCGACACGGCGACCAAGTTCATCCCGTTGTGGGTGAAGGTGGCCGTGGCGATCGCGCTGGGCCTGGGCACGATGGTCGGCTGGAAGCGCATCGTCATCACCGTGGGCGAGAAGATCGGCAAGTCGCACCTGACGTACGCGCAAGGCATGTCGGCCGAGCTCGTCGCGATGGTCACGATCGGCGCGGCCGACGGCTTCGGCCTGCCGGTCTCGACCACCCACGTGCTGTCGTCGGGCGTGGCCGGCACGATGGCGGCCAACAGGTCGGGCCTGCAGTGGTCGACGATCCGCAACCTGGCCATGGCCTGGGTGCTGACGCTGCCCGCCGCGGTGCTGCTGTCAGGCAGCCTGTACTGGCTGTTCACGAAGATCTTCTGAGGCAGATATGAACGCACTGTTCGACCAGGACGCGATGCGCCGCCGCATCGAGCGCGAGCTCGTCGACGGCTACGACGAAGAGATCGAGATGGAGATGGAAGACCGCCTCGTCGCCGACCCGCTGGACGCCAGCGGCGAGGACGCCGACGAACGCGTGCGCTACTTCCGCGAGTTGTTCCGCCTGCAGGGCGAACTGGTGAAGTTGCAGGACTGGGTGGCGAGCACGCGCCAGAAGGTGGTGATCCTGTTCGAGGGCCGCGACGCCGCCGGCAAGGGCGGCGTGATCAAGCGCATCACGCAGCGCCTGAACCCACGCGTGTGCCGCACTGTCGCCCTGCCTGCGCCCAACGACCGCGAGCGCACGCAATGGTATTTCCAGCGCTATGCCGCGCACCTGCCGGCCGCCGGCGAGATCGTGCTGTTCGACCGCAGCTGGTACAACCGCGCGGGCGTCGAACGCGTGATGGGCTTTTGCACCGACGACGAGTACGAGGAGTTCTTCCGCTCGGTGCCGGCCTTCGAGAGCATGCTGCAACGCTCGGGCATCAAGCTGATCAAGTACTGGTTCTCGATCACCGACGACGAACAGGAACTGCGCTTCCTGGGCCGCATCCACGACCCGCTCAAGCAATGGAAGCTGAGCCCGATGGACCTGGAGAGCCGCCGCCTGTGGGAGGAGTACACCAAGGCCAAGGAAGTGATGCTGGAGCGCACGCACAGCGCCGAGTCGCCGTGGTGGGTCGTGCACGCCGTCGACAAGAAGCTGGCGCGCCTGAACTGCATCCATCATCTGCTGGAGCAATTCCAGTACACCGAGGTCGAGCACGCGGCCGTGCACCTGCCGGAGCGCCTGCGCCACGAACACTATTCGCGCCAGGCGGTGCCCGACGAGATGATGGTGCCGGACGTCTACGGGGGCTGAAGGCCGGCCCGGGGATCGGGCAACGCGCGACTGCCCTGCGCCGACACCGCGCTCGCGCTGCGCATCGAATGCGACGCGACGATGCCGACGACCACGACGGCTTGCGGCGCCGCCGCCGCGCTGTCGCGGACCTGCTCCAGCGTGTTGCACGCGAAGTGGTTGCAGACGTCCGAGCGCCGCTCCCGCGGCAGCGTGCAGCCGTGCGCGCCGTGGAAGAGACAGGATTTGTCGAGATGCTCGGGGGCGACGAAGCCCAGGTAGTGGTCGACCGCCTCGGCCCAGGTCGCGCCCGCCTGCTGCGCCAGCCAGGTGCGCAGCGGGCCCGCGCCGAGAAACGCCTTGCCGTGCAGGCCCAGCCGGCAGCAGCGCCCTCGGCAGAGCGCGCAAAGATGGCCACCGATGGCGGCCTGCGGGCTGCCGGGAGCGGGTTCGACAGGCCAGGTTTGCGGCGGCTCGGCGGCATCGCCTTCCAGCGCCATCAGGGACTCGCGCAGATCGGCGAGATCCGCGGCCAGCGGCGGCGCGAGATCCGCCTCATGGTGCGTCAGCCAGACCACCGGCGCCGTGGCCAGCGCCGGATCGTCCCAGGCCAGTGCGGCCGACGCCCGCGCGGCGTCGATGTCGCAGGCGCGCTGCGCGCGCGTGATTGCATCGGCGGCGCGGCGCCGGCAATCCATCGCGTCGCAGACATCGCCACGAAACCGCTCGAGCGCGGAAAGCGCCCGCCCGCATAGCCGGCAGGCGCCCTGCGCACGCTGGCCCCGGGGCTGGCCCGGCAGGCTTTTCGCGGCCAAGGGGACGGCGGCGGGCTTGTCGGCATGGCTCATGCGCGAATGGTAACCGCGCCGAACCGGCCAAAGCCATGACAGTGAATGGGGCCGGCGCCGACGCCCCTATCATCGGCACCGCCCTGTTGCGAATCTTCGTCGAACGACGCGCCACCTCTCGTGAAGGAACGAACCCCATGCTCTTCGACCCGATCCAGATCCGCACCCTGTCGCTCGCCAACCGCACGGTGATGTCGCCGATGACGCGCAGCCGGGCCGTCGAGGCCAACACGCCCAACGCGCTGATGGCCGAGTACTACGCACAACGCGCGTCGGCCGGACTGATCGTGACCGAGGGCACGTCGCCGTCGCCCAACGGCCTCGGCTACGCGCGCATCCCGGGTCTGTTCAACGCCGAGCAGGTGGCGGGCTGGAAACTGGTCACGGACGCCGTGCACGCCAAGGGCGGCAAGATCGTCATCCAGCTGATGCATACCGGCCGCGTGACGCAGGCGGGCAACCTGCCGGCCGGCGCCGAAGTGGTGGGCCCGGACGCGCGCGCCTGCCCGGGCGAGATGTACACCGATGCCAACGGCATGCTGCCGCACACCGCACCGCGTCCGATGACCGAGGCCGACATCGCGCACGCGGTGGGCGAATACGCGAAGTCGGCCACACTGGCGATCCAGGCCGGCTTCGACGGCATCGAGCTGCACGCGGCCAACGGCTACCTGATCGAGCAGTTCCTGAACGCCAACGTCAACCAGCGCACCGACCGCTACGGCGGCTCGCCGGAGAACCGCAACCGCTTCGCGCTGGAAGTGGCGCGCGCAACGACGGCCGCCATCGGCGCCGACAAGGTCGGCATCCGCCTGTCGCCGTACGGCGTGTTCAACGGCACCGGGCCGTTCGCGGACGTCGATGCGCAGTACAAGGCGCTGGCCGAAGGCCTGTCCGGCCTGGGACTGCTGTACGTGCACGTGCTCGACCACTCCGCGATCGGCGCGCCGGCCGTGCCGGCCGAGATCAAGACGGCGCTGCGCGCAGCCTTCGACGGCCCGTTCATCCTGGCCGGCGGCTTCGACCACGGCAGCGCCGAGAAGGCCTTGCAGGACAAGCAGGCCGATCTCGTCGCGTTCGGTCGCCCGTTCCTGGCGAATCCGGACCTGGTGGCCCGCATGAAGACCGACGCGATCATGAACGAGCTGGACATGGACTCGTTCTACACGCCGGGTGCCAAGGGCTACACGGACTATCCGGCCCAGGCCTGAAGTCAGCGCTACTCTCATCCCGGGACCTGGCTCTGCCCTCCTCGTGACGACGCGTGCGCAGGGCCGCGGGCAGAGTTACAGGCGCATGGCAAGATCGACGCCATCGGCACGCCCGTGCCAGCCCCGCATAGTCCGCATGAATCCTTTCTTCCGAATGGCGAGCGCCCTGTTCGCGATGGCCCTGTCGCTGCAGGCCGGCGCCGCCGACGCGCCCGCCGCAGCGCCGCCCATGCCACCTTCCAGCGCGCCCGGCCAGTGCCTGGCGCCGACCACCGATCGCACCGCCAACCACGCCTGCGCGATGGGCCTGGCCCGTCACGCGGAGACCGAGCGGGCCGCGGGGCGCAACGACGCCGCCCTGGCCGCGCTCGCGCGCGCCGATCAGTTCTCGCCCGAGGATCCGCGTTTCGCGATGGCGCGGGCCGGCCTCACGCTGAAGCTCGCCAACCAGCTGACGCCCGCCGGCATCGACGCGGCGGCCAAGGCCGCGCCCGACGACGTCGGCCTGGCGTTGATGCATGCGGAGCTCTCCATGGCCAAGAAGGATTTCGCCGCCGCCGTGACCG
>Ga0302317_10003011_pt1 | contig 11220 bp, 12 predicted proteins | sample III_Palsa_N3_3_FD_200450 | JGI IMG/M metagenome (GOLD analysis project Ga0302317, IMG submission 200450) | Peat permafrost microbial communities from Stordalen Mire near Abisko, Sweden - III_Palsa_N3_3 | ecosystem: Environmental > Terrestrial > Soil > Palsa > Peat permafrost | place: Sweden...
ATGGCCGATCACGTTCGGCACCACATTCCAGCCGTACGCTTCGAAGCGCTTCGGCGTGTCGTCGTGGAACCAGTTCACCACTTCGCCGTCGATCGAGATGCCGTTGTCGTCGTAGAACGCAATCAGCTTGTTCAGCTTCAGCACGCCCGCGAGCGAGCAGGCTTCGTGCGAGATGCCTTCCATCAGGCAGCCGTCACCGACGAACACATACGTATGGTGATCGACGATCTTCGCGTCCGGCTTGTTGAACTCCGTGGCAAGCAGCGACTCAGCGAGCGCCATGCCAACCGCATTGGCCAGACCCTGGCCGAGCGGGCCAGTGGTCGTCTCGACACCCGGCGTCATGCCGTATTCCGGGTGGCCCGGCGTCTTCGAATGCATCTGACGGAAGTTCTTCAGCTCTCCGATCGGCAGGTCGTAGCCCGTCAGATGCAGCAGCGAATACAGCAGCATCGAGCCGTGGCCGTTCGACAGCACGAAGCGGTCGCGGTCAGCCCACTGCGGGTTCTTCGGGTTGTGGCGCAGATGGCGCGACCACAGCGCAACGCCGATCTCGGCCATGCCCATTGGCATGCCGGGGTGGCCGGAGTTCGCTTGCTGAACAGCATCCATAGCCAGCGCGCGGATCGCGTTGGCCATCAGGGAGGTGGAGGCAGGGGACGAGGTCGTCATGTCGAGTTCCGGAGAACGAGTCCAAAAAGCGGGGCGCGGGCGGCGGGTCCGGAAGCTCGGCGGCCAGTCTGTTACGGCGCACGGTGCGGCGCCTGGAGACGCGATACGGGCAGAGCAAACGGACAAGGCTGCAAAGCGTCACATTCTAACAGATGGTTGTGGCCTTTCCGGCCGCGAACCGCATGGGACGGCGGGTTTAGATCAGGGCCGGACACCGGCTCACCCCAGCTTCGACTCTATAATCTGAGCATCGCCAACTCGCCGCGCCCGTGCGCGCACAGTCCACCGTGAGCGTCCCGCTACTTTTCCAGCCGACCCCTTACGTCCTGTACGGCTTCCCCAACTCGCGACGCCTCGCGAGTGTCGCCTCGCCGCATCAGCAGATCGAGGTCTGGGACACGCCACAACTCGGGCGGCTTTTCACGCTCGACGGCCGCCCGATGACTTCCGTCGGCGACGAGTTCATCTATCACGAATGCATGGTGCATCCAAACGCGCTAGCCCACCCGGCACCGCGCGCGGCTCTGGTATTGGGCGGCGGCGACGGCGGTGCGGCGCGGCAACTGCTCAGACATCCGGGCATCAAGCGTATCGTGGTGGCCGAACTCGACGCTGAAGTCGTACGTCTCACCCGTGAATATCTGCCACAGGTGCACGACGGCGCGTTCGACGACCCGCGCGTGGAACTGGTAATAGGAGACGCCGCCGAGTTCGTGGCCGCCTGCGAAGAACAGTTCGACCTGATCGTATTCGACCTGACTCCGCCCGACTCGCCAGCGGCCGTCCTGTACACCCCGGCGTTCTACGCACAACTCAAGCGCGTAATGAGCCCGGACGCTGCCCTGTCGATGCATCTCGGCGCTCCGTATTTCCACGCAACACGTGCTGCGAAGCTGTTAGACGGGCTGAATGAAGCCTTTACTGTGGTCCGCACCATGGGCGCATACGTGCCACTGCACGGCTCGCTTTGGATGATGGCCACCGCCAGCGACTCGCTCGACCCCGCCGGCCTTACTCCGGCCGAACTCGCCGGGCGCCTTGCCGCCCGGCAGATTTCCGGGCTCGGCTGGTACGACGAGCATGCGCATGCTGGACTCTTCTCCGCATCTCGCGCAGTGCGCGATAAACTAAGTCAATTCTTAAAGCCAGTAAGGTAACGCAGCGGCAGAATGTGTGGTTTGGTCGGCACGGAGGTCTTGTGCGCCGGCTACCTGGCTCTGCTGCACGTGCCCCGCTGACCCTAGCTAGATCCGGAGAACTCCATGACCGCCTCTCGCCCAGCCGGTGTGCCCTGGTTGACCCCCTATCTGACGGTACGGGACGCACGTGCCGCCATTGCATTCTTCGAAGCGGCCTTTGGCTTCGAGGTACGCGACAGCGTCCAGGATGACGGGATCGTCATGCATGTCGAAATGGTCTATCAAGGCCAGCTGATCGTGATGTTCGCGCCGGAAGGCGCGTTCGGCTCGGCGGCGAAGACACCCAAAAGCGCGGGCGCAATTGCGCCGCAATCATTCTATGTTTATGTCGACGATGTCGACGCGGTTTATGCGCGAGCGCTGGCGGCTGGCGCGAAATCGTTGAGCGAGCCGCAAGACCAGTTCTGGGGTGACCGTTTTGCGCAGGTCGAAGACCTGGACGGCTACCGATGGGCGCTCGCTCGCCACCTTTCGTGAACTAATGAGTATTTTCCTGATGCCTCGCTTCTTCGTCGGTACGTCACTCAAGCCCGACGACATCATGCAGCTTCCCGATGACGTCACACGGCACATCCTGGTCCTGCGCCTGCAACCGGGTGATTCGATCGTGCTTTTCAACGGCGAGGGCGGTGAATACAGCGCCGAACTGATCGAAGTAGAACGCCGTTCGGCTACCGTCAAGATCCGGGAATTCCGCGAAATCGAGGTAGAACCGCCCTATCACCTGACCCTCGCGCAAGGCATCGCCGGTGGCGACAAGATGGACTGGCTGATCGAGAAGGCCGTCGAGCTCGGTGCTTCCAGTTTCGTGCCGCTCACCACGACGCGCAGTGTGGTGCGCCTGTCCGGCGAACGCGCACAACGGCGTCACGTACACTGGCAAGGCATCGTGCGCGCTGCGTGCGAACAGTGCGGGCGCAACCGCCTGCCCGAAGTAGCACCGGTGCGTGAAATCGCGACGTGGCTAGGCGCGCTGCCGCGCGCTACCGAAGAAGGCGAGTTGCGCCTGTTATTGTCGCCGCGGGCGAGCATCAGCTTCAACGCGCTGCCGGCCGAACCGCCACGCGGACGCGTGATATTGCTGATTGGACCGGAAGGCGGATTTTCGGCTGCCGAAGAAGCGGCAGCAACCAGCCACGGCTTTACCGCTGTGGGGCTAGGGCCGCGCGTGTTGCGCACCGAAACGGCGGGGATCGCCGTGCTGGCGGCGTTGGCTGCGCGCTGGGGTGGCTGGTAATCTGGTCAGTATGTCGAACTGATCCGACCCAAAGCAAAGGCCCGCCAGTAGGCGGGCCTTTGCTTTGTTCAGTCATGCGTATTGTGACGACCCGGACGCTCAGGCGAACGAATAAAACACGCGGAACGCCACCTTGCGCTCAGCCCAGAACTCGGAGGCTTCGCGGAACACGTCGAGCAACGTTTCGCGCCCTTCCTTATCGAATTTCTGTGCCACCGGCAGCGCCTCCAGCACGATCACAAAACCCGGTTGCGTACCCGCCTTGGCGACCAGATCGGTCAGGCAATCGTAGAGAGCATCGTAATTTTTGCCGAAATGCTTCGGAAACAGAAACGACGTCGCAATCGTTTCGAGAACTTCTTGTTTGGACTGCGCGTTCGCGCAAAACGCATACAGAAAGTGCTGGCCGAGCTGGCTGGCCTCGTCAGCGAGATCCTGCACGCGAAACGCGCGGATCGACTGTACGATGTTTGGTCGTACGGTCTTGAAAAGACTCATAGGCCCCTCGTTCGATGAAAGCACAGTGCTGGCTTCGCTCTGGGTGTCCCGTCCGTCACCGGCCGTGCGCATCTGCATGACGCGCTGAAACATATTGCCGTCGCCGGCCGCGAAAAGATCCGTCGCGACTCCGGAGTCGTGCGCGTAGACGTTGTCGCTCATGCCGTTCATCCCGATGTCATTCAACAATTCGATTAAAACTGGTGTAGTGGTCGTCCGAGTAGAAACAATTATCGGTACGCTGCAGCGGACCCCCACAGACAATGCGACGCGCGCCGCGATTGTGGGCCCGCGGCGTAGGAACGGTGTATTCGTGATAATAGCCGCGCCGATGCGGTGGCAGCAGCCCTTCGCGGTTGCCGAATACGATCCCGTCCTTCTCATACGGGTAAGGCCCGCCTGCGGCAATCAAGTTCAAAGTATTGACTGCTTCACGCGGTAACTGCGCGACCGCGATGGTGCCCTGCACCTGATTGTCGCCATTGCTGGGCGCCGAATAGTCCCGCGCAAACGCGCTGTTGACCAGACTCCCGCACAAACCGCCAAACGCCAGGGCGCCGATGAGCACGCCGTTGCGGAGCCACTTGCGTGCCATGAATCACGTTCCCGCTGTCAGATCACGAGTTTGACGACCATGAAAGACGTAAGGGTATCGCTAATGGTCTCTGGAATCAACGTTCGTTCGGCGAACGAAAGGTTCCCATGTTGCGGGAACACCCCGCTCACGCAATCTTGACGACTTTTGACAGATTTTTTTATCTTGATCAAGATAAAATTAGCCTCGACGGTAAGGTGCGGAATAGGCGAATCTGGCCGCTCTGTTTCGCACGTCGTGAGGTGGATTTACCGTCGTGTTTGGTCTTTATTGGGTGACAATCCCCTGTTTGCCCAGAGGCGTGCCCATTGCGGGCACGCCTTTTTTTCGCCTTGCGGCGCTCGTGTGGGCTACCTGCCGCTTAGCGCGCGGCGATCACGTCCGCTACCAGCAGTGCCGTCATGTTGACGATCCGGCGCACCGTCGCCGAAGCGGTCAGCACATGCACCGGCTTGGCCGCGCCCAGCAGGATCGGGCCAATCGCGATGTTATTGCCGGCAGCCGTCTTCAGCAGGTTGTACGAAATGTTGGCCGCGTCGATGTTCGGCAGGACCAGCAGGTTCGCATCCCCTTCCAGCGTCGATTCGGGCAGCACTTCGCGGCGCAGGTTGTGGTCGAGTGCGACGTCGCCGTGCATTTCGCCGTCTACTTCCAGATCGGGCGCGCGCTCGCGCAGGATCGCGAGCGTGTCGCGCATTTTCTGGGCGGTCGGCGCGTTGCTGGTGCCGAAGTTCGAATGCGAAACCAGCGCGATCTTCGGCTCGATGCCGAAGCGGCGCACTTCTTCCGCCGCCATGATCGTGATCTCGGCGAGCTGCTCAGGCGTCGGATCGACGTTCACATGGGTATCGACGAGGAAAATCTGCCGGCCCGGAAGCACCAGCCCGTTCATCGCCGCGTAGGTGTTGCGGCCTTCCTTCTTGCCGATCACCTGATCGATGAAGTGCAGATGGCGGTGCGTCGTGCTGACTGTGCCGCAGATCATGCCGTCCGCTTCGCCCTTCTTCACCAGCATCGAGCCGATCAGCGTGGTGCGGCGGCGCATTTCGAGCTTGGCCATCTGCTCGCTGATGCCCTTGCGCGCCATCATCTTGTGGTACGTCTGCCAGAAGTCGCGATAGCGTTCGTCGTGGTCCGTGTTGACCACCGTGTAGTCCTGACCGTTGATCAGACGCAGGCCATAGCGCGCAATGCGCTGCTCGATCACCGCCGGACGGCCGATCAGGATCGGCTTGGCCAGCTTCTCGTCGACGACGATCTGCAGCGCGCGCAGCACGCGCTCTTCTTCGCCTTCCGCGAACACAATGCGCTTCTTCTCCGGCTCGACGCCGCGGGCGAGCTGGAAAATCGGCTTCATCGTCGTACCGCTGTGGTAGACGAACTGCTGCAGATGCTGCTCGTACGCGTCCATGTCTTCGATCGGACGCTCCGCCACGCCCGAGGCCATCGCGGCCTTCGCCACCGCAGGCGCGACCTTGACGATCAGACGCGGATCGAACGGCTTCGGAATCAGATAAGCCGGCCCAAACGACAGGTCCTGGATGCCATAAGCCGTCGCGACGATGTCGCTCTGTTCCTGACGCGCCAGCTCGGCGATCGCATTGACCGCGGCTATCTCCATTTCCCGCGTCACCGTCGTCGCGCCCACATCCAGCGCGCCGCGGAACAGGAACGGGAAGACAAGGACGTTGTTCACCTGGTTCGGGTAATCGGTACGGCCCGTGCACAACACGGCATCTGGGCGCACTTCGAGCGCCAGTTCGGGCAAGATTTCCGGCGTCGGATTAGCCAGCGCCAGAATCAGCGGCTTGTCCGCCATCTGCTTGACCATCTCCTGCTTGAGCACGCCGCCCGCCGACAGGCCGAGGAAAATGTCCGCGCCGCCGATCGCTTCCGCTAGCGAGCGGGCGTCGGTTTCGCGCGCGAAACGCTCCTTGTCCGGGTCCATCAGCTCGGTGCGGCCCTTGTAGACCACGCCGGCCAGGTCGGTCACGGTGATGTTCTCGAGCGGCAGGCCGATATCGACCAGCAGGTCCAGACAGGCCAAGGCCGCCGCGCCCGCGCCGGAAGAGACCAGCTTGACCTCCTTGATGTTCTTGCCGACGACCTTCAGGCCGTTGGTGATCGCCGCCGCGACGACGATCGCCGTGCCGTGCTGGTCGTCGTGGAACACCGGAATCTTCATGCGTTTGCGACATTCGCGCTCGACGATGAAGCAGTCCGGCGCCTTGATGTCTTCGAGGTTGATGCCGCCGAAGGTCGGTTCGAGCGCGGCGATCACCTCGACCAGCTTGTGCGGATCGGACTCGTTCAGCTCGATATCGAACACATCGATGCCGGCAAACTTCTTGAACAGCACCGCCTTGCCTTCCATGACCGGTTTGGACGCGAGCGGGCCGATATTGCCGAGGCCCAGCACCGCGGTACCGTTCGTCACAACCCCGACCAGGTTACTGCGCGCGGTGAAGCGCGCGGCATTCAAGGGGTTCTCGACGATCTCTTCGCACGCGAACGCGACACCGGGGGAATACGCCAGCGCGAGGTCGCGCTGGTTGATCATTTGCTTGGTCGGCGCGATCGCGATCTTCCCGGGAGTCGGGAATTCGTGATAATCGAGGGCGGCTTCGCGGAGTTTGGTGTTGACGGGATTCGACATAAGGCGGGCTTGGAGTGCAGATTAGAATAGATATTCGATGGCATTGTAGCGCCATTCCCTGGCGTGATTCCTGCAATCAGGGACATAGCTGCCGCGACTGAAATAAAGCGAAAGTTTTCGTGCCTCCATGGTCGCCATCATTGCGGCGGCGCAGCAATTTAACCGTACAATGCGCGCCGTTCGCGGCTGCTAAAGCGCTTTTCCGTGCACAGACCTCTACTATGCTCTCCGAGTTTTCGCTAATCGACCGTTTTTTTGCGCGCCGTGCCGCCGCCGGCAGCCGGCGCCTTAGAGAAGGCGAGCTCGGCATTGGCGACGATTGCGCATTGCTTGCGCCGCGTCCCCGCGAAATGATGGCGATTTCGACGGACATGCTGGTCGAAGGGCGGCATTTCTTCCCTGATATCGATCCGCACGCACTCGGACATAAGGCGTTGGCCGTGAACCTCTCGGATCTGGCCGCAATGGGCGCGCAGCCACAGGGATTCACGCTGGCGTTCGCCCTGCCAGAGGCGCGTGAGGATTGGCTTTCCGCGTTTAGCGACGGGCTCTTTGAACTTGCAGAACGTTATGGTTGCGACCTGATCGGCGGCGATACGACTGCCGGGCCGCTTAACCTGTGCATCACCGTTTTCGGCAGCGTTCCGCCACAACTGGCGCTGCGCCGCGATGCAGCCCAGCCCGGCGACGACATCTGGATTTCCGGCACGCTCGGCGACGCGCGCGCGGGATTAGGCGTGATACGCGGCGAGTGGTCAGCCGAACAGGAGGATGCTGCGACATTTCGCCGCGCCCTTGAGCGCCCCGAGCCACGCGTCGAACTGGGCCTGGCGTTACGGGGTATCGCACATGCGGCGCTCGATATCTCCGACGGCCTCGCCGGCGATCTCTTGCATATCCTCGAACGCTCGCAACTCACAGCACGGGTCGACGCCGACGCGGTGCCCCGCTCGGACGCGCTGCGCAGGCTGCCCGCCGACGTGCAACGCCGCTGCACGCTGGCGGGCGGCGACGACTACGAACTGTGCTTCACCGCGCCGGCGACCGCGCGCGCGGCGGTCGAAGAAGCAGGCCACAAGGTAAATCTTCCGCTCACCCGTGTCGGTACAATAAGCGTTCTTGAGCCATCGGCGAACGGCCCTGCAATCCATTGGCATGACGCAGCCGGCGCCCCGCTCACCTTGACGTTGCAAGGCTTCGATCATTTCCATGCAGACTGAACCCTCGCTCGGCCCGGCCGACGAATTGTCCGGCGGCCCGCAACGGGCCGGCCCGTTACGCGGAGGACCGCCGGACTCGCCCGAGCCGCGACCTGCGCGGCCGCGCCGGGCAACCGCGCGTTTCATGCTGACCCATCCGCTGCATCTGATCTCGCTCGGTTTCGGCAGCGGCCTGTCGCCGATCATGCCCGGCACGGTCGGCACGCTGTTCGGATGGGCGTCGTTCGCCGTACTCAACCGCTATCTGACCGTGCTCGACTGGGGTGTGCTGATCGTTGTGGGCTTTTTCGCCGGCATCTCGATCACCGCCTTTACAGCGAAAAAGCTCGCCATCGAGGATCCATCGGCAATCGTCTGGGACGAAATTGTTGCGTTCTGGCTGGTGCTGCTGATGGTCTCGCCGATCTCGTTCACCGGCCAGGTCTGGTCGTTCATCGTGTTCCGTTTCTTCGACATGGTGAAACCTCCGCCTATCCGTTACTTCGACCGCAGACTGAAAGGTGGTTTTGGCATCATGTTCGATGACCTGGTCGCCGCGTTTTTCACCTTGCTCGTGATCGCGCTGTGGCGCATGGCGGTCTGACCGTCCCACGTTTTCCGGACCTACGCATGGCTACCGATTCCGTCGTTCACCAACTCGCTATCCGCGTCAGCAACCGGTTGCGCGACGAACGCCTGATGCTCGTGACCGCCGAGTCCTGCACGGGCGGCATGGTCGCGACCGCGATCACCGACATCTCCGGCAGCAGCGGCTGGTTCGAGCGCGGCTTCGTCACGTATTCGAATCAGGCCAAAAGCGAGATGATCGGCGTGCCGGCGGATCTGATCGAAAAGCATGGCGCAGTCAGCGAACCGGTCGCCCGCGCGATGGCCGAGGGCGCGCTGCGCAATAGCCGCGCGCAGGTGTCGTTGGCGATTACCGGGGTGGCCGGCCCGAGTGGCGGCACTGAGACGAAACCGGTTGGGACGGTATCGTTTGGCTGGACCAACCGGCTGCATACGTCGGTGGAAACGGTTGTATTCAAGGGCGACCGCGAGAGAATTCGCGTGCAGGCGGCGGCGCATGCGCTACGCGGACTGTTGGCGTTGCTCGACGAGCGCGAGCGGTAACGATGCCGATTCCCCCGTTGGGCAAAGACGATCTTATTCGGCGCTTTGAGCTGCAGGCGCATCCTGAGGGTGGATACTTTCGGGAAACGTATCGCTCGGCGGCGAAGGTGAATCGTGAGGTGGCCGGGGAGACGCGCGCGGCGTCTACGGCGATTTACTACCTGTTATGCGATGGCGCGCATTCTGCATGGCATCGGATCAAGTCCGATGAAATCTGGCACTTCTATGCCGGCGAACCGCTTCTGGTTCACGTGCTTGATGATAATGGACAACTGGTTACGCATCGGCTCGGTAATGCGCTAACGCACCCGGGGACCGTGTTTCAGGCAGTTGTGCCAGCCGGTTTGTGGTTTGCCGCGGAATGCGAGGATCCCGCGACGTTCGCGCTGGTCGGTTGCACGGTCGCGCCGGGGTTTGAGTTCAGTGAGTTTGAACTGGCTGATGTCGATGCGCTGCAAAGCGCCTATCCGGCGCAGGCCGAATTTATTGCGCGATTAGGGCCTGCGGCGCAGATCGATTAGCGCTTAGGCCGCTTCCAGTTCCACATGCACTCGCCGACCTAGTGCCGTGGCAATGTTCACCAGCGCATCGAGCGAAAAACGCGATACACGGCCACGCAGTAAATCGTTGATGCGCGGCTGCGTCACGCCACAATGCGCTGCGGCTTCCACTTGCGTCCATCCGCTCGATTTAACAAGCTCGGCGATCTGCTGCATCAGTTCGGCGCGGGTACGCAAATTAGCGGCCTGCGCCGGCGTATCAGCTAGTGCGTCCCAGACGCTGGCATAGGTTTCGGCTCGAGTCATTTCACACCCCTCATCAGTTCGGTATATCTCGCCTTGGCAACGTCTACGTCACGTTGCGATGTGGCCTGAGTTTTCTTCTGGAAGGCATGCAATACGTACACCGCTTCGGCAACGCGAGCGGTGTAAACAACACGGTAAGTGCCGGACTCATCCCAGACGCGAAGTTCCTCTACGCCTCTGCCAATCGACGGCATGGGCTTGAAGTCGTCCGGCTGGTGACCTCGTTGCACTTTGTCTAACTGATAACCCACGTCATGCCTGGCGTCCTCCGGGAACTCGCGCAAGCACTTCAGCGAGTCTCCAAGAAATCGCACTGGCTTCATGAATGGAATTATATCCGAATGGATATAATTCTCAAGAGACCATCTGCGTCAGGTCGCCGTTCCCTCACCGATACGCGTTAATCCGATCCCGCGTTTCCTGCGCGGCCTTCGCTGCGGCCTGCGCATAATCGTCGCCCTTGCCCGCATAAATGATCGCGCGCGACGAGCTGATCAGCATTCCCGTACCCGCCGCGGTGCGGCCCGCATCCACCGTCGCCTCGACATCACCACCTTGCGCGCCGATGCCCGGAATCAGCAGCGGCATCTCGCCGACAAGGCCGCGTACCACTTCGATTTCCTTCGGGAACGTCGCGCCCACCACCAACCCAAGCTGGCCACTCGCATTCCACTTCTCCGCCGCCAGTTGCGCGACCACCTGGTACAGCGGACGCCCAGCCGTATCCAGAAACTGCAGATCGGAGCCACCCGGGTTCGACGTCCGGCACAACACAATCACGCCCTTATCCTCGTGTTCGAGATACGGCTCGATCGAATCGAAGCCCATATACGGATTCACGGTCACGGCATCGGCCTGGTAGCGCTCGAACACCTCGCGCGCGTACTGCTCGGCGGTGCTGCCGATATCGCCGCGCTTCGCGTCGAGAATCACGGGCAGGCCCGGATGATTCCGATGGATATGCGCGATCAGTTGTTCAAGCTGGTCTTCCGCGCGATGGGCGGCGAAGTACGCAATTTGCGGCTTGAATGACGAGGCATAGGGCGCGGTCGCGTCGACGATCGTGCGGCAAAACTCGAAGATCGAATCGGCGCGGCCGGTGAGCGCGCCCGGGAATTTCGCGGGCTCGGGATCAAGGCCGACGCACAGCAGCGAATTCGTGCGCTGCCAGGCGTCGTTGAGTGTCTGGATAAAAGTGGACATATCGGGCTCGCGACGGGCTGATGA
>Ga0302317_10003029_pt1 | contig 11191 bp, 12 predicted proteins | sample III_Palsa_N3_3_FD_200450 | JGI IMG/M metagenome (GOLD analysis project Ga0302317, IMG submission 200450) | Peat permafrost microbial communities from Stordalen Mire near Abisko, Sweden - III_Palsa_N3_3 | ecosystem: Environmental > Terrestrial > Soil > Palsa > Peat permafrost | place: Sweden...
ATCGCCGTGTCCGCCGACGACGCCGACCAGAATTTTTCCCAGCTCCTGCGCGGCGTGCAGGCGGGAAACACCTACACCGTCACAAGCGAAGGCTACGCCATCGCCAAGATCACGCCCGCTCCGGCTGCAGGGAAGCGCGATGAGGATCGCGAGGCGTCGTGGCAGGCCTTGATGGCCAGGTTGGCAAGTCAACCCGCGCGAGATATCGGCCCCTGGACGCGTGAAGAGCTTTACGACCGCGAGTGAAGATCGCCTTCGACACCAACATCCTCGTCTATGCGGAGGGGCTGAATGGCGCTGAGAAACAGGCCGTCGTCCTCGACCTGATCAACAGTCTTGCGTCAGCAACCAAGATCGTCCCGTCGAATGTATTTGGCGAACTTTTCAATGTCTTGAAGCGGAAAGGACGATTTCCGGCTCAAGAGGCGAGACAGCTGACCTTGGGTTGGCGGCGATCGGTCATCATGGCCGAATCGACCGAAGCGGCCATGATGGCGGCGATCGACTTGGCGACGGACCACGGATTGATGATCTGGGACGCTCTTGTGCTGGCAGTGGCCGCCGAAGCGGGCTGCCGCCTTCTCCTCTCGGAAGACATGCAGGACGGCTTCACCTGGCGCGGGGTGACGGTGGTGAACCCCTTCGCCGACCCGCGTTCGCCCCTGCTCAAGGACGCGCTCCGCCCATGACCGCTCTCGCCGCCCTGACCGAGGTGGAGGTGGACTATGCCGGGCGGCGCGCGCTCGGGCCGTTCACCCTGGCGCTGGAGCCGGGAGAAATCGTCGCCCTTGTCGGGCCCTCGGGCTGCGGCAAGTCCACCGCGCTGCGCCTCCTGGCCGGACTGGAGGAGCCCACCCGCGGACAGGTCTCGCGCACCCCCGGCCGCGGCGAGACGGCGGTGGTGTTCCAGGCGCCGACCCTGATGCCGTGGGCGAGCGCGCAGGCCAATGTCGCCCTGCCTCTGGAGCTGGCCGGCGTGGCCGGAGGCGAAGCCCGCGCCCGCGCCGCCTCGGCCCTCGAACGGGTCGGCCTCGGCGAGGCGTTCCGGCTGAAGCCGGCGCAGCTTTCGGGCGGCATGGCCATGCGCGTCTCCCTCGCCCGCGCCCTCGTCACCGAACCGAAGCTGCTGCTGCTCGACGAGCCCTTCGCCGCGCTGGACGAGATCAGCCGCCGCGCCCTCGCCGACGACGTGCTGGCGCTATGGCAGGGCGCCAAGCCCGCGATCGTCTTCGTCACCCACAATGTGGAGGAGGCGGTCTATATGGCCGCCCGCGTGGTGGTGATGAGCGCTGGGCCGGGCCGCATCGCCGGCGAGACCCCCATCGACGCCCCCCTGCCCCGCCCCGCCGGCTTTCGCACCACTGAGGCCTTCCGCGCCGCAGCCGAGAAGGTCTCCGCAGACCTCGACCACGGCATGGCGGGAGCCGCCGCCAACCGCCGGGGCGCCGCCGCATGAGCCGGGCGCTGCACCTTCTGGCCCCCTGGGCGCTTGTCGCGACGATCCTCGTGGTCTGGCAGGCGGGGTGCGCCCTCAGCCACGTTCCGGTCTTCCTTCTGCCCGCCCCCACAGACATCGGCGCCGCCCTCGCCGTCGGCTGGCCCGCGCTCCTGAAGGCGGCGCTCAACACCCTCGTCATGTCGCTGGAGGCCTGGGTCGTCGCCCTTCTGGTCGCCACGCCGCTCGCCATGCTGACGGCCCTCAGCCCCCTGATCGAGCGGGCGCTCGCCCCCATCGCCGCCACGCTGCAGGTGACGCCCATCGTGGCCATCGCCCCCCTGTTCGTGATCTGGGCGGGGCTCGATCACCCGGAGCGGGCCATCACGGTGCTGGCCGCCATCGTCGCCTTCTTCCCGATCTTCTCCGGCGCCGTAACCGGGCTCGCCTCCGCCGACCGGGATCTAGAGCGCCTGTTCGACCTCTACGGCGCGACCCGGCTTCAGCGTCTCATCCGCCTGCGCCTTCCCTCCGCCGTGCCCTTCTGGCTGGAGGGCGCCAAGGTGGCGGTAGGCCTGGCCATCGTCGGCGCCGTGGTGGCCGAGTTTGTCGCAGGCTCGGGCGGCAGTCAGGGTCTCGCCTGGCGAATTCTTGAAAGCAGCCATCAGTTAAGGACGGCGGACATGTTCGCCGCCCTTCTGGTCCTGGCGATACTTGGGGCGGCCGTGAATGCCGGGGTGCGGCGCCTAGAACAGACCCTCCTGAAAACTTGGCGGGGGCGTTAGGCCACGATTAACGGCGCTGCGTTATTTACGTAACGATCGTCGGGGTGGATCGGGGTCTCTTATGCACGCAGCCAGGCAGGCTATGCTTTTCGGCGCTTTTTCAGGCGCAGGCGTCGTGGCGATCCTTGGCGTCGCGCTGACCGCGACATCGGCCGCGGCCCAGCTTCCCGCCCCGGCCTACGCCAGCGACCCGGCCTGGACCGCGACCGCCCAGCGCTCGCCCGGCGCCGGCGCCTCCACCACCATGGATCGCTATGGCGGCGGTCAAACCGCGCCCGTCCAGACCCGGCCCCAGTACGCCCCTCGATATGCCTCGCAATACGGCGCGCAACCCGCCGCGCAGGCCCAGCCCCGCGTCGCCCCCGCCCGCCTGCTCGGCTGGTCCGGCAAGGCGGAGGCGGCCGCGCAGGTCGCCCCGCAGCCACAGGCCCCGGCCGGCTGGACCCAGATGGACCGCCGTTGGGCCGCCGCTCCCGTACAGGCCCCGATGCAGCGCGCCGTGCAGGCCGCCCCGCCAGCCATGGCGACCCGCACGCCGACCTACGCCCCAAGACCTGCCGTCCCAAGATCTGCGCCCGTGCTGACCGCCGCCGCGCGCACCGAGCCGCCGCCCGTGGAGAGCATGGCCCCGCCCTCGGCCAGCGCGTGGCGTCCCCTCTATCCCGACACGCAGGCTCAACCCGTCCGTCAGGCGGCGTCCCCCCAGCCCACCTCCATCTACGACCCCGCCCCGGCCCAGGCCGCCTATCCCCAAGCCGCCTATCCCCAGGCCCCCGCCGCGCCCGTACAGCGTGTCGCCTCCGCCGCCCAGACCGGCGGGCCGCGCTTCTATTCCCTGCACCGGGACTACGGCATCCAGCCGGACGCCATTCCCCTGCCGCCCCAGTTCTTCGGCCCCACCGCCGATCTCTCGTCCCCGCCCAACGATCCGATCGTCAAGCGCACCACCACGGCGTCGGGCGCAAGCCGCACCGTCGCCGTGCCCGCGCCCGACGACACGAGCGCGCAATGATCCCGCCCGCCAAGCTGCAGGAGCTGATCGACCTAGCGGGCGAGCCCTCCAGCGCCCGCCGCCGCGAGCTTCTGCGCGAAGTCACCGACCTGTTCTTCATGGCCCCCGATGCCCACGGGCCGCGGGAGATGGGCCTGTTCGACGACGTGCTGCTGGCCCTCTCCACCGAGATGGAGACCGAGGTGCAGGCCGAACTGGCGGGCCGGATGGCCGACGCCGAGAAGCCGCCCCGCGCGCTCCTTCGCACCCTCGCCGCCGCGCCCATCGCCGTGGCCGACCCCTTGCTGCGACGCTCCAGCGCCCTGACCGAAGACGATCTCCTGCATGTGGCCGCCACCCAGGGGCAGGCGCACCTGCGCGCCATCTCCGGGCGGGCGGAGGTCTCGCGCGCGGTGTCCGAGGTGATCGTGGACCGCGGCGACGACCAGACCCTGCACACGCTTCTGCGCAACGACCGGGCCGACCTTTCCCGCGAAGCCTCCGAGAAGGCGGTCAGCCGCGCCGCCGAGAACCCCGCCCTCCACGCCGCCGTGGTGGAGCGTCAGGCCCTGCCGGTGGACCTACTGAACGAGATGTATTTCGTGGTGGAGGCGCGCCTCCGCGAGCAGATCACCACGAAGAACGCCGCCATCGATCCCGCGGCGCTGGACGCCGCGCTGGAGACCGGCCGCAAGCGCATGGCGACCCGCGACGGCGCCCTGCCCCCCGACTTCGCCGAGGCCGAGGCCCATATCCGCACCCTGAAGGCCAGGAAGGCGATCACCCCGACCACGCTGGTCTCGCTCCTGCGCAGCGGCGAGCGGACCCGGTTCCTGGTCGCCCTGTGCGAGCTCAGCGACATCGACTTCCACACCGCGCGCCGCATCGTGGAGCGCAAGGACCTCGACGCCCTGGCCATCGTCTGCAAGGCGGCGGACTTCGACCGCGCCCTGTTCCTGACCTTCGCGGTCCTGATCCTCGATCCCGGCAAGGGGATGGCCAAGGCCGAGGAATACGGCCGCCTCTACGCCGACCTGCCCAAGGACGCGGCCCTGCGCACCATGCGCTTCTGGAAGATGCGCCGCACCACGGGGGATGTGGCGGCGGCTTAAGCTTTTCTCCCTCCCCACGAAGCGGGCGGGGGATTCAGGCGAACGTGATCCAGACCTGACGGCTGCGGGCGAGGAGCACGCCGTCCGACGAGAACAGCGCCGTGCCGGAAATCCGCTTGCGACCGCTCTGTTCCATCGGCCATGCGAGGACGGTGGTGAGTTCGCCCACCGCAGGGCGGCGCAGGATCTCGCCGGTCATGGTGCCCAGGAGCCCCGCCCCGCCGCCGCCGACCACCCACGCCACCGAGCCGGGACAATCCAGCGCCGCCCACACGATCTCCGGCGGCGCGAGGCCGTCCTCGTCGACAAATTCCGCACGCACCGTCCAAGGCCCCGCGACTAGTCCCGCCTCGCCGCCCTCCAACTGACCGGTGAAGACCCGCAGGCCGAACCCTTCTTCCAGCTGGTCGCCGCAGGTGAAGCAGACCGGATGGAAACGCCGCTCCAGCCCCGGAAAGCGCAGCCCCGCCGCGGCGACGCTGGCCAGGGGCGGCGGCGCCGGGACCTCAGTCAAGCCGGTCGCATCCGCCGGCCTGGCCTCGCCGATCAGGGTTCCGTCCTCGGCGGTGAGGCGCACGACGCCGTCCTCCTCGACCAGCAGGAGCGGCGTATCCAGAGGGATCGGCGCCCGCAGCATCACCGTCGCCGGGCCCTCGATCCGCGCCGCCAGCAGCCCGCACACATAGCCGCCGTTGCCGGAGTTGGGCGGGCCGCGAAACTGGCTCGAGATGACGATCGATGACGACAAGACCACACTCCCCCGGACGGCTTGCGACCGGGGCCGATCCGAAGACCGCCCAGATCACTGCTCTTTTGTGAAGGGGATAAGGCCGGAATGACGGAATTTCCAGCAGGAACGGCGGCGCGATTCACCGGGTGACAACCCTGACGGCTGCAGGATGCGGCGTGGAGGCGCCTGCTTGTCAAATCCGGTCACATTCGGGCGTCGCATCGCCAAGCCCGGCGCGACGCCGGCCACCCGGCCCGCAGTGTCCCCCACCCGCCCCGACACGCCGAGCCTGAGCGCCGAGGCCGACCGTTTCCGCGCCAGCCTCGCTGCGGAGCGACGCGGCGGCGGCTTCGATCGCTTCATGCGTGAGCAGCGGGTGCAGCGGATGCTGGCCACGGTGATCCAGGTCATGCTGCTGCTGCCGGGCGCGCTCTGCTTCATGTACAATACGCCCCGCCCGGTCTCGGCGGCGGTCGAGCTTGCGGGCATCGTGATCGGCGTCTGGCTGAAGCGCGAGCGCAAGCGCCGCATCAAGGAGATCGCTTCGTGGCAGGACGAGGATCCGGCCTAGGCCGATCCTTGCCGGCGAGGCGACGTCAGGCGTGCGCCTTGACCCGCTCCAGCGCCGTCAGGGCCACTTCCGACAGGGATCGCAGCCCCTTTTCCGCGAACACGTCGAGCGCGGAAGCCAGGGCGAAGGCGGCGTCCGCCCGCTCGCCGGTGTCGCCGCGCAGGTCCGCCTCGGCCTCGTAGATGCGGGCCAGCGCCACCTGCGTCACAGCCCACGCCAGGGGATCGGCGGCGGCGCTCTGAGTCTTCAGGGTCTCGCGGAACGCCTCCTCGGCGCGGATCAGGGACGGCAGGTCGCCGCGCCGCTCGGCCCGGCGGGCGAGGCAGGCGGCGCCGTCGTTGGCGACGATCGAGCGAAGGGGGAGCAGGGGCGCGGCGTCCAGCGCCTGCAGGGCCGGGCCAAACGCGCCGATGGCCCGGTCGAACAGGGCGTCCTCGTCACAGGCCTCTCCAAGCGATTGCAGCACGAGGCCGAGCGCATGGCCGGCGCGGGCCGCGTCCACCGGGCTGTGGCTGGCGAGGCTCTCCTCCCAGACGGCGGTCAGGACGACGGAGCCTTCGGCGATCGCTGCGGCCTCTCCGGCAAGGTCGCCCAGGGCGGCCAGCGCCTGCCCGCGCAGGATTTCGGCGCGCGACCAGGTCAGGGGCCGATAGGCGGCGTCGAGCGCGTCGTGCATGTCCTCCAGGAGGGTGATGGCCAGCTCCAGCTTGTGACGGTCTTTCGCCGCCTGCCCGGCGCCGATCAGCAGTTCGGCATGGTCGCAGCGCACCTCGTGCGCCTCGCTGTCGTCGAGCTTGCCGAGGGCGGCGAGCCCGTCGAGCGTGCGGGCCGCGCTGACCAGCGCGGAGGCGGCGGCCTGGCCGGACGCAGCGCCACGGTCGGCGACGCCAAGGGTGGCCAGGGCGGCGCGGGCCAGGAGCGAGGCGGCCAGCGCGTCGAGCCGGGCGTGGGTGACGGGATCGAGGGGCAGGTCCGCCGCTTCGGTCAGGCGCTCCAGCGCCACATCGGCGGCGGCGTTGTCGCCAAAGAGCGTGGCGGCGAGGGAGAGAATCTGGGCGTGGGCCAGGAGGGCGGTGGCCTGCATCCGGCGGTCGCTGGCGGCCAGGGTGCGGGCGCGCAGTACGGCGGAGGCGGCCCGGCCAAGCGTCTCGACCTCTCCGGTGCGGCGGGCGATCTCCCGCAGGATGGCGGCGTGGGCCAAAAAGGCGTTGGCCGCCTCGCCCCTTGAGGCGCGATGGGCGGCGAGACCGGACGCGCCTGCTTCGGTGCGAAGGGCCATCAGCGGCAGGAGCTGCATCATGGCGGGATCGGCGGCGGCCCGGTCTCCCGACGCGGAACCTGCAAACAGGCCGGCCAGCGGGTTCTGGATATTGCGGCGGCCCGCATCTTTGCCGAAGTGGATCAAGACAGAACTCCCGAACCCGTCCCGCCCCGGCACATCCGGGCGGCGTTCAGGAACAACGGGGCAAAGCGGGCGCCGCTCCCTCCCCGTCCACTTTTCGGACAGGCGGCTGGACGCAGCAGGGGTTCAGCGGCGTCGGCTGGAGCCGGCATCGGACCGGATCAGGGTTTTGCAGGGGCTAACGCGCCGCCGGCGATCTCCAGCGTGCAGAGGGGCGCCAGGCAGTTGATGGGGTCCACTGCAGGCCTCGGCCCAGCCGGATCGAACTCCAGGGGCAAAAGCACGCTCGCGCCTTCCTCGCCCGCCGAATAGTGGGCCTTGAAACTCGGCGCGAGAGCCAGTGCCGCCGCCCCGAAGCCGAACCCCTGCGGCGCCTCGCCGACAATGCGGCACTGGGTCAGAACGCCGCTCGAACCCAGGATGCAGCCGAGATTGGCGAACCCGATCCCTTTGGCTTCCTTCGGATAGGCGGACGCCAGTTGCGCCTCGCTCGCCCGCGCCGCCCAGTTCACCGGCTTGGTGATCAGGGCCCCACGCCCCGGCGCCTGCGCCGCAACCGGGCCGGAAAGGACGCCGACCGCAGCCCATGACAGCGCCGCGCCGCAGATTTGGCGAGAGAGTTTCATCGAAAATGCCCCAGACCCGAAGGGAGCATCATCCGTAAACCCTCCATCGGCAACCCGCTTCCCGCCGGGGGCGACGCCGCGTCCTTGGATTACGCCTCACCGTCGTGATAGGTGTCGGCAAAGGCCAAGGATGAGCGCGCGTGGCGACAAGTGGATGGATGGCCGCAGTAGCGGTGGCGGCGGCCCTGGCGGCTCCGGGCCTGGCCCACGCGGGCGACAATTGGTATCTACTCTACATGCCGAAGGACTATTCGGACGCGATGTATGTCGACGTCACGAACATGACGACATCCGGCACGGTCAAGACGGTCGTGATGCAGACCGTGGAGCGGATCTCGGTCGAGCCGGGCGACATATTCGCCACGTCAATTCTGATCGAAACCGACTGCGCAACCCACGCCCAGAAGATGCTGAAGGTGACTGTCTTCAACGATCAGGGCACGGCGGAAAATCGGACCATCCCCGCCGCCGAGGCGGCGCCGCCCAAACCCGACAGTCGGGGCGAAGTCGTGGAGAAGTTCATCTGCAGCCCGCCCGAAACCTGGGACAAGACCAAGCTGGTGGACGAGGCCTCGGTGGGCGGATCGATCCGTCAATACGGCCGCTTCATGTTGCAGACCATGCTGGTGGACGCCGTCGAAAAGAACTCTCGCAACCCGAAGTAGGCGGCCCTGCGCCGCCGGTCAGCCGGCCTTTATCCAGCGGGCGGCGGCGTCTGCGGTGTCCGGCGGGCTGGTGTTGAAGGCGATGGCGGCGCCGGGCGCGGCCTTGTGGACCGTATTCAGCACCGTCTCGAAGAAGATCAGGCTCTTGGGCGGAATGCGCAGGCCGCCGCCGATCACCACACAGTCGTAGGTCGCCCCATCGAGCTGAGCCTTCAGCATGGCGAGGCCGCTGTCGTCCGGCGGGATCATGCAGATGACCGCGTCCCAGCCCTTCTCCTTCAGCTTTGCCTCGGCGAGGTCGATGCCCGCCTGAATCTTCTCGGCATTGAAGCCCGGCGGCAGGGCGGGGTCGGAGAAATCCACCGTATCGGGCTTCTGGCCGATAAACAGGACGCGGGTCATGGGACGATCTCCTGCGGGCGCCTCAGCTTGGCCCCGATGCATAACGCCTGAGCCTCAGCCTCGCTCCCGGGTGGTCAGGAAGGACACCTTCGGGTAGCGCTCGGCCACATAGTTGATCTCCCACGAGGTCTTGCCGAGGAAGACGGGGGCCTGGTCGATGTCCTCGGCCATCTGAGGGCGGTGCTTGCCCATGAAGTCTTCGAGGTCGGCCTTCGCGCCTGTGATCCAGCGGGCTTCGGCGTAGGGGCTGGCTTCGAAGATCACCTCCAGCTGGAATTCCGATGCGAGGCGATCCGCCATCACCTCGAACTGCAGTTGGCCCACGGCGCCGACGATGAAGTCCGCGCCGATCATGGGACGGAACAGCTGGGTGACGCCTTCCTCCGCGAGGCCGTCCAGAGCGCGCTTGAGATGCTTGGCCTTCAGGGGGTCTTTCACCCGCACGCGGCGGAGGATTTCAGGGGCGAAGTTGGGCAGGCCCGCGAAGCGCACCACGCCGCTCTCCGACAGGCTGTCGCCCACCCGCAGCACGCCGTGGTTGGGAATGCCGATCACATCGCCGGCGAAGGCCTCCTCGGCCAATTCGCGGTCGGAGGCCAGGAACAGCATGGGGTTGTGCACCGACAACTGGCGACCGGTGTTCTGCACCTTCAGCTTCATCCCCCGCGTGAATTTGCCGGAGCAGAGGGAGACGAAGGCGATCCGGTCCCGATGGTTCGGGTCCATGTTGGCCTGCACCTTGAAGACGAAGCCCGACACCTCCGGATCGCCCGGCGCCACGTGGGTCTCGACGCCGGCTCGGGTCACGGCCACGGTCTTGGGCGGCGGCGCATATGCGCCGAGCACGCCCAGAAGCTCGTTGACGCCGAAGTGGCGCAGCGCCGAGCCGAACAGCACCGGCGTCATGTGCCCTTCCAAAAACGATTGCGGATCGAACGGCTTGGAGGCGCCCAGCACCAGTTCCGCCCCCTCCTCCACCTCTTCCTGCTCGTCCGGCTGCAGCACGCGGGACATGGCTTTGGAGCCGAGCTTCACGGGCGCTTCGGCGTCGCCCGAGCGGGTATAGGGCTGGAAGCATTGCTCCCGCAGATCGATCACCCCCTTGAAGCGGTTGCCGGAGCCCGCGGGCCAGTAGAGCGGCGCGGGGTCGAGCGCCAGTTTGGAGCCGATCTCGTCCAGCAAGGCGAACGGGTCCAGCGCCTCGCGGTCCATCTTGTTGATGAAGGTGATGATGGGGATGTCGCGCAGGCGGCAGACCTCGAACAGCTTCAGGGTCTGAGGCTCGATGCCCTTGGCGGCGTCCAGCACCATGACGGCGGCGTCAGCGGCGGTCAGCGTGCGGTAGGTGTCCTCCGAGAAGTCCTCGTGGCCGGGGGTGTCCAGAAGGTTGAACAGCAGCCCGTCGTGCTCGAACGTCATCACCGAGGCGGAGACGGAGATGCCCCGCTCCTTCTCGATCTTCATCCAGTCCGACCGGGTGCGCCGCGCTTCCCCCCGCGCCCGCACGGCCCCGGCCTGCCGGATCGCGTCGCCGGCCAGCAGCAGGTGCTCGGTCAGGGTGGTCTTGCCGGCGTCGGGGTGGGAGATGATGGCGAAGGTGCGCCGGCGCGCGGCTTCTAGGGCGGGGGAAGCGGTCATGGCCGCCGTGTAGCAAGTTCGGCCCGCTGTCACACGCCGAAATGTTTCCGCCCTGTGGACAGGCGCATGGGCGCTGGCGGGCCGAACAGGGGCAAACGCTCTACCGGCGCCCCGCCCCGCCTGCCGCTGAGTATGGCCAAGGCTTGCGGCGCGAGGTCCTGAAGCGCGGCCTTCAGGCCCATCACGGCGGCGAGCACCAGCAAGGGCTGGAGCAGCAGGAACAGGGGATAGGCCGGGGCGCCCATCGGGCCTGTGAGGCGTCCGATCAGCGGGCCGCCGAACCAGATGAAGATCAGCTGCGCGCAGAACAGCAGGAAGGCCAGCGGCGCCAGGGTCTGCAGCATGGTGTTGGCGCTGCTGCGCGCCAGAGCCGCCGCCGCCCGCCACGCCAGCGCCGCCGCGCAAAGCCGAAGCGTCAGGTCGAGGGCGTTCACCAGATGCGGGTGGGCGGCGAAGGCGTCTCCCCCCCAGACGGCCACGGCGATCTTGACCGGCGCCGCCACCGCGAAGGGCGCCGCGACAGCCAGCCAGGGCGCCTGGCCGACGCGGACCTCCCAGCCCTTGCGGCGGGCCAGCATCCCCAGCACCACGAACAGCAGGATTTGCGGCTTCAGCAGCACATAGAGGTTCCAGTCCGCCACGAACCACACCGCGGCGATCGCGCCCACCGCGGCCAGCCCCCGGTCCGGCAGGTGGATCAGGAGGGGCGCGGCGGCCATGCAGACGAAGATGTCCCGCAGGAAGTACATCTGCACGTTCACGTCGTTGGTCCCGGTCAGGCAGAAGAGCTCGTCGACGGTCCACCACAGGCCCTGCGGCCGCGGGGCGCTGAGC
>Ga0302317_10003031_pt1 | contig 11189 bp, 8 predicted proteins | sample III_Palsa_N3_3_FD_200450 | JGI IMG/M metagenome (GOLD analysis project Ga0302317, IMG submission 200450) | Peat permafrost microbial communities from Stordalen Mire near Abisko, Sweden - III_Palsa_N3_3 | ecosystem: Environmental > Terrestrial > Soil > Palsa > Peat permafrost | place: Sweden...
GGACCTGTCCACCGGCCGCAACATCCACACCACCCGTGAGTGGATCCTGCGCAACTCCCCGGTGCCGATCGGCACGGTGCCGCTCTACCAGGCCCTGGAGAAGGTCGACGGCCGGGCCGAGCGGCTGTCCTGGGAGGTCTACCGGGACACCGTCATCGAGCAGTGCGAGCAGGGCGTGGACTATATGACCGTGCACGCGGGCGTGCTGCTGCGGCATGTCCCGCTGACCGCGCGCCGCCGTACCGGCATCGTCTCGCGCGGCGGCTCGATCATGGCGGCCTGGTGTCTGGCGCACCATCAGGAGAACTTCCTCTACAGCAACTTCGAGGAACTCTGCGACATCCTGGCCGCGTACGACGTCACCTACTCGCTGGGCGACGGGCTGCGCCCCGGCTCCATCTCGGACGCCAACGACGAGGCGCAGCTGGCGGAACTGCGGACGCTGGGCGAGCTCGGGCGGATCGCCCGGGCCCGGGAGGTCCAGGTGATGATCGAGGGCCCGGGGCATGTCCCGATGCACAAGATCCGCGAGAACATGGACCTTCAGCGGGAGATCTGCGACGAGGCCCCGTTCTACACGCTCGGCCCGCTGACCACGGACGTCGCCCCCGGCTACGACCACATCACCTCGGGCATCGGCGCCGCCATGATCGCCTGGTGGGGGACCGCGATGCTCTGCTACGTCACCCCGAAGGAGCACCTGGGCCTGCCGGACCGGGACGACGTCAAGACCGGCGTGATCACCTACAAGATCGCCGCCCACGCCGCCGACCTGGCCAAGGGCCACCCGGGCGCCCAGGCGTGGGACGACGCGCTGTCCGACGCCCGCTTCGAGTTCCGCTGGGAGGACCAGTTCAACCTGGCCCTCGACCCGGAGACGGCCCGCGACTTCCACGACGAGACCCTTCCGGCCGAACCCGCCAAGACCGCGCACTTCTGCTCGATGTGCGGTCCCAAGTTCTGCTCGATGAAGATCTCGCACGGGATCCGCGAGGAGTTCGGCACGGATCTCGGGCTGAACGACGAGTCCGTGGCGGAGGGCATGCGCGCCAAGTCGGAGGAGTTCGCGGCCTCCGGCAACAGGGTCTACCTGCCTCTGACCGACTGAGGCAGGGATTGATTCGGCACCCGGGGTCGGGAGGGGAACCCCGGGTGCCGTTCACTGCGCGCAGCGGGTCTGTTGAGTCAGGTCTACCGAGAACCTGGCCCAACAGACGCCGCTGACCTGTACTTTTCCGACCTGGGGCCTCGTATGACCTTACTGCGCACCGGGTTGTCCACAGGCCGGGGACCGGCCTGTCCGCCGCCGTCGGGTCAGCGGCGGCGGCGTGGATTGGCTGAGTGCACGGCCTTGCGGCGCAGTTCGGAGAGGTCCGCACGGATGTCGGCCAGTTCCTCGTGCAGCCCCTGGACGTCCTCGCCGACGCGGTACAGCCGCCCGGCCATCGCGCTGATCACCCGGCTGTGGCCGCAGGGGGCCGAGACCGGCCAATTTCCCTGCTCAGCGGGCCGGTACTGCTCGGGGGTGGTCGCCCGGGGGTGGGCCTGGAGGTACTCGTACTCGTCCCAGTGCGGGCCCGGGCCGGAGTTCCCACGGGGCGGCAGCACCGGCCGGTACGGCGGGGCCGACTCACTACGCTCCGCCTCGATATCGAGGAGGCGCATCCGGACTTGCCGGGCGACCGGGCTTTCCCGGAGCAGCATCGCGACATTGAGCACGGCGCGGCGCGGGAACAGCGCGATCCAAGGCGTCCGGGGGTGGATACCACTCAGGTTTTTGAAGACCCTGAGCTCTTGACCTGCGAGAACGTGGTAGCCGCTGGTGTTCAGCTCCTCGCGGTGGTCCTTGACGAGGGACTTCACGGCCTCCAGGCCGACCTCGAAATAGTCGGCGACCATCGAGGTGGTGACGTGGATGTCGTCCGGCAGCAGGATCAGGGCCTTGACGCGGTCGAGCGCGTCGGTGCGGCTGCGGACGCTGTCACGCAGGGCGCGTGACTCCAGCAGAGCGGCTTCGGGTGGCATGATGCGTGCCCTTCCAATGGGTGTGGAGAGTCGATTGACTGCCCCCGTCCCGGGGCTCGGGGCCGTCCCACCCGGACGGTCAAGGGCACGAGTCGCGTTCGTCCACTCATCCCATGGGCCGGACTGAACCGGCCGACTCCGAAGTCACCACTCGTCGCGTCCACTGATCCTCGGTGCTCATGCGCACCTTGCTGAACGATCCGATGGTCCTATGGTCACGCTGTGGGGTACCGGTCCGGTTTCGGTTTCGGTGGGGGATCCGGCGGCAGGGCGCCGGCCGGGTCCGCAGGATTTCCCGGGGGGATCGGGGCCGGGCGGAGGTCTTCCGGAACCGGGGCGGAACGGCTGGTCCGGCCAGCGGATATCCAGGTGGGCGCGGTGGCGGGGGCGCTTACTCTGGGGGCATGAAGATTGGAATTGTGGGTGCCACGGGCCAGGTCGGTGGCGTTGTGCGTCGGATTCTCGTCGAGCGGGAGTTCCCGGTGACGGAGCTGCGGCTGTTCGCCTCGGCCCGCTCCGCCGGGCGCGAGCTGCCGTGGAAGGACGGGACGGTCGTCGTCGAGGACGCCGACACCGCCGACTACAGCGGTCTCGACATCGTCATCTTCTCGGCCGGAAAGACGGCTTCGCTCGCGCTCGCGCCCAAGGTTGCCGCCGCCGGTGCCGTGGTGATCGACAACTCCTCGGGCTGGCGCTCGCACCCGGAGGTGCCGCTGGTGGTCTCCGAGGTCAACCCGCACGCCGCCGCCGACCGCCCGCTCGGCATCATCGCCAACCCGAACTGCACCACCATGGCGATCATGCCCGCGCTGCGCCCGCTGCACGACGAGGCCGGGCTGATCGCCATGGTCGCCGCGACCTACCAGGCGGTGTCCGGCAGCGGCCTGAGCGGGGTCGCCGAGCTCCAGGGCCAGGTGGACGCGGTCGCCGCCGGGGCCAGCGCGCTCACCCATGACGGCTCGGCGGTGGAGTTCCCTGAGCCCAGGCAGTACCTGCGCCCGATCGCGTTCAATGTGCTGCCGCTCGCCGGGTCGATCGTGGAGGACGGCCTGAACGAGACCGACGAGGAGCAGAAGCTCCGCAACGAGAGCCGGAAGATCCTGGAGATCCCGGACCTCAAGGTCTCCGGCACCTGTGTCCGGGTGCCGGTGTTCACCGGCCACTCGGTGCAGGTCAACGCCCGCTTCGCGAACCCGATCAGCCCGGAGCGCGCCCGCGAGCTGCTCGCGGCGGCCCCCGGGGTGGAGCTGTCGGAGATCCCGACCCCGTTGCAGGCCGCCGGCCGGGACCCGTCCTACGTCGGCCGGATCCGGGCTGACGAGACCGTGGAGAACGGGCTCGCGCTGTTCGTCTCCAACGACAACCTGCGCAAGGGCGCCGCGCTGAACGCGGTGCAGATCGCCGAGCTGGTCGCCGCCGAGCTGCTGGCCGTGGCGGCCGCCGAGTAGCAGCCGCAGCCGTCCGCGCAGCCGGGCAGCCGACAGCCGGTCAGTCCGCTTCGGTGTCCCCGCCGACGGCGTCGAGGCCGAGTCCCCCCGGGCCCTCGGTGTCGGCGTCGTCGGCGTTGGGCAGGAAGCGCGACCTGGTCCGGGGGGTGCTGCGGGCTGCCGGCGGGACCGAATGGCTGCTCCAGCCCGGGCTGCTGAAGTCCGGTCTGGAGTACCCGGGGCTGCTGAAGTGCGGCTCGGCCTCAGGTTCGGCTTCGGTGTCCTGGCCCAGCTCGTCGGTGATCCGCTCCGGCCCCGGGCTGGTGAAGCCCGGGCTGCTGAAGTGCGGCTCGCCCTCGGGAGCCGGGCCCAGATCCTGGCCCTGCTCGCCGCTGATCCGCTCGGCGCCGGGGCTGGTGAAGCCGGGGCTGCTGAAGTGCGGTTCGCTGTCCGGCTCGGGTTCGGTCTCCCGGCCGAGCTCGTCGGTGATCCGCTCCGGGCCCGGGCTGGTGAAGCCCGGGCTGGAGTAGCCCAGCTTGGGCCGGGCGCGGACCAGGCTGACCCCGCTCGGGCGCGCCGCCTGGTACCCGGCGGCGACCGGCTCCGGCGGGCCCACCTGCGCCAGCAGGTGCGGCAGCAGCGCGTGGTCGCGCAGCGCCGTCCGCCAGGTGTCCCGGGACTTGGCGAGCTCCGCGTACAGCTCCGGGCTGCGGCCCGGCGGCGGGGTCGCGGCGTCGCGGGCCGCGGTCAGCAGCAGGCCGATGATGTCCACGGCGATCGCGGCCGCGCAGACCACGGCCCCGACGAAGCCGGCGGTGACCAGCGGCTGTCCCAGCGAGGCGTGCTCGGCCCGCAGGACATAGCCGAGCAGCAGCATCACGATGGCGCCGAGCCCGGACAGGATCGGCAGCAGCACCGCGATCAGCGGCACCCAGCCGGCGCGTTCGGCCGCGTCCAGCGGGCTGTCCGGGGCCTGCCACTGGGCCGGGTCGTCGCCGCCGAGCCGGTCCAGGTCGGGTACCCGGGCGGTGCTGCGCACCTGCTCGCGGACCTCCCGGTAGTAGACGTACTCGGCCGAGGCACCGGCCGCGATGGCGGCACGGTCGCGCAGGGCGAGGGCGCGCAGCCGGGTGAGGCCGGGTGCGCCGGGCGCGCGCCGCAGCGCCTGGCGTATGTCGTCGTGCTGGAGCAGTTCGTCGAGGATGCGCTCGAATTCCGGGGCGTCCTCGGGCTGGAGATCCTGAAGGTATGGAGCACTGTCCATGAGTCTCTACCTACTCCCCCGAAGGCTCCGTCAGGGGCTTCTGCCTCCGATGGTAGGGGGAGCGACTGACACGGTGACAGATTGTTTCCAGAATTTCAGCGGCTGCTGGGGCTGTTGATGCCCCCGGTATATGCCGGAAGCCCGGCCGGAGCCGTCCGGAGCCAGGTTCGGGGGCTCGGCCGCAGGTCAGCGGGGTGCGCGGGGGTGGGCGGATTGAGGGCGCACGGGAATGACGCGTGCGCCCCGCCCGCCCCGGTGATCAGCGGGGGCAGCTGCTCGCCCGGCGGCGGGTGATCAGCCGAGCGGCAGCCGGGCCACCAGCAGCCTGCCCTGTCCCTCCATGGTGACGCCGCCGTCCATGGCGACGGCCAGGCCGTCGGCGTAGATGTGCGGGCCGGTGACCGGCTGCCCGGAGGTGCCGGTCGGGCCGTCCTCGCTCTGGGCGTCGCCGATCAGGTAGGGGATCGGGCTGTGGCCGTGGACGATGCGCTGACCACCGAAGGCGTCGAGCAGTTCGCGGCAGGCGAGGGCCCCGGTGTCGCCGCGGAAGGCGAAGCGCTTGGTCATCCGGCGGAAGCAGTCCCACCAGTCGTCGGCCTCGTCGGTCTGGAGCACGTCGTGGATGGCGTCGTTGACGGCGTCCACCGAGTCGCCGTACTCCAGGTAGGCGGTGGTGTCGGAGTGGATCAGCAGGTGGTCGTCCTCGACCGCCATGGCCGGAAGCCGGGACAGCCAGGTGACGTGGTGGTCCTGGAGCCGCTCCATGTCATTGGGCTGGCCGCCGTTGAGCCGCCAGGCGGCGAGGAAGGAGGCGGTGCCCGCGGTGGACTGGACGGCCTGGTCGCCGTAGCGGTCGGCGCCGAGCAGCAGCAGCTCGTGATTGCCCATCAGCGCCCGGCAGTAGCCGCCGGCCGCGGCGGCCTCGGGGGCGAGGTTCATCACCAGGTCGATCACGCCGATGCCGTCCGGGCCCCGGTCGGTGAAGTCGCCGAGGAACCAGATCCGGGCCGGGCCCGCCGCCCAGTGCCCGTCGGCGTCGATGATGCCGGCCTGCCCGAGGGCGTCGAGCAGCGCCTGGAGGTAGCCGTGGACGTCGCCGACGACATAGAGCGGCCCGGGGCCGTCGCCCTCCGCCGCGCCAGGGACGGCGAGCGTCACCGTCGGGACCGGCTCGGCCATGGTCATCGTCGCCTGGGCGAAGGCGACCGGGGCGGACAGCTGCGGGCCGAGATCCAGGGTGGGCGGATCATGCGGTCCGGGCCGGTAGGCCGGGGGGGCGAAGACCGGCGTTCCGGGGAAGGCGGGTTCGGGCGCGTACACCGGTGGGCCGTCGTAGGGCGGTTCCGCCGGGTACGCCTCGGGCTCCCCGGCCACGCGCGGCGGCGGGGAGAAGAAGTCGTACGTCGTGGACCCGTCGCCGTGGATCTCCGGCCGCGAGGGGTCCAGGGGCGTACGGGGGCCTGGGTCCGGCAGCTCAGGCCGGGCGAAGGGGTCCACCGGTGTCATTCGACCATCATAGGAAGCCCCAGTTCGCGGTGTACGCACCTGGGCGGGATCAATCCAGCCGAGGCTGCGGGTCATGAGCGTCGATGGCGAGCATTTGTGGCGTTTTCTCCGGTTTGCTGGGCCCTCTGGCTGGCTGTCAGATCTCGCCGGGGAGTCGCGGCGGGCTGACCGTGGTCCGGGTGGGGCGGCGCTGGGAGGAGCCCCGGACGATGAGCTCGGTCGGCATGAGCTGTCCGGAGGCGCCGTCGAGCGGCAGCGGCGCGCCCTCGATGGCGTCGATCAGCAGGTTCACCACGGTGGTGCCGATCCGCTGGGGCTTCAGCGAGAGGGTGGTCACCGGTGGCTCGGTGGTCGCGTAGACGTCGCTCTCGCTGCAGCAGACCAGCAGCAGGTCCTCCGGGACCCGCAGACTGTAGCGGCGGGCGGCGGCCAGCAGGTCGGTGCCGTTGGGGTCGAACAGGCCGTAGACGGCGTCCGGGCGGTCCGGTCGGGCGAGCAGCCGGTCGGCGGCGACGGCGCCCGCGCAGGGGTCGTGCGCCGGGTACGCCTCGCACAGCGGCTCCTGCCGGACCCGTCGGCACCAGCCGAGGTAGGCCTCGGTGCTGAGCCGGGTGTAGGTGTCGGTGCTGGTCCCGGTGAGCAGGCCGATCCGCCGGGCCCCGGCCTCGGCCAGGTGCTCCAGGATCCCGAGCACCGCGCTGCCGTGGTCGTTGTCCACCCAGGCGGTGACCGGGCAGTTCCCCGGGCGGCCGTCGCTGACCACCGGCAGGCCCTGCCGGTAGAGCTCGGCGACCATCGGGTCGTGGTCGGACGGGTCGATCACCACGGTGCCGTCCAGCGCGACATTGCTCCAGACGTCGTGCCGGGAGGTCGCGGGCAGCACCACTAAGGCGTAGCCCCGGTTCAGCGCGGCCGAGGTGGCCGCCCGGGCCATCTCCGCGAAGTAGGCGAATTCGGTGAAGGTGAAGGGCTCCTGGCCGTACGTGGTGACGGTCAGGCCGATCAGGCCGGAGCGACCCGTGCGGAGGGTGCGCGCGGCGGCGGAAGGACGGTACCCGAGGCGTTCCGCGACCTCGCGGACCTTGCTGCGGGTCTCGTCCGGGAGGCGGCCCTTGCCGTTCAGGGCGTCGGAGACGGTGGTGATGGACACCCCCGCCGCGGCGGCGACGTCCCGGATCCCGGCACGCTCCAGCCGCCGGGCGTGGGGTGGCCGCCGGCCGCTCTGGTTGGCTGATGCTGCTGTCATGTCGAACCGATCGTATGGCTCCGCACCATCATTAGGGGACGGTCTGGGCTGGTTGCCCGGAGATACGTTTCTCCATGAGCATTTATGGTCTTTATCCTTGCTAGCAGGATCATTTGGCGGTGACTGCCTACGTTTTGTCCATGTCTCGGGGCCGTCGCCGAGGAACGCTCGGTCCGGGCCCGTTGCCACATGTCACTCTCACGGGTGAGTTCTCGACGATCGGCTCGTATGGTGATCTCGACCGACAGCGACGACGGCACGACGTGGAGGACGATCCCGGTGAGTGACAAGGACCAGGACCAGGCGAGCGACCAGCAGCGCGAGCGGCTGAGCGGCCCGCGCCTGAGCGGGAACCTGCGGGGCATTCCGCTGTACAAGCCGGGCAAGCCGGCCCAGGGCGGCGACGGCCGTCCCGCCTACAAGCTGTCGTCCAACGAGAACCCCTACCCGCCGCTGCCGGGCGTGGTCGAGGCCGCGGTCGCCGCCGCCGGGAGCCTCAACCGCTACCCCGACATGGGCTGCACCGGGCTGATCGCCGAGCTGGCCGCCCGCTTCGGCGTGCCCGAGTCGCACGTCGCCACCGGCACCGGTTCGGTGGGCGTGGCGCAGTCGCTGATCCAGGCCACGGCCGGTCCCGGCGACGAGGTGGTGTACGCCTGGCGCTCGTTCGAGGCGTACCCGATCATCGTCCAGGTCAACGGCGCGACCTCGGTCCAGGTGCCGCTGACCGCGGACGGCACGCACGACCTGGACGCCATGCTGGCGGCGGTCACCGAGCGCACCCGGCTGATCTTCGTCTGCACCCCGAACAACCCCACCGGCACCGTGGTGCGCCGCGCCGAGCTGGAGCGCTTCCTGGACGCGGTGCCCGCCGACGTCCTGGTGGTGCTGGACGAGGCCTACAACGAGTTCGTCCGCGACGCCGGGGTGCCGGACGGCATCGAGCTCTACCGGGACCGCCCGAACGTCTGCGTGCTGCGCACCTTCTCCAAGGCGTACGGGCTGGCCGGGCTGCGGGTCGGCTTCGCGATCGCGCACGAGCCGGTGGCCGAGGCGCTGCGGCAGACCGCCGTGCCCTTCGGCGTCACCCAGCTCGCCCAGGACGCGGCGGTGGCCTCGCTGCGCGCCGAGAAGGCGCTGCTGGAGCGGGTCGAGGCGCTGGTGGCGGAGCGCGACCGGGTGGTCGCCGCGCTGGTCGCGCAGGGCTGGACGCCGTACGAGACCCAGGCCAACTTCGTCTGGCTGCCGCTGGGCGAGCGCACCTCGGACTTCGCGGCGGCCTGCGCCGCGGCCGGGGTCGTGGTCCGGCCGTTCGCCGGCGAGGGGGCGCGGGTGACCATCGGCGAGACCGAGGCCAACGACCTGTTCCTGGAGACGGCGGAACGGTTCCTCAAGGAGGTCTGACCCGCCGGGTCGGCCGCCAGGTGGCGGAGTCCTCGCAAGTCCCTGGGAGTTCGCTGGGATTTCGGAGCCGCCCGGGGCGCCGCCCGGGCGGCCCGGGCCCGTGGCTGCGGCCCGGGCCTCGTCCGATGGGGGCCCGGGCGGGCACCGCTTGCCAGCGAGCTCCCAGATTCCTCCCAGGGCTTCGTCCGGGGAGCCGATCACCATGTGTCGCTATGAAGGTGCTCCCACAGCGGCGCAGGGCCGCTCTGCTGAACTCCGTTCTCGCCGTGCTGCTCGTCGCCGGTTCCGGAGCGGCCTACGCCGCCGTGAACACCTCGACCAGCAGCAGCAGTACGGGCAAGACCAACACCACCACGTACACGGTCGCCAAGGGCATGGTCCTGGCGACGGTCACCGGCTCCGGGTCGCTGTACTCGCCGAGTGACGCGGGCGTGAACTTCACCACCGGTGGCACGCTCACCGAGGTGGACGTCAAGCCGGGCCAGACGGTCACCAAGGGCCAGGTGCTGGCCAAGGTGGACCCGACCGCGGCCAATGAGACGCTCACCGTCAGCTCCTCGCAGCTGACCCAGGCCGAGGCCCAGGTGACCACCGCGCAGAACGCGGTCACCGCCGCCCAGGCCGCCGTGACCGGGACGGTGCTGACGGCGCCGATCTCCGGGACGGTCAACTCGGTGTCCGGCGCGGTCGGCAGCACCGTCTCCGGCGGCGGCGCCAGCAGCACCAGCAGCGCCGGGACCGCGCCCACCGGCTTCGTGGTGATCACCAACCCGTCCGGGATGGAGGTCACCGCCGACTTCGCCGAGGCCGACGCGCTCAAGCTGCAGGCCGGGCAGGGCGCCTCGGTGACCCTGAACGCCAGCGGCACCGAGCTCAACGCCAAGGTGCTGTCCGTCAGTTCGCTGCCGGTCAGCGGCTCCTCCGGGATCAGCTCCAGCGGCACCGTGGAGTACTCCGCGCTGCTGTCCATCACCAGCGACACCAGCAGCCTGCGAACCGGACTCAGCGCGAGTGTTTCCGTGCTGACCGGTGAGGTGGACAATGCGCTGTACCTGCCGACGGCGGCGCTCACCGGAACCGGCACGACCCGGTTGGCGACCGTGGTCGAGGCGGACGGCACGACCAAGTCGCAGAGTGTCACGGTGGGCCTCGCCGGTGACACCGACGTGCAGATCCTCAGCGGGCTGACGGACGGGGAGAAGGTTCAGGTGACGGTGGCGACCACGACGACCGGTGGCTTCGGCGGCGGCGGCTTCGGTGGCGGCGGGCGCACGGGCGCCGGCGGCTTCGGCGGCGGCGGTGCCAGGACGGGTGGCTTCGGCGGGGGTGGCCGGGGATGACCCCCCGCCGGCCGTCGTTGCACCGAAGAGGTCCGACGGCAGCGGGAGAGCCGGGCGGCCAGGGGGAGACCCCGGCCGCCCGGCCCCGTACCGCCGGGTCCGGTCCGCCCCCGGTGGTCGAACTGCGGCGGGTGGTGAAGAGCTACGGCCTCGGCGACGCCGAGGTCCACGCCCTGTGCGGCCCGGTCGACCCGGTGAGCGGTGCCGCTCCCGGGGTGGACCTCACCATCAGCACCGGCGACTTCGTCGCGGTCATGGGCAGCTCCGGCTCCGGCAAGTCGACGCTGATGAACATCGTCGGCTGCCTGGACGCGCCGACCTCGGGCCGCTACCTGCTGGACGGCATCGACGTCGGCCATCTGGACGAGCACCAGCTGTCACTGGTGCGCAACCGCAAGATCGGCTTCGTCTTCCAGTCGTTCAACCTGGTGCCCCGGATGACCGCGATCGAGCAGGTGGAACTGCCGCTGGCGTACGCCGGGGTGAAGCCGGAGCAGCGGCGCCGCCGGGCGCTGGCGGCGCTGAGCCTGGTCGGCATGCTGGACCGGGCCGACCACCGGCCCAATGAGCTGTCCGGCGGCCAGCAGCAGCGGATCGCGGTGGCCAGGGCCCTGGTGATGGCTCCGGCGATGCTGCTGGCGGACGAGCCGACCGGCAACCTGGACAGCCGCAGCACGGACGAGCTGCTGGGGATCGTGGACCGGCTGAACGCCTCCGGCCGGACGGTGGTGCTGATCACCCACGAGGACGAGGTGGCCCGGCACGCCAAGCGGGTGGTCCGGCTGGTCGACGGGCGGATCGTCTCCGACGTCCGGCAGGCGCCGCTGGACGGGCCGCCGCCGGCGTTGATCGACGTGCGCGGGTTCGCCGAACAGACGCTGCACGTGGCCCGGGACGACAGCTGACCCGTCCGGGCCGGGTACCGGGGCACAACGGCTGCTACGACGGCGGCGGGGGCGGTACCGGGATCCGGTACC
>Ga0302317_10003034_pt1 | contig 11185 bp, 10 predicted proteins | sample III_Palsa_N3_3_FD_200450 | JGI IMG/M metagenome (GOLD analysis project Ga0302317, IMG submission 200450) | Peat permafrost microbial communities from Stordalen Mire near Abisko, Sweden - III_Palsa_N3_3 | ecosystem: Environmental > Terrestrial > Soil > Palsa > Peat permafrost | place: Sweden...
TAATGATTTTCGCCCGCACTCGTCCCTAGCAGATATCCCGCCAGCGCAGTTCGCGAAGACCTTTTGCAAGACTCACCAACCGCCGATAGCTCTACTTTAAGGTGCTACGTATTCGGGGATGGGCTCAAGTGCAGGTATTTGTGCAGATAACGGTAGTCGAGCTTTTTCGCGTCGCGAATGCGGATCACAGAAGTAAAGTTGCTAAATGAAAAATTCTCTTCTGCTCGATTGAAGAGTGCCACACGACCTACGGCTTGCTTGGGCCCACCACCTGATTTCTCCAGAATGACGTCACCGAGCTGCAATCGGCGCTTCTCGATCTGTTTTACCTCAACGTCGAGATAAGCGATATCGGAAAAGTCGAGTGCACCATCCTGAGCAAAGTTGGTGTTACGGATGACTCCAGCTTCAACAAATGGAGGCTTCTTTCCCTTCCATAGACCGTTGAGAAAAACACAAGCATCGTCCAGGCGTGCTATCTCCCAGCCAAGCATTACAACAACCCCCGAATGCCTTTCAGTATTTCCGCACTCTCCGCATCCAATGCCGCGATCTCGTCCAAGATCGCCATCGGGCTGCGCAGCGCCACGTCGTCGTTACCGTTCGGATTCTTCGCTGACAGATCAAGCGTTGCTAAGTCAACCTCACCCACATCCACCGACCACGACTGCCCACTGTCGGCCAACGTCTTCTGCTGCACGACAAAGTCGACAAGGTCGTTGTCGTTAAGCGGATTGGTCTTGCCCATGTTGCGACCAGGGTTCAGCTGGTAGTACCAGACCTTGCGCGTAGGTGCGCCTTTGTCGAAGAACAACACCACGGTCTTAACACCAGCGCCCTGAAACGTGCCGCTAGGCAAATCCAGCACGGTGTGCAGGTTGCAGCTTTCCAGCAACTGCTTGCGGATGGCAACGCTGGCGTTGTCGGTATTGGATAGGAAAGTGTTCTTGATAACGATGCCAGCACGGCCGCCAGCCTTGAGACTACGCATGAAGTGCTGCAGGAACAGATAGGCGGTTTCGCCGGACTTGATCGGGAAGTTCTGCTGGACCTCGGCGCGCTCCTTCCCGCCGAAAGGTGGGTTGGCCAGCACCACCTCGTAACGGTCACGTTCCTGGATGTCGCTGAGGTTCTCGGCCAGCGTGTTGGTGTGGATGATGTTGGGTGCCTCGATGCCGTGCAGGATCATGTTCATGATCGCGATGACGTAAGCGAGGCTCTTCTTTTCCTTGCCATAGAAGGTGCGCTTCTGCAGCGTGGTGACGTCGCGCGTGCTCAGGCCCGGTTTGGCGCTGAGGTAATCGAACGCCTCGCACAGAAAGCCGGCACTGCCAACGGCACCGTCGTAGATGCGCTCACCGATCTTTGGATCGACCACCTTGATGATGGCGCGAATCAACGGGCGCGGCGTGTAGTACTCGCCACCGTTGCGCCCGGCGTTGCCCATGTTGCGGATCTTGGCTTCGTACAGGTGCGAGAGTTCGTGCTTCTCGGTCTGGCTGCGGAAGCGCAGCAGGTCGACCAGCTCGATCACCTCGCGTAGGTTGTAGCCCGACTGGATCTTGTTCTTGATCTCGCCAAAGATCTGGCCGACCTTATACTCGATCGTGTCCGGGCCGGTGGCCTTGTCCTTGAACGCATGCAGGTACGGAAACAGGCGCTGGTTGACGAAGTCGCGCAAGTCGTCACCGATCAATGCGGCGTTGTGATCGATGCGGCCGTCTTCGGTCTTCGGTGCGGCCCAGTTGTCCCAGCGGTAATCGACGTCGAGGATGAAGCGATACCGCTTGCCTTCCAGCTGAGCCTCCAGCGCCTTGTCCTGCTCCAGCGCGTCGAGGTATTTCAGGAACAGCAGCCACGAGCTTTGCTCGGTGTAATCCAGCTCGCTGGTGCAACCGGCATCCTTGTGCAGGATGTCGTCGATGTTCTTGAAAGTCTGTTCGAACACTTTGCTGGAATCCGCCGTTTACGAACCTGCAACTTTACAGGTTCGATGAAGGCGCTGGATCACCCTTTCGATCGAATCGTGCTGCGACCCTGAATAGGGTTGAGGCTCAAATAGATTTTTACATCGCCAGCCACCTATTCGACGTCGGCACGCCGCCTTCCGCCGCCACAATCGAGCCAGTCATAAAGCAGGCGTCGTAACTGACTAGGAAGCCTCTGCACACAATCAACCTGCAGGTTGATTTGCGTGAAATCAACTCAGAGGTTGATTGGCCAATAACCGAACAGCAAAAAGCCCCGCACAACGGGGCTTTTTGCATCGCATTCGCTGGAAGCTGAATCAGGCGAACGGATCGTCCAGCACGATGGTGTCTTCGCGGTCGGCGCCGGTGGCGACGAGGGCGAGTTTGCAGCCGGAGAGTTCTTCCACCGCGCGCAGATAGGCGCGGGCGGCGGGCGGCAGCTGGTTCCAGTCGCGGATACCGGCGGTGGATTCCTGCCAGCCGGGGAATTCCAGGTAGACCGGCTTGCACTCGTCCCAGCCATCCGCGTCGAGCGGGGCCAGCTCACGGCGCTTGCCGCGGTACTCGTACGCGATGCAGACCTTGATGGTGTCCAGACCGTCGAGCACGTCGAGCTTGGTGATGGCCAGGCCGTTGATGCCGTTGATCTGGGTCGCGCGCTTGAGCGCGACCAGATCGATCCAGCCGCAGCGGCGCGGACGGCCGGTGCTGGCGCCGAACTCGTTGCCGACCTTGCGCAGGCGCTCACCCATCTCGTCGTTCAATTCGGTCGGGAACGGACCGCTGCCGACGCGCGTGGCGTAGGCCTTGCAGATGCCCAGCACATAGTCGATGTCGCTGGCGCCCACGCCGGTGCCAGCCAGCGCGCCACCGATGGTGGTGTTGCTGGAGGTCACGTACGGATAGGTGCCGTGATCGATATCAAGCAGCGCGCCCTGCGCGCCCTCGAACAGGATGTTGCCGCCGCTCTTGCGCACGTCGTGCAGGATGGTGGCGACGTCGTCGACCATCGGGCGTATGTATTCGCCCCAGGCGAGTGCGTCCTTGAGCACGGTGTCGTAGTCGACCGGCTCGGCCTTGAGCCACTGGGTGAGGATGAAGTTGTGATAGTCGACGGCGGTTTTCAGCAGCGTCGGCAATTCATGCGGGTACATGAGGTCGGCCACGCGCACGCTGCGGCGGGCGACCTTGTCCTCGTATGCCGGGCCGATGCCGCGGCCAGTGGTGCCGATGGCCTTGCCGCCGGCGGCGATCTCGCGCGCCTTATCCACGGCGATGTGGTACGGCATGATCAGCGGCGTGGCCGGGCTGATCTTGAGGCGCGAGCGTACTTCGACGCCGTTGCCTTCGAGCTCGGCGATCTCTTCCATCAGCGCGGCGGGCGACAGCACCACGCCATTGCCGATCAGGCACAGCGCGTCGTCGCGCAGGATGCCCGAGGGGATGAGGTGCAACACGGTCTTCTTGCCCTTGATCACCAGTGTGTGGCCGGCGTTGTGACCGCCCTGGAAACGTGCCACCGCGCTGACCCGCTCGGTCAGCAGGTCGACGATCTTGCCCTTGCCTTCGTCGCCCCACTGGGCACCAAGAATGACTACTGACTTACCCATGATGTTCTCGCTCATGTTGGTGTTGCCCGCTGGAGGGGCAACGTCATTGATACGTTTGCAGCCCGGCAAATTACGCCGGCGTTGACTGATATTTAGCGCTTCGGCGACGGATCGTCGAAGTAATGCAGAAATTCAGAATCGGGCTTGAGGATCAGCACGCCTCTGCCGTTTTTGAACGCGGTGCTGTACGCAATCAGGCTTCGATAGAAGTTGTAGAACTCCGGGTCCTGGCCGTATGACTGCGCGTAGATGGCCGCGGCCTGGGCGTCACCGTCGCCGCGCACTTTTTCGGCGTCGCGTTCGGCATCGGCTTTCAGCACCACGACCTGGCGATCGGCATCGGCCTGAATCCTGGCTTTGGCTTCCTGGCCGGACGAACGCAACTCGTTGGCCACCTGCACCTGTTCGGCGCGCATGCGCTTGTAGACGGCGGCGCTCACTTCGTCGGGCAAATCGATGCCCTTGATGCGCACGTCGATCACTTCCATGCCCAGGCTCTTGCGCGCCGCGGCGTCGGCCACGGCACGCGACTGTTCGGTGATCTGCTGGCTACCTCCGGCAATGATCTCGTCCAGTTTGTGCGTGTTGAACTGTGCACGCAGTGCGTCGTTGATCAGTGGCATCAACCGCTGCGCTGCCTGCAGCGGATCACCGCCGGTGGCATTGTAAAAAGCAGTGGTGTCAGCGATGCGCCACTTCACGTAGAAGTTGACGTTGACACTCTTCTTTTCTGCCGTGATGTACGGCTGCGGCTGCGCATCGAGCGACTGGATACGGTCGTCGAACTCCGCCACCTGCTGCAGCAGCGGAATCTTGGCGTGCAGACCGGGCTGGTAATCCGTGCGCACTACCCGGCCAAACTGCAGCAGCAGCGCGCTATGGCCCTGATTCACCACGAACAAGCTGTTGAGGCCGAGGATGATCAGCAGTGCAACGACGGCAGCGATAATGATCCTGTTCATGGCTGCTTGCCCTTGTCGTCGGTCACCGGTGCATCGATGGATGCCGGCACGGCCGCGTTGACGGTGGCCGATGTCGCCGGAACGTTGCTGGACGCGTCGCCGCTGGTTGCCGGCAGGTTGATGATATTGCGACCGCCGGAGCCGTCGATGACCTTGGTGTTGTTGGCCATCACCTGCTCCATGGTCTCCAGATACAGACGGCGGCGAGTGACTTCGGGCGCGCCTTTGTATTCCTTCAGGATCAGGTTGAAGCGCGTGGTATCACCCTCGGCGCGGGCGATGCGTTCGGCCTTGTAGCCCTCCGCGTCAGCGGCAATGCGTGAGGCATCACCGCGGGCGATGGGCAACACTTTGCTGGTGTAGGCCTGCGCGGCGTTCTCGCTGCTCTGCTTGTCTTCGCGGGCGTTGTTGACGTCGTCGAAGGCGTCTTTCACTTCCTTCGGCGGCGCCACGCTCTGGAAGCTGACGTCGTTGATCTGCACACCGGCGTTATAAGCATCCAGCGCCTGCTGCACGCTCTGCTTGGCCTGCCCCACCAGCGGCGTGCCGCCGCCGGAAAGGATCTGGTCCATGGTGCTGCTGCCGATCACGCTGCGCACGGCCGCTTCGGCTGCCGCTTGCACGGTGCCGTCGGGATCGTTGAGCGAGAACAGGTATTTCTGCGCATCGGTGACCTGGTACTGCACGGTGAAATCCACCGCGATGATGTTCTCGTCGCGTGTCAGCAAAGTGACCTTGTCATTGACCGAGCGCACGCGAGCGGCATCGACCTTTTCGACCGACTCGAACGGTTGCGGCAGCTTGAGATGGAAACCGGGGCCGAGCGTGCGCGCATAGCCGCCGAAGCGCAGCACCACGCCGACCTGACGCGCCTCGATAACGGTGTAGCTGCTCAGCAGCAGACCCGCGACCAGCAGCACGATGACGCCAGTGAGCAGGTTGCGTGACATCTTTTTGGGCGAACCGAGCAGCTTTTTGGCCTGCTTGAGCAAATCGTCCAGCGGCGACTTGCCATCCGGCTTGCGGCTGTTCTTGCCCCATGGGTCACGCTTCTGCCCGTCGCCGGGTTCATTCCATGCCACTGTCAGTCTCCTTGGGGTCGGGAGGCCGGCAACCACGGCCGGAACACACGTTGAGGGGAATAGCGCATGCGAGGTAACCAATACAGTTGAAGCGACGTGCTGCCCGAAAGGCTTTTGGCCGCACAAACACCGCAGATTCTAACAGAGAGTGCCGCAATCGTCCCCGGTTCCGCAGGCAGGTTCAGGGTAACGGCGCCTCGGCCAGCAGCTCGCGCAGCAGCAGCGTTTCAGTGGCGTCGCCGCCACTGAGCGGGGCAATGACACTGCGCGGGGCGTCGATGAGCAGCTGCCAGCCATGCTCGTCCACCGTTTCACCGGTGATCGCACCGGCCGCCTTGAGCCGGGCATGCAGACGACCAGCCGATAGCGGCAGCTGCAGGCCGGACTGGATGCGCTCGCCACCGAGCAGTTCGCCCAGCGCCTGACGTAGCAGTTCGAGGCCCTCGCCCGTGGCGGCCGACAGCCACACCCGCGTCGGCTTGCCGGCGGCGTCGCGATCGATGCGCGGAATGATGCTTGATGGCGATGGGCGAGACAGCGTCTGATCGTCGCCTACGGAGTCGCCGGGCTGACCTTGCACTAGGTCGATCTTGTTCATCACCTGCAGCTGCGGCAGGCCGCCGGCATCGATTTCTTCGAGCACGGTGTCGACCACGTGATGCAGGCGATCGCGCTCGTCATCGGAGGCGTCGCACACGTGCAGCAGCAGATCGGCATCGCGCGCCTCGGCCAGGGTGGCGCGGAATGCCGCAACCAGATCGTGCGGCAGCTCGCGGATAAAACCGACCGTATCGGCCAGCACGGCGGGGCCGCAGGCCAGGTTTTCGAGCTTGCGCACGGTGGGGTCAAGCGTGGCGAATAGCTGATCGGCGGCGTAGACCTCGCCGGTGGTCAATGCATTGAACAAGGTGGACTTGCCGGCATTGGTGTAACCGACCAGGGCGACGCGCGGCACGGTGTTGCGCAGCCGCGCACGGCGCTGCTGAGTGCGTTGGGTCTGCACTTTTTCCAGCCGCTTGGTGAGCATCTTGACCCGCTCGGCGAGCAACCGGCGATCGAGCTCGAGCTGCGTTTCACCCGGGCCACGGTTGCCGATGGCGCCGCCGCGCTGGGCGTCCAGATGGGTCCAGCCTCGCACGAGCCGAGTCGCGATGTGCTTGAGCTGAGCCAGCTCTACTTCCAGCTTGCCTTCGTGCGAACGGGCGCGCTGGGCAAAGATGTCGAGGATCAGGCCCGCACGATCGACCACGCGAATGCCCAGGTGTTCTTCGAGGTTGCGCTCCTGCACCGGCGTCAGCTCATGATCCACCAACACCAGGTCAGCACCGACAGCCCGCGCGGCTTCGCCGACCTCGTCGGCCTTGCCGGTGCCGATGAAATAGCGCGGGTTGGGATTCTCCACGCGCGCCGCGATGGTGCCGAGTACCTCGGCACCGGCGGACTTGACCAGTTCGGCAAATTCTTCACCGCGGCGCACCGTATCGTGCTCGGCACGAGAATGTGGCAGCACAAGCAAGGCGCGATCGCCTCTTTCCTTTCTATCAAACACGTGTGAGTGTGGCCTGGTGGAAACCTACCCTCTTCATGCGGGCTGACGCCGCGTCAATCAAGCATCGGTATCAGCCGAGGACGCATCGCCATGACCGTCGTGACCATCCGGGCCATCGTGGCCATTGCCGATCTTGACGTTGCGGCTTGGCACCACGGTGGAGATAGCATGCTTGTAGACCATCTGGCTGACCTGATTGCGCAGCAGCACCACGAACTGGTCAAACGATTCGACCGTGCCCTGCAGCTTGATGCCGTTGACCAGATAGATAGCCACGGGCACACGCTCGCGACGCAACGCGTTCAAAAATGGATCTTGCAATGATTGTCCCTTGGACATTTCTTATTCTCCCCTTGGTGCGACCCGGTCCGAGAAAAAACGCCAAAGGCGCCTCGGCCCAACATGGGCTTGATCTTAACCGCTTTTAAATGCCTGATGAAAGGGGCATTTTTGAGCGGCGAAGCGCATCCTGGCCGTCCGGAAACATGGACTGCTTTCAGGAGACACCCGTTTCGCGCCCGGCAGCGATTGAACTAATCCAGAAAAAGTCGGGCAGCGTCGGCCACGCGCGCCAACAAAGGCGTTTTATCCGGATCAAATACGCGCGCGCCCACATCGCTGCGTAGCCAGGTGATCTGCCGCTTGGCCAGCTGGCGGGTGGCGAAAATCGCGCGATCGCGGAATTCGGCGGCATCGGTTTTGCCGTCCAAATGCTCCCACGCCTGCCGGTAGCCTACCGCACGGATGGCCGGCAGATCGGCATGCAGGTCACCGCGGGCACGCAGGGTTTGCATCTCATCGAGAAAGCCCTCGGCGAGCATGGTGTCGAAACGGCGGGCAATGCGCGCGTGCAAAACGCTTCTATCCTCGGGCAACAGTGCCAGCTTGAGTACACGCCAGGGAAAGCACTTGTGCCCGCGCTGTTGAAGTTCGGACAGCGGGCGGCCGGTAAGCTCGATCACTTCCAGCGCGCGCTGCAGGCGCTGGGCATCGTTGGGCCCGATACGCGTCGCAGCCGCCGGATCGAGCATGGCCAGGCGCTCATGCATCATCGGCCAGCCGATCTGCTGCGCTTCGGCAAACAACCGTTGGCGAACGGCCGGATTCGCATCAGGCAGATCGGACAACCCCTGCTGCAGCGCGCGAAAATAAAGCCCCGTACCACCAACCAGCAACGGCACCCTGCCCTGTGCGCTGATGTGCTGCATCAATGGCAAGGCATCGGCGGCAAAGTCCGCCGCGGAATATGGCTGCAATGGATCGCGGATATCGATCAGTGCATGCGGATAGCGCGCTAGCGTGGCGACATCCGGTTTTGCCGTGCCGATATCCATGCCGCGATAGACCAGCACGGAATCCACACTGATCAGGTCGAGTGGAAACTGTTCGCTCAGCTCGCACGCCAACGCGGTTTTTCCCGAGGCGGTGGGACCCATCAGGAAGATGGCAAGCGGGCGTTGGTCAGTCGGCATCGCGGTAGTTTATCTGCCGCGGCCGATGTATCCGCACCTCGTTTCGTATCGATACTCGCGGCATGGGGTATGGCTGCTAGCTATTGATACGAGAACTGGATCGGGTATAGGTACCAATCGCCATCTACGCCACGGTGTTGTCTCGTAGCAGTCAAGTACCGCCACGAGCTGGAAGTCAGCTAAAAAATTCGACTCGCCCACCGACTAGCTGATACATCGCGCCGACAATTTTTATCTTGCCGTCCTTCTCCATTTTTTCCAGCACGTCGCTACGCTTGCGTATCTCGTCGATGGCAAGGCGCACGTTGCTCTTGGCGACCTCATCCACAAAAGCCGCATTTTTACTGCTGCGCTCACCCGCGTACTGTGTGGCTTTGACAGCTGGTTTGATCTTGTCGAGCAGCCCGGTGAGATTACCGAGTTCGGCATCGTCGATGGCGCCCTTGATCGCACCACAGGCCGAGTGCCCCATCACCACCACGAGCTTGGCGCCGGAAAGCGCACACGCAAATTCCAGACTGCCCAGCACGTCGTCGTTGACAACATTGCCGGCCACGCGGGCGTTGAAGGTGTCACCAATGCCGGCGTCCAGGATGATCTCCGCCGGCGCGCGCGAATCGATGCAGCTGAGGATCACCGCCGCCGGGTATTGTCCGGAAGCGCTGGCGCGTTTCTGGGCCAGGTAGTCGTGTGGGTGCATTTTGCCGCTGCGGAATCGTTCATTGCCCTGCTTGAAAGCATCGATGATCTGGTCGGGCGTGAGCTTGTCGCGATCATCCTTGGTCATGGCCGCAGCGAGCGCCGGGAAAGGTGATGCCAGCGTCAGGCCGCCGAGCAACCCGATTGCCGCCATGCCAGCGACGGATTTGAAAAGGGTGCGACGCGTGCCGTCGTGCGTTTCGTCAAATGAGCAGCAACCATCGTGATCTTTCATGGCGAGCCTCCGTTTCAGACGCAGGTTTTGGAAAAGGAACGCATGGGTATCGTAACCAGAAAAACGCCAGACGCAGCGCGGGATCTTCTAGTCCATCAGCGGCCATTGCCGGCTGTCAACCAAAGGGGCCGCGAATACGTTGCCAGAGCAACCCGCGCCAGTTCTGTCGCCCATGCACGAAGCCGCTTATGAAACTGCTCGCCACTCTCACGCGGTTCCTTGTCGTTATCGTTGCCTTGTCAGCCGCAGGGGGTGAGGAAGCTACCGCCGCTACGCCCACGCTGCCGGATTTCAGCGGCATCTGGCGCTTGAATGATCAACAGAGTGACAGCCCGGATGACATTGCCGCACGACTGCGCACCGAGCGAAAGCGCGAAGAAGCCGCGGCCCAACTGCCGGCCAGCGCCTCGACTAGCAGCACGCCTGCGGCGAGCAGCGCATCCAATTCACACGGCGGCCACGGCGGTAGTCATGGTATGGGTAGCGGAGGTGGTCACGGTCACGGCGGTAACCGCAATCAGAGCAAGACCAGCAGCGACGGCACGTCACCGATCGTCGACACGCCACCGCCCTTGCTGGCGAACGATTCGATACTCAACGTGCAACAGGACACCAAACACTTGCAGGTCGCATTGAGCGACAGCGATAAGCTGACCGCTCGACTGGATGGCATTGCCCAGCAGTCACTCAATGGCAGCGCGGTGGTGCAGACGCGGACATATACCGCCGGCCTGTCCATCAGCATGCAGTTCGACGGCGGCACACATCTGGATGAGTTTTGGGTGAGATCGGCCGATGGCCACCACTTGACGGTAACCGAGCAATGGACCACGCCAACAGCGCGGCAGCCTATCGTGTTCAAGCGCAGCTACGACCGGCTGGATATCTGAACCTTCGCCGGGCCTAATCGCCAATGACGCAGCGCATCAGGGCGCCAACGGGGCGAGGCGATCTATAATTACGGATTGCCTCCACTCGTCCCCGGATATCCCATGCAGCAGCAGACAATGAAAGCCCTGGTCAAGCGCAAGCCCGAACAGGGCATCTGGATGGAAGAGGTGCCGATCCCCGAGATCGGACCTAACGAAGTGCTGATCAAGATGGAAAAGACCGCGATCTGCGGTACCGATCTGCACATCTACAAGTGGGACGAGTGGTCGCAGCGCACGATCACGCCGGGCCTGACCATCGGCCATGAATTTGTTGGTCGCATCGTCGAGATGGGCCCCGGCGTCACCGGCTACAAGATTGGCGACCGCGTCTCGGCCGAGGGCCACATCGTTTGCGGCCATTGCCGCAACTGCCGCGGTGGCCGCACGCACCTTTGCCCGAACACCGTCGGCATTGGCGTGAATCGCAACGGCGCATTCGCCGAATACATGGCGATGCCGGCGTCCAACCTGTGGCCGATCCCCGATCAGATTCCGTCCGAACTGGCGGCGTTCTTCGATCCCTACGGCAATGCCGCACATTGCGCGCTGGAGTTCGACCTGATCGGCGAGGACGTGTTGATTACCGGCGCCGGCCCGATCGGCATCATCGCCGCCGGCATCGCCAAGCACGTGGGCGCGCGCAATGTCGTGGTGACTGACGTCAACGATTACCG
>Ga0302317_10003043_pt1 | contig 11167 bp, 10 predicted proteins | sample III_Palsa_N3_3_FD_200450 | JGI IMG/M metagenome (GOLD analysis project Ga0302317, IMG submission 200450) | Peat permafrost microbial communities from Stordalen Mire near Abisko, Sweden - III_Palsa_N3_3 | ecosystem: Environmental > Terrestrial > Soil > Palsa > Peat permafrost | place: Sweden...
GGGTCAAGCCCGAGGAGTTCGTGCAGCTGCGCGAAGAGGCCCTGCAGATGGGCTTCGCCGGGGTGATGTCCGGGCCGCTGGTCCGCTCGTCCTACCGGGCCGGCCGCCTCTACCGCCAGGCCGCCGAGCGCAAAGCCGCCACCGTGAGCCCGGACTTCCTGGGCCGGTAGCGAACGCCTCGACGTAGGTCATGCTGCGGTTCTTGCTGGTAGGACCGCCGCTCATCTGGCCAAAGGCCCGGTTCGCCGGGCTGGGGACGAACGCCTCGGCGGCGGCCGCGCGCGCTGGGGCTGAGGCGGTTTTCCACTAACGCTCAGGAACCCATATCCTGCCGTGCATGGCGAAGCAGAAGAACGCGGACGACGAGGCTACGCCCGGTCGTATCCAGCAGGTGCGAATGGTGGCCCGCCTGGTGCACAAGGCCAACCCGAGGGCGCTGCCGATCGTGATCGGCAGCGGCGTGGCGGTGCTGGTCGTGCTCATCGTCGTCGGGCTGCTCACCGGGTATGCCGGATACCTGATCCCGCTCGGCGTGCTGGGCGGCATCCTGACGTCAGTGCTGCTCTTCGGGCGGTTCGCGCAGGCCGCGCAGTACTCGACGATCGAGGGGCAGCCGGGCGCGGCCGCGGCGGTCCTGCAGAGTATGCGGGGTAACTGGACGGTCACCCCGGCCATCGCCGCCAACCGGAACATGGACGTGGTGCACCGCGCCGTCGGGCGGGCTGGCGTCGTGCTGGTCGGCGAGGGCTCACCGAACCGGCTGCCCGGCCTGCTCGCCGCGGAGAAGAAGCGGGTCGCCCGGGTCGCCTTTGACGTGCCGATCCAGGACTACCAGGTCGGGGATGGGCCGGGCCAGATCCCGCTGCGCCAGCTGCAGCGCAAGATCATGAAGCTGCCCCGCAAGCTCAAGGGCACCGAGGTCGCCGACCTCAACTTCCGGCTCAAGGCGCTCCCCCAGACGCTCCAGGCCCCGAAGGGCCCGATGCCGCGTGGCGGCCGACAGCCCAAGATGCCGCGCCCGCGAGCCCGCTGAGCGGGCACCCGATGCTGAGCGGGCACCCGATGACGCCGGGGGCCCGGCCGCCCGCTACGCAGGCGCCCGGGTCACACCCGCAGGCGCCAGGTCACGCCCGGAGCACGATCGTGTTCGCCGCTTTGTCGTGCAGGCCGCGGCGGTCACGGTCGTTGATGAGCGGCGGCACCACGCAGAGCAGCAGCACCGTCCGGACCAGGCCCCAGCCGGCGCCCACCGGCCGGCCGTCCAGCCGCGCGACCCGGATACCGAATGTCCGCTTGCCGATCGTGGTCCCGGTCAGCGCGGTCAGTATGTAGACCTCCGCGCCGAAGAGGGCCAGCGCCCAGTACTGCGAATGGAGCAGCGCCGTCGCGATGAAGACGCACAGAAGCCAGTCGATGAACAGGGCGCCAACCCGGCGCCCCATCCCGGATACCGAACGCGGGCCGCTCTCGGGCAGGCCGAACTTCTCGCCCGGATAGCTCGAAACCACGGGTTCGCCCGCTGCCTTAGACGCCCCGGCCGGGCCGGGACTGATGACTTGTTCATCGGCCACACCACCACGGTATCCCCCGCCCGCACGGGCCGGGGCCGGACCCCGGCGAGCCGCCTGTGCAATCCACTGAGCAAGGCCTCCGCGACATGCGTAACATGTGCGAAACACACGGGACACGGGGCGGAAATTGCCAACGTCTAGCGTCCAAGGCGCGCCCGCCTAAAGCGTGCCGATGAATACGGATATGTGCCCGGCTAGGGAGGGTTAAATGTTTCAAAATGCCGACGAGGTTCTCAGGTTCGTCGCAGACGAGAACGTTTTGTTTGTCGATGTAAGGTTCTGCGACCTGCCCGGTACGATGCAACACTTCACCGTGCCGGTGGAAGTCTTCGACGAGGACGTTTTCACCAATGGCCTGATGTTCGATGGCTCCTCGATCCGTGGCTTTCAGGAGATCCACGAGTCGGACATGCTCCTCCTCCCTGACCCGACGAGCGCGGTGCTGGACCCGTTCCGCACCTACAAGACCCTGAACCTGACGTTCTTCGTGCACGACCCGCTGACCCGCGAGCCGTACACCCGCGACCCGCGGAACATCGCCCGTAAGGCCGAGGAATACCTGAAGAGCACGGGCATCGGGGACACCGCGTTCTTCGGCCCGGAGGCAGAGTTCTACATCTTCGACTCCGCGCGGTTCGATACGACGCCGAACGCCGGGTACTACTACATCGACTCGATCGAGGGCGCCTGGAACACCGGCATCGAGGACGGCGGCAACAACCTCGGGCACCGGCCCCCGTACAAGGGCGGCTACTTTCCTGTCCCGCCGACCGACCACTACACCGACCTGCGCTCGGAGATGACCCGCGCCTTGATCGAAGCGGGCATCCAGGTCGAGATGCAGCACCACGAAGTCGGCAGTCCGGGCCAGGCCGAGATCAACATGCGCTTCGGCTCCCTGCTGAACACGGCCGACCGGCTGATGCTCTTCAAGTACATCATCAAGGGCGTCGCGGACGAGAACGGCAAGACCGTGACGTTCATGCCCAAGCCGGTCTTCGGGGACAACGGCTCGGGCATGCACTGCCACCAGAGCATCTGGAAGGACGGGTCACCGCTCTTCTACGACGAGGTCGGCTACGCCGGGCTGTCGGACATGGGCCGGCACTACATCGGTGGGCTGCTCAAGCACGCGCCGTCGCTGCTCGCGTTCACCAACCCGACGCTGAATTCCTTCCACCGGCTGGTCCCCGGCTTCGAGGCCCCGGTCAACCTGGTGTACTCGCAGCGGAACCGTTCGGCCTGCGTGCGGATCCCGATCACCGGCACCAACCCCAAGGCCAAGCGGATCGAGTTCCGCGTGCCGGACCCGTCGGCCAACCCGTACCTGGCCTTCCCGGCCATGCTGATGGCCGGCCTGGACGGCATCAAGAACAAGGTCGAGCCGCCGGAGCCGGTCGACAAGGACCTGTACGAGCTGCCGCCGGACGAGGCGCTGGCCATTCCCCAGGTGCCGGGGTCGCTGGAGGCGGTGCTCGAGACCCTGGAAGCCGACCACTCCTACCTCACCGAGGGTGGCGTGTTCACCGAGGACCTGATCGAGACCTGGGTCGAGTACAAGCGGACCAACGAGATTGACCCGATGCGGCTGCGGCCCCACCCGCACGAGTTCGAGCTGTACTACGACGTGTGACCCGTTTACGGACGCTGAGCAGGGGCGGAATCATGGGCCGAGTGCCCTGTTCCGCCCCTGTTCCGTTCGGGCGGTGAGCACGGCCTCAGCTTGTCAGACTGCTGCAAGGACGCAGTGCACACAATCCGCGTGACTTCGATAGGGGGCATCTTTCAATCGCCTATACCTCGGTAACAGGTGACGGCGCTGGCAGTAAGAAGGCGAGTGGGGGCGGCGCGCACAAGGTGTGACGGCGCGCCGACCCCACTCACGTTCGGCTGGATCTACATCTACTTTTTCAGATGTCGCGAATCACATTCGCCCGGACCGCAGCACATACAAGTACCAGACGTAGTACTCGCGGTGGTGGCGATATAGGGACTGGATTTCGCAGTGCGAGTCGCGACCGGCGAACTCTCGCTGGGCACGAACGCATGCGCGGAGGCTAGCGTACGGTCCGTATACCTCCCAGCCCTGGTGGGTACTAGGGTGCCCCGTGCTGCTCGCCACGTGCGAAGCCAGCACGGGTTGCGCGTTCGCTGCGACGCCGAGGCCGAGCGTCAGCATGATCGGCAGCGCGACAGCGGCGAGGAGCCGGATGGCCCATTGCCTTAGCTGTGTACCCATTTGTTCCCTTTCTAACTAGTGGATCGGTCTGTTGGGAATTTCAAGCACCGAGACTTAGCCCGCACTATGGACGCAAAGCCAACAGAACTCCGAACAGGTGAAATCCCAGCGGATACGTATGCTGCTCGTTGTTTACCTGCCTGTCAACCCCGATGATTTTTGGCACTATGGCACATGAGATGCATTGAGGGCATATGCTCACCCGTCGTCACTAGCCCTAGTTTGACAGGTATTACAGTCGCGGTTTCGCCGGATGATTTCATGTTGCGCGCACCATTGAGATTTGCCCGAACCTCTCTCGATCAAATGGGGATGAGAGAGGAAATGGTTTGCGATGGCGGCCTATTGGACATATGCACCGTAGGCGGTCAATTCATTGGCTTTGCCCGCTCGCTCGCATCGGGAGGATCGCCGGTCAGATCCGTCGGCGACGAGCAACCGTGCCGTCGCCGCGGCCAGTGACATGCCTGAACCAGGCTCGGGTCCTCCGTTCCGTCCCTGTTCCGGCTGACGCCGACCAGATTGCCACGAACAGTTCAGCACTCTCCGTCATAAACCATTTACCTGGGGTTCCTGGCGTGGCATGGTTTAGCCGTGCGTAACCTAACTGGACCGGCACTGGGGGGCTGTGGATGATCCCGGGAGTAATCACCGTCGCGGTCGTGGCCGTGCTGATCACCTCGCTGGCGCAGTGGCGGCATCGTCGCGTCCGGCTGTCCGGCCCGGTCCCCCCGCGGCAGTTCCCCTCGCCGGGACGCCCCTCGCGGGGGCGCTCTTGGCGGCGGCGCTCTTGGCGGCGACGGCCCGCGGCGGCGCGGCGCCGGCTCCGCCCGGACGAAGAGCGCATTCTGGCCGAACTTGATGCGACCTGGGAGCCCGGATACGCCGACCGGGTGGCCGCGCTGCTCCGCCCGGACGCGGACGTCGACCTGCCGCCGTCGTAACGGACCGGGCCGGCCGCGGAACCACATGTTACTAATGGGTAGCATTTTGGCAGCGCCCTTCTAGGGCTGTATCAAGCCGGGACCCGGGCAGGCTAACGAGGTGCATAGGCTCCCTTCATGGGGTTGAGTATGGGTGTGGACGACTCCAGCACCATCGAGCGCATCGACGCCTTTTGCGACGCGGTGCCCCGGCGGTGGGCACGCGCGGAGGAGCATGGACCACTGGTGATGTTCGTGCCGACCGGCCCGGGGTTTCCCTACTACGCCCGGCCGCGCCGGGGCACCACCGAGCGGGTCACGCCCGACGACATCCGCGCTGTCCGGGCCCGGCAGCGGGAACTGCTGATCCCGGAGTCGTTCGAGTGGATCGACGAGGCCGCACCCACGATGACCGCCGCGGCACCGGACGGAGGCCTGGCCGCCCGCGCGCACCCGCTCATGATGCTCCGCACGCTGGCCCCGGCGCCGGCGACCGAGCCGGACATCACCGTGCGCCTCGTCAGCCCCGGCGACCCGGACCTGGACCGGATCTGGGCCGTGCCGGCCGTCGCCTTCGGGCATCCCGGGACGGCGGTGGGGCTGGCCGGGACGATCGACCGGGACAAGATCGCTGCTGATCACGACGAGAGCGCCCTGGACATGCTGCGGGACCGGCTGCAGTCTGGGCAGTCGGTGCTGGCCGTGGCGTTCGGCCCGCAGGGGCCGCTCGCGGCCGGGAGCTGCCAGCCGCTGGGCAGCGTGGCCGAGATCACCGGGGTGGGAGTGCTGCCCAGCGCCCGCCGGATGGGACTCGGCGGGGCGGTCACCGCCGCCCTGGCCGGTGAGGCGCTGCGGCGCGGGGTGCAGACCGTGTTCCTGGCCGCCTCCGACGACGATGTGGCGCGCGTCTACGCCCGGCTGGGGTTCCGGCGAATCGGCACCGCCATGATCGCCGAGCCGGACGGCGCCTAGCCGCCGGAGCGGCGTTCCCGGACCAGGGCCGCCGGGGACAGGCCCGCGAGCCGGGCCGTCTCCCGGGTCAGGTGCGGCTGATCGGCGTAGCCGCTGTCCACGGCGGCCTGCGCCAGGTCAGCCGTTCCGCCCGCGGCGTCAGCCAGCGAGACGAACCGGCGGAACCGCAGCACCCGCTGCAGCATCTTCGGGCCGTAACCAACCGCCGCCTCGCAGCGGCGGCGCAGCTGGCGGTCGCTCAGGCCGACCTGGGCCGCTACCTCACCGGCCTGGGCGCCCGGATGGCTGAGCAGGCGGCACGCGGTCAGCACCGCGCCGTCCGGCGGCCGGGCGACGGCCAGGCGGCCCGCGACACCGGTGACCGCGGCCACGGCACCGCCCGGGCTCAGCGCGGCCGGGAGCTGGCCGGCCACGTCGCGCCGCAGGTCCGCGACGTCGATGCGCTGGTCGAGCAGCTCACTCAGCGGAACCCCGAGCGCGACGCCGCCGGCGCCAGGCCGGAACCGCGCCGCGACCAGCACCGTACCGGGCGGCAGCACGGTCGGGGCCGGGCCGGTGTCCGGGCCGGCCACGAAAGCGCCGTGACCGCGCTGCCAGATGAGGTCCGAGCAACCGTCGGGCAGCACCAGACTGGGCGCGCTGCGGTCGCCGGGCCCGACCTGGCTCCACAGGCAGGCCAGCACGTGACGCAGCCCGGCAGGCGGCGCCCACTCCCGGTATCCCGCGGCCAGCTCCACGTCATCCAGCATGCCCGGGAAACCGCGGGCACGCCAGACAAGCCGCAGGCACGCCCAAGAGGATGGCCGTTTCGTTCAAGACAGCCGGTGCCGGGCTGCGCTGTGATGGGGCCATGAAATCACCAGACATCGGCCAGGCCGTCCAGTTCCTGGCCGCGAACGCCCGGGTAGTCGATCGCCGCAGCTACGAGCGGCTGTTCGAAGGCGGCGGCGCGCAGCCGGTCCGCGACGCCGTCGCCGCGTACCGCAATCCTGACGGCGGCTTCGGCCAGGCGCTCGAACCGGACGGCCGAGCCCCAGCGAGCCAGTCGGCGGCGGTGGAGCTGGCCCTGCGCATCCTGCACCAGACCAATGTCTGGGACGAGGACCTGGTCGCGGGCGCGTGCGGCTGGCTGGAGGCCACCGCCCCGGCCGAGGGCGGTACCGCGTTCGCCGATCCGGTCCTGGACGGCTGGCCGCACGCGCCGTGGTGGATTCCGGAGGAGGGCCGCCCGGCGTCGCTGATCATGACCGGCCTGATCGCGGGCACGCTGCACGCCCGCCAGGTCCGGCAGCCCTGGCTGGACCGCGCCACCGAGGTGACGTGGGACCGGATCGGCCAGATCACCACGCCCACCGGGTACGGGATGCTCGGCGTGCTGCGCTTCCTGCAGTACGTGCCCGACCGGGACCGGGCCACGGCGGTTTTCGGCCAGATCGCGCCGCTCATCACCGACAGCGGCATCGTCACGCTTGAGCCCGGCGCCCCGGGCGAGGTGCACACCCCGCTGGACTTCGCGCCGGAGCCTGACTCGATGGGCCGCGCGCTGTTCAGCGAGGCGACCATCAAGGCGCACCTGGACCATCTCGCGCACGCGCAGCTCGCCGATGGCGGCTGGACCTTCAACTGGCTGGCCTGGTCCCCTAGCGCCGAACGGGACTGGCGCGGCTACCTCACCGTCGACGCTCTCCGGCTGCTGCGCGCCAACGCATACCTGTGAGCCCGGACAGCGCCCCGGCAGTTTCAGGGATTGACGTCGCTGCTTGCGAGCCGGGCGGCGCGGCTGTGCAGGTAGCGCTGCTGGACGAGGTTGGTGGCCTGGCGGGCGGCCGTCTCGTAGGCGTCGCGGGCGGCGGCCTGATCGCCGGACAGCTCCAGCAGGTGGGCGCGGACCGCAGTAAGCCGGTGGTCCCCGGCGAGCCGCTCGTCCGCCTCGAGCCCAGCGAGCCGGGCCAGCCCGGCGTGCGGGCCGTGGGCCATGGCCACCGCGACGGCGTGGTTGAGCGCCACCACGGGGCCGCCCGAGACCCGCATCAGCATCTCGTACAGGGCGACGATCTGCGGCCAGTCGGTCGCCTCGGCGCTGGGTGCCTCGTCGTGCAGCGCCGCGATGGCGGCCTGGAGCTGGTAGGGGCCCGTGGCCCCGCGGCGCAGAGCCGCCGTGAGCAGGTCCTGGCCCTCGGCGATGCAGGCGTGGTTCCACCGGCTCCGGTCCTGCTCGGCCAGGGGGATCAGGGCGCCGTCCGGCCCGGTGCGCGCCGGGCGGCGGGCGTCGGTGAGCAGCATGAGCGCGAGCAGGCCGGCCACCTCGCTGTCGCCGGGCAGCAGCCGGTGCAGCAGCCGGGCGAGCCGGATCGCCTCGCCGGACAGCTCGCTGCGGTGCAGGCCCGGGCCGGACGTGGTGACGTACCCCTCGTTGAAGATCAGATAGAGCACGTGCATCAGCGCGCCGAGGCGCTGCGGGCGCTCCGGGCCCGGCGGCAGCCGAAACGGGACGCCGCTCGCGGCGACGGCCTGCTTGGCCCGGGTGATCCGGCGGGTCATCGCGACGTCCGTGACCAGGAACGCGCGGGCTATTTCGGTGCTGGTCAGGCCGCCGACGGCCCGCAAGGTCAGGGCGATTTGCGCGGCGGGCGACAGGGCGGGATGACAGCACAGGAACAGCAGGATGAGGGTGTCGTCGGAGCCAGCGGCCGGCTGGTCCGCACTGGGCGCCAGCCACTCGCCGGGCAGCATCCGCCGGGCAGCGGTCTCCTCCCGCCGCTGCCGGGCCTGCTCGGCGCGCAGCAGGTCAGTCAGCCGCCGCGCGGCCACCGTGATCAGCCAGCCTCGCGGGTTAGCGGGCACGCCGCCGCCCGGCCACTGCTGGGCGGCGGCCAGCAGGGCTTCCTGCACCGCGTCCTCGGCGGTGTCGAAATGCCCGTAGCGCCGTACCACCGAGCCAAGGACCTGCGGCGCGAGCACGCGCAGCAGGCCCTCGGTGTCTTCGGCGTCACGGCCGGTCATGAACGGTCAGAGCTCCAGCTCGTTCCGGGAGCCGGCGATCGGCCGTACGTCCGCGAACGGCGTGCGGTCCGCGGGCGATCCACCGGAACCCGAGGGGCCAGGGCAGGCCGCCAGCCGGGCCGCGATCTCGGACGCACGGTCGAAGCTCTCGCACTCGACGATCCAGTAGCCCGCCAGGACTTCCTGGGTCTCGGCGTACGGGCCGTCGGTGACGACCGGGACACCGTGCTCCAGCGATGCGCGCCGGGCGTGCACCGGAGCGGTAAGGCCGCGGGTCTCGACCAGTTCCCCGGACCCGGCGAGCTCCTTGCTGAACTCCTCCATGAACGCCCCCATGGCGGCGAAGTCCTCGGCCGACCAGGTGGGCTGGCCGGGCACCGCCCGGCCAGCCAAGGCGTCGTAGTCCTGCTGCGAACCGTAAACCAGAATCATGTACTTCACGGGTGTCTCCTTGTGTGCGGCCGGCACCGTGGTGGTGCCGCTCACCCAGGACGTCGTAGCCAGCGCCCCGGACCGGACACCGCCGGCCCGGGCCCGGAAAAACAGTCGCGGCGATCCGGTCAGCCGTAGAAGAGACGGTCCATGACGCCACGAGCATGCCGGGCCGCCCTGCGGTAGTCCTGCTCCAGGGCCTGGCCCTCCCCGGGCCCGTAGCCGAGGACCCGCGCCACCGCCCCCTGCTCCAGGACCGCGACGGGGATGGTGTCCGACGCAGTGCCGCGGACCAGCATGATGGCGTCCCGGATCCGGGCCGCGAGCTGCCAGGCCTCGGCCAGCACGGCGGTGTCAGCCCCGCTGATCAGGCCCGCTTCCCGGGCCGCGGCCAGGGCCGGCAGCGTGCGGGTGGTCCGGAGCCCCGGCACCGCGAACGCGTGCCGCAGCTGCAGCAGCTGCACGGTCCACTCGACGTCGGACAGGCCGCCGGGCCCCAGCTTGACCTGCAGCGCCGGCTCCACCCCGCGGGGCATGCGCTCGCCCTCCATGCGGGCCTTGATCCGCCGGATCTCCCGGACCGCGCTCTCGCCAATGCCGCCGTCCGGATAGCGCAACTCGCTGATCATCTGCATGAACTCCCTGCCCAGGCCCGGGTCCCCGGCCACCGGCTCGGCCCGCAGCAGCGCCTGCGCCTCCCAGGGCCGGGACCAGCGCCGGTAGTAGGCCAGGTAGGAGGCCAGGGTGCGCACCAGCGGGCCCTGCCGTCCCTCGGGACGCAGGTTGGCGTCCACCACCAGCGCCGGGTCCGGCCCGCGCAGGGCCAGCATCCGGCGCAGTTCCTGCGCGACGGCGTGCGCGGCGCGGCCCGCCTCGGCCTCGTCCGCGCCCGGCAGCGGGTCGTGCACGAACATCACGTCGGCGTCGCTGCCGTAGCCGGTCTCGTGCCCGCCGAACCGGCCCAGCGCGATGACCGCGAACCGGGTGGGCAGCGGGCCGCGCAGCTCGGTCTCGATCTTCTTGGTGGCCGCGCCGAGCGCCGCGCCGATACTGGCGGCGGCCACCGCAGTCAGCGCGTCCGCGGTCTCGGCGGGCTTGAGCATATCCAGCAGGTCAGCCGCGGCGATCCGGAGCAGCTCACGCCGCAGCAGCGACCGGACGGCCGCCACGGCCCGTTCCGGTTCCTCGTGCCGGCGCACGGCGGCCTCGGCCTCGCCGCGCAGGGTGGCCACCGACCTTGGCATCAGCTCGGCGTCGTCGCCGAGGATGGCCACCGCCTCGGGGGCCCGGAGCAGCAGCCCGGCCGCGTACCGGCTGGACGCCAGCACCCGGGCCATCCGCTCCGCGGCCTTGGTCTCGTCCCGGAGCAGCTTCAGGTACCACGGGGTGGACCCGAGCGCGTCGCTCACCTGGCGGAAGGCGAGCAGCCCAGCGTCCGGCTCGGCCGCGTCGGCGAACCACCCGAGCAGCACCGGAAGAAGGGTGCGCTGGATCGCCGCCCGCCGGGAAACCCCGGCGGTGAGCGCGTCGATGTGCCGCAGCGCCCCGGCCGGGTCCAGGTAGCCGAGGGCCTCCAGCCGGGCCCGCGCCGCGGCCGGGGTCAGCCGGGCCTCCTCGCCGGGCAGCCGGGCCACCGCGCTGAGCAGCGGCCGGTAGAACAGCTTCTCGTGCAGCCGCCGCACCTGGCGCGCGTGCTGCCGCCACATCTCGCTGAACCCGGCGGCGGGGTCGGCGCTCAGCCGACTGACGTCGCCCCGGGATCCCTCCGGCTGGCCGGCGGTCCGCATGGCCCGGCCGAGACGGCGCAACGTCGCCGGGTCGTCGGGCAGCAGGTGGGTCCGGCGCAGCTGGTAGAGCTGGAGCAGATGCTCCGCCTGCCGCAGGAAGCGGTAGGCGTCGGCCAGGTCGCGGGCGTCGTCCCGGCCCACGTAGCCGCCGGCGGCCAGCGCCGCCAGGGCGGGCAGCGTGGCCGGGCTGCGCAGCGACTCGTCCGTGCGGCCGTGCACAAGCTGGAGGAGCTGCACCGC
>Ga0302317_10003044_pt1 | contig 11164 bp, 10 predicted proteins | sample III_Palsa_N3_3_FD_200450 | JGI IMG/M metagenome (GOLD analysis project Ga0302317, IMG submission 200450) | Peat permafrost microbial communities from Stordalen Mire near Abisko, Sweden - III_Palsa_N3_3 | ecosystem: Environmental > Terrestrial > Soil > Palsa > Peat permafrost | place: Sweden...
CCACAGGGACCCGGGACACGCGGCCCGCATCGCCGGTGAGCTGTACGGCGGCAGCGCGCGGCAAGACCCGGCCGTGGCCCGTGACCTGCTGCACGCCACGGCACGCTCGGGGCGGACCCGGGGCTACTACTACCAGCTGCTCTCGAGCTTCGGGTGGACCAGCCTCCCGCTGCTGCCGAGGCTGCGGCCGCCCGCCCTGATCCTGGCCGGTGACGACGACCCCATCATCCCGGTGGTTAACGCGCGGATCATGCACCGGCTGATACCGCGCAGCCAGCTGCATATCTATCACGGCGGCCACCTTGAGCTGGGCGCCAGCGCAGAACGCCTCGCTCCCGTCGTGGAGGCGTTCCTCAGCCCGGGAGGAGCCGAGGATGACACAGGCCGCTAGCGAACATCTCGGGGAGTCGCTCGGTACGGACTTTTTCTCGGTCCGCGAGCAGTTCACCGACGAGCAATGGTCGCATTTCATCACCGTCCGGCGGTTCGTCGACGAGGAGGTCGTGCCGGTTGTCGGCCCGTACTGGGAACGGGCCGAGATCTGCTGGCCGCTGGTCAAGCGGCTGCCCGAGCTCGGCATCGTCGGCGAGGACATCAAGGGCTACGGGTGCGCCGAGATGAGCCCGATGGCGTGCGGGCTGGTCACGATGGAACTGCACCGCGGCGACGGCAGCCTCGGCGTGTTCCTCGGCGTGCACGCGGGCCTGGCCATGGAGTCGATCGCGATGTGCGGCTCGGAGGAGCAGAAGGCGCGCTGGCTGCCTGACATGGCCCAGATGAACAAGCTGGGGGCCTTCGCGCTGACCGAGCCGGAGCACGGTTCGGACTCGATCGCCCTGGAGACCTCGGCCCGCCCAGTGCAGGGGGATGGGGAGGCGGGCGGGGGCTGGGTGCTGAACGGCCGCAAACGGTGGATCGGCCTGGGTAGCGTGGCCGACCTGATCGTCGTCTGGGCCCGCAACACTGAGGACGGCCAGGTCAACGGGTTCGTCGTGGAGAAGGGATCGCCGGGCTACCAGGCCCGGGTCATCGAGGGAAAGGTGTCGCTGCGCTCGGTGTGGCAGCCGAGATCACGCTAGAGAACGTCCGGGTGCCGGCCGGGAACCGGCTGCCCGGGGCGCGCTCGTTCAAGGACACCAGCCGGGTCCTGGCCACCACCCGGAGCACCTGCGCCTGGGCGGCGCTGGGCCATGCCACCTCCGTCTACGACGCCGCCTTGCGGTACGCGCAGGAGCGGCGTCAGTTCGGTGCGCAGCTGGCCAGTTTCCAGATCATCCAGCAGCGGCTGGTCTCGATGCTGGCGGACCTGACCGCGATGCAGCTGTACTGCCTGCAGATCGGCCGCCTGGCCGAGGCCGGCCGGCTGACCCCCACCGTGGCCGGGCTGGCCAAGATGCACAACACCCGCAAGGCCCGCGCGATAGCCGCCGAGGCGCGCGACATGCTCGGCGGCAACGGCATCCTGCTCGACTACCAGGTCATGCGGCACATGGTCGACCTGGAGGCGATCCACACCTTCGAGGGCACCGAGACCATGCAGACCCTCATCGTCGGCCGCGCCATCACCGGCATCGGGGCCTTCACTTAGGACAAACGGGGCCGGCCGCAGCACTGACGAGCCGGGCCGGTCGCGTGCAGCACGGCGGCCCGCTCGGCCGACGGCGTCCGGCGCCACCGGCCGTCGGCGTGCGCGGCCTTGGCCGCCAGGACCGCACGGTCGGTGTGCTCGCGGCCGCCCTTGGCCACGCTGGCTACCAGATAACGAGCTGGCAACACGAGGATGGGCCGCTTCCTCGGGCCACCGGCACAACGGTTGTGCCGCCGTACCAACGCCCGGCAACAGGCTTGATACCGGGGACCGACGACCGCCCGCGCCTCCGGCCGGACAATGAGCAGCGTGACGAACCTGGCCAAGAATTTGACGGACACGACCCGCGCCCACGCCGGCCGGGTGGCCGTGCGGGTGGACAACGCGGCGATGACCTACCGGGCCCTGGACGAGGCGAGCGCCCGGGTGGCCGGGCTGCTGCACGAGCGCGGCCTCAAGCCCGGCGACCGGGTCGGGATCATGATGCCGAACGTGGCCGAGGTCCCCGTGGTGTACTACGGGGTGCTCCGCGCCGGCGGCGTGGTCGTCCCGATGAACCCCCTGCTCAAGGCGCGGGAGGTCGCCTATTACCTCGGCGACTCCGGGGCTGGGCTGATCTTCGCCTGGCACGCGTTCGCGGACCAGGCCCGCGGCGGCGCCGAGCAGGCCGAGGCGGAGTCCATCGTCGTGGACGGGGTCAGCTTCCCCGATCTGCTGGCCTCGGCCGCCCCGGATGAACAGGTGGCGGACACCGGCGACGAGGACACCGCGGTGATCCTGTACACCTCCGGCACGACCGGCCACCCGAAGGGCGCCGAGCTCACCCACGGCAACCTGATCGGCAACACCGAGGTGGCGCGCACCGACATCGTCCGTGCGGGACCGGACGACGTCATCTTCGGCGGGCTTCCGCTGTTCCACGTGTTCGGGCAGACGGTCGCGCTCAACGTGGCGGTGGCGGCCGGGGCGTGCCTGACCCTGCTGCCGCGGTTCGACGCCGGGCACGCCCTGCGGATCATCACCGGCCACCGGGTCACCGTCTTCGAAGGCGTGCCGACCATGTACGTGGCGCTGCTGCACCAGCCCGACCGTGCGGACTACGACACCTCCGCACTGCGGACGTGCATCTCCGGCGGCGCGGCCCTGCCGGTCGAGGTGCTGCGCGGGTTCGAGGAGGCGTTCGGGGTCCCGGTGCTGGAGGGATACGGCCTGTCGGAAACCTCGCCGATCGCCTCGTTCAACCATCCCGGCCGCGAGCGCAAGCCCGGCTCGATCGGCACGCCCATCCGGGACGTGCGGATGCGCGTCGTGGACGGCGAAGACCACGAGGTCCCGCAGGGTGAGGTCGGCGAGATCGTCATCCGCGGGCCGAACGTGATGAAGGGCTACTGGCAGCGCCCCGAGGCCACCGCCGAGGCAGTCCGCGACGGCTGGTTCCACACCGGTGACCTGGCCCGGGTCGACTCCGGCGGCTACTTCTACATCGTCGACCGGAAGAAGGACCTGATCATCCGCGGCGGCTACAACGTCTACCCGCGGGAGATCGAGGAGGTGCTCTACGAGCATCCCGCGGTCGCCGAGGCCGCCGTGATCGGCCTGCCGCATCCGGCCCTGGGCGAGGAGGTCGGCGCCGCTGTGACCCTCAAGCCCGGCGCCAGCGTCACCGCCGATGAGCTGCGCGACTACGTCAAGGGCCAGGTCGCGGCCTACAAGTACCCGCGCCACGTCTGGATCCTCGACGCGCTGCCCAAGGGCCCGACCGGCAAGATCCAGAAGCGGGATATCGTCATCCCGGCCAACCTGACCGCGCCGTGAGGCTGCTGCTGCTCGCTCCTCCCGGCGCCGGCAAGGGCACGCAGGGCGAGCGGCTGGCGGCCGGGCTAACGCGTGCGGCCGGCCGCTAGCAGCCGTAGCTGCCGCGCGCGCTGCACCGCCGCGGAGCGGTCCCGGACACCGAGCTTGGCGTAGATGCTGCGGATGTGCGTGCTGACGGTGTTCGGCGAGACGGACAGCTCGCTGGCGATCTCCAGCCGGGACAGGTTGGTCGGGAGATACCGCAGCACCCGGAGCTCACCCGGGCTGAGTTCCTCCGGTTGCGGGTATGGGTGCTGGTCTGTGGCTGCCGGTGATGCGCCGTGCATGACGTCGAGGATGTCGGTGAGCAGCGCGGCGTGCGCGGTCTGCTGCCGCGGCAGGGCCTCCAGCAGCTCCCGGGAGCCCGTCATCAGGAACGGCAGAATGGGCCGGTCCGGCTCGGCGAGGGCGAGTGCGCGTTCGGCGGCCTGGTTCGCCGCGCGCTGGTCACCGAGTGCGCGGTGGGCCAGCCCGGCGAGCAGGTGAGACTCAACGACCGTGAGGTACCCGATGACCGGTGCGGTGCCGTCCAGGACGTCCCGCACCGCCCCGAGCGCCCCGGCCGGATCGCTGTCCGCGAGGCAGATCATCGCGCGGGCGTTACCGATCTCGCCCGAGCCTGTCCGCTCGTCATCGAGCGCCGCGAGCGCGGCTCGGGCTTCGCCGGTCATCCCGCGGCGGGCCTGGGTGGCCACCAGCCAGCCGCTCACCTGGCTGGCCAGGGCGTGCGAGCCCGTCAACTGCGATCGCAGCCGTTCGGCCGCGCCGAACTCCTCGACCGCCTCGTGGAGCCGGCCGCGGCCGGCCCCCAGCATGCCGCGCACAGTGTGAGCAAGCAGCCTGATACCGGGCCCGGTGTCTGCTCCCAGCGCGCGTCCGGCGCGCTGCAGCCATTGCTCGCCTTCGTCAAGGTCACCCATGAAGATCGTCGCGGCGGCCAGCGTCAGCAGCGCGGGCGCGATCACGGGTTCGGTGCCCCAGCCGTGCCGCTCAGCGGCGGCTATCGCCTCGCGGCAGCGCATCTGGGTAATAGCGAACGAGTGGATCTTCGAGGCGAACCCGAGCTGCGCCAGGCAGCTGACCTCGAGGTAGGGGCGGCCGCTCGCCCGGGCCAGGACGGCCCCTTCCTGCAAATGGCGTTCGGCGTCCGGCAGCGCCAGAGACCACGCTTCGACGGTCCCCAGGTTCATCAGGGCCACGGCGCGCAGGTCGCTGCCGAGCGCGATGTCCTCATCGGACTGCCCGGTCACCGGCGAGTTGAGGAATTCGACCTGCTCGAGAACGTCGGTCAGGTGACCGCGGCGCCTGGCTAGTGACAGCTTCAGCGCCGCGATCGCCACCCAGAGGCGGTGCTGGCGATCCGGCGGCGCAGTCTCGGCGTAGGTCTGGGCGACCGCCAGATGGGCGGCCGCCTCGTCCAGGTGTCCCTGCACCAGGTCACCGCCTGCGCGCACCAGGGCAAGCTCGGGATCCGCGCCGGCTCCTGGCGGGAAGGCCCGCAAAAGTGCCTGGATGGTCTGCGCCTGACCGTCGAGCGTCAGGCTGAACGAATGGTCGGCCAGCAGCCGGGCCGCGCCGGGCCAATCGCCCCCCGCCTGGGTGTGCCGGATGGCCTCGACCACCTGGCCATGCTGGGCGAACCACCCGGTGGCCCGCAGGTGCAGCGCCGGCACGTGCTCGGGCATCGTCCGGCGCAGCTCCAGCCGGAGGAGATCCGCGAACAGGTGGTGGTAGCGAAACCAGGTACGTTCGGGGTCCAGAGAGACGACGAACGCGTTGGCGTCCTCGAGTTCCAGCAGGATCCGTTCCGAGCCCGGGTGGCCGGTCAGCAGATCGGCCAGCTCTCCGTTGACCCGGTCCAGCAGGCAGGTGCGCAGGAGCAGATCCTGGACATCGCCGGGCTGGCGCTCCAGCATCTCGGCGAGCAGGTATTCGGCGACCGTTCGGTCGTTGCCGGAGAACTCCTTGACGAACCGCTCGGGATCGGGGTGATCGGTCAGGGAGATTACCGCGAGGCGGAGGCCCGCGGCCCATCCTTCCGTCCGCTGGTGCAGCAGCGCCGTCCCGGCCTCCGACAGTGCGATATCCGAGGCGGCGAGAAGCTCGCGGGTCTCCTGCCCGGTGAAACGCAGATCCGCCGCGCGGATCTCAGCGAGCTCGCCGGCCAGGCGCAGCTGATGCAGGCCCAGCCGCAGGTCGCGGCGCGTGGCCAGCACCGCGTGCACGCCGGGGGGAAGGTTCGTCAGCAACCAGGTGAGCTGGGCGAGGGCGTCCGGGACGGTCAGCTCGTGCAGATCGTCGATGACCAGGATGAGGCGGCCGCGACGATCGGCGAGCTCGGCTAGCACCCGGTCAACCATTGCCCGCCCGTTGAAGTCGAGTGTCGCGGCCGGTGGTTCGGTGCCGCTGGCTGTGCCGGAGGCATGACGGACCGCGCCGAGCAGGGCCAGCCAGAAATCCTGGGCGTCGTGCTGGTCGCGGCGCACCTGCACGACGGCGACCCGGTGCGCCCGGTCCAGACGGTCGGCCCAGGTGCGCAGCAGCGAGGTCTTCCCGCTGCCAGCCGGAGCCGAGATGACCGTGACCTTCTTCGCCGACGCGCGATCGAGGGCGGCGACAAGATCACCCCGGTCGATCAGCCGGGGGGTTGCTGGCGAAGATCGCCGTGGGCAGCCACGATGAGACCGGCCGGCTCGCGCGCCCGGCGGCGTAGCGGATCCGGGCGCTGGCCCGGCCTGTTCTCCGGTCAGTGCGCCCGCTCCCCGGGATCATGAGCATGACCGGCGGCGGGCTGCGGGATGTCCTGGAGTATCGCCTCGTAGACATCCTCGGATACCGCGGCGCCCCGGCGGGCGACCGCCGCCGCCACATCGGCCATCAGCTCGGCGACCGTGGGACGATTGATCTCCACCTGCGGATTCTGACACATTCCGGACCACCTGCCGAGAGGCAGCCGATAGCGCGCCTATGGCGCGACAGCACTCGCCCATGGTGACGCCGTAGGGCACGAAGGCGCCAGGGTCGACGGTGCAATCGGCACCGATTCAGTTGCTGCTTCGGGAGAAGATCCGCAGGAAGAACAGGAAAACGTTCAGCACGTCGAGGAAGATCGATGCGGCGATCAGCGGCGCGGAGTCGAGATCGCTCGAGCGCCGCAGCCGCTGGAAGTCGAACATGGTCAGGCCCGCGAAGATCACCAGGCCCAGAACTGAGTAGACAAGCTCGCCGTGCGGGATGCGGACGAAGATCATCACGATGCCGAACACGATGAGGGCCAGGAGCGCCCAGAAGCACAGCCGCGCGATCCCGGAAAGATCCCGGCGGGTTGCGTAGCCGGCCGCCCCGAAACCGGCGATGAACAGCGCCGTGGCACCCCCGGCCTGCCACAGCACCTGCGGGTTCGCATTCGCGTAGTAGACGAGGGTTGGTGCCATCGCCAGCCCGAGCAGCACACCGAACGCGACAAGCAGGACGACGGCGAATGTCCCCGACCGCCGCACCGCGAAATTCATGCCGATCAGGCAGGCAAAGGCGGCGATGAACCAGACGAAGGCCCAGCCGTAGGACAGATCGCGCCCGAGGTAGCCGCCAAGCGCGAAAAAACCGGTCGTAACCGCGACATACCCCATCGTCTGCCCGAAGAGGGTGTGCGTGCGACCGGGGGTCGTCGTTCCGATGCCGCCGTACCTGAGAGATCCGCTCATGACACCATGCTGCCTTCCAGCCGCCCTGGCCGTGGTGACATTGGCCGCCGCCGTTATACGTCGTGTATACGTCGCGCCGCTTTCTGTGCCGGCCCGGTCATTTCGCCGCAAGTGCGTCCGGTACGCACATTCCCGCGAAGGACTACGCGAAGGCCCGCACAGATGCGGGCCACCTTCCAGTGAGGGATCGCATGCGTAGTTCTGTTACCAGACTGCTGGGCGCGACCGCGTTGACGGCGGCCGTAGCGGCCGGCGGAGTGCTGGCGGCCGGTGCCGCAAGCGCCCAGACCGGCGACGCCACCTTGACCGTAATCCACGGCGTGCCCGGGGTGATCGTCGATGTCTGCGCCGACGGCAAGACGGCCATTTCCGGTTTCACTTTCACCAGCCAGAAGACCCTGTCCCTGCCGGCCGGGTCCTACTCCCTGGGCGTAGTCAAGACGGGCCAGGCCTGCTCCGCCGCCAACTACCTCGCGTCCGCGTCCGCCACCCTGTCCAGCGGGGAGAACGCCAGCGTGATCGCCTACCTCAACGACGGCGGCAAGCCGGCCCTCGGCCTTTATGAGAACGACACTGCCGCAGTACCCTCCGGCCAGGGCCGCCTGGTGCTCAGCCACAACGCCGACGCCCCGGCGGTCAAGGTCGCTGCGGGCTCGACCGGCGCTGCGGGCCGCCGCCCGCGCCGAACGGGACGTCCTCGCCCCGGCGGGTCCGGTCAGCCCTGCTGACGTTCCTGCCGACGGGCCTGCTGACGGGCCGGCGGCCACCCCTGACTGGCTGACGTCCAGCCTCCGGTCACGCCAGCGCCTCGGCGGGCGCCGCCGGCTCGCGCTGGCCGCGGCCTCGGTAATCATCCTGGCCGGGGCGGCCGCCGCCGCGATCGGCCTGTCCGCGTCCGGCTCCCCGGTCGTCGCCCGGGCCACCCTGCATCCTTTGCAGGCGCCCGCCAGCGCCAGCGCCGACATCACCGTGACCAGCAGCTCAGGCGGCCGGCTCATGGTGGTCCGCACCTACGGCCTGCCGGCTCCGGGCCGTCAGCATTTCTATGAGGTCTGGCTGCTCGACCCGGTGACGCTGAAGATGATGCCGATGGGCACCCTTCCGCCGTCCGGGCAGGCCAGCTACGGTGTGTCCGCGTCGCTGATGGCTGGCTACTCAGCCGTCGACATCAGCCTGCAGGCGAACAACGGGGACCCGGCCCACTCGGCGGTCAGCGTGCTTCGCCGTTCGCTGGCGGCGGGGCCGCCCTCGGCCTGATCTTCCGGCGATCGTCTTAGCGGTGATGCGCGGCCCGGTGGGCTTCCAGCACGTCGTAGCCGAAGTCGGACTCCGGGTCGCGCCACACCGAGTGCGCGTGGTTCGCCCGCCGCTGGACGTTGTCGTACTCGATGAGCAGCCCGGGGCCCTGCAGCCGGTAGTACAGCGGCTGGCCCGGGGCGGTGGGCCCGGCCCAGGCCAGGTGGACGGCGTCCAGGGCCGCGTCGTCGTCGTAGTCCCGCAGCGGCGACAGCCCGTCGGGGACCCGTCCCAGGTAGGCGGCCAGCAGCCTGCGCAGCTGTCTGCGCTGGCTGTCCCCGAGCTCGCGGGCGGGCAGGCCCTTCGGGGCGCCGGTCAGCGCGAGCAGGCCGTGGTCGGTGGTGTCGTACCCGGTGGCGGACTCGTTGCGGGTGTCGGCGCGATGCAGGTCCGAGACGACCTTCGGGTCGGTGAACGTCCCGTTCCACAGGTGCCTGAGGGAGATCATCCGGTCCCCATCGGCCAGCCGCGGCCGGTTACCGCCGATGATGTCTGACGGCGCGCGGTTCAGCAGGGTGGCCTGGGTGGCGGCCTCGGGACCGAGGGAATGCATCAGCTCGCGGGCCAGATCCTCAGCTCCGCCCAGCGGGCGCAGCGGCTCCGGCCCGAGCAGCGGAGAGACGGCCGGGTCGGCGCCGAGGAAGCACGGGGTCACGGCGCGGACCCGGCCGTCGGCGATCAGGTTGCTGAGCGACACATGGTGACCGCCGAATCGCCAGCCCCAGGGCTCCGCCCCGCCCGGCTCGCCGAAGACCCGCAGGTAGTACAGGCCGGGGTCGCGGCCCCGCTCACGCTCCCAGTCGGCGACCCAGCCCTCGGCGTGGTCGAGGACGTTCTCCAGCCCGATGATCGTGGCCACGGTGACGTACCCGGCGTGGGACAGCCCGCTGGCCACGAGCTGGTGCGCCAGCCGCTGCTGAGCCGGGCTCTGCGCGCTGAGGGCCAGGCCGCCGTGGTCGGTCGGGGTGTAGAACCATCGCTGCCGGTCGCCGTCCGACGGGCCGCCGGGCGTGTCCCCGCTGGCCACGGCCCGCTGCGCGGGGTCCAGCGCGTCAAGCCAGGCCGCCGCAGCCGCCGCCATCCGGCTCGCGGTATCCGCGGCGGCGGTGTCCTTGTCCAGGTCCCGCACACTCATAACGTCCAAACTGCCCACCCCGGGCGGCCCTGGCAAGGGACCGTGCGCAGGTTGTTCAGGGGGCGGCGGGGAAACGCTCACTGCGCTTTACGTAGGTTTGGATGCCATGGCGACCGCGAAACCTGCTCCCGGCCCGGCGCCGGGCCCGACGATCTTCGTTCTCTTCGGCGCGACCGGCGACCTGGCCAAGCGGATGGTGCTGCCGGCCTTCTACCAGCTCGCGCAGCAAGGCCTGCTGCCCAAGCGCTGGCGGCTGGTCGGGAACGGCCGCGGCGACGTCTCGCACGAGGACTTCCGCACCCACGTGCACGATGCGCTCACCGAGTTCGGCCCGAAGCCCGAGCCGGGCGAGTGGGACCAGTTCTCCCAGCACGTTTTCTTCGCTGGCGGTGGCTTCAGCACCGACCAGCCCGGCAGGCTGCTGGACGTGCTGGCCGACGCTCGTCAGGCCCTCGGTGGCGACCCGCAGCTGATCCATTACCTCGCGGTGCCCCCGGTCGCCTTCGGCGAGCTGACCAAGGCCCTCGGCCAGCACAACCTGGCCCGCGGCGCCCGGGTCGTCTACGAAAAGCCGTTCGGCACCTCGCAGCGGGACTTCCGGCTGCTCGACCGGATCGTCCACTCCGTGCTCGACGAGCAGCAGGTCTACCGCATCGACCATTTCCTGGGCAAGGAGGCGACCCAGGATCTGCACCTGCTGCGCTTCGCCAACGGGCTGTTCGCCGCGGGATGGAGCCGTCAGTACATCGATTCGGTGCAGATTGACGTGCCGGAGAAGCTGGGTATCACCGACCGGTCCCGGTTCTACGACGCCACCGGGGCGGTGCTGGACATGCTGGTCACACACCTGTTCCAGGTCGCGGCCGAGGTCGCCATGGAGCCGCCGGCCAGCCTCGGCGCCCTGGACCTGCAGGCCGCCCGGGAGAAGGTGATCAGTTCGTTCCGGCCGCTGGACCCGGCCGAGGTAGTGCTGGGCCAGTTCGACGGCTACCGCGATGTGCCCGGGGTGGCACCCGAGTCCACCATGGACACGTTCGTCGCGGCCCGCCTCTGGATCGACAACTCCCGCTGGCGCGGCGTGCCGTTCTACCTGCGCACCGGCAAGCGACTGGCCGCCTCCGAGCAGCGGGTCAGCATCATCTCGCGCGAGCCGACCGGCCCGCTCGCCGGGAAGCTGCCGTGGGACGCCAACGTGCTGGCGTTCTCCCTCGATGGCAGCGGCCAGATCGACCTGTCGCTGCTGGCCAAGAAGCCTGGCCCGGGACTGGAAACTGAGGAGGCGCACGCCTCCATCCCGCTGTCCAGCCTGCCCGGCGCGGACCCGCTGCCGCCGTACGTGCGGCTCATCCACGATGTGATCATTGGTGACCGCTCGCTGTTCACCCGGCCGGACGGCCTGGCCGCGGTGTGGAAGGTGGCCGACCCGCTGCTGTCGCACCGGCCGCTGGTGGCCCCCTACCGGCCGGGCTCCTGGGGACCGGTCGAAGCCCGGAAGCTGATCGCGCCCGGGCACTGGCTGCTGGGCCAGTAGGCCACGGTCACGGGTCGGGTGGCTCGTCGCCGGGCCCCGCGGTGGCTTTCGCGTCG
>Ga0302317_10003051_pt1 | contig 11149 bp, 11 predicted proteins | sample III_Palsa_N3_3_FD_200450 | JGI IMG/M metagenome (GOLD analysis project Ga0302317, IMG submission 200450) | Peat permafrost microbial communities from Stordalen Mire near Abisko, Sweden - III_Palsa_N3_3 | ecosystem: Environmental > Terrestrial > Soil > Palsa > Peat permafrost | place: Sweden...
GATCCTGGTTCTCATGTCGCATTCCGTCCCTGAAGATTTCGGCTCTTGGCTCGTCGCCGCGCAACTCACGCGCAACCGCGGCCAAGGTCAAGGAAGACGCAAGGTCAACTGGCGCCGCGGCGCTTAGAATATAAGCATCGGATATGGACAGCCGTCCCGGCAGAGCTAAGGTCTTCGTTGAGGTACGTCGCCGATCTATCAGATGGGCGTACTCGCCGGCGTCTTGGCCGGGAAGGGGGCAGGGATGATCAGAAGACTTGCGCTTGCGATTGCGTCGATGACGCTGAGCGTTGGAACGGCCGCCTTGGCTCAGACGCCGCCGCCCGCGCCGCTTCAGCCGGAAGTCAGCGATGTCGCCACCCTGCCGCCGGCCACACCCCCCGCGTCTGGATATCCGACCGCTTCGGCGGCGGCGCCTTGATCGTCAACGGCGACACTGGCGATCTGATGGCCACGCTCTGGGGCGCCAGCCTGTCGACCTTTGGCGCGGGCCCGGGACAGAAGACGGTCTATGTGGCCGACTCGATCTGGTCGAAGGGCAACCGGGGCACGCGCCAGGACCTTATCGAGGTCTATGACGGCGCCAGCCTGAAGCTGACCAACGAGATCGTCCTGCCGGGCCGCGCCTATATGAACCCCAGCCCGCAGACCTTCGCGATCAGCGCCGACGGCGGGCGCGGCTATGTCTACAACATGCAGCCCTCGTCCTCGGTCGTCGTGGTCGACCTCGCCAAGGGACATGTGCTCAGCACCGTGGAGACGCCCGGCTGTGCGCTGGCGTTCGCCTGGGGCGCCACGGGCTTCTCGTCCCTGTGCGGCGACGGATCGTTGGCGACGGTGACCATGACCGGCGCCAAGCCCGCGCTCGAGCGCAGCGCCTCCTTCTTCGACGCCGAACATGATCCGGTGTTCGAGGAAAGCCCCACCGATCCCAAGTCGGGCCAGACCCTGTTCGTCAGCTTCTCCGGCGTGGTCCATCCCGTCACGCTCGGCGCCAAACCGGCGTTTGGTCAGGCCTGGACGCTGCAGGAAGCCGCGGGTCTCGCGCCGGCCAGCACCGATGAAGGCGCCCTGGCCTGGCGTCCCGGCGGTCGCGGGCCGATGGCCTTCCACGTCGCCTCCGGCAAACTCTATGTGCTGATGCACGCCGGCGAACACTGGACCCAGAAGAAGCCGGGGACCGAGCTCTGGATCATCGACGTGGCCACCCACAAGGTGATCAGGCGCGCCGAACTGAAAGACCCGGCGGCGGCCGTCGCGGTCAGCCAGGACGATCATCCGGTGCTCTATCTGTCCAACGAGAAGGGCCTGTCCGTCCGAGACGCCGGGACGCTGGACGAGCTGCGCTTCGTCGACGACATGACCGGCCATCCCATCGTGCCGCCGCTCTAGCCGTGCCTGTGTTGCACCCCCTTTGGCTGGCGATCGACCTGTTCGCCGCGCTGATCCTGATCCGCGCGGCGATCGGCAAGGCGCGTGACCTGGCGGCCTTCGAGGGCGCGCTGGACGGCTATCGGCTGCTGCCCTTCTGGAGCCTGCCCGTCGCCAAGATCGGCTTTCCAGTTGTTGAGGCGGTTATCGCCGCCGGCCTGTTGATCCCGCCAACTCGGGCGCTCGCCGGCTATGCGGCCGCGGGGCTTCTAAGCCTGTTCGCGGTCGCCATGGCGATCAACCTGGCGCGCGGGCGGCGCGAGATCGATTGCGGCTGTGGCGGCCCGGGCAGCCGCCAGACGCTGGGCTGGGGCCTGGTCATTCGCAACCTGGCCATCGCCATCGCCCTGATCGCGGCCGCCCTGCTGGCCGGACCGGACATCGTCTGGAGCGCGGTTCCGTTGGCTGTTGTGGCGGCGGGTTCGGCCTTCCTACTCTATCTGGGTCTTGAGACCCTTGCGGCCCTGCCCAGGCGCGCCGGGCCAAAACAGGGCCTGCTTGAGATGACCCATGGGAGTGTCGCATGACCGCATTGCTGGTCGCCTCGGTCGTCCTGCTCTGGATCGTGGTTCTGGGTCTGGCCTTCACGGTCCTGGCCCTGGCGCGCCAGATCGGCGTGCTGCACGAACGGGTCGCTCCCGTCGGCGCCCTGGCCATGGGCGGCGGCCCGGAGGTGGGCGATCCGGCGCCGCGCATCGCCGTGCAACTGCTGGACGGCGGCAGCTTCAGCCTGGCCCGCTCGCCGGAGCGGCGGATGCGGCTCTTGATGTTCGTCTCCGCCGACTGCCCGATCTGCAAGCGGCTGATCCCCATCGCCAAGACCTTGGCCAAGGAGGAGGTCGCCGATCTGGTGTTCGTGGGCGACGCCGAAGTCTCGGTGCAACGGGCGATGATCGCCCGCGCCAAGCTCGAGGACTATCCCTTCGTCAACGGCCCCGAGTTGGGCATGGCCCTGCATGTGGGCAAGCTGCCCTATGCGGTGCTGGTGAACGAGGATGGGCTGATCGCCGCCAAGGGGCTGGTGAACAGTCGTGAGCATCTGGAAAGCCTGTTCACGGCCAAGTCGGTCGGGGTGGCGTCGATCCAGGAGTTTCTGCACAACCGGCGCCTGGAAGCGGGCGCGGAGGGGGCGTGATGCGGACGTTTGATTTTCAGGGGCCAAGTTTTCAAAGGGTCGCGCGGTGACAAGTTTTCAAAGGGTCGCGCGGTGAAGAGAGCAACACTCGACAGCTTGGCGGAACGGTTGACGCGGCGTCTCGCCGGCGGCGTTTCGCGGCGCAGCGCCCTGGCCAGAGCGGGCGCCCTGTTCGCGGCCGCGCCGCTCCTGCCGGTGCTACCGGTGGCCAAGGCCTCGGCGGCGACGCCGTCGACCTTCACCCGCAACGCCCAGTCCAAGGACAATAAGGCCTGCGACTACTGGCGCTACTGCGCCATCGACGGCCTGCTCTGCACCTGCTGCGGCGGCGGCATCCACAGCTGTCCGCCAGGAACCCAGGCCTCGCCGACCTCGTGGGTGGGCACCTGCGTCAACCCAGACGACGGCCGCTCCTACCTGATCGCCTATCGCGACTGCTGCGGCACCAGCGTCTGCCACACCAAATGTCAATGCGACGCCACCGAGCGGGAGACGCCGGTCTACCGGCCGCAGGGCGATAACGACATCATCTGGTGCTTCGGCCTGTCGACCATGTCCTATCACTGCTCCACGGCGGCCCTGGTCGGTTTGGCTGAATGAGGATTTCTGTGCCCGTTTGCCTTCGGAGGGTCGGACGCAAGCCGGCGCTCGCCCCCTCCGTCACGTCGTTCCGCTGCGCTTCACGCCGCGCCACCTCCCCCGCTGCGCTTCGCTTGCATGGGAGGAGTAGGACCGGATTTCCTTCTCCTCCCTCGTTCTTCACGGGGGAGGTGGCGCGAAGCGACGGAGGGGGCGAGCGCCGGCTGCTTGTCTGGCGCTTGGTCGCGGCGATGTCTGCTGTGGTTCTGGGAACGGCGAGCGCCGTTCATGCCGAGACGGCCGCCAAAATCTACGATCAGAACTGCTCGGTCTGCCATCAGGCCGGCGGCATGGGCATGTCGGGGACCTATCCGCGCCTGGCCGGGCGCGCCAGCGCTATCGCCAGCCTGCCGCAGGGACGCCGGGCGATGATCTCGGCGGTGCTCTACGGCATGGCTGGCTCGCTCACCGTGGACGGCAATCGGATCGTCGGGGTGATGCCGCCCTTTTCCCAGCTCAGCGACGGCGATATCGCCCAGGTGTTGACCTATGTCTCCCACCTCAGTGGCGGCAAGCCCAAGTCTTTCACGGCCGGCGAGGTGGCGGCCTTCCGCCACCCGCCGCTGACCTCCGCTGACACCAATGGCTTGGCTAAGGATCCGGCGCTGGCCAAGGCCGCGCCGTGACCCGGCCGGCGGCGCTCGCGGCGGTCCTGCTGCTTGCGGCCGCCGTGTCGGCGCCAGCTAGGGCGGTCGACCTTCCTTTGAGCGCCCCGCCCGCGCACATGAGTCCACGCGCCACCTATCTCGGCCGATGCGGCGGCTGCCACGGGGTCGATGGCCATTCCGCCGACGGACTGGTGCCGGACCTGAAGGACTCCGCCGGCTACTTTCTCTGCGACGAGGAGACGCGGGGCTACGCGGCCCGGCTGCCCAATGTCGCCTTCTCGCAGATCTCCGACGCCGACCTGGCGGCGATGCTGAACTATGTGATGTTCGATCTTGGCGGCAAGAGCGCCCCGGCCGGCGCCCAGGCCTATACCGCCGCCGAGATGGGCCGGTTGCGGCGCCAGCCGCTGACCATCACCGGCCTGAAAGCCTATCGCCGCGAAGTTGTCGCCGAAGCCATCACCCGTTGTAAGGCCCCAGACCATCTGCGGACGGAGTATGACTCGCCCGCCACGCGTTGAGCATCGTTCAATGAAACGGTACGACTTGGGATTGTGCTGGCGAATACTCAACCAAACCGGTTGGCGGGGCGCGAAATCCGATCAAACCGTCGATCTAGGGCCACACCATCGAACGATTATTGAGCGCCGTTATCTAAGCGTCACATTGGCCGTTGCCGCTCCAGCGGATTTGATCAATGCTCAGTTCGTGCCGGCCGACATCCGAGACTCGGATCGATGGGCGGCTTCCTGGCCCGTCGCGCTAGGCGACCTCAAGAGAGGCGCCGGCCGGGGCCGCTCAGGAGCGGGGGGTATTTTGTTTATGTCCAAGGTTTTGCTTGTCGGCGCGGCTGCATGCGCCATCGCTACCGGCTGGGGGGCTGTGGCCCAGGCCCAGACGGCGCCGGCGTCTTCGAAGTCCACCGCGGTCGGCGAGGTGGTCGTCACGGCTGAACGCCGTGAAGCTTCGGCTCAGAAGGTCTCCATCGCCCTGACGGTCCTGTCGGGAAAGAATCTGCAGAAGGAAGGCGTCACCACGGTCAACGACCTGGCCAACGCCTCGCCGAACCTTGAGGTTGAGCCGGCGTTCGGCGGCGGCCAGCCGCAATTCCGTATCCGCGGCGTGGGTTTCCAGGACTACGCTTCGAACAACGCCCCGACGGTCGGTGTCTACGTCAACGAAGTCGCCTATCCGATCCCGATCATGACCCAGGGCGCCTTCTTCGACGTCTCGCGCATCGAGGTGCTGCGCGGCCCGCAAGGCACGCTGTATGGCCGCAACACCACCGGCGGCGCGGTGAATGTGATCACCAACCAGCCGACGTCGACCTACCATTCCGGCTTCGACGCGGAATACTCCAGCTACAACAACACCCACCTCGAAGGCTATGTGTCCGGCCCGATTGCCCAGGACCTGACCGCGCGCCTCGCGGCCTTCACCGACCAGGGCGGCGCCTATCAGTTCAATGAGGTCACCGGCCAGAAGTTCGGCAACGCCGACAAGTTCGGCGAGCGCCTGCTGCTCGACTGGACCCCGACGGCCAAGTTCACCGCGAAGTTCGAATTCCACGCGGCCCAGGACCATTCGGACGGTGACGCGCTCTACATCTTCCAGTCAACCAACCCGGCCGTGGGTGCGCCGCTGTATCAGAAGAGCGCCAACCGGTTTGCGACGGACTGGTCGATCGACCCCTTCTTCGCCAAGGATATCGGCGTGTCGGACAACGCCGCGCCGTTCCGGCACAACGACAGCTGGGGCGTCTCGCTGAACACCAGCTACGACCTCGGCGGCGCCAATCTGTCGAACATCATCAGCTATGACTACCTGAACCGGCATGAGTTCCAGGACTGGGCGCCCGGCCCCATTCCGACGGCGGACAGCTACTTCCATTCGGTCCCGCAGGTCGTTTCGGACGAGCTTCGGTTGACCTCCAACGGCAATGGGCCGCTGAGCTGGATCACCGGCCTCTACTATTCGCACCAGGATCTCAACGAGGAATATGCCTCCGACTTCTATGACGTCTATGGCGTCGCGGGCGAGGTCTTCTACGACCAGAAGGTCGACTCGATCGCCGGCTTCGGCCAGGCCGATTACAAGGTCACCGACCAGATCGATTTGATCGGCGGCCTCCGTCTCGAGCACGAGACCCGCGCCATGGACGATTTCCACAACCAATACCTGGCGGGCGCCTTCGTGATTCCCCAGGTGCCGCCGACCAATGTCAGCACGTCCATGACGCCGCTGACCGGCAAGGTCGCCGCGGAATACCGGCCGATGACCGACCTGATGCTCTATGTGTCTGTGTCCAAGGGTGTGAAATCCGGCGGCTTCACCGCTTATAATACGGGCACGGTCCAGGGTATCTCGCCCTTCAAGCCCGAGACCCTCTGGGCCTATGAGGGCGGCTTCAAATGGACCCTGCCGGATCGGGTCCACTTCGATGTGTCGGCCTTCCATTATGACTACACCGACGAGCAGGTGCTCGGAGCCATCGGCGGCGCCGGCGGCACCATCATCGGCCACTTCGTCAATGCGCCCAAGTCGCACATCGACGGGGTGGAAGGCGAGCTGTCCGGCGAAATCCTGCCGCACCTGAACGTCTCGCAGCAGCTAGGCTACAAGATCGGGACCTACGACAGCTTCCCGAACTACCAGATCCCGGGCACGCTGACGACGATCAGCCTGAGCGGCACCAAGATTCCGTTCCCGCAATTCAGCTACGAGGGCGACGTCTCCTACTGGGTCCCGGTCACCGACGGCTACAAGCTCGAGGGCGACATCAACTACAGCTACCACGACACCTATCCGTCCTGGCTGGACCGGATCAATCCGGGCGTGAGCTACAAGCTGCCGTCCTATTGGCTGGCCAACCTCAACCTGACCCTGAGCCCGGTCCACGGGAACTGGACCCTTGGCCTGTTCTTGGACAATGCGTTCGACACCCAATACGACCTGACGCGGAACTTCTTCATCCCGAACGCCAACATCGCCGACCCCGGCCGCCCGCGCTCCTTCGGCGCCCGTGTGACCGCGAACTTCTAGAACGCCAAAGGCCGCCTTCTCCCGTGCGGGTGAAGGCGGCCCGAAGGGCCGGCACTCCAAACCTTCCCCCTGAGGGGGAAGGAGGGGCCCGCGCCGAAGGCGTGGGAGGATGAGGGTCTACGCCCTCGCCAATTTGAGCGCCGCGAGGATGGTGTCACTGACGCCGCGCTCGTTCTCAATTACATCGCCGTTCCAGAAACGAACGACCTCCCAGCCGCAGGCTTCCAATACCTTGGTGCGTTCAGCATCTGCATCGGCGCGTTCGGCATGCTGTCCGCCATCCAACTCGACCACTAACCGAGCTTCGGCACAGGCGAAGTCGACGACGTAGCGATCGATCGGAAATTGCCGGCGAAAATTGAAACCGCCTAATTGCCGGTTGCGGACGAGACGCCAAAGCCGTCTTTCCGCTTCGGTCTGATCGCGCCGTAGATCACGGGCGCGGCCGGTCTGATAAGGCGTGGCCATTGACGCATTTGGCGGTCAATCGGCAGCCGCGTAAACCCTCATCCTCCCACCGCTTCGCGGCGGGCCCCTCCTTCTCCCTCAGGGAGAAGGTACTATCCTACAGCCCTTTGTAAGTCGGCGTGTTCGCCCCCGGATAGGCGGTCGCCTCGTAGACCCCTCGTGCGATCGCCCTTGCCAGGGTGTCGGCGGCCAGGGCGCCGATCTTGGCGACGGTGAAGGCGCGCGGTTCGGCCAGCTCCATCTTACCGGTGGACATGGCGAAGACCACGTCGCCATCGAAGGGGGTGTGGGCCGGGCGGATGGCCTCGGCGATCCCGTCCTGCGCCATCATCGCCACCCGCTTGGCCTCGTCGGTGGTGAGCTTGGCGTCGGTGGCGACCAGGGCGATGGTGGTGTTCTTGCGCGGCTGCATGCGCCGGGCGCCGAAGTCTTCCGGCAGGGCCTTCAGGTCGGACGAGCCCAACCCGCCGAACTCCTTGTTCAGCTCCATCGGCGCGGCCCAGAACTGTTTGGTTCCGGGCGAGATCACCCCGCCGGCGGAGTTGACGGCGACGATGGCCCCCACGGTGAACCCCTCCGCCGAGACGATGGAGGCCGAGCCGATCCCCCCCTTGATGCCGCCAGCCATGGCGCCATAGCCCGCGCCATGCGTGCCAAGCTGGAAGGTGTCGCCCGCGCTCTCCACCGCCTTCATCGCCAAGGCGCGGTAGGGCGGATCAACGCCCCAGGCCTTGTTCCCGCCATTGGCGGTGTCGTAGAGCGCCGCCGCTGGCACCACGGGGCTCTTCGGAATGCCAGGGCCGGAGGCCATTCCATAGCCGCGGCCCTTCGCGCCCAGCCAGGAGACCACCCCATCCGCGGAGGCCAGGCCATAGACAGACCCGCCCGACAGCACGACGGCGTCGAAGGCATGGACCAGGTTCTGCGGCTCGGTGGCGTCGGTCTCCCGCGTCGCCGGCCCGCCGCCGCGCACGTCGGTGGCGACGACAGCGGCCTCGTCGGGAAGGATCACCGTGACGCCGGTGCGCACCGCCACGTCCTCCGACTGCCCGACCTTCAGTCCCGGCACGTCGGTGATCAGGTTTTTCGCGCCAACGTGAGGTCCGGCCAACGGTCCTGCGGGGGCATCCGCGGCCAGAACCCGTCCGCCCCACGAACCGGCCGCCGCCAGCGCAAAGCCTGCGCTCAATACCGTCCGCCTGTCCATTTTATCCCCCTCGAGCCGCTTGCCCACAACGTGCGGTCGGCAGGGAAAGGGCGTGCAACCACGCGCTTTCAATGTCGCCTCGCCGCCTGTCCTCGTCATGTTTGACAACAACCGGACGGGGGCTCAAGTCCTTTAGCGACGGGAGATTAGGACATGCTCGACATAGCGTCAGCGCCGCTTCAGGCTGGTCTTTTAATCGGCGGCGAATGGCGCGCCGGGACCGAAACCCTGCCGGTGGAAAATCCGTCCACGGGCGAAATCGTCGGCGAGATCACCTCCGGCGGGGCGGCCGAGATCGACGAGGCGGTGGGCGCGGCGCGGAGGGCCCTGTCCGGTGAGTGGGGCGCCCTGGACGCCACAAGTCGCGGCCGGATCTTGACCCGCATCGGCGAGGCGGTCCTGGTCGAGACCGACAAGCTGGCGCAGCTGGAAGCGTTGGACGTCGGCAAGCCGCTGACCCAGGCGCGCGCGGACGCGGTGGCCCTGGCCCGCTACCTGGAATTCTACGGCGGCGCGGCCGACAAATTCATGGGCGAGACCATCCCCTTCCGCCCCGGATACACGGTGATGACCCTGCGCGAGCCCCACGGGGTGACCGGCCACATCATCCCCTGGAACTATCCGATGCAGATCATCGGCCGCTCGGTGATCGCGGCCCTGGCCACCGGCAATGCGGTGGTGCTGAAGCCGGCGGAGGAGGCGAGCCTCACCGCCCTGGCCTTCGCCCGTATCGCCACGGCGGCGGGGCTGCCGGCCGGGGCGCTGAACGTCGTGCCGGGCCTGGGCGAGGACGCCGGCGCGGCCTTGTCCGGGCACAAGGGCGTGGACCACGTCTCGTTCACAGGTTCATCCGCCGTCGGGGCGCTGATCCAGACGGCGGCGGCGGCGCGGGCCGCGCCGGTGACCTTGGAACTGGGCGGCAAGTCGGCGCAGGTGGTGTTTGACGACGCAGACCTGGACGCGGCTCTGCCCTTCCTGGCCAATTCCGGCATCCAGAACGCCGGCCAGACCTGTTCGGCCGCCTCGCGCATCCTGGTGCAGCGCGGGGTCTACGAAGAGGTGCTCGGACGCCTGGCCGAGCGCTATCGCGCGCTGCGGGTGGGACCGGCGGTTGATGACCTGGAGGTCGGGCCGCTGATCTCGGCCAAGCAGCGCCAGATTGTGCAAGGCTATTTCGACTTGGTCGGCCAGACCAACGGGGAGGTTGTGGCGCGAGGACAAATCCTGCCGACCGCACCGTCCGGCGGTCATTATTTCGCGCCGACGCTGCTGGCGGGGGTGAAGCCGATGGAGCGGCTGGCGCAGGAGGAAATCTTCGGCCCCATGCAGGTGGTGATTCCGTTCGACGACGAGGACGAAGGCGTCGCCATCGCCAATTCGACGCCCTACGGCCTCGTGGCCGCCGTGTGGACCCGGGACGGCGCGCGACAGTTCCGCGTCGCGCGGCGGCTGCAGGCGGGGCAGGTGTTCGTCAACGACTATGGCGCCGGCGGCGGCGTCGAGCTGCCCTTCGGCGGGGTCAAGATGTCGGGCCATGGCCGCGAGAAGGGCTTCGAGGCGCTGTATGGATTCACCGCGCTGAAGACGATCGCGGTGAAGCACGGCTGATCCAACACCCTAATCCTTTGAGGCTCACCGCTTCGCGTACGCGCCTCGGGATGAGGAATTGATTTTGAAAGGAAAACACCATGCGACTGGCGAATGAGCGCGCCATTGTCACCGGCGGGGCGTCGGGGTTTGGCGAGGGGATCGTGCGCCGGTTCCTGGCCGAGGGCGCCAAGGTCGCCATCGCCGACCTGGACGAAGCCAAGGCCAAGGCGCTGGCGGATGAGCTGGGCCCGGACTGTATCGCCGTGCGAACGGATGTGGCCGACGGGGCCAGTGTCGAGGCCTTGTTCGCGGCGGTGACCAAGGCGTTTGGCGGTGTCGACATCATCGTCAACAACGCCGGCATGGGCACGACGCCCGCGCCGCTGGATACGATGGACGAGGCGAAGTTCGAGCGGTTGATGGGGGTCAACACGCGGTCGGTCTTCCACACCGCGCGCTGCGGCGTGCCGGCGATGAAGGCGGCCAAGCACGGGGCGATCCTGAACATCGCCTCCACCGGCGGGGTCAGTCCCCGGCCGAACCTGGCCTGGTATAATGCGTCCAAGGGCTGGATGATCGCCGCCACGCGGGCCATGGCCGTGGAGCTGGCGCCGTTCGGGGTGCGGGTGAACGCCATCAACCCTGTGGCCGGCGAGACGCCGATGCTGGCGACCTTCATGGGCGAGGACACGCCGGAAGTGCGGGCGAAATTCCTGGCTTCGATCCCGATCGGGCGGTTCTCGACGCCAGCCGACATCGCGGCGGCGGCGGTCTATCTGTGCAGCCAGGAAGCCTCGATGGTCACCGGGGTGGCCATGGAGGTGGACGGCGGGCGCTGCATCTAGGGCGCGCTAAGACTGACCGCCCCGCCGGATGCGGAGCGGTCAGATTGAATCAGGTCTTAGCATTACAGTTGCACTGACGGCCGACCTCTGAATCGATGGGTGACCATGATTCGGAGGTCATGGGATGTCGGTTGCATCGGTCGAGACGACACTGGAACTATGGGCGTCTTCACTGCGAGATGTG
>Ga0302317_10003063_pt1 | contig 11134 bp, 11 predicted proteins | sample III_Palsa_N3_3_FD_200450 | JGI IMG/M metagenome (GOLD analysis project Ga0302317, IMG submission 200450) | Peat permafrost microbial communities from Stordalen Mire near Abisko, Sweden - III_Palsa_N3_3 | ecosystem: Environmental > Terrestrial > Soil > Palsa > Peat permafrost | place: Sweden...
CCGGGTGAAGAACTCGGCGCGCCGGCGCATGATCGCCCGGTGCTCGCCCTGGCGATAGACGAAGGCGGCCAGGGCCTCGAGGCTTTCCCACACCGACATGTTGATCATCATGGCGGGGTCGTCGAACGGGCGGAACGCGGTTGCGTCACCGGCCTCGTCCTGCAGACGCCAGACGAAGCCGGGGCTTTGATCGGCGAGGGCGTTGACCGGTTCGAGCGCCGCCACGAAGGCCGCCATCTGCGGATCATCGAGCGGCGCCCGCATCCGGGCGATGTTGACCTGGGCGAGATGAAATTCGCTCATTCGAATTCCCTGTCCCAACTCTCGGGGATGTCTGGCGAAGCTCACTCAGTGGCGTGCCGTCAGTTTCCCCCCTCGGGCCGCCAGCCCGGCGTCCCCGAGCGCCAGAACGCGAAGGCGATCCAGTCGGCGGTGAGCTGGTCGGTCTGGCTGCGGGTCGAGCCGATGCCGTGGCCGGCCTGCTCGTCGATGCGCAGGAGAACCGGGTTCTGCGTGCCCGAGGCCTGGAGGGCGGCGGCGAACTTCGCCGGTTCCCAGGGTGCGACGCGCGGGTCGTTGAGGCCGGTGGCGATCATCACAGCCGGATAGTTGGTTCCCGCCTTTACATGCTGGACGGAGTCCATCTCGTAGAGGTTCTTGAAGCCCTGCTCGGTCTTGATCGAGCCGAACTCCGGGATGTTGTCCGGGCCATTTGGCGTGAACTCGGAGCGAATTGTATTGGCCGCCGGCACCAGGTCGATGACGCCGGCGAAGAGATCTGGACGCTCGGTGAGCGAGCGACCCATGGTGATCCCACCGGCCGAGCCGCCGATGATGAACAGCTTGGACTTGTCGGTCACGCCGCGGGCGATGAGATCCTCGGAGCAGGCGATCAGGTCGCGCCAGGTGTTGGGCTTGTTGGCGTCCTTGCCGCCGAGGCGCCAGGCCTCTCCGAGTTCGCCGCCGCCGCGCACACCGCAGATCGCGTAGTTGATCCCCTCCTTCATCGCCGCCGCCCGCCGGGGGCTGAAGTCGGCGAGGTTGGAGATACCGTAGGAGCCGTAGGCCTCGATGATGGTCACGCCGGGCCTGCCGGCGCCCTTGGGCTGAACGAGCGTGTACGGAACCTTCACGCCGTCCTTGGCCGTGGCCCACTGGTCGGCGACCGCGAACGCGGCCGGATCGATGTCGCCTTTGACGCCCAGGTGCTGGTCGGCGAAGGCTTTCGTCGTCGGGTCATAGCGCAGGATCGTCGGCGCCATCACCCAGCTCTCGAGCGCGAAGGTCACGCCGGCCTCGCGCGGATCGGTGAACACCTCCGAGACGTGGCCCTTGGCGGGCAGGGCCACCTCCTCGATCCGGTCCGTCCCGGCCGGGATGCGCAGCAGCTGCGAATAGTCGCCTTCGCGCGCCAGCACGTAGAGCGCGTCAGCGGCCGCGTGCACGCCTTCGATGACCCGCTTGGGATCGGCTGGCACGAGCGTCGTGGCGGCCGAAAGTGGCTGGCCGAGCTTCAGTTTCAGCACCTTGAAGGTCGGCGCGTCCTTGTGGCTCAGCAGGAAGATGTCGTCGCCCCGGGCGTCTTCATTGGTGACGCCATCATCGCGGTCGAAGAGCAACGTCCATTTGGTGTCCGGCGCACCCGCTCCAGCGGCCGGGGCGACCCACATCTTCTGCTCGTTCTGGACGCCATTCTGCGAAATCAGGATCGCGGTGGCGATGGAGGGCTCGACGGCGAGCGCTGGCGTCTCGTCCGGTCCGAACTTTGGCCCGGCGCCAGCGCGCGAACCATAGAGCATGACGGGATCAGACTTCAGATCCCAAACATCCAGCTCCGCGTCGCGGTACTTTTCCGTGCCCGGATCGCTCGGCCCAAGCTTTTTTAGGCGGATAAAGTAAAGGGTGTTGGAATCGACGCTCCAGGAGGTCGGTCCGAACTCGGCCCGGTCGACTGGGCCGGCGATCTGAGCGCCGCTGGTCGCGTCGAAGACGTAGATCGAGGCGGCTTCGGATCCGCCAGACGAGATGCCAACGGCCACCTTCAACCCATCCCAGGACGGGAGGATATAATTGATGGCCATGGGCTTGCCGCCGTTCTTGGCGGTCAGCGCCGTCATGTCGACGATCTTGCGCTCGCCCTGGGCGTCACGCACCACGAGGTCGAAGGCGTCGGCGCCCGGCTTGCGCTCCTCGTAGAAAGTCCGGCCGCCGTAGCGGGCGTAACCCTGGATGAAGCCGAAGCTGCCGGTGAAGGCCGAGACTCGCCGGCCCAGCTCTGCCCGCGGCTTGATCGAGTCGAGCACGCTGCGGGTGTAGGCGCCCTGCGCCTTCATCCAGGCGATCGTGTCCGCGTTCAGGTCTTCCATGTACCGGTAGTTGTCGGTGATGCTCTGGCCCCAGATCGTCTCGGTGACCGGTGTCACCGGCGGCGGCCCCGGCTGGGCGCCCAAGCCTTGGGCGGCGAGTGGGTCGGCGGCGTGCGCGCTGGCGGCGATCAGGGCGGCGGCGGCCGCGCCCAGAAGCAAGGTTCTGATGTTCATGGAATCCCTCTCGAATGGCGCGCCTTCCTTAACGCCTACAGGAAGCGGTGGCCATGAATTCGCCGTAATACGGCCTGGTCAGGGGGCCTGGTCGAGACCTGCTTCGAGCAAAAAGCCGCGCACAGCGGCGTTGAACGCCGCCGGCTGGTCCATGTTGGCGGCGTGGCCGGCGTCCGGGATGATCACCTTCTTCGCGCCGGGAATCTTGCCGGCCATGTAGTCGGCGGCGGCGAGGAAGGGCGCGTCGTTGGCGCCCACCACCACAAGCGAAGGGACGGCGATGGTGGGCAGGCTGGAGATCACTGCGGCATCGCGCTGGGTGAGCATCCCCCGGGCCGCCCGCACCAGGCCCGAAGCGTCGCGGTGTGAGCTGGCCCGCATCTCGGCGGTGCCACGCTGCAGGCGCGCCAGGCCTTCGGTTTCATAGCGCCCGGCGGTCCGCAGGGCGTTCTTGTTCCAGCCTTCCCGCGCCTCATCGCTGCGGTAGCCGGGGCCGGTGTCGATCACCATCAGGGCCCGGACGCGCTCGGGGTGGGCGAGGTTGAAGGCCAGACTCATGTACCCGCCGAGCGAGAGGCCGCCCAGTACGGCCCGCTCCACGCTCGCCGCATCCAGCAGCGCCGCCATGTCGCCCACGGTCAGCGCCTCGCTGTAGGCCGCCGGTTCGTCCGGATAGTCCGAACGGCCGTGGCCGCGCATGTCCCAGGTGACGACGCGGAAGCGGTCCTTGAGCGCCTCCACCTGGTCCCGCCACATCTCGCCGGTGGCGGAATAGCCGTGGCTGAGCAGCAGAACCGGTCCTTCGCCCTCGATATCATAGTGGATGGCGACGCCACCGCGGTCGAGTTTGGCCATTCGTTCAGGCTCCCACGAAGACGCCGGGTCGGCGCTCGTTCACCGACCGGACGCCCTCGGCGAAGTCGGCCGTGGCGCGCAGGCGCGTCTGCTCGATGAGTTCATGGTCGGTCTGCGCCTTGACGGCGGCGGCGAGTTCGGCGCGTAGCGTGGCCCGCGTCGCCTCGACGGCGAGGGGGGCGTTTTCAGCGATCTCCCTGGCCAGCGCCAGAGTTTCTCCCCGCAGGCTCTCGAGCGGCGCCAGGGCGTCGGCGAGGCCCCAGGTCACGGCTTCGTCGCCCTTGATCCGCCGGCCGGTCAGGCACATCAGGCTCGCCCGCTGTGGCCCGACCACTTGCGGCAGGGTGTGGGTGATGCCGAAGCCCGGATGAAAGCCGAGCTTGACGAAGTTGGCGCAGAACCGGGCCTCCGGCGCGGCGACACGGAAGTCGGCTGTCAGCGCCAAGCCAAGGCCCGCGCCCACGGCCGCGCCCTGCACCGCCATCACGAGGGGCTTTTTCGTCGAAAACAGGCGCACCGCCTGGTGATAGAGCGGCGATACGCCGCTCATGCCGCTGCCGCCGATGCCGCTCGGCGAGGCAAGGTCGGCGCCGGCGCAGAAAGCCTTGCCGGCGGCGAAGATCGCGCTGACCCGCAAGGTTCGATCGGCGTCGACGTCGTCGAGCGCGTCGGCGAGATCGCGCATCAGCTCGACGCTGGCGAAATTGAGCGGCGGCCGGGAAAACTCCAGCACCGCCACGTGGCCGTCGATGACGGCCGAGACCGTCTCCCCGTATCGTTCCTTCATCGTTTCGTTCCCAAGAGGTTGCGGGCCACCACCCATTTGTGGACCTCGGTGGGGCCGTCATAGATCCGCATCGTTCGCAGCTTCGCGGCCATAAGTTGAAGAGGAAGCTCCTTGGTCATGCCCATGGCCCCGAACGTCTGCATGGCGTGATCGACGACCTCCCAGGCCATCTCGGTGGCGAAGGCCTTGATCATCGAGATCTCGACCCGGGTGTCGCGGCCCTGATCGAGTTTCCAGGCGCAATCGTAGGTCATCAGCCGTGCCGCGTGGATGCGGGTGGCCGCGTCGGCCACCCACCACTGGATCGCCTGGCGCTCGGCCAGGGGCACGCCGAAGGTGACGCGCTGGGGGGCGAACTCGCAGATCATGTCCAGCGCCCTCTGGGCCATGCCGACTGACCAGGCCGCCATCTGCAGGCGCCGGGTGCCGAGGCGGATCTGCATCGGCGCGAAGCCCGAGCCCTCGGTTCCGAGCAGCTTCCAGCCCTCGACGCGGCAATCCTCCAGCGCCACTTCGTAGGTGAAGGCGCCGGCGATCATCGGGATGCGGCGGAGGACATTGAAGCCCGGCGTTCCCTTGTCGACCAGGAAGGCCGAGATGCCGCCGCGCGCGCCTTTCTCCTTGTCGGTCACCGCCATCAGGATGGTGAAGTCGGCGTCGGCGGCGCGGCTGGTCCAGATCTTGCGGCCGTTGATCACCCAGTCCTCGCCATCGCGGACGGCGCGCGTGGTCATGGCCGAAGGGTCGGCGCCGGCCCCGGGTTCGGAAATGCCGATCGCCGAGACCGTCTCGCCGCGCACGTAGGGGGCGAGATAGGCCTCGCGCTGGCGCTCGTTCACCGTGGCCATCAACATGCGCAGGTTCGGGCTGTCAGGGGGCAGGGTGTAGGGCGTCACCGTTCGGCCCATCTCTTCCTCGACCCCGACCATGGCCATGTGCGGCAGGTCGACGCCGCCGACGTCAGTCGGCGCGTCCAGGCCCCACAGGCCGAGTTTCCTTGAGACTTCGTCGAGCCGCTCATGTTCAGCGGCGCCGATGCCGAGGCCCTTGCCGTCGGCCTCGCGGGCCAGGACCCCGGCCTCCAGCGGCATCAGTTCGTCCTTCACGAACCGCGCCACCAGCTCCTTGAGCATGCGGTGCTCTTCGCTGAGCTCGAAGTCCATGGCGTCCTCTCCTGCGCATCCTTTAGCATCGCCGCGACCCGGCTCGCCATGGGCCGCCGCGATTGACGCCAGTCTAGGCCGGGACCATGATCCATTCCCATATGTGTGCAAGATTTCCACATACGTGAAATGAATGTCGCCGCCGTCAAGTCAGCGCGCCGGACGTTCGAGGTGCTCGAGCTGTTCGACCGCGAGCGTCGCCCTCTGGCGTTGAAGGACGTCCAGACCCTGCTGGGGTATCCGGCCTCGAGCGGCCAGGCCCTGCTGAAATCGCTCGTGACGCTGGGCTACCTCGACTACGACGGCGAGCGGCGCAGCTACTTTCCCACCATGCGCATCGCCGCGCTGGGGGCCTGGGTGGCCGAGGCGCTGTTCGGCGACGGAACGCTGACCGCCATGATGGAGCGGCTGCGCGAGGCGACCGGCGAAACCGCCATCCTGGCTGTGCAGAGCGACCTCCACGCCCAGTATGTCCACGTGCTGCGCTCGGGCGAACCTCTGCAATTCGCCGTGCCGCCAGGCGCACGCCGCCCGCTCGGCGCCTCCGGCATGGGCTGGGTGTTGTTGAGCGCCAAACCGGACAGCGAGATCGAGCGCCTGCGCCGGCGGATCAACGCCGACCGTGGCGAAGCACCCGTCCTCTCCCACGAAGCCTTGGCCGAACGGATCGGCGAGGTGCGCGTACGCGGCTACGCCTTTTCGAAGCACACCGTCACCGAAGGGGCCGGGATCATCGCCGCGCTGTTGCCGCCGGGCGTTTTCGGGCGCAGCTACGCAATCGGTCTGGGCGGCCCTGTGCAGCGCCTGGAGCACAAGGAAGCATCGATCGTCGCCCAGCTCAGAGGCGAAATTTCACGATTGAAGGGAGAAGACTGATGGCTCCCGTCGCCAAGGCGCTCGCTGAGGGGTCCACCGGCCCGCTTAGGGGCGTGCGCATCCTCGACCTCACAGCCGTGGTGTTCGGGGCCTACGCCACTCAGATGCTCGCCGACCTCGGGGCTGAGGTGATCAAGGTCGAGTTCCCAGGCGGACGGCGTGGCGGCGGCGGCGACATCATGCGCTGGGCCGGTCACGGTCAGCCGGGCGGTCCTGAGGACATCGGCCCGATCTTCATGACCATCAACCGCAACAAGCGTTCGCTGCTTGTCGACCTCAACGAGCCGCGGTCCAAACGCGTCGTCCGCAAGCTGATCGAGACCACGGACGTCTTTGCGGCTTCGGTGCGCTACGCCGGACTGGAACGTCTTGGCCTGGACTACGAGTCGGTGAAGGCCGTCCGGCCCGACATCGTCTACGTTCACGGTTGCGGTTATGGTTCCGACGGACCCTATGCCGGCGAACCGGCCTATGACGATCTCATCCAGTCGGCCAGCGGCCTCGCCGACCTGCTGCCGCGCACGGACGATGATCCCAAGCCCCGCCTGCTGCCCAGCCTGATCGCGGACAAGGTCAGCGGCCATTTCATGGCTCAGGCGATCCTCGCCGCCCTGCTCCACCGCGAGAAGACCGGGGAGGGGCAGTTCGTCGAGGTTCCCATGCTGGAATGCATCACCAGCTTCAATCTCGCCGAACACCTCTATGGCCACGTCTACGATCCGCCGACCGGTCCATGGGCCTACACGCGCGTGGCCAATCCCGAGCGCAAACCCTATCCGACCAAGGACGGGTACATCGGCCTGCTGCCGTATACGGACGCCCAATGGGACCAGTTTTTCGAAGCCGCCGGCATGGGTGAGAGCTTCGGCCAGGATCCGCGCTTTTCGGACTATCGCGCCCGTGTCGCTCACATCCGCGAGCTCTACGCCCTTGTCGATGAGGTCACCCGCACCAAGACCACCGACGAATGGCTGGCGCTGCTGAAACCCCTCAGCATCCCAGTGGTAAAGATGAATCGCCTGGACGACCTCTTCGAGGATCCCCACCTGGCCACGGTCGGCCTCTTCGAACGCTATAGCCACCCGCAGGCCGGAGACTATATCGCCATGCGCCCGCCGCTGCGTTTTTCGGGCACGCCAGCCAACATCCGCCGGCATCCGCCGAGGCTCGGCGAGCACACGGACGAGATCTTCGCCGAGGCCGGGCTTTCGGAGGATTGATGGCCCAGGCGGACGCCCACTTCTATCGTCCTGGCGAGGCTCACGGCCTGGCGCACGATCCGTTCAACGCCATTGTCGGGCCGCGACCGATCGGTTGGATCTCGACGGTAGACGCCGCCGGCCATGCCAACCTCGCCCCCTACAGCTTCTTCAACGGCGTCAGCTATGTCCCGGCCCTGGTGGCGTTCGCCTCGATCGGCTGGAAGGACACGGTGGCCAACATCAAAGCCACCGGTGAGTTCTGCTGGAACCTCGCCACCAAGGCCCTGGCCGAGGCGATGAACCTCACCTGCGCGCCCGCCCCGCACGACGTCGATGAGTTCGACGTGGCGGGCCTCACCAAGGCCCCCGGTCGGGTCGTCGGCGCGCCACGGGTTCTGGAGAGCCCGGTCAACTTCGAGTGCCGCCTCGCTGACCTCATCCAGCTCAAGGGCGCGGACGGCCGCAAGGCGGAGGCATGGCTCACCATTGGCGAAGTGGTGGGGGTTCATATCGACCAGGCCGCGCTCGAAGGCGGCGTCTACCGAACGGCCGATCAGCGGCCGATCCTGCGGGCCGGCGGTATGGGCGACTATTTCGAGATCACCCCCGAGACGGGGTTCCAGATGCGCCGCCCCGGATGGCCGATCGCCTGAGCGGCTATTTCGTTTGGTAGCACGTGGCGTCCGGCTCGAGGCCGGAGGGCGGCGGGGCTGGCGGCCAGGTCGACTTCAGCGACGCGTAGGTCTCGGGGCTGAGGCTCGGCAGATCGCGGACGAACAGGGCGACGGCCCAAAGCTCCTGGTCGGAGCGATGGGCGCGGAATGACGGCATCCCGGTTCCAGGCTCGCCATGGCAGAGGATCCAGAAGATCTGGCGCGCGTCGCGTCGCGAGCCGGTGACGGGGAGGTCGGTCGGGGCCGGGTCGAGTCCGCTGGCCCAGGCCTCGCGGCCGACGCCCGGCTCACCGTGGCAGCGCACGCAGTTGGCGGCGTATTGTCGGTAGCCGGCTGTCTGACGCTGGCTGCCGGGTCCCGGCGGCGCCGGCAGGGCGGCGGCGCCGACGGCGATCCGCCGCTCCAGGCTGTCGTGAGGCGTCCACGGCGGCTTGCCGCCCAGCCACAGCCACGCGGCGAACCACACAACCACCGCCAGCGCCCCCGCGGCTGCGCCGAGGACGGCGGCAACGATCCAGGATCCCCTCGACTCGCCCATGACCCGGAGTCTGGCCGGGCGGTCGGCGAGAGGCAATATTGGGGAGCGCGTTCCGCCAAAGCGGAAGCCGGTTTTGCGATGCGAACGCGCTCAAACTTTTGAATCTAGGGCGCGCTCCGCCGACGTGGCAAACCCGCCATAACGGCGAAGCGTGCTCCTGGGGCTACTTCGGGTAGTCGACGCCCGTCCAGATCTCGTCGGAGACGAAGGTGCGGTACTTGTCGTAGCCATTCACCATCTTCTCGCCCTCTTCCTTGCTCAACGCTGCGTAACCTTCGGCTTGGATGGCCTGATCGCGCGCCTTGTCCGGTTCGAGGTTGGCCAGGCTCGGGTAGTGGACGATCAGCACCACGTTTTCGCCGCCGCTGGAATTGAGCTTCACCATCACCTGATACCAATCGATCACGCCATGCTTCTTGGCGATCTCCTGACCGACCACCCAGCTCTTCTTGAGGCCGGTCAGGTAGTCGTCGATGTGATTGGGATCGACCTTGAGTGTCGTCACCTCGGTGGCGCCTTTGGTCGGCGTCCAGTCGGTCCAGGGCTCGGCCGCAACCGTCGTGGCCAGGCCCGCGCTCGCGCACAGCGCCAGCGCACAGAGTGCCGTCTTCATGTCATTGCCTCCCGGCCGCCCGCCCTATCGGCGGCGGCCCCGTGCGATCATGCGCCTCTCCAGTGAAGCTTGGCAATGAGTCCTCAGCGGGTTACCGGCTGCCGGTCTGGCGGAACGTCGGAGGCGTTGGCGTGGAACCCAAATGAGGATTGGTGAAGCCATGACTCCACCCACCGAAGTCCGCGCGCTGCGTGATCGCCTCAAGGCCTGGCTGCTGGAGCAGGTCTTTCCGATCTGGTGGGATCCCGGCGCCGACCTCGTGGCCGGCGGCTTTCACGATCGCCTGGACGCGCGAGGCCGGCCGATCACCGGTCCCAAGCGGGCCCGGGTGCCGGCCCGGCAAGTGTTTTCCTACGCCGCCGCCGGCGCGCTCGGCTGGACTGGCCCCTGGCGCGAAGCCGTCGCTCATGGCCTCGCTTTCCTCGAATCCGGCCACCGCCTCGAGAGCGGCCTCTATCGCGCGCACATCGACCCGGCCGCGTCTGGCGACGAGGTCGACCTCTACGACCAGGCCTTCGTCCTTCTGGCCCTTTCCGTCGCCCATGCTGCCGGCGATGCGACGGCGCCGGCACGCGCCGAGGCCCTGCTGAGCCGCCTGCCGCGCGAAGCCGCCGGCGGCTTCGCCGGCCTTGCCCCTGGGCCGCTCGACGCCAACCCCAACATGCACCTCTTCGAGGCCTTCCTGGCCTGGGACGCCCTCGGCGTCGGCGGCCCGTGGCGGAATGCGGCGGCCGGCCAGGCGCGCCTGGCCCTGACCCGGATCATCGACCCTGAGACCGGCGCACAGAGCGAGCTGTTCGGCGATGCCTGGACCGCGCCGCCACCGATTGAGCGCAAGGTCGAGCCGGGGCATCTCTTCGAATGGGCCTGGCTGCTAATGCGCTGGAGTCTGGTGTCCGGCGACGGCGCGGCTCTGGCGGCGGCCCTGCGGCTGGTCGAGCTGGGCGAGCGCACCGGCGTCGATCACGACCGTCAGGTCGCCATCAACGCGCTCGACGGCACCCTGGCCGTGGTCGATCCCGGGACGCGTCTGTGGCCTCAGACCGAGCGGTTGCGCGTGGCGGCTCTGGCCGCGGTGCTGACCGGCGACGCTGCGTTCTGGGATATGGCGTTGATGGGAGCCGCCGGCCTGCAGAAGTTCCTCAACGTCACGACGCCGGGACTGTGGCGGGACAGCCTGGAGAGCGAAGACCTCACCGCCCCGGCGAGCTCGCTCTACCATATCGTCGGCGCGATCATGCAGCTCGACCGAGTGGTCGAGGGGGGCGTGTGATGCCGGCCTTCATCGACCACGTCTCGATCCCTGTCGCCGACTTCAGCGCCGCGGCCAAGTTCTATGATGCGGTGCTCGCAACGCTTGGTCTCGGCCGCCGAAAGGAGCGCGACGGCGCCATTGGCTACGGACCCGACGCAGTCGCGCCGCCGATCTTCTGGATCCTGGCCCGCGCCGAAGATGGGGCGGCGTCCGCAGGCCTGGGCCTGCATGTGAGTTTCCGGGCGAAGGACCGCGGCCAGGTGGATGCGTTTTACGCGACGGCCTTGGCGAATGGCGCCGAAGACGCGGGCCCGCCCGGCGAGCGACCGCACTACACGGCGGAATTTTACGGCTGTTTCGTCCTGGACCTCGACGGCTTCAAGATCGAGGCGGTGGTCAGGGAGGCTCTGTAGGCCGGCGCGTCGTTCAGGCGATCCCGGCCCGCAGCAGGTCGTGCATGCCCACCACCCCGACCGGTCGGCCGTCGATGCAGGCGATGAGCAACTGGATCGGGTTTGGCCGCTCGGTCATCAGGCGCATGGCCTCGGTGGCCAGCAGGTGCGGATCGACGGTCACCGGCGAGCGGGTCATGTGAGCCGACATAGGCGCCGATAGATCGGCGGTCGGCAGC
>Ga0302317_10003064_pt1 | contig 11129 bp, 9 predicted proteins | sample III_Palsa_N3_3_FD_200450 | JGI IMG/M metagenome (GOLD analysis project Ga0302317, IMG submission 200450) | Peat permafrost microbial communities from Stordalen Mire near Abisko, Sweden - III_Palsa_N3_3 | ecosystem: Environmental > Terrestrial > Soil > Palsa > Peat permafrost | place: Sweden...
CGATCCCGGCGGCCGAGCACGACGACGTGCTGGCGGCCTACCACACCCGCACCAACGATCCGGACCCGCAGATCCATGAACCGGCGGTGCGCGCGCTGAAGCGCTTCTCCGCCAGCACATCGACCTTCCGGCCCGACAAGGACGGCATCGAGGGTGCGTTCGACCTGGCGACCGCCCTGCCGCTGTCGCGTTTCTTCACCCGCTATTGCGCCCATGGCTTCTTCATCGACGAGGGCCAGGTGCTGCGCGACCTGTCCCGCATCACCCATCTGCCGGCACAGATGGTGGTTGGCCGCTACGACGTGGTGACGCCGCCCACCACCTCCTGGGCCGTGCATCGGGCTTGGCCCGGCTCGGAGTTTGAGGTCGTGGTCGAGGGCAATCATTCCGATCTGGAGCCGGCCATGGCCGACGCGGTCCGGCGCGCGACCGACCGGCTACGCGATCGGTTGCGCGGCCGCTGAGCCGCCCCACATCCAAGTGACACTTGGCAAGCACAGTTTATTGATGAAGTCTGTCGCCGACGTAACGGATCGAGCAGTTCATTTTGGAAGCGGACGAGAATGCGATCGGCTGATCTGCTGAACTGGGTGCGCATGACCGGCCTGTCATTGCTCGTCACCCTCGGCGCCTGGTCCGGAACGGCCGCTGCCCGGGACGAGCTGGTCATCGGCATTCGCCAGGCGCCGCCGTCGCTCAATCCGCTGCAGGGCAGCCACGTTGCCAGAAACTATGTGAACGGCCTGGCGCTGCGCGCCCTCTCCGGCCCGGACAAGAACGGCCGGCCGGCCTGCTATCTGTGCGAGAGCATGCCGACGCTGGAGAACGGCGGCGCGCGCATCGTCGACCTGGACGGCGGCCGCAAGGGCATGGAGGTGACGTTCCGGCTGAAGGCGGGCCTGTCCTGGGCCGATGGCGAGCCCGTCACCAGCCGCGACATCCTGTTCAGCTGGCGCCTGGCGCGCGATCCCGAGATCGGTGCCGCCAATGCTCAGACGCTGCGCCATGTCGTCGATGTCACCATCGTCGATCCCCGCAGCTTCGTCCTGCATATCGACCAGATCGACTATGGCTACAATCGTCAGGACACGTTTTGGGTGCTGCCGGAACATGTCGAGGGACCGATCCTGGCCGGGCTCGCCCACCATGGCGACTATTTCAGCCGGTCCGCCTACACTCTGGACCCGACCAATCCCGGCCTGTGGCTCGGCCCCTATCGCCTGACCGGCTATGAGCCGGGGCAGAGCGCGCATTACGAGCGCAATCCGCACTGGCCGGGCCCCCCGGCGCATATCCCGCGCATCACGGTCCGGATCATCGACAATACCGCCGTGCTCGAAGCCGATTTCATGACCGGCACGCTCGACTACGTCGCCGGCGAGCTCGGCCTGAGCGTCGACCAGGGGCTGGAGCTGAAATCGCGCCGCGCCTACAGCTTCGATTTCGCGATCCAGAGCGGCCTGACCTATACCCATGTCGACGTGAACCTGGACAATCCGCTGCTGGCCGACCGGCGCATCCGCCAGGCGATGCTGCTGGCGATCGACCGGCCGACGATCACACGCCGGCTGTTCGACGGGCTGCTGCCGGTCGCCGACGGCTTCGTCCCGCCCAACGACCAGGGCTTCGATCCCGATATCCACAAATATCCCTTTGATCCGGTCGCGTCCGGCAAGCTCTTGGCCGAGGCGGGTTTCCGTCCCGGCGTCGACGGCATCCGCGTCGATGGCAAGGGTCGGCGCCTGGCCTTCACGCTGGCCACGACCACGGGCAATCGGGTCCGCGAGCTGATCGAGCAGGAATTGCAGGCGCGCTGGCGCGCCGTCGGCATCCAGGTGACGCTCGCCAACGACAATGCACCCGCGCTGCTGGGCGACCGCCTGCCCCACGGCGCCTTCGATCTGGCGCTCTATTCCTGGAGCAACCCGCCGGAGAATCCGCCGACCTACACCCTGCTGTCGGCCAGCATTCCCGGCGCCGGCAATGATTTCGTCGGCGGCAATTTCCCGCGCTTTGCCGACCCGGAGACCGACCGGCAGATCGACTTGCTGGTGAGGGAGCTGGACCCGGACAAACGCAAGCCGATCTGGGCCAAGATCCAGGAAACCTATGCGCGGGAGCTGCCGGCCCTGCCGCTGTATTTCGAATCGACCGTGTTCGTCATCCCGACCTGGCTGAAGGGCGTCGATCCGGGCGGCCATCTGGGCAATACGACCCAATGGGCCGAAGAGTGGCGCGCGGATTAGTCGCGACCCGTCGCGGGAGCCACGACCGGTTGCCCGACATTTCGCGCTTTACCTCGCCCCTCTGATTCTGTCTCTTCCCGGCATGTGAAGTTGTTATCCGGGAGTTCTCATGACCAATAAAATCGTCGCCGCCCTGATCGGCATGCTGCTGATGGGCCTGGGCACCGGCGCGCACGCCGCCGGCTGCCCCGCGGCCCCGCCGGCGCAAATCGCGTTCGAACCCCAGCCGAGCCCCTTGCCCCAGGACACCAGCGCCAGTGCCAAGGACCTGGCGATCAAGCTCGGCGCCGACGCCGACCATCGCGCGCCCGGCTATTACGAGGCGAACACCGCCATGACCTCGAAGCGCGATACGGCGATCGCCAAGCTGCCGGACGGCACGGTCTGCGCCGTCGCGGCCAAGCTGACGGTCAAGCTGTCGCTGGATCGCAAGCTGTGGCTGGCGAGCGAACTCAACGATGACAAATGCGTGCAGCAGGCGTTCGCCACGGCCTATGGCCAGCGTGCCAAGGCGGATGACGACACGATCGCTCAGTTCGGCCAGACCGTGATCCCCACATATCAGGCCCAATTGACCGCGATCGGCTGGCAGACCTCGAAGTCGCAGGAGGACGCGGTCAAGGCCGTCGCCGACAAGATCGCGCCGATCATGACCGACATCCAGACCAAGTACGTGGCGGCGCGTGCCGCCGCCCAGGCCAAGATCGACCTGTCGCATCTGCCGCCGGAGGAATGCGGCGGTGCGACCGCGAAGATCGGCCGCCAGGTCGGCGTTGCCGTCGCCGCCGACGCGGCGCCGAGCACCCGCGGGCAAGGGCTGAAGCCGGCGGGCGTCCAGTAAGCCCAATAACGACCGGTCTCGTTCCGACGCTGATGGAGAAAGGCGCGCCGATAAACGGCGCGCCTTTTCTACAAGGAATTGCGCCACCCCCCGTATCTGTGGCTATGCTACCGCAAGCACATAAAAAAAGACGACTGGGGAGGGGCCGTTCATGCCCGCAGACAAACGCGCCGGCGACCGTCCATCGATCGACCGTCCGGGGGCCGATCGGGGCCAGGATCGAACCTGGGATCGGACCATGGTGCCCGAGGAGACGCTGTCGATCTGTCCGGCCGCCGTGTCCAGCATCGGCCGCAACTGGCCCAACCTGTTCGTCGTCCAGCGCACCGGCCGCGACGGGCTGATCGAATATCCCCCGGTCGACCATCACGTCATCAGCGTCCAGCAATCGGGCGCCTTGCTGCTGTCGCGCCGCCTGGGTGGCGACACCCAGCGCCGCCGTGCCGCGGCCGGCAGCGTCAGCGTGACGCCCGCCGGCGAGGCCGCCGAATGGCAATGGGAAGGGCTCTACGGCCGGATCGAGGTCTATCTGCCGCCGGCCCGCATCGAGCAGGTCGTGGCCGAGGCGCTCGACATCGACGCCGAACGGCTGGAGATCGCGGCCAGCCTGGCCGTGCGTGATTTCCCGGCCGAGCAGATGGCCCGCGGCCTGCTGCAGGAACTGCAGGTGCCGGCGCTCGCCTCCGCCGTCTATGCCGAACGGTTCGCATTGCTGATGGCGGTGCATCTGGTGCGCGCGCATTCCACGCTCAGGCGGCCGAGCGGTGCCCGCAAGGGCGGGCTGACACCGTTCGCCCTGAAGCGGGTCAAGGAATTCATCGAGGCCCATCTGGCCGAGGATGTCTCGCTGGGCGACATGGCGGCGACCGCCGGCCTGTCGGTCTTCCATTTCTGCCGCAGCTTCAAGCAATCGACCGGCATGACGCCGCACCAATACCAGCTCTATCGCCGGATCGAGCGGGCGAAGGAGCTGCTGGCCGACCGATCCCTGTCGCTCGCCAGCCTGTCGGTCGCGGTCGGCTTCTCCAGCCAGAGCCATTTCTCGACCGCGTTCCGCAAGATCGCCGGGACGTCGCCGCACCGGTTCAGAAGCGAGCTTTAGCGGGCGCGGCTCTCTCGTCCGCCGGATCGCACCGGCGCCATCGCCTCGACAGGCGACGCACAAGAATCTCCCTCGCTGGAACGGATGAGGTCAGCACGCGCTGACCAGCCGCTCGGCGCAGATCGCCAGCACGTCCGCCTCGGGGCGCGCCCACCAGCCCCGGGAAAAGATCTCGACCTCGACGAAACCGCGATATCCGGCCGCTTCCACTTGCGCGCGGATCGCCGCGATGTCGATCACGCCATCCCCCATCATGCCCCGGTCGAGCAGAAGATCGGTGGTTGGTACCAGCCAGTCACACACGTGGAAGGCGGCGATGCGCCGCTTCGACCCGGCCGAACGGATATCCGCCGCGAGCCGCCAATCCCACCAGACGTGATAGAGATCGATCGCCACCCCGATACCACCCTCGGATTTCGGGTCGAGCACTTCGCACAGGGCCAGCGCCTCGGCGAGACCGGTGATGCAGGAGCGGTCGGCCGCATACATCGGATGGAGCGGCTCGATCGCCAGGGTCACGCCCAGCGAGCGCGCCTGCTCCAGCAGGCGGCCGACCCCGTCGGCGACCTGGGCCCGGGCGTCGCCCAGGTCGCGGCGACCCGGCGGCAGACCGCCGACGACCAGAACGAAGCAGGGCGCCCCCAGCAGCGCGGCATCGTCGAGCGCGCGGCGGTTGTCCTCGACGTTCTCCAGGAACAGCGCCGGGGTGGCGGCGGGAAAATAGGTGCTGCGGCAATAGCCGCTCAGCGCCAATCCCGCGTCCCGGATCCGGCGGGCGACCTGCGCCACGTTCCGGCTTTCGAGGTCCCGGCGCCAGGGCGCGATCGCACCGAAGCCCGCGCGGGCGACCTGATCGATGATCGCCTCGATCGGCGACCGGTGCCCGAGGGTCGCCGTATTGATCGAGCAACGGTCGAGCCGCAGCGCTCCTGTACTCATCGCAGCACCGCCTCAGACGAACCGAGGGGTTCGTTTTTCGACAAAGGCGGCCTTGCCCTCGATCGCGTCGGCCGACAGGCCTAACGGCACCGTCAGCTCTTCCTCCATCAACAGGCCGGCCTGATATCCAAGCCGCAGGCCGGCCGACACGCAGCGCCGGGCCGCCGAGACCGCCTGGGGCGACACGGCAGCGATCTGCGCCGCCAGTTCCAGCGCCCGCGCCTCGAGGCGATCGTCATCGACCAGTTCCTCGACGAGGCCGATGCGCAACGCCTCGGCCGCATCGATCGGCTGACCGGTCAGGATCATGCGCAGGGCCTGGCCGCGGCCGATCAGCGCCGGCAGCCGCAGGGTGCCGCTCGCCGTCGGCATGGCGCCGAGCTTGACCTCGGGCACGCCGAAGGTGGCGCTGCGGGCGGCGATCCGGAAATCGCAGGCGAGCGCCATGACGGCACCGCCGCCCAGCGTATGGCCGTTGCAGGCCGCGATGACCGGTACGGGCCCCTGCTCGATCGTCTCGTTGAGTTTGGTCTCGACCCGGCGGGCTTCCTCGATCCAGGCCGCGGTCGCCTCGAATTCACGGATGTTGGAGCCGGCGGAGAAGGAGGCGCCGGAGCCGATCAGTACGACACAGCGCGCGCCATGGGCGGCATCGGCGGTTTCCAGGAACCGGGTCAATTGCCGCCGCGCTTCGATGGTGAACACGCCGAAGGGCTTGGATGTGATGCGGACGCGCACGACGCCCGGCGACACCAGGTGCGCTTCGAAGCCATCGTTCTGCTGGATCAACTCGGCCATGTTTCCTCCCTCACCTCGCCCGCGAACGATCGATCGAACGGCCGGCCCAGGGGGCCAGCTCCAGCCCCATCGGCTCCGGCCGGAACAGTCGCTCGTCCATGGTCTTGACGTCGTCCGCCACCCGCAGAGGGATGCCGGCACGGGCCAGCACGTCCTGTTCCAGGCTGACGCCGGGCGCGACTTCGACCACGGTCAGACCCTCAGGTCGAAGCCTCAGCACGCAGCGCTCGGTGACATAGGTGATGTCCTGGCCGCGCTCGATCGCCTTGCGGCCGCTGAAGGTCACGTGACCGACCTGGGGCACGAACTTGGCGATCTTGCCGTCCTGCTCGATCCGCAGACGCCCGTCCGCCGCCGCGACCTTGAGGCCGCCGGCGGTGAAATAGCCGCTGAACACCAGCTTGCGCGCCCGCGCCGTGATATCGACGAAGCCGCCGCAACCCGCGGTCAGATAGGGCCGGGCCGGCAGCCGGGAGACGTTGACGCAGCCGTCGGCATCGACCTCCAGGAACGACAGCAGGGAACAGTCGAAGCCGCCGCCTTGGAAATAGGTGAATTGCTGCGGCGTCGGAAAGATCGCCTGGGCATTGGCGGCACAGCCGAAGGCGAAGCCGGTCAGCGGCACGCCACCGACGGCGCCCTGCTCGATCACCCAGGTCACGGCCTCGGCCTGGCCCTCTTCGATCAGGATCTTCGGCACCAGCGCCGAAATGCCGAAGCCCAGATTGACCGCGCTATCGTCGGTCAGCTCCATCGCCGCGCGGCGGGCGATGACCTTGTCGACCGTGAAAGGCTCCGGCTCGAAGCTCGCGAGCGGCCGGCGCACCTCGCCGCTGATCGCCGCGTCGTAGCGGATCTCGGTCGCCTGCATTTGCTCCGGATCGACCACGATGTAGTCGACCAGGGTCGAGGGGATATGGACGCTGTGAGTCGGGATCGAGCCCGCCGCCGTCGTGCGCTTCACTTGGGCGATGACGATGCCGCCGCAGTTGTGCGCGGCCAGCGCCAGGTCGACCATGCCGAGCACGGCACCCTCATGCTCCATCGAGATATTGCCGCGCTCGTCGGCGGTGGTGCCGCGGATGATGGCGACCTGGGGCGGATGGTTCGGGAAATGCAGCCAAGTGTCGCCGGCGAATTCCACGACCTTGACGATATCGCCACGCCGGCCCGCCGCCGCATTCATCTTGCCGCCATCGAGCCTGGGGTCGACGAACGTGTCGAGGCCGACTTTGGTCAACACGCCCGGCCGCTTGGCCGCGGCATCGCGCACCATGTCGTAGAGCACGCCGGACGGCAGGTTGTAGGCGGCGACCTCATCCCGCGTGATCATCTCCCAGATCGCCGGCGACGGCAGCGACGACGGGCCACTCGGGTACGATCCACCGATGATCGTATCGATCAGGCCGGGCCGGGCCAGATGGTCGATACCTTTGATGCCGTACATGTCGCCCGCCGCGATCGGCAGGAACATCGTCAGGCCCTGCGGCCGCTGTTCGGCACCGTATCGCTCGCCGATCGCCTTTAGGACGAAATCCGGGCAGTTGAGCCCGGCCGACGAGCCGACCGCCACCACCGCGCCGTCAGGGATGAGCTTGGCCGCGTCGGCCGCGGAGATGATTTTTTGGCGCATGGCTTCCTCATGGGCCTCGCGGATGGCTCGGACCGTCCGCGAGGCCGGGGTGGCTGGATGGACTACTTGCTCTTCGATGTGCCGATCTGCTCGTCCCAGATGCGAAAGGCCGCGACCATCTGCTCGGCCGACAGCGGCAGCTCCATCGGCACGCTCGTGATCAGCGGCTCCAGTTCCGGGCGGCTGAACTCCTTGATCGTGGCCTGGCTGTCGGCACTGGCCATGGCCGGCGTGATGTCCTTGGCCGACGGGCCCGGATAGAAGAAGCCGTCGTCGTAGGTCAGCGCCTGCTGCTGCGGCGACATCACCCATTTGATCAGATCGAAGATCACCGCCAGCTTCTGCTCAGGCACGCCCTTCGGGACCATGATGTATTGGGCGTCGCAGACCCAGTGGAAGCCCTTCAGCGTCTGGACCTTGGCCTCCTTCGGCACGGTGCCGAGGAAGCGCGGGTTGATGTCCCAGCCAAGCGTGGTGACGGTCATGTCGCGCGACCCGTCGCCCAGCTCCTTCATCACCGCAGCCGTGCCGCCAGGGTAGTACTCGATCGACTGGCCGAGCTCCTTGAGATATGCCCAGGTCTTGTCCCAGCCCTTGACCGGGTCGGACGGATCCTTGTCGCCGAGCAGATAGGGCAGGCCCATGAGGAAGGTGCGGCCGGGGCCGGAGTTGGCGGGGCGCGCGTAGAAGAAGCGCTTCGGATTGGCCTTGGTCCAGGTCATCAGCTCTTCGACGCTGGTCGGCGGCGTCTTCACCGCCTTGGGCATATATTCGAGCAGCGGGCCTGACGGCGTGTAGGTCGCGCACACCGCCTGCCCCTTGGCGAGCGCCTGGGTCTTGATCGTGATCGGCTGCAGGATCTGGTCGAGGTTCGGCAGGGCGTCGGCATAGGTCGGATAGAGCTCGACCCAAAGCTTCTGGTCGATGCCTGCGGCGAGGATATCGAGGCCGCCCAACACGATGTCGACGTCCATCCGGCCAGCGTCCTGCTGCGCCTTGAGCTTACCCGGGAGTTCCGGCGACGGTGCCTTGGAATAGACGAAGGACGTGACGAGCTTGCTGTTGGCCTTTCTGTAGCCGTCGAACGGCTTCTGCAGCATGGCCAGCTCGCCACCGACGTCGATCACGCTGATCGAGACCGGCGAGGTTGGGAGCGCCGGCGTCGCCGCCCTTGCCTTGACGCCCGCCAATGCCAAGCCGGTGGCCCCAATACCGCCCACGAAATGCCGCCGAGTGATCTCCGTTTTCATGGCCAATCCTCCCCTTGAATTCGCAGTTTTAAAACTGACTTGATCGTTCTACTAGACCGATCTAGTATCTTACGGACCGGTCGCTGGCAATTAAAAAATGGACCGCCTCTCGGGCAGGAAGCGAGAACAAACTTATGCAGGAACGAAACGCCGGAAATGCCTTGGTCACAGGCGCCGGCCGCGGCATCGGTCGCGCCATTGCGATCGCCCTGGCAAAAGCGGGCTTCAAGGTCGTCGCCAACGACCTGGCGGGTTCGACCGATCTGCCCGAGACCCTTGCCGCGATCCGCGAAGCTGGGGGTGATGCCGTGCCACTCGCGGCCGACATCGGCGACCTCGGAGACCATGACCGTTTCGCCGGCGCGGCCTGGGACGCGTTCGGCGGGCTGGACTGCCTGGTCAACAATGCCGGTATTTCCGTCGCAAAGCGTGGCGACATGCTGGCGGTCACGCCGGACAGCTTCGATCGGCTGATCGACGTCAATCTGCGCGGACCGTTCTTCCTGACCCAAGCCATCGCCAACCGGATGACGGCGGTGCCGGCGACCGGCTTCCGCAGCATCATCACGATCTCGTCGATCAACGTGGAATTCGCCTCGCCCGACCGCGCGGAATATTGCCTGTCGAAAAGCGCGCTTGCGATGATGACTCAGCTTTATGCCGCGCGCCTCGCCGGCGACGGCATCAATGTCTACGAGGTCCGTCCGGGCGTGATCCGCACCCAGATGACCGCCGTCGCCCGGGAAAAATACGACCACCTGTTCGCCAACGGCCTGGCGCCGATCGCGCGCTGGGGCGAGCCCGAGGATCTGGGCCAGGCCGTCGCGATGCTGGCGTCGGGCGCGCTGCGCTATTCGACCGGCGAGGTTGTCCGAGTCGACGGCGGCCTCGCGATGCGGCGGCTGTGATGACGGCGACGGGACGGCAGCTGCCGCCCGGCGAATATTGGTACGAGGATCTGGAACCGGGCGACCGGTACCAGACCGGCGGCCTGGTCGTGACCGAGGCCCATATCGTCGCCTTCGCCGGCCTGTCGGGCGATTTTTTCGACATCCATATGGACGATGAGTTCGCCCGGTCCCAAGGCTTTCCGGCACGGGTCGCCCACGGCCTGCTGGGCCTGGCGCTGGCCGACGGGCTGAAGAACCGGGCGGCGGTGCGAATCATGGCCATCGCCTCGCTCGGCTGGAATTATCGATTCAAGGGCCCGATCTTCGCCGGGGACCGGATCCGGGTCGAGATCGCGGTCGCTGGAAAACGCATCTCCAGCAAGGGCCAGGGCATCCTGACCCTCAGTTTTGAGCTCACCAAACAGACCGGCGAGGTGGCCCAGGAGGGCGAGACGACGCTGCTTGTCCGGTTCCGCCCGGCGCAACCCACCTGATCGGAGGTTTTCCCATGACGAACATCGCACTGCCGACCGGTGATGGCATGCTGGCGCCGTTCCGGATGCCCGCACCGGCCCGGTGGGAAACGGCGACGGCCGGCAAGCCGCTCGCCCGCATTGCCTTGTCCGCCGGCCATGTCGTCGCCGACCCCATGACCGACGGCGCGCCGATGCGCGATGCCGCGATCGACTGGGAGACGACACAGCGGTTCCGCGACCATCTGTGGGATCTGGGCCTGGGCGTCGCCGAAGCGATGGACACCGCCCAGCGCGGCATGGGGTTGGATTGGAATGCCGCGAAGATCCTCATTAAAAACACCGTCGAGAGTGCACGCGGCCGGACCGGGGCCGTGGTGTTCTCCGGTGTCGGCACAGACCAGCTGACACCCGAGGACGCGACGCCGGACACGGTCGTTCGCGCTTATCTGGAACAGCTCAATTACGTCCAGGGACTGGGTGGCCGGGTCATCATGATGGCGAGCCGGGCCCTGGTCCGTGCAACCCGGTCACCCAGCGACTATGCCGACGTCTACCGCCGGGTACTGGCCGAGGCCGATCAGCCGGTCATCCTGCACTGGCTGGGTGAGATGTTCGACCCTGCGCTCGCCGGCTATTGGGACGGCCGCGGCATCGATGCCGCCATGGATGCCTGCCTCGGCATGATCGCAGACAACGCCTCCAAGATCGCCGGCATCAAGATCTCGCTGCTCGACAAGACGCTGGAAATCGACATGCGCCGCCGGCTGCCGGCCGGCGTCGAAATGTATACGGGCGACGACTTCAACTACCCCGAACTCATCGCCGGCGACGCCCAAGGTTTCAGCCAGGCGCTCTTGGGGATTTTCGATCCGATCGCGCCCGTCGCCTCGGCGGCGCTCAACGCCCTGACCGAGCACGGCCCGGATCGTTTTCGCGCGATCCTGGACCCGACCG
>Ga0302317_10003067_pt1 | contig 11124 bp, 10 predicted proteins | sample III_Palsa_N3_3_FD_200450 | JGI IMG/M metagenome (GOLD analysis project Ga0302317, IMG submission 200450) | Peat permafrost microbial communities from Stordalen Mire near Abisko, Sweden - III_Palsa_N3_3 | ecosystem: Environmental > Terrestrial > Soil > Palsa > Peat permafrost | place: Sweden...
GTGTTCCAATAGCTGTCCAGCACCGTGGTCACCCCGGCGATGCCGCCGATCGAGGCCTGGGTGAACAGTTTGTAGTTCTTGGCCCGGTCCGCCGGCTTGGCGGGATAGGCCATCCGGTTGATGGCGTCGGCCACCTCCTGGGTGCTCGGCAGGCCATAGGGGTTCTTGGTCGGGTCATAGTCCGGCGCCTCAAGCTCGGCGGCGGTCCAGCGCTTGCCGCTGGCGAACCACTGCGGCCAGGTCTCGATCTGGTCGATCCAGCCCATCAGGTCGACATAGCGCTCGTAATGGTCGGGTTTGTCGTTGTCGGCGCGGGCGGCCGCGTCCGGCGACGGCGCCGGGCCGCCCGAGTCGGTGGCCCCGGGATAGTCAGCCTCCAGGTTGGCCCGGTTGGCCCGGTAGCGCTCCTCCACCGCCATCAGCATCGGCGCCGGCGGGTCTTTCAGCAGGCTGCCTTCGCCCTGGTCGGTGATGGCGCTGAGCATGTTGCTGATCAGCGGCAGCGCCTCGGCGCCCGTGCCGGCCGCGCTGAGGTTGGCGCTGAAGCCGGGATACTCCGGCTTATAGCCGCCGGCGGTGGCGTTGAAGATGTCGTTCTGGATCGACCCGGCCTTGAACACCTCGTCGATCAGGGTCGTGCCGTCATCGTACTTCAGGTTCAGATAGTCCCAGTAGCACTGGTACATGGTGCCGATGGTGCCGAACATCGGCAGGTCGGTTTCGGTCTTCTTCACCGTCCAGCCCTTGAAGGGCACGGTGGGGAAGTATTTGTGCAGGTCCTTGGGCTTGATCGCCTTGCGGGCGTCCTCCTCCGGCTCCTCGATGGCGAAGAACAGCTCCAGTTGATCGCGGCTGAGGGCGGCGAGGTTGACCTTCACCTGGTCGAACCGGGTGTCGCGCAGGTCGACGATGTGCGGCAGGATGGTGTTCTTCGGCCCATAGCAGGTCCAGCCGTGGGTCTTGCTCTGCAGCGCCGGGCTGGTGAAGTCAGGGTGGGCCTGGATTGCGCTGGCGACATTGGCGGCGATCTGCAGGTGCAGCATCTCCTCGATGAACACCGAAAAGACGATGTTGAACGCCCGCTCGTTGGGGTTGGCCGGCTTGGCCGTCGGCCCCAGCCCCGGCCACAGCCGGCCCTGGTAGAAGGCGTTGCCCGGGGAGGTGATCTGGTGGGTGCCGACGATGGAATAGAGCGCGCCCATGTAGAGCGGGATGGTGAACAGCTCGACATTGATCGCCGCCTGGGCGACGGCGCGCACGGCGCTGGCGTCGACCGGTTTCTGGCTGGCCGGGCGCAGCACGAGGGCGGCGGGACTGACGGTGAACGACATGGTCTTCTCCGGCTGAACGCTGTGAGGACAAACCGAGGTAAATGGCTTTGACACAACCATCGGTAATGGGGCGCCGCGCCGTTTGCAAACCCTCTTTCGTCGATTGTTCGCGGCGACGGGGGCGGGGTTGGGGATCACAGGCTGGCGCGCATCCCACAAGCGGTAAGATGGCATCGCGCCACAAATCTGAGTGTCTGAGGATCGCGCGCCTATCGTCTGCCGTCTGCGTTGAGGCAAGGGCCCCTCCACCGCTTCGCGGTCCCTCTCCCCCAACGGCGGAGGAATTGAAGCGTCAACGCTTGAGCCCTTAATTGCTCCCCCAGTGGGGGAGCTGTCCCGAAGGGACTGAGGGGGCCTACGCCGCCGCTCCGGAGTCGCCAGCAGATTCTAAAGCGACACGATCGCGCTCCACGTACGGCGGCTGACTCTCCGCCGGGACATCCTCCTCCGCATCCTCCTCGAAGTCGGTTTCATCGAAATTCCAGCTGGCGTCGGGGTGAGCCAGGTATCGGGCCAGGGCGAGGTCGCGGCAGGCCTTCAGGATGGCGCCGGTGGCGGCGCGCCAGGTGATGCTGCGGTCATGCATCCACTCGACGCTGGTGTCGGGCTCCTCGCCCTCGAGCATCCGCACCGCCCGATAGACGTGCTTCTCGGCGACGCGGCCCAAGGCCTCCTGCATCTGGTTGACCAGGCGATTGTCGCGGTCCTTTCGCTCCTCCGGCGTCATCCAATGCTGCTGTTGCGGCGGCCCCGCCGCCTTCCGGCCCGACGCCTGGGCGCCGGCCTCCTTGGCCGCTTGGTAGGCGCAGATCTTCACATCGGTCTCGATGCATTGGCGCACCGCCCGCGACACCCGCGAGAAGGCCAGCGCCAGCTCGGTCCAGCCCCGCGTCGGCGACTCGGCGTCGGCCTCGTCGTCGTCATCGTCCTCATCGACGGCCACGTCCGCCTCGTCCGGCGACGCCGCCTGACCCAGGTCCGCCCCACGCGCGCGCCGCTGCTCCAGCGCCCGCGCCTCGGCGCCGATATCCAGCGCCATCTCCATCCCCAGCCGGGCCAGGGCGCGCAGCATCCCGCGCTGCTCCTCCAGCCAGTCGTCCTCGTCTCCCTCGTCGTCGCCGAGCTGAAACACGCGCGGCAAAACCGCCCCGCCCGTCAGGGCCGCCAGGCGCGGATCGAGCCCGTCTGTGCTCGCGTACGACATGAACAAAATAGGAACATGCTTGATAGCGGGATGTCAAGCAATTCCGCCAGCCAGGATGGGATTGAGCCTTAAGGCCTTGGTGGAATTGCAGCTTCGATGGCCGGCTTGGTCAAGGACGGCGCTGCGCGCCGCCGCGTCGCGGCCGCCGAAGGCGGTCCTTGAGCAAGCCGACCATCGAAGCAAAACTCGCCGCCAAGCCATCAAGGCGGGGGCTCTCAAGGGAAACATTTAGCAGGCGCGCATCCACCAATCCTTCTCCCTCTTGCGGGAGAAGGTGGCCCGGAGGGCCGGATGAGGGGTCGCGCCGGCTTCTCGGGTTCCCTGCACACAGACTATCGGAAAGGCCAGGCGACTTTCACCAGCTACGCTTCGCCAGCCAGCGCTTCTTGTTCAAGCTCTTCGCGCAAAGCATCGGTGCCGACGTCTTCGGCGCCCTTCTTCTCGTCCTTCAGGCGCGGAGCGCGCGGCTGCCAAGCCTTAACGTGCTCGGCGACTTGGCGGTAAAACTCAGGGACTGCGGCTTCAAGTTCGACGATGAAATTCTTTCGCTGACCAAACCGAGCGCCGAGGTCTTTCGACAAGATCACCTCGAAAGACTGGAGCACCTGGCCGGAGTGGTCAGTTCCAATCAGGTCGGGATTTTCTCGAAGCGCTGCAAGGGAATGCTGCGCAAAGCTCGCGCGGCCCGGCCAATACGAGCGGACGTAGATGCCAGCCGGGTCGGCCTTGTGAAGCTGACGGAGAAGCCAGTTCAATTTCGCCTTTACCCCTTTTGGCTCCTCGGGCGCCTTGAGCCACAGTGAGAGCGTCAGCGATCGCGCCTTGAGATCGGCGCACACCTCGATTGGGCCGGCGCAGTCGGGCACCTCAAGCAAGGTCGTCAATTGCGCTCGCTCGGCGAGGGCCTTCTGAGCGGACTTCTGGCGCTCCGATGGATCGGCGGAGTGTGCCCGCGACATCTTCACCTTGACCGACGTTTCCAACTGTCGGCTGAGGACGAGGCTCAGATCGCCGACCTCTTGGTGCCAGGCGCCGATGACCTCCCGCGCCTCTGGCGAATTTGCGGACACTGATCCACCGACAACGACCTTGGACACCATGTCGGTCCAGCAGGCCGGCATCTGATCGAACCCCTTCACGCCCGAACTCGGATGAAGGAGGAACCTGTTCATCTCTCTTAGAATGACGCGTTGCTCACGATCGGTGACCTCGTCGCTGCTTAACAGCAGCGTCGACTGCGTAACCACGTACATCCACGACCAATGAAACAACTCTGCCTTCCGGCGCGAGGTCGCGCTGATCGTAAGAGGGTGATGGGTCGGAAGCGAAGCAAACTGGTTTGAGAGCGTTATGAGGGCGTCTATCCCGTTCAGCTTAGCTAGATTCAGGTAAGCTTCGACTTGTTCGTTGGTGAGGTCTGAATTGCCGACCTTGGCCTCAACCAAAGCAATCCATTGGTTGGCGCCATTGGTGACGACGATGAGCCCATCAGGCCGAACGGCCTGCTGTCCGTCACCCTTCTTCAGGACGACCTCAGTGTAGGCCTCAATCTTGGTGCGCGCGCCGACCTTGACGCCCAGGCCAGCAAGTAGGGCCCGCCCCATTTCATCCACTGTTTCAAAGCAGGATAGGAAGATCGAGAGCGTTCGACCTTCGCGTGAGGTGTCCGCCAGCACTGGAAAGAGACGGGCGCGCTCGCCGCGCACCAACAACTCCGACAACTCTTTCATTGCTTCCCCCACTTGGGGTCGAGCTTGGCAGAACATTCCCCCAGCCACAACCTAAGTAGAGACAGCCCTTCCCTTGGCCCCTGATCGAGATGGCTCACTGACCTGAATTGACAGACCGCTGCGCCGCGCAGCGCCCTGAGGTTGAGCCCCCCAGCGCCAAGCTTTGCAATAACGCGGGCCGGTGGCATGCTCCCTCTGCCATTTCAGCGGGAGGAGACGGATGCGATCGTTCATGCGCGCCGGCGCAATCGGGCTGGTCCTTTCGGGCGTGGCGCTGGCGTCCGCCGGACAGGCCTTGGCGCAGCCGGGCTCGGCGGCCGACCCCATCGTGCTGCATATGCGGCGGGGGACCGACAGCATCCGGGTCCACGGCCTGCTCCAGCAGGGCGTCGACTGCTGCGTCTATCAGTTCGCCGCCGGGTCCGGGCAGCGGTTGACCGTGCGGGAGAGCGGCGCGGCGGCGCGGCTGCTGCTGACCTATCCCGACGGCCATATCGACGGCCCAGGCCTTGCCGACGATACCCTGCTGCCGGGCGACGGAACCTATCGGCTCACCGTCAGCCCCGACACCATGGCCGACGGCGCCTTCGGCAGGTTCAGCCTGAAGATCACCATTCCGCCGCTGGGCGTCACACCAGGCACATCGGTGAACGGCGACCACTAGGGTCGGGTTGCAGCGAGGCCCACTCCGTTTCAAGGTATGATTGTGGTGGTCGGGGGGAACGGCGTGGGCAAATACATCGTCAGCACACTCGCCGGCGGGTTGATGGTCGGCATCGGCATCTGGCTCGTGCAGTCGCACTCGGACGCGTCCGCCGCGGTGATCGGCCTGATCGGGTTCGGCGCCTTCATTATCGCTTTTCCCGCGTTGCCGGCCTTCAACTTCAGCGCCACCAAGAACGGGATAGTGGTGTCGAAACTCGCCGATCGCGTCACCATGGTGGAGCGGCAGGCGCGCGCGAACCAGTCGGGGATCAGCCAGCTGACCGAGGTGTTGCCCGATCCACCGCCCCTGACCAAGCCTCAGAAAGGCGAACGCCTTGAATTGGCTAAGGACGCTGTCGACCCCGACGATCCACAGCGACACCAATGGGGCGGGTCGCCGGAGGCGAATGGCCGGCGTATCTCGGCGTTGGTCACGCCGCTAAACCGCAAGAACACCTGGGCCAAATCCGTCATTACTGTGCGCGCGGCGTTCGGGGCGCCGGCCCTCTCAGGGTCAGTGACCTTTCATCTCCACCCCACGCTCGATCCGCCCGTCCAGACCGCTGAGGTGCGCGATGGGGAGGCGACTTTGGAAATCTACTCTTACGGCGCCTTTACCGTCGGCGCCGAGGCGGATGGCGGCAAGACCAGGCTCGAACTCGACCTTTCGACCCAGCCCGGCGCCGCGCCGCCGTGGAGCGAAAACTAACCGCCACCCCCGCCGCAGACGTCGCCCAGCCTGCCATGGGATCGGGCGCGGCGCACTACACCGTCGCGCCGGCCAATCGGTGGTCAGTCCGCCCGGCCTTCCGACCCCGCCCACAGCCGGCTGCCGCGGTGGTCGGCGATCTCGACCAGCTTGCGCTGGCGAAACACGTCCATGAAGTCGAAGGTCTTCACCCGCAGCGCCTCGCCAGCTTGCGCCTCCTTCCAGATCGCATAGGTCAGGCTGAGCTGGTCGCGGCGCGAGCCTGTGCGGTATTCAGCGGCCCAGCGCTCGCACACCTGGCGCAGGCGCGCAGAGCGGTTGTTCTTGATCATCAGGCCGGTGGCGTAGAGGCCGAACTGGCGCGGAAACCCCTGGCGGCGATAGCGGCGCGTCTGGCGCTCGACCACCGCCGGGTCGTCAAACCCCAGGGCCTTCACCTCCCGGGCTTCGTCGTAGAGGCAGTCTCGCCAGGGATGCCGCGCGAGGGCCAGGTCCGCATCGTCAGACCAGACCTCGCCGAGCAGGGCGTCCAGGTCGCCGTTGATCCGCATCGAGCCGTCCAGGGTGACGCACAGGTCGTAGTCGTCGCCGACGAAATCATGGTGGCCGATCTTGATCAGGCCGGCTCTGCGCTTGTCATCCTCAGTCGCGGCGGGGCCGTCGTCCAGGGGCGCCGCGCGCCAGACCTTCGACCGCAGGCCCCGATCGCTGACGCAGACATAGTCCCAGCCGGGCGTGACCACCGCCGGGTCACGCAGGGCGTCGTAGCCGCCGGTGATGTAGGTGAGGACGACCTTTTTCATCGGCGACCGCGAAGACGTTGAAACAGGGCGCAGCGCCGCCGTTGGGAAAAACCTTCCAACGTCGCATAGTCCGTCGAGCGCCGGCCGGCAACCACGGGTCGAAGCGGGGGCCGCGCCGACACTCGTCCCCGCCGCGCAAAGGCGCCACAGTGAAGCTCGGCGCAACCAGGGGAGCGATCGCAATGGCCAGGAAGAAGCCCGGCGCGGGCCAGACCGCGCTGGTCACCGGCGCCTCCATGGGCATCGGCGTCGATCTGGCGGAGTGTTTCGCGGAAGGCGGCTATGACCTGATCCTGGCCGCCCGCAGCGAGGCGGCGCTGCGCGAGCTGGCCGCGCGGCTCACGGCGGCGCACGGGGTCAGGGCCCACGTCTTTCCCGTCGACCTCGGCGCCCACGGCGGCGGCTCGGCGCTGGCCAAGGCGATCGCGGCCCAGGGGCTCACCGTCGACGTTCTGGTCAACAACGCCGGCTATGGCCAGGCGGGCGGTTTCGACGGCTCGGATCTTCAGACCCAGTTGGGCATGGTCGACCTGAACGACCGGGCGCTGGTGGAGCTGACCCACATCTATTGGCCCGGCATGCTGGCGCGGAAACGCGGCGGGGTGCTGAACGTCGCCTCCATGGCCGCCTTCGCGCCGGGGCCGTTCATGGCCATCTACTACGCGTCCAAGGCCTTCGTCCTGTCCCTGTCGGAGGCCCTGTGGGAGGAGGCGCGGGGGACCGGCGTGCACGTGACCTGCCTCTGCCCCGGCGCCACCGCCAGCCAGTTCCGCGCCCGCGCCGGCACCGGCGCCACCCGCCTGGGCCAGACTGCCGTGGTGATGGCCTCCATGCCGGTCGCCCGGGCCGGCTATCTGGGATTCAGGCGCAACAGGCGGGTGGTGATCACCGGCCGCGGCAACGGCCGCCTGGCTTTGCTGATGCGCCTCCTGCCCCGCGCGACGGTGCTGAGGCTGGTGCGCGACATTCAGAGCCCGGCCAAATAGGCCCTACTGCGGCCCGAACAGCGCGGCGACGAAGTTGTCGTAGCTGGCCAGCACCTTGGGATCCTCGGTGGCGATCTGAACCACCTGGTCGGGGATCAGCTTCAGGTGATCCACCATGGCGTCGGCGCCCATGCCAGTGGTGCGTCCGAAGTCGCGGAAGATCGTGAACGCGTCCTGTTTGAACTTCACCTTGTCTACCTTGTCCGGCCCGTTGGCGAACGCCGCCACGGCCAGTTGGTACAGGGCGTGGGTGTGCGGGTCGTTGATCCAGGCCTGCTGACCGCCCTGCATGTTGACGGTCCTGGGGGCGTCGGCGGGCGCCGGGTCGGCGGCAAGCGCGGGGGCGGAGATCGCCAGCGCCAGCGCCGTCGCGGCGAGCATGCGCAGGGTCTTGTAGGTCATGGAATGAAGCTCCTGTGTGGTCGGTCATTGAACACAGCCTAGCCTTGGGGCTCGCGCCGATCCCGGACTTGTGGCTATTTGTGTCCGGAAACAGACGGGACCCCCAGCCTTGACCGCCATCGAACTCCGCTCCAGCCGCCCCGCCGACGACCGGCGCACCCAGCGCACCCGCGCGGCCATCGTCGCCGCCTTCCGCGCCATGGTGCTGGAGCAGGGCTACGACGCCATCACCCCCACCCGCCTGGCCGCCGCCGCCAACATCGGCCGCTCCACCTTCTATGAGCACTTCTCCAACGTCGACGAGGTGCTTGGCGTCAGCATGGTGCGCCTGCTTGGGCCCCTGGTGGCCTGGACGCTCGCGCCGCGCATGGACCCGCAGGCGGTGGAGATCGTCCAGCACTTCTGGGACAACCGGAAGATCGGCAAGGCCATGCTCACCGGCGGCGCGCGGCCGGTCGTGCTGAGCATCCTGACCGAACGGTTCGAGGCCGGCCTGGCGGGCTTGCGGGCCGACCTGCGCGTGACCGCTCCCGCCGCCTCGCCCAAGCTGGCCGCCGCCCAATTGGCCGCGGGAACCCTGGCGATCCTGGAAACCTGGCTCAGCGGCCGCGCCCCCGGCTCCGCCGCCCAGATCGCGAGCGCCCTGCACGCGGCCGGCTATGCGTCGGCGCGTGCTCTTACGGTGAGCGGGGATGCGGCCAGCGCCGCCCTCGGCTAAGCGCCGACGTTTGCTTTTTCAAGCGCTCATCCCCGCGAAGGCGGGGATGAGCGCAAACTTACAGGCGCCGCACACAAGTCCCAATTTCCGCCGCCGCCGCGTCCAGGTTGGCTTCATCCAGCGTCTCCACCACCACCGTCCGCAGCCTCGGCCGGGCGTCCTTCTTGCGCGCCCTCGCATAGGCGGGATCGTAGTGCAGCTCGACCAGAGCCTGGGCCAGGGTCTCGAACTCGCCGCTCGCCGCCCACGCCCGCCAGCTCTCCAACCGGTCGCGGCCTGGATGCGTCGGCAGGCGGCGGAAGGCGTCCTCCAGCGCCTGCGGGTTGCGGGCAATGTCGCCATAGGCGCGCACCAGATAGCGCGTGCGTTCGGCCAGCGGCGCCATGATCTCCACCCGCGGTGCGTCCTTCATCAGCGCCCAGAGCGCCGGCGGCAGGTTGAGGTCGCCGATCTTGCTGGACTCCGCCTCCACCACCACCGGCCGCGTCGGATCCAGCCCCTCCAGCACGCCGAGCAGCCGGCTCTCGAACATCTTCTGGTGTGGCTGCGGCGCGCCGGCGAAGCCGCCGAACAGCGAGCCGCGATGGCCCGCCAAAGCTTCCAGATCCAGCGTCTGCACGCCCCGCCCCGCCAGCCGCGCCAGAATCGCCGTCTTGCCCGATCCCGTGCCGCCGTCCAGCAGCACCAGCCGCAGCGGCCAGGCCTCGTCGTACAGCCGCGCCTGCACCCCGCGCCGATAGGTCTTGTAGCCCCCGGCCAGCAAGGCCGTGCGCCAGCCGACCTGCGACAGGATGGTCGCCATGGCGTTGGACCGCTGGCCGCCGCGCCAGCAATAGACCAGCGGCTTGAAGCCCGCGGCCTTATCCTGCAGCGCGGTCTCCAGATGCCGCGCCACATTGCGCGCCACCTTGGCCGCCCCGATCCGCCGGGCCAGGAAAGCCGACTGCTGCACATAGAGGGTCCCGACCTCCGCCCGCTCTTCGTTGTCCAGCACCGGCAGGTTGATGGCCCCGGGCACATGGTCCTCGGCGAATTCGGCGGGACTGCGTACATCGATGATCGCGTCGAACCGGGCGACGTCCGCCGCGCCGGCGGTTGTGACCACCTCGATATCCATTGCCCCGCTTCCCTCGCGTGTTCGGATCGATCCCGCCCGTCTATATACCCAAGCCGCTCACAGGATCGCCGCAGATGACCGAGACGCACCGTTTGACCAGCCTCGCACACGGCGGCGGCTGCGGCTGCAAGATCGCGCCGGCGGTGCTGCGCGACATCCTGGCCGGCGTGCCCCAGGCCGGCGCCTTCGCCAACCTGATGGTCGGGACCGAGACCTCCGACGACGCCGCCGTCTGGCGCCTGAACGACAGCCAGGCCCTGGTGGCGACCACCGACTTCTTCATGCCGATGGTGGACGATCCGTTCGACTTCGGCCGCATCGCCGCCACCAACGCCTTGTCGGACGTCTACGCCATGGGGGCTGCGCCGATCTTCGCCCTGGCCATCGTCGGCATGCCGATCGGCAAACTTTCTGTGGAGCGGATCGGCGCCATCCTGGCCGGCGGGGCTGCGGTCTGCGCCGCGGCGGGCATACCCATCGCCGGCGGCCATTCCATCGACAGCGTCGAGCCCATCTATGGCCTGGTCGCCCTGGGCCTGGCCCACCCCGACCGGATCCTTACGAACAACGCCGCCCGCGCCGGCGACGTCTTGATCCTCACCAAGCCCCTTGGGGTCGGCATTTTCAGCGCCGCCTTCAAGCAGGACCGGCTGGACGACGCCGGCTACTTGGCCCTGATCGCCTCCACCACCCAGCTCAACACCGTCGGCCAGGAACTGCCGGGCCTGGCCGGCGTCCACGCCGTCACCGACGTCACCGGCTTCGGCCTGCTGGGCCACACCCTGGAGATTTGTCGCGGCTCGGGCCTGGCGGCGGAGATCGATGCCGATCCGCCGGTGCTCCCTGGCGCCGAAGCCCTGGCGCGTGAAGGCGTGCGCACCGGCGCCTCGATGCGCAACTGGGCCAGCTATGGCGAGGCGGTGCGCCCGCCGCCGGATGGCCTGGACGACTGGCGGCGCGATATCCTCACCGACCCGCAGACCAGCGGCGGCCTGCTGATCGCGGTCGACCCCGCCCACGCCGAGGCGGTGCTGGCCCGGTTGCGCGAGCGCGGCTTTGCCGCCGCCGCCATGGTGGGCCGGATGACAGCGGGCGCGCCAGAGATCAGGCTGTCAGCCGGCGGCTGATTGTGGGCAGCCGGGCCGGTCCGGCGGGGGTCGGATGCATGATGCGAAAAAATCGGCTATGGTGACGCTTAATAACCCCGAGGCGTCCGTCTCACCCAAAGCAGGCGAGGCGGTCAAAGCGTAGCCGAACGGGTTTCTTGATCCACAGGGAGGGCGCCGATGGATACGCGCAATTTGATCATGACGGCCGCCGCGGCGGCGGCGTTGAGCCTGGCCCCCGCGCTCGCGGCGGCGCAGAGCGACTCCGCAACGCTCAATGAGAGCATGCGGTACATCGCCAGCACCGTGGCAT